>WNGR01009380.1_pt1 | contig 13343 bp, 15 predicted proteins | sample 5407581 | NCBI WGS metagenome assembly WNGR01 (sample SAMN13153383, study PRJNA577476) | soil metagenome | isolation source: 80 cm soil or saprolite under Garry oak tree replicate 2 | place: USA:California | collected 2016-06-15 | reverse complement strand
TCCGCTCGTTGAAGGTAGGAATCACTGTAAGCGCCGGCATGAATACGGATTCCATACCGGTCTTTGTCAGGTCGCCCCACATTGCACATCGGGCAATCAGCCCCACTGACAAGGCGGTCCCAATTTTCCGGCCAACTGGATGTCATGAACTTTCCCTCTCGCCAGGTTCGGCCCACTCGAACGCAAACTCGTGGCGGTCCGCTGCATAAAGGTCATCCGCTACTTGGAGAGGGCGCCCATCTTGGTTGTAGTCGATATGCAACATCCGAACAACCGGGACTCCTGGATCGAGCCGCAAGAGCCGAGTCTCGTCGGGAGTGGGCATGCGAGCCTTGAATAGCTCAATCCCTCGAACGAAACGATGACCGAGTGCCTCGATTACCGCATCAGGACCAGTCGGCAGGGCTCCTGGCATCTCCAATGGACTGGCAGCGGCCAGCCACAATGGGTAGTAACTCGCAGACAGCACGGCAGGTTCGCCATCGAGAAGCTGAAGGCGACGACGTACAACGACAACGTCACCTGTGGAAACCTGTAGCCATTCGGCTACATCAGCGGGTGTGCCTGTCCGGCCCACTTCGAGCATGCGCCGGGATGGCACTTGCCCCTGTGCCTTGGCCTCAGTATCGAAAATCGGCTGTCCGGAATCGCGATGTGCGGCGTGACGGTGAGTCGATGAGATGCGGCGAAGTGGCGGGCGATTACGGACGTACGACCCGTATCCCTTTCGCGTAACGATCAGGCCCTCGCTGGTTAGTTGACGGAGCGCGGCGCGCGCCGTGGTCCGACTAACCTCATACTCGGCTTGGAATTCGCTTTCCGTTGGAAGTTGACTGCCAGCCTTGCGAATACCACTTGCGATCTCGTGCCGCAAGCTGTCCGCCAGTTGGAGTGATAGTGGCCGGTCGTCGGTCGGGTCGAGCTTGATCGGAGTCACCCCCCACATCACTTGTAGTGCTAGCACTACAAGCGATGGTACGCGGGCTACCAACCAGCCAGCGCAGCGCAACCCGTCGGTGTGCATGGTAGGGCTGAACTGGTGGCGGTAGGCTGCCTGCCGTGACAAGTCCCGATCTCTCGCGCAGGGTCGACCGCCAAGGGGAGGACCTCCGGGCGATCTCGGACACGGTGCTCGACATCAAGGAGACCGTGGACGAGCAGTCGGTAACGCTGGTCGAACACGGCCGGGACCTTGCCGAGATCAAGTCCACGTTGGCCGGACATAGCCAGCAGCTTGCGGAGATCCTAACGTTGTTGCGCGCTAACGGCTCGGGAAACACGCCCTGAGGCGGTTGCAGAGCCATGATCCCAGCTCGGTTGGTACGCCAGGCAGGACTGCACGGGGGAGTGCTCACCGGCCCGACCAGAAGGCGGACCTCTCGTCTCAGTTATCGTCTCAGTTCAGGATCGTTCAGGGCTGCGCCAGGTGTTGCAGTGGTGCCCCTGACCAGCGCTGATGCAATGCGTGAGCCTGCGCGAACTGTTGGCGTCGGTATTGGAAATCGTGTTGGGTTAAAACCCTCGCGGGTTCAAATCCCGCATCCTCCGCGGGTCAAGGGCGTCGGCATCATGGGCCGGCGCTCTTGTCAGTGGGTGAGGTAGGCGATGATGCCGGCGGCGATGAAGTCGGCGATCTGTTGGCGGCCGGTGGGGCTGGTCATCATGGCCGCGTCGTTCGCGTTGCGCATGTTTCCGCATTCGATCAGGGCCTTGGGGCGGGTGGACAGGTTCAGGCCGGCCAGGTCGGGGCGGCCGAACAGGCCGTTGGTGCCGAGGTAGTTCGCGGTGGTGAAGCCGGCTGCTCTGCCGCTGTCCCGTAGTGCGGTTGCCAGTGCGGTGGACGGGGTGCCCTGTGCGGCGTTGAGTGGCGGGTTGGCGTATTCGACGTGGAAGCCGTGTGCGGTGGCCGCTGTCGAACCGTCGCCGTGGATGGAGACGACCGCTGCGGCTTGGGCCTGGTTGCCGATCGCGGCGCGGTCGTTCACGCAGGGGCCGACGCCGGTGTCGTTTGGGCGGGTCAGGATCACCCGGTAGCCCTTGGCGGTCAGGTCCGCCTGCACTCGGTTGGCGACGTCCCAGGTGAAGGCGTGTTCGGTGTAGCCGGCGTTGGTGGCCGTGCCCGTGGTGTCGCAGGCCTTGGACTGGCCGCGGCCGGCGGGGACCTGGGCGTTGATCTGGGCCGGGTGGCTGGCGTTGCCACCGTTGTGGCCGGGGTCCAGCACGATGACCTGGCCGTGGCCGGTCGGCGGTTGCGTCGTGGTTGCCGGCACGGTTGTCGTTGGTGGGGCTGTGGTGGGCGCCGCTGACGACATCGTGGTGGTCGGCGGCGCGGCGGCCGGGGTTGCGGCCTGGCAACCGGACATGGCGACTGCGGCGGCCGCAACAGCGACCAGGGACAACCGGCGCGCGAGCACGGAACGCACGGTAGCAGCGTGCCGAGGCTAGGCTGGAGAGCAGCGCGCTTTCCACGCGCCACCTGACGAGAGGAGCTGCGGTGCAGCCCGGTGGCATGCCCGATATGCAGGCGATCCTGCAGCAGGCACAGCAGATGCAGCAGCAGCTCATGTCCGCGCAGCAGGAGCTGGCCGAGGCCGAGGTGACCGGCTCGGCAGGCGGCGGGCTCGTCACCGCCGTGGTGTCCGGCGGCGGCGAACTGAAGAGCCTCACCATCGACCCGAAGGTGGTCGACCCGGACGATGTCGAGACGCTGGCCGACCTGATCGTGGCCGCGGTGCGCGACGCCAACACCCAGGCACAGGGCCTCGCCGCCAGCAAGATGGGGCCGCTGGCCGGCGGCCTCGGCGGGGATCTCGGCGGCCTCGGCCTGCCCGGCTTCTAGGCCAACCGCCGTGTACGAGGGACCGGTTCAGGACCTGATCGACGAGCTCGGGCGGCTGCCCGGGGTCGGGCCGAAGAGCGCGCAGCGCATCGCTTTTCACCTGCTGGGCGCCGATCCGGCGGATCTCACTCGGCTGCAGGACGCCCTGCAGCGGGTCAAGGAGGGCGTCGTCTTCTGCGACGTCTGCGGCAACGTGTCGGCCGAGAACATCTGCCGGATCTGCGCCGACCCGCGCCGCGACCTGACCGTCGTCTGTGTCGTCGAGGAGCCCAAGGACGTGCTCGCGGTGGAGCGCACCCGGGAGTTCAAGGGCCGTTACCACGTCCTTGGCGGCGCGCTGGATCCGTTGTCCGGCATCGGTCCCGACCAGTTGCGCATCCGCGAGCTGCTGGCCCGGATGGGCGCGGTCACCGACGGCGCCTCGATCTCCGAACTGATCATCGCGACCGATCCGAACACCGAGGGCGAGGCCACCGCGACCTACCTGGTGCGGATGCTGCGCGACTTCCCGGGCCTGACCGTGACGCGACTGGCGTCCGGGCTGCCGATGGGTGGCGATCTCGAATTCGCCGACGAGCTGACGCTCAGCCGGGCCCTGTCCGGTCGGCGCCAGATCTGACGCTGCGGACGCACACCTGCGGTGTGCGCGGGCGACACCCGGTCGCATTCGAAGACGAAATATCGCTGGCCAACTGACCGGTTTGTCGCTATATAAGGAGAGATTGCGACGAATGCGTAAGGCGGCGTTCACTCGAATGGGGGATGATCCCAGTATGGTCGACGGCCGCGACTTGAGCACCTGCCGACTGTTCACGGGGTACCTGCCGGGTTACCGCACGTGTACGACGCAGGTCGAGCTCGACGCACCGCACCAACGCCTCTGGGTGCATCTCGCTTCGGTCGCCAGGTTCTCCGTCTCCCTCGACGCGGACGCCGTCGAGATGTTCGCGTCGACCCTCGACCAGGACGGCGTGTGCGTGGTGCCGTGCTGCCACGACGAGCACGGCGGCGTCCTGCTCGGCGCGCACCCGCACACCGACAACGGCGTGGTGCCCTACGCGGAGCGGGACTTCGACACGCAGTTGGACGGCGGGCCGATGCAGGTGTACCTCCACCTGACCGACGCGGCGACCGACCGGATCGAGATCACGTTCACCCGGGCGGTGACGCTGACGCTCGTCGATCATCTCCGTGCCTGTCGTGCCGACATGGTGGAGTAATCGACCGATTATCTCGCGATTGAGATCACCCGTTCGTGTGACACCCGGCAGGTTGCTGTTCTACCGCGTCGTCAACAGGACTACTGTCCTCACCGCTCGCACAGGGGTGGACACCAAGGGTGGTCGATTTCGTGCTGATTGAGCTCGATTGTGCCGAACTGGGCGTTGCGTGGCAGGTGGCGAAACTTCCAACGCCACCGGCCATCTTCGCAGTTCGGGGCGGTGCCCGGCGGACCGGCGACCTCTCGCTGACCCGCCTGGGCGTCTTGGGGCTGATCGACCCCGACGGCGCCGTCACACCGGACCTGCACCGGTCGATGAGCGTGTTCGCCCACGCCCCGGTCGAGGTGGACCTGCGGTTCGCGGCCGGCAGGGGCGCCGAGGTCCGAGCCGCCGTCACCACCCACGAACAGGTGGCCGTCCTGGCGGTCGTCACGAACGGTCACGTCCGGTTCAGCCGGGTGCCCGCCGACGCCGCTCTGCCCGCGTTGGTGAACGTGCTGCCCCCGGTGGAACCGGCCAGGGGTACGCCGGTGAGCCTGCCGGTGGCCGAGGTCGACGCGGCGATCACCCGGTCGATGGAACGTGGCCAGGACAGCGACGACGGCGTGATCGGCGACCTCACCGCACGCGGCATGTCCGGCGCGGACGCCCAACTCTTCGTGTCGCTGGTGGGCAGCAAGCGTTTGCGGTTCGCCGAGTTCGGTGTCACCGTGCGGGACCGCAACGGCGTGCGGCACCGCGGCAGCCGGACCGTGCAGGCGATCGACATGCGTCGCGGCCGCGCCGCGCTCTTCACCAGGGGCGACTACCTCGTCGCGTCGCCTGCCGACCAGAACACCCTCGCCTGCCTGGTGGGCCGGCTGCGCGACGCCGAGTTCGACCGCCTCTCCGGTTGATCTCAGCTGGGGTCGGGCACACTGGGGGACGGACCAGGTGAACCGACGAGGGGCGAACTGTGAACGTCAACCACTGGCTGGAGACGATCCCGCCGCTCGCGGTGTATCTGGTCGTCTTCGGTTTCGTCCTGATCGAGAGCCTCGGCATCCCGATCCCCGGTGAGATCGTGCTGATCTCCGCTGCGCTGCTGGCCTCGCAGCACACCATCGCGCTGAGCCCGGTCTGGGTCGGCGTCGCGGCCGCCGCCGGCGCCATTCCCGGCAACTCGATCGGCTTCTACATCGGCCGCCGCTGGGGACATCCCCTGTTCGAGTGGCTCGGTCGCAAGTTCCCCAGCCATTTCGGACCGGCGCACGTCGCCTACGCGGAGAAGATCTTCAACCGGTGGGGCGTGTACGCGGTGTTCTTCGGCCGGTTCATCGCGCTGCTGCGCATCTTCGCCGGTCCGCTGGCCGGCGCGCTGGAGATGCCCTACCCCCGGTTCCTGGTGGCCAACGTGGCCGGCGGCATCTGCTGGGCGGGCGGCCTGACCGCCGCGATCTACTACCTCGGCGAGGTCGCCAACACGTGGTTCAGCCGGTTCTCCTGGATCGCCCTTGTCATCGCGGTGCTGGCCGGCCTGGCCATCGGTGTCATCGTCAAGCGCCGCACCAGCCAGGCAGCCGAGCGGCACCACGCCGAACAGCAGGAACGTGCCGCATCGGAACTGAGCTGAGCGGACCTGGGCGGAGCACGCGGTGACCCTCCCGGAACGTGGCTCGGTCGCTCCGGGAGGGCGTGTCGGCGTTACCGGTTGGCCCGGTTGACCGCCGACACCACCGCGCGCAGTGAGGCGGTGACGATCGAGGAGTCGATACCGACTCCCCAGTACACCCGCTCACCCACCGCGCACTCGACGTACGCGGCAGCCCGCGCGTCGTCTCCAGCGCTCAACGCGTGTTCCGCATAGTCGAGCACTCGCACGTCATAGCCGATCCCGGCCAGCGCGTCAACGAAAGCGGCGATCGGACCGTTGCCCTGGCCAAGAAGTTGCTGCTCGTCGCCCTCCACCCGGACCACGGCGTGGATCGTCACGTCGCTGCCCTCCTCGGTGTCCGGCCGGTCCTCGGCACCGGCCAGCCAGGACCGGCGCACCCAGAGCGGGCTGGCCAGGTCCAGGTACTCACCGGCGAACGCCTGCCACATGTGGTCGGGGCTGACCTCGCCGCCCTGACTTTCCGTGACCGACTGGATCACCTTGGAGAACTCGATCTGCAACCGGCGCGGCAGGTCGAGCTGGTGCTCGGTCTTCATCACGTAGGCAACGCCACCCTTGCCGGACTGCGAGTTGACCCGGATGACCGCCTCGTAGGTGCGGCCGACGTCCTTCGGGTCGATCGGCAGGTACGGCACCTCCCACGGGTGATCCTCGATCGGGTGACCGGCTCGGTCGGCGGCCCACTTCAGCGCGTCCAGTCCCTTGTTGATGGCGTCCTGGTGGCTGCCGGAGAACGCCGTGAACACCAGGTCACCGCCGTAGGGGTGCCGCTCGGCCACGGGCAGTTGGTTGCAGTATTCGACGGTCCTGCGGACCTCGTCGATGTCGGAGAAGTCGATCTGCGGATCGATGCCCTGGCTGAACATGTTCATCGCCAGCGTCACCAGGCATACGTTCCCGGTCCGCTCGCCGTTGCCGAACAGGCATCCCTCGATCCGGTCCGCGCCGGCCTGGTAGCCCAGTTCCGCCGCGGCCACCCCGGTGCCCCGGTCGTTGTGCGGGTGCAGCGACAGCACCACCGACTCGCGGTTGTCCAGGTTGCGGCCCATCCACTCGATCGAGTCGGCGTAGACGTTGGGCGTGGCCATCTCGACGGTAGCCGGCAGATTCATGATCACCGGCCGGTCCGGGGTCGGCTGCCAGATTCCGGTGACCGCGTTGCACACCTCGGCCGCGTACGACAGCTCGGTGCCGGTGTAGGACTCCGGCGAGTACTCGAACCGGAAGTCGGTGTCCGACTGCCGGCCGGCCAGCTCGACCACCATCTCAGCGGCCGACGTGGCGATCTTCTTGATGCCCTCGCGTTCCTCGCGGAACACCACCCGCCGTTGCAGGATCGACGTGGAGTTGTAGATGTGCAGGATGACGTGGGCCGCGCCGCGCACCGACTCGAAGGTGCGCTCGATCAGCTCCGGACGGCACTGCGACAGCACCTGGATCCGCACGTCGGACGGGATGCTGCCGTCCTCGATGATCTCGCGGACGAAGTCGAAGTCGGTCTGGCTGGCGGCCGGGAAACCGACTTCGATCTCCTTGTAGCCCATCCGCACCAGCAGTTCGAACATGCGCCGCTTGCGGGCCGGGGACATCGGGTCGATCAGGGCCTGGTTGCCGTCCCGCAGGTCCACCGCGCACCACTGCGGCGCCCGGGTGATCCGCCGGTCCGGCCAGGTGCGGTCGGGCAGCGAGATGGGTTCGACCAGCTGCTCGAAGGGCCGGTACCGGTGTACCGGCATCGAACTGCCACGTTGGTTGTTCCACGACGGCTGGTCGGCGCCGCCGGGCCGGGATGGCGTACGGATGTGACTGGACGGATTCGCGGTCATGGTGGGACTGCTCCTGCTGGTCGCATCAACGACCGGCGACACGCCGAACTCCGCGACGGGGGGCCGGTCTGGTCAGACCCCGTCGCGGCGACGAAGCAGGAGGGCGCGTGCCATGCAATCACCCTAGCCAGTCGACTCCGTCCCGGACAAAGCAAGCTGTCCACATTGTGGACCGGGACGGCGGGTTGCGCCGTACGCAGGAGTGTCAACCCTGTGGCGCTGGGTATCCCGTTGGCATGGCTACTACACGACGGACAGACACCGGTCGCTATAGCGCGGCCCGCGTGATCACCGGTATTGGCGGCCTGTTCGCGTTGATCGAGGTTGTCTACATCCTGTTGGTCCTGTTCGGCGCGAACGCGGGCAATGCGTTCTACAAGTTCATCCAGTCCATCGCTGTCCCGTTAGCCCTGTTCTTCCCTGGTCTGTTCACGTTCCAGAACCAGGATTGGGCGGTCATCGTGACCTACGGGCTGGCCGCGGTCTTCTGGCTCGTGGTGACGGGATTCGTCGCCCGTATCGTGCGGTGACATGGCCGTTGTTACTCGCGCGTAGCGTCTGGACGGCGAACCGTGCGAGACTCCGGACATGGCGCAACAGGAGAGTGTCGCCCGGCGTACCCCGGCTCAGCTGAGGGCGTCCATCGTCGGCGTCCTGGCGAGTCTGGTGCGCTGGGCCGGCCTCGTCGTGGTCCTGATCCTGGTGATCCGGGTGCTGCTGACCGTGGGCGGCGCCAATCCGGCCAACGGCATCACGAGCTTCTTCCGGACCTGGTCCGATCCGTTGGCGTGGGGCTTCAAGGATCTGTTCACGCCGAGCGACGCGAAGCTGCGGGTGCTGGTGAACTACGGCATCGCCGCGCTGTTCTGGCTGATCGTCAGTTCGATCCTGGCCAGGATCACCCGCCGTCTCGGCTGAGTCCTTCGCCTTCGGACAGCACTGTGGGGTGCCGCTGGTCGCGACACCCCACAGAGAGTTGCTATGTCAGCCGTTGGTCCGGCGGCGGCGTGCGGCCAACCGCAGCCAGAGCAGGATTCCGCCACCGGCGACAACGAGCACGCCGGCGATCAGCAACGGGAACGTGGCATTCACGCCGGTGAAGGGCAGCGTGCCCGAGCCGGTCGTCGTGGCGCCCGCGACCACAGCCGTCGTGGTGGTCGGGGCCGGCGACGTGGTGGTCGTCACCGTCGCGGTCACCTTGGTCGTGGTGGGCGGCGCAGTCGTGGTCGTCGGTGGCACGGTCGTCGTCGTTGTCGTGGTCACACACGCAGGCGTCGTGTCGGTGTGGTCGAACGAGAACTGGTCACCGTCCGACGCTTTTACCACAATGTGGTAGCTCTGCGTGATGGTGCCGTCTTCGGTGAAGGGGTGCACGTAGGTGGTGCCGAAGTTAGCGTCATTGTGCAGGACGGTGACCTTACCGTTGCCGTCGGTCTCGGTGATGTTCACCGAGTTCGTGGCCTTGGCGTTGTAGGCCGTCAGCGAGATGTTCAGCACCGACTTGCCGTCCACACAGGACGCCGAGTCGGTGTGAGTGTGGGCGCTGGCCGGGAGTGTCAGCACCAGGGCCGCTCCTACCGCCACAAAGGTCGCGCCGCCAATGCCGATGGCCCGGCGCATAGCTTGCCGCATTCCTGCTCCTGTTCTCCTGATCTGCGTCACCTGAACCCGGCCGCGCGACAACGCGGGCGAAGCACCACGTCGACCGGATCACATCAGCCAGCGGCACTGGCGCACACTGTGACAGATCACGATTTCCTTACCCACACCGGGTAACACTTCTGGGTGGCCCGCATCCTGCCGCGACAAGACTGGGGCACTCTATGTGGTGATGCGTGGTCACGTCATCACTCAACGCCACCCAATCGGGTATCACTTTGGTGACGTTGTTCCGTGTGCATCCATCCCGAGGTCGTCCACAGTGGCCGCGCTGGTCACGTGACCGTCGGCTGGGTCGGCGGCTGGTTCGTGAGGTGATCACCGCTGGTCAGCACGTCGGTGATCCGTTCGACGGCGTCCCAGACGTCCACATGGCGTAAATATGTCGGCGCGAAGCCGAATCGGGCGATGTCAGGCGCGCGGAAGTCGCCGACGACGCCCCGCTCGATCAGCTCCCGCACCAGTGGAAACGCGTTCGGCAACCGCAGTGAGACCTGGCTGCCACGGCGGGCGGGATCGCGCGGTGTCACGACCTCGATGTCCGGACAACGGGCCGTGACCAGTTCGACGAACAACGTGGTGAGCCCGACGCTCTTGGCCCGCAGGTCCGCCGTGGACACTCCGGCCAGCAACTCGACCGCCTCCTCCAACGCCAACAGCGACAACATCGGCGGCGTGCCGTCGGCCAGTTGGCCGATCCCGGGCGCCGGCCGGTAGTCGGGGCTCATCGCGAACGGCTCGGCGTGCCCGTGCCAGCCCGGCAATGGCGTGCGCAGCCTGGAATGGTGCTCGGCCGCGACGAACGCGTAGGCCGGCGCGCCAGGACCGCCGTTGAGGTATTTGTAGCCACAACCAACCGCCAGGTCGGCACCCCAACTGTTCAGATCGACGTCCACCGCGCCGACCACGCCGACCCGCTGGTCCAGTGCGGCCGGCAGGTCGTCCGGCCCGTCGATCAGCCGGAGCTGACCGCCGATAAGTTCCGCCACGGACCCGGCAATGTAGACGTCGCTGGGAAAGGCGTCGCGTTCGGCCACGAGCACCGGCCGGTCCGGCCGCAACCGCAGCCCGGCGATCAGCAGCTTGAACAGGTTGACACTGGTCGAGTCCGCGACCGCGACCTCGTCCGCAGAAGCGCCCAGCAGCGGCGCCAACCGCCGCGCCACCCGGCGGGACGCCACCCACCAACCGGCCTCGTTCCACGACCGCACCAAGCGCTCGCCCCACTCGTGCCGGATCACATGCGCGATTCGGTCCGGAATGGACTTCGGCAGCGCGCCGAGACTGTTGCCGTCCAGGTAGATCACGCCGTCGGGCAGCACGAACTCATCGCGCATCGCACGAAGCGGATCGTTGCGGTCGAGTTCCTCGGCCTGGTCACGGGTGGTCATCACACGGCCATCCTGGCATCCGCTCGACCGACGTGCGGCGAGTTGTCCACAGTCCACCGAAGTTATCCACAGCCCGCCCGCAGCGGCCCATGCTACCGCCCAAAACGGACTAGGATTGAAATGGGGGGACCCCCATGAGGTTTGTTGAATTGGCTTTCAGTTTGCACGTAGCTTGTCCTACGACTTTAGCTTATCGTGTGCTCGACTGGTCGGTTGCCGGGGCTTGGATGCTTATTCCGGTGAGACTTCGATTGGCGGTGGCTTGTGAGGGCCAAGCGCTGAAGTCGGGAAAGCGATGTCATAGCGAAGGTTTGGGCAGGCGGCCGTGTTCGCCCTGGCAGGTCGCGGTGGCTCGTTGGTCCATGCAGTGGGAGCACCGGATTGGTGCCGGTGGTTGCGTGCGGTTGATCGACTTTGCCGGAAGCCGCATCGGAAAGCGAGTTCAGAACGCTGGTCGGCCCCATTCGCCGGTGAAGGCCATTTCGGCCAGTGGGCGCCGGGTGCGGGGTGCGATCTCTCGGTTTCGCCGTCGTTCGAGCAGTAGGCTCGGGTCGCCCAGGGTGCCGACCGCGATCACGATCAGTGGCCGCACGTTCGGTGGCAGCGCAAACTCCTGTCGTGCCGCCTCGTGGTCGAAACCGGCCATCTGGTGTGCGACCAGCCCCTCGGCGACCGCCTGTAGGACCAGGTTCTGGCTGGCCAGGGCGAGGCCGTACTCGGCGTAGGGCACATCGCCCTTTTCGTTCGTCGTGACCACCGCGCCCAGCAGGAGGGCGGCGGCTGCCTCGGTCCAGGATGGGTTGCCGCCGGTCAGGATGCTGTGGATGCGGCGGAACGTGGGGTCGCCGCGTCGCCCGATCAGGTATCTCGCCGGCTCGGTGTCGCCGTAGGACGCCGCCCAGCGGGCCGCCTCCAGCAGCGCGCGCAACTGCTGGTCCGTGATCTCCGAGTGCGGGTCGAGGGCTCGGGGGCTCCACCGCTGGGCGATCAGCGGATGCAGCGGCACACTCGATCGGGCGTGCTTGTCCGCCCTCGTCAGCTGATGGTTGGACACGTCTGCAGGTTACGGACCCGCATCGGCCAAGGTCGTGGTCTCCCGGACTCTGGAACTCAGATGGCGTAGGGCCAGCCGGTCAGGGCGTACGCGCCGAACCACGCGCTGGCGACCGCGATCGCGGCCAGCACCGCGATCATCGTGCGTGGCCGGCGTTTGGCCAGCGCGACGGCCGGCGGCACGAGCAGGGTGAACGCCGGCAGCAGCATCCGCGCCTTGGAGTTCATCAGGCCGTTGGATCCCAGGTCCATGGCCAGCACGAGCGCCCCGTACAGCACCAGCGGCCACGCCACCCGTTGGCGAATGCTCAGCGCCAGCAGCAGGATCGCGATCAGCAGCACGACGACCGTGACCACTTCCAGCACCGACCGGCCCGACGCCAGCACCTCCAGCCCGAACCGCACCGTGGCGACGCCGCCGTCGAACATCGAGCCCCAGCCCTGGCGCTGGATCCGGAACCAGCCGGTCGCGCTGCCGGTGTGCGCGGCGACGAAACCGAGATACGCCAGCAGTCCGGCCGGCGCGAGTACCAGGCCGAGCCACGGCCGAATGCCGTCCCGCCGTCGCACGATGGTCACCACGGCGGCCGCGATCACTGTGACCACCAGCGCCGCCGCCGTCGGCCGGACCAACCCGGCGCCAAGGGCGCACAGGCCGGCCAGCACCCAACGCCGTTCCAGCACGCCGACCAGGGTCCACGCCGCCAGCGCGCAGAACATCGCCTCGGAGTAGGCCATGGACAGCACGATCGCCATCGGCGACGCGGCGAACAGCGCCACCAGGATCAGCCCGACCTGGGGCGATCCGCCGATCCGCCGGCCCAGTCGCGCCACCGCGTACGCCCCGACGATCCCGCAGCCGAGGCTCACCGTGAGCCCGGCGGCGACCACGTCGACACCTGGCAGCAAGGACACCCCGCGGACCAGCGCCGGATAGCCGGGAAAGAACGCCAGCGGGGTCTGGGCGGAACGGTGGCCGAACGCGTCGAGCAGCGAGGCCGGCACGCCGCCGTACCCGCCGGACGCGATGCTCAGGTACCACTCGCCGTCCCACGATGTGAGCGCGCTGGTCGCGGTTGTGCCGTCCCGCGCGGCCATCCAGGTCAGCGCCAGGAGGCCGAGTTCCCGGATGCCGAGATACAGCAGGCAGGGGGCCAGCCGGACGAGCAGCCGGCGCCACGTGGTCCACGGCACGCCGAGCCAGGTCGGTCGAGGTGCTGGTGAGGGCAGGTCGGCGTCGCCGGCGTCGGGTGCCGGCTGTTGGCTGACCTCGGTTGTCGACACGTCCGCCAGTTCCTCCGCAGCAGGGCCGTCGTGCGTGATCAGGCTACGTGGTGCGGATCTCACCAGGCGGTGCCGGTGCCGGCGAGGCGTAATCCGCTCGCGGTCCGCCGGTAGGCTGCTGGCCAGGCACGCACGCTCGGCGTGCCGGTCGCGGGCCTGGTCGGCCGGAGGAGGTCGGATACCGGTGGCGCTCGTCGTCCAGAAGTACGGCGGTTCATCGTTGGAGAGCGCCGACCGGATCAAGCGGGTCGCGGAACGCATCGTGGCCACCCGCAAGGCGGGCAACGAGGTGGTGGTGGTCTGCTCCGCGATGGGCGACACCACCGACGAACTGCTCGACCTGGCCAAGCAGGTGAACCCGCTGCCACCGGGCCGCGAGATGGACATGCTGCTCACCGCAGGGGAGCGGATCTC
>WNGR01006276.1_pt1 | contig 13348 bp, 9 predicted proteins | sample 5407581 | NCBI WGS metagenome assembly WNGR01 (sample SAMN13153383, study PRJNA577476) | soil metagenome | isolation source: 80 cm soil or saprolite under Garry oak tree replicate 2 | place: USA:California | collected 2016-06-15 | reverse complement strand
TGACCCAGGAAAAAAGCCGTCCTCACCTTGCCAGAGACACTTCCCCTCCAGAGCACCAGGAGGAGAGAACCCCGACCAACGCACCGCTTCCTTGATGCCAGACCACCCTCCTTTCTTCCAGCGCGAGAACGCCTTCTATCGGTTGCTTTTGAGAAAGAGTCGTTTTGTTTTCTAGCTGTAAATTAATTCCTACCCTACCTCAAACTGGGACACTCACTGGGATTTCCTTCTTGAAAGACGCCTTCCTGGCAGTCGCGACCAATAATGGGCAAAAAATCCTTTCGTCGCCGTCCAGGCGGGCAGAGGGTCCCTCCAATCAACGTAGTCATACTTCATGGGAAGGAAGAAAGAGAGACAGAAATCGAAAATTGCCCTGGCTGGAGAGGGCACTCCCGGCCTGCCACGTTGCCGTACCGCTGCTACTGTTGCCCTTATATCGCCCTCCAGATGGCGCATCCAGCCCCCTGTCCGGTAGCTCTTCACTCTCTCGAGCTGCTCTCCACTCGCCCATTGATAGAGCAAAGAAGGAAAATCAACCCCCGCATGCACAGCATGCGCAATCGCCAAATTGAGGCGCGGATTAATTTCCATCAGGTAGGGTTTCCCGACAGCGTCGCGCCGAAATTCCACTTGAGAGTAGCCTTCCAACCCGATTTCCCTGGTTCCTTGTTGCCCATCCCACTCCCATGACTGCACAGGTTTGACAACGGCCGGTAGTCCAATTTCATGCAGTGCTGCTGCCACTTCGCTCACCGCTCCTACGGTGACAGCACGAGGAACCCCCACTCCTAGTCGCTTAGCAACCTCCAACGTTCGTTCTTTGTTGATGGCTATGCCCAGGGCAGGTTCTTTGGCCAGGGCAATTCGCACCCGCCGCTCAAGTTGCTCACGGTGTTGGCGTATTAACCCTATAGTACCATCTGAGGAGGCGATCAGCACCCGTACACTGATATGGTCAAGCAACTGCTCCAAATAGGTAAGATATGCTTCTGTGCCGTGTTTTGCTGGACAAACAAACCTCTGCTGACACCAGCGCGACGAGAAAGTAGGCACACCACCACTATCAAAGGTTTCCAGTGCAGCAACGCGCAGCCCTCGGCTACCGAGCGAACGGACGGTAGCCAACGATTGCCGCAAGCTCCCATCAAGCACCAGTGCATCGTATGTTACATTCCGAGCTGCGAAGTGTGAGTTGCGAGTTATGATCTCCTTACCCTCCTCTGGCAACTCGAAACCGGAAGTTCGAGATGTGTTTATGGGGTCACCCACTATATTGTACCTCCTGGCCCACTAATATTCCGACATTACAGATGTTTACAACCATGTTGCTATTCATCCCTCTAGAGAGTTTTTCCACAGAGGGGAGAAGAAATGCCAGACGCCCGACGTCTCTGCTGCCATTACCAGCCAATGCCGACTCACCTCACCTGCCACACGCCGAAGCTGGTGAGGATCGCTTTGTGAAGTATTGGTACCATAAATAGTTGTTACTGCCCAATCATAACCTGCATCTCGCACGCTTCTTAGCCCGACCTCGCCAATGTGTTCAGGTTTTCCAACAGGGTAAGCAAAGGTGCGCACGGGATGGCTCAACCGCTGCTCGAGCACAACACGACACTCAGCTACCTCGCGATGCACCTCTGCGGGATCTGCTAAATTTGCCAGAATGGGATGATGCATGGTATGGGCCCCAAACGAGACCCAGCCGCTCTCCTCCATCTCACGTACCTGCGCCCACGTCAGTGGCCGCATTGCCTCTTCTAGAGGAGCAGATGAAGGGACGGCTAATGCCTGGCGTACAGTCGCAAGGAAGGCCTCCCGTTCTGCAACTGATCTGGAATGACATGTATGAGTAGAGATGGCTTGGGCAAGGAGATTCCTCTCGTTTGGTTGCCGCAGACGGTAGGTCCTACCTTCAATCGTCACCTCGTCCACCTGAGCATTGCGTACAAGTTCGCCTTCTCGCCACCAGAACGGCTCACCACTCTCGAGGTAACCTGGAATCAGAAAGATCGTGAAAGGAACCTGCAACTCACGGGCAAGCGCAAAAGCATGCACATAGTTATCGTGGTAGCCATCGTCAAAGGTCAGTACCAGCAGCGTACGTTGATCACGTCTATACTTTCCATCCTGGGGCGGAGTATACAGTTCTTTAAGAGCCTCTTCCAGATGCAGCATACGGTAGTGACGCTGCAGATAGAGGAGATGGCTACGCAGATCTCCCCCAGTTGCACGGTGGTAAGTGAGGATAATCAAGCGTTGCCCCGAGTGTTGTCTCCACCAGCGTACCAGTTTTACTAGCCCGCTGTAGTAGAAACATGCAGCCACTAATATTCCCAGTTGCTTACGCATGAGCTACTTCCCTCTACTGAAAAATCCGTTGAGTTACTTCTTGATCTGAGGAGGTAATCAGCACTCGCGCACCCGGACAGTCAAGTACCTGCTCCAGATACGTCAGATAGTCCTGCGTCCCCACATCCGCAGGGCAGACAAAGGCTATCTGACACCAGCGTGACGAGAAGGCGGGCACACCAGCAAAGGTTTCCAGTGCCGCAACCCGCAATCCTCGGCTACCAAGCGAACGCGCAGTCATTAGCGATTGCCGCAACCTGGCATCAAGTACGAGTGCGTCGTATGTTACCTGGTCCCTTGCAAGTTGTGGATCGCGAGTTATAACCTGGTTACTTTCCATATGCTTAGTTCCTCTTTTCTATCACACCTACAGCATAACTGTCAACGGAGGACTATGCTGCACTGGTGCTGGTAAAATACTCTGTCATGGCTGTGCTCTTGCTAGCCTCCCCAAGAAACGGTAGACCCCATACTTCTTCAATAGTACGGAGCAGGCTGTAATGGGTTTCTGGTATTGTCGACTGGAATCCCCTTTTGACGCGAGGAGAAATCACCAGCGTTGTGACCCGTCCTCCAACCGCATCATTGCAACAGCCAGCATTCGTTTCCCCTTCGTCAAAGGTGATGAAAAGTAGTCCGCCCCGCGTAAAGGCAGCCGATTGGAGAATAAGGGGTACGACCTGGGAAAGCCAGGTATCCCCAACAGCAACTGAACAATCGTGCATATCATGGCACATGTTCGGGGTGATCCAGACATAGGCGGGTAGGTTGTTCTCAGAAAGGTCGGTTGTAAACTGGGTGAAGGGTACGACGTGTGTGGTACAGCGGGTGTGGTTCGTGCGGATATCATCATAGTAGAGAAATGGGTCATGCTTTTGCATATAGAGACCATCCGGAGAATCGCCAATATAGCAGGGGGAAGGCATACTCTCCATATAGGCCTTCCAGGTACGACCACTTGCCTCTATCTGATCTGCGAGATTGGGAGCATTCTGAAAGCAGGTGGTGCAATCGCTGGTAATACCGAAGGTGCTTCCTCCTGTCAGGGCCATGTAGTTTGGAAGGCTAGGATGTCTAATGGCATAGTATTGTGTTGCAAGACCGTAGGTACTTACTAAGCTATTGAGATAGGGGGCGTCCGATTTGCCAATGATGGATGTATAATCGTGGTTTTCCAGTACAATGGTGAAGATATGAGAAAAGGTGAGAGAAGCCGTGGGGGAAGAGGTAGGAGAAGGCGTGGGGGATAAGGTGGGAGAAGGCGTGGGGGAAGAGGTAGGAGAAGACGTGGGGGAAAAGCTGGGAGTGGCATTTCTTGCTGCCTGCCCTTCTGACTGCTGTGGAGCCCCACAGGCCGTAAGAAAAACGGTGATCAGGGACAAAGTAAGAACCAGGAGCACTATACCAGGTGCTCTTTGAAAGAAAACAGTTGTTTGTCGATGCTGAAAGAATTTCATACTCGTTCCTCACTCTCCATTCATCACTGATGAGAGGCTGATACTTACACTCTTCCCAACTCTTTCAGGAGCGAATCAGGAAAGTCAGAGGTCATCCCGTCAACGCCAGCGTAGATTGCATTCTTCATCATTTCGGCGTTTTTTACCCCACAAGCCCGGGTGAATAACCCTAAAGAGCGCCAGTGATTAACTAGCTGTTTTGTAATTTTTTCCGCCCTTGGACAAAAGTCCTGCATTTTCTCCTCGACGACTCTTTTTAAAGCTTCCTCCGAGAAATCCGCGGTTAAGTACCCAACACGAGCAAGAGGATTTTTCTTTTTGATATTGCAGACCGTTGGAAAGTCTTGAGAAGTAAAGGTGACGCGATCTAAAAGCTCTAATTGCTCAACCATGTTTAGCACTTCGTATTCAATGCCGACTTGCTTTATTTCAAGGTCGAAATAGGTTCGTGTCCCATACCTTTTCAGCGCTTCTATGAGGAGGGGTATTCGCTCACCTGCATATTTCCTATCAAACCACAAACCAGCATCAAGTTGTTGTAGGGCTTGCCACGAGGTTTCTTGTAAAACTCCTGTCCCATTAGTTGTTTTGTCTAAAAGGTTATCATGGAAAAGCACTAACTTTCCGTCTTTTGTCTTTTGTACATCAGTTTCTATGCCATCAACTCCAAGAGCTAAGGCAATGTCAAAGCCCGCAAATGTGTTTTCCGGTGCCAGCCCTGCTGCTCCACGATGCCCGATAACTTTCATACTGAAAGACGCCTTCCTAGCAGTCGCTGTAAATAGCGGGTCAAAAACCCTTTCGTCGCCGTCCAGGCTGGAAGATGGTCCCTCCAATCAACGTAGTCATACCGCATAGGAATGAAGAAAGAGAGACAGAAATCGAGGATTGCCCTGGCTGGGGAGGGTACTCCCGGCCCGCCTCGTTGCCGTACCGCTGCTGCTGTTGCCCTTATATCGCCCTCCAGATGGCGCATCCAGCCACCTGTACGATAGCTCTTCACCCTATCGATCTGCTCTTCACTCGCCCATTGATAGAGCAAATAAGGGAAATCAACCCCCGCACTCACAGCATGGGCGATCGCCATATTGAGGCGCGGATTAATTTCCATCAGGTAGGGTTTCCCGACAGCGTCGCGCCGAAACTCCACCTGAGAGTAGCCTTCCAAACCTATTTCACGCACTAAACGTTCTGCTTGATCGCCGGTGTCCGGTGGAAAGGCAATAGCCTGACGCAGTACATATATACCACCCATCAGGGGATATGTGCGCTTCCCCCAGAAAGCGAAACGTGCATGGACCTCGCCATTCGCATAGAAGAGACTCAGGGACTCACGCCTGCCCGAGAGGAACTCTTGAAAGAGCGTTGTCCCCCCAAAGCGTGTCAGTTCCTCAACTGCATGCCGTGCCTCATCGGGGGTCATCACTAACTGTGGCACAATCCTGGATCCTTGTTGCCCATTCCATCCCCATGACTCCACAGGTTTGACTACGGCCGGTAGTCCAATCTCATGCAGTGCCGCTGCCACTTCGCTCACCGCTCCCACAGCGACAGCACGTGGAACCGCCACTCCTAGTTGCCTAGCGATGGCCAACATTTGCTCCTTATTGATGGCTGTGCCCAAAGCAGGTTCTTTGGCCAGGGCAATCCGTACCCGCCGCTCAAGTTGCTCACGATGCCGGCGTATTAACGCTATCGTGGCGTCTGAGGAAGCGATCAGTACCCGTGCATCAATACGGTCAAGCACCTGCTCCAAATAGGTAAAATATGCTTCTGTGCCCTCGTTTGCTGGACAAACAAATCTCTGCTGACACCAGCGCGACGAGAAGGCTGGCACACCACCGCTATCAGAGGTTTCCAATACAGCAACACGTAGCCCTCGGCTACCAAGCGAACGTACGGTGGCCAGGGATTTCCGCAACTTCCCATCAAGCACCAGCGCATCATAAGCTACTTTATGAGTTGCTGGTTGTGAGTTGGGAGCTGTGGTCGCTCGACCCTCTGCTCGCACTTCGCTATCGGAAGTTCGTAATGTGTTTACACGATCACTCATCATATTCCATCTTCTATCCACTGATATTCCAACGTTACAGATGTTCACAGCAAGGTAACTGTCCATCCTCTCGGCTAACTAGCACAGGGACGTAAAAATAACGCGAGAGCGTATACTACTGCTAAGAGCCTCTTTTAAGAGCATCCAGACTCCCTGCGTCATTTCCACGAGGCTATACTAGAAAGTTTTCACAGTTTTGAGAATATTAACATTCTCATCAGAAAATACCATCTGCAAGTGCTGATATGATGTTCGTTATGGTAGAGAATCAGTGAAGCTCTGGGAAGGGAGTGTGGAGAATTGGTGGAGTACTCCCCTTCTACCGGTTCATGCACACTTTCGATGATGAAGCACTCGTTGCCGAAGCAAATCAAAGTTGGCACGGCCATACATCATATAGTTAGTTTGATCAGCTTCTTCCACGGTCAAGTCCTCGCTTCGACGAAGCATCAATGCAAGCGCTCGCCTTCCAGTCAACGCGCCGTAGATAAGGAAGGAGAGGGATATATACCAGGATACACCTTTTGCAACGCTATCTCTACATTGGCAACAACCGAATTCCTACGTAAAAGAGGATATCCTTGAGTGGGAAGCAAGAAGGGTGCTGTATTCGTTCATATGTATTTATGTTGATATATTTTGACGTTTAGACTAAATCGAGTTAGGAATCGCTGTAAGACCGCTTCAAAAGCGAGTTGAGCCGTCTCGAAAGTGAATGCAATATCAAGTAGTTTCAAACCCTTCCCTGGCCGATTCAGACGAAATTAGTCTAAACACCAAAATATATCTGTCTGTTGAAAATCCATGGATGGGTTATTTGGAAGGGCTTTAAATGTGTATGGATTCAACACAAATCTTTGCTCAAGGATGGATCTCTCATGAAAATTCCATTGAATTACTATATCGTGCTTGCTAAGCGGTGGGCATGGGTGGTAATACTAGGAGTTGTTCTTTGCAGTAGTGCAAGCTTTGTAATCAGTAAGATTACAACTCCTGTCTATCAAGCTTCTACAACCCTCATTATCGATGTGGGGACATCGGCCTCAGCCGCTGAGAACTTCACCGCGAGTGTGGAAGCTGTTCAGACGTATGCTCAGTTGCTTACAGGCCACGTAGTACTTGACCCTGTCGCAGAACTGCACCACGGACTGACACCCGATCAACTCAGGGCAATGATCACCGCCAAACCTCAAACCAATACGCCACTTATTGAGCTTGATGTCGAGAATCGCGATCCGCGACTGGCGATGAACCTTGCGAACGAGGTTAGTCTGAGCTTTTCGCAATTCGCGAGCTCGCAACTTCCAGGAAGGGTACAAATTCTGCCGGCACAGATGCCTACCGTCCCCGTCCGACCCAAAGTGCTGGTGAATACGGGTATCGGTGCACTGGTTGGCCTGGGTCTTGCGCTGGCACTCATTGTTATTTTTGAATGGATCGAGGATCGCCTGAAAAGCTCCGAGGAAGTGCAAGAGCTTCTGAATATGGAGACATTGGCGGTTTTCCCCTGGCTCTCAAGTAAACAGCGCACCAAAAGAGCCGAGGAAATACCGGCCCTGGCTGAAGGATATCGCGTACTATCCGCGAGCCTCGATGCTGCACAGAAGATCAAACCCTTCAAGCTGGTGATGGTCACGAGCGCCCTGGCAGGTGAAGGCAAAAGTAGCATTGCCGCCAATCTTGCGTCCTTTCTGGCGGTGGCAGGCAAGCAAGTCCTTCTGGTAGATGCAGACCTTCGCAGTCCAACCCTAGATCAATACTTTGAACTCGAAAAACGGCCGAAACTTGCAAACGCATTTACCGAGACACAGGCAGAGATTGAAGAGTACCTTGATGACCAGTTGACTGATATTCCGAACTTGCAAGTCCTGACAGCAGGGGTGCTTCCCTCCAACTTCATGGATTTGCTCTCGTCTCCGCAGGGTAACCTATTCCTTGAACGTTTAAAGAGAGCTCCTTTTGACTATGTTATCTTCGATACCCCTCCTTTGCTTCCGGCGGCTGATGCACAGATTCTGGCTTCCTATGTTCAGACGATAGTGCTGGTTGTTGACCCATCTAAAACGCCTCGCAAATTATTATTACGTGTCAAGCACTTGTTAGACAAAATACACACCCCGGTACTAGGGGTTGTCATTAACAAGAATCGCTGGCACGAGCATGGAGAGATTCGTCAGTATTTGAAGGATGCGCGGCACCTTCAAACAGCTATTCCTACTATGACCAGGCCGTTTGATACACCTTCTATGAACGGTCTGGGGGATTCCTCAGATATTACCCTTGTCCTACCAAGCCTGCAAGCGAAGAAAGAAGATCGCGAATGATCTTGCAGTTACTTTAGTGTAGAACCACAAACGGCGACAGCAGAAAAGGAGAAAGCGATGGAGCGCCCATTCCTGGAAAAGGTTTCCACACGGTCCTTGCGTGTTGGAATCATTGGCCTCGGCTATGTAGGGCTACCGCTCGCAGTTACGTTCGCAGAGGCTGGCTTCCACGTTACTGGCATTGACACAGACCAGCAAAGAGTCGACCAGGCAAGTCGTGGTGAGAGCTATATTCCTGATGTTTCGAGCAGTGCGTTACAGAGACTCATCGATACAAAATATATCTGTTTTACCAGTGATTACAGTGCGTTAGATGACATCGACGCGGTTAGTATCTGTGTTCCCACCCCATTGCGGAAGACACGCGATCCGGATATTTCCTACATTATCTCAGCTACACAGCAGGTACGAGACCACCTGCATCCTGGGGAGCTCGTTATACTGGAAAGCACGACTTACCCTGGTACAACCGACGAAGTGTTGCTGTCAGAACTGGAATCCACCGGCCTGAAAGTCGGCCTTGACTTCTTCCTGGCCTTTTCACCAGAGCGCATCGACCCGGGCAATCTCGACTTCAGTGCACGCACCACGCCCAAAATCGTTGGTGGCATTACACCAACCTGTACAAAACTGGCGCAGGCCTTCTATGGAGTAGCTATCGAGAAAGTCGTGTCAGTCTCCTCAGCGCGTGTTGCGGAGATGGCTAAGCTGCTGGAGAATACCTTCCGTGCCGTCAACATCGGGCTGGTGAACGAGATCGCCATTATTTGTGAAAAGCTTTCCATCAATGTATGGGAAGTCATTGATGCAGCAGCGACGAAGCCTTTCGGTTTCATGCGTTTCCTGCCAGGTCCGGGTCTGGGTGGGCATTGTATTCCAGTCGACCCGCACTATCTGTCCTGGAAACTCAAGACACTTGATTACACGGCACGCTTTATCGAACTGGCAGCGGAGGTCAACAGTAGCATGCCGCGTTACGTTGTGAATAAGATCGGTGAGGCGCTGAACGAACAGCGTCTCAGCTTCAACGGTGCGACCGTGCTTGTTTTAGGCGTCGCCTACAAGCGTAACGTGGGGGATGTACGTGAATCCCCTGCACTCGATGTTCTTCAAGAGTTGATTGCTCGCAAGGCGGTAGTACTCTACAACGATGAGTATGTATCGTCTCTGGTATTAGGCAATCAGACACTGTACTCACAGCCACTAAGGAATGAATTATTGCAAGCTGCCGACTGCGTAGTCATCGTCACAGACCATAGCTATTATGATGTTCCCTGGATTATACGCGAAGCACGCTGCATCGTGGACACCCGCAACATGACACAGGGCTACAAGGATGAAAAAATTTTTCGGCTCTAAAAAGGTTATATAGTAATGTCTTTGTCTTCTGGATCTCTAAGCACTACTAGTTCACGCGTGGCAGTAGTGCGTCCTAAATCTGTCCATAAACAGATTTTTCGTGCTCTGCTCACTCTTGCATCTGCCGCTCTGTTGACTCGCGTCATGGGCCTGCTCAATCAGATTGTCGTCACCAGGCGCTTCGGGGCAGGGGCGGAAATGGACGCATACTTTGTTGCCTCCACGCTACCTATCCTGATGGCCACTCTGCTCAGCGCTTCTATTGAAAGTTCTGTCATTCCAGTCTATGCACGAGTACGCACACAAGGAAAAGAGCAGGCTTCCATACTCTTCAGTACGCTGCTGAATCTCTTAGTGCTGGGTACAGTAGTACTCACACTGGGAATGCTCACCTTGCGTGATCAGCTGATTCACCTTTCGGCTCCGGCATTGGATCCATTCCGCGCGGCACTCGCCGTGAGCCTGGCCCCATTTATCTTTCCTGTGCTTGCGCTGATGGTGGTGATAAGCTTCCTGGAATGCATTCTCAATGCAGAAGGTCAGTTCGGTTGGCCCGCCTACGCCGGGTTATTGGTACCGCTCACCACGGTGATACTTGTACTGGCGCTACGCAGGTCAGAAGGCGTCGTCGTACTCTGTATAGGTATGCTGGCAGGCCTCTGCCTGCAACTTTGCATGGTTATCGTCCGCGCACGGCGTGCGGGACTTGTCTATCGGCTTAGCATAAACTTGCGCAACCCAGAACTCCTTGCGATTTTTATGGTAGCCTGGATAGCACCTTTTAGCGTATTAATCAATCAGGCAAGTCCCTTGATTGATCAGATGTTTGCTTCATCACTTACCGCGGGCAGTATCTCTGCACTCAACTATTCACTCAAGCTCGTGAGCGTCTTTACTGGTGTAATTTTCGTTTCCGTTGGGCGTGCCGCACTACCCTATCTCTCACGTCAAGCTTCTATAAATGATATGAAAGCCTTCAAGGAAACGCTGCGTTTCTATCTGTGGGTGGTAGGCATTGGCACAACCGTGCTGGCTGCACTCATGTTTGTGCTGGCGCATCCACTGGTGCAAATCCTCTTTCAACGGGGGGCCTTTTCTGCCGAAGATACGAACCGCACTGCAAGCACACTGGTGGGCTTCGTAGTAGGCCTGACGCCCATGGCGATTGGCTTCATCCTGGCGAGGGCAATTGTTGCTCTTCGCAAGAACCGCTTCCTCCTGGTTACCGCTGTCTTCAGCATGATCGCCAACGCCATCTTTGACTATATCTTTGCTCGCCTTTGGCAGAGTACTGGAATCGCGCTGGCCACCTCGGCAGTCTATTTTTGTACCATGTTCATCCTGCTCTTCATGCTACGCCGCCTGATTGGTAAGCTCGACCTTCTCACCCCTCCACCTGAGTTGCTGCGGGCGATAAGGAAGCTGGACATAGGTTCATTGTTCAGTATTCCCTATAGCCTGCGCCAGCGGATCGCCCTCGTTGGCATCATGATAGCGACCTTTGCAGCCGGGGTTGGTGGCGTCTTTTGGGACTCTGTCTATACCCTGCGTATCTCCCTGGGATCTCTCATCCTGCTGGCCTTTCTGCGCTATCGCTATGCGCTGGTGATCGCCTGGGTGATGGTCGATGTATTCATTGGTTCAACACTGCAATTATTCAATGGCAACAAATTTGACACAGCCTTGACGGTACCAACCCTGCTCTTGATGACTTGTATGCCAATCAAACAAACCTTACAGCGTATGCCTGCGCTAACCATCCTGCTTCTCTACCTTGTATGGGCGTTGGTCGGCATCGGCGTATCCCCTCTCGGCACTGGATCATTCCTGACACAATGGACGCTCATACTGGATTATGTGGCGATTAGTGTGCTGACGATCAATGTGCTGACTACGCGGCAACACCTGCTAAGACTCATCGACGCCATTCTCATGCCGGCGACGTTTGTTTCGCTGTATGGTATCTACGGTTACTTCACCAGGCAAAATGGAGTGGAAGATGCTACGACATCGCTTTTCCGCATTTACTCTATCATGAGTGCAGCACCAGAGCTGGCTTTGTTTCTCTCCATAGTAATTCCACTTGCGATCTATCGTGCATCCACATTGCATGGTTTCAAGCGCCTGGGTGTATCGACACTGGTCTTCGTCTTTCTGGTGGCGATGGCGCTCACCTTCTCACGCAGTGCCTTTATTTGCCTTCCCTTGAGCCTCATCATTATGATCCTGTTTTTACCATCACGTAAGACGAAAATTGGCTTGCTCGGTAGTAGCCTGGCGCTGGCTGTTGGGGTGGCTCTATTGGCGACAGTCAGCAATGTTTCCATCTTCAGCCGCTTTTTTAATCAGGATATTGCAACGCTTAATGGACGTACCTACCTCTGGCAGGCACTCCTCGACCGTTTTGACCCAACACAATTGCTGGGCCATGGGCTTGGGGCTGCCAATTTTTTGTTGGTTAATCTGCGTGTAGGTTTTATAGGTGTAATCGCTACTTCGGCCTCGAATCTTTTTCTTGCTGCCCTCTACGACCACGGGATCATTGGTCTGACCTTGCTCAGCCTGCTGTTTATCGTACTCGGTGTCGGCTTGATTGCAGGCATGCGAAAAGCTACCGGTGAGCAGCGGACACTGTTCGTAGTGGCATTGGTAGTCCTTGTCAGCATGGTTTTGCAGTCTCTTGAGCAGAACGATTTTTGGGAACAATCAATCGGTATTTACTTCTGGATCGTTATGGCGCTCCCATTTGCAATCTGCTGGTCCACGACGAAACAATCATCCAGGACCGATAAAGAGGCTCTTGATGAAGTGATGGAGCCACGAGTGGAGGCAGTACAACAGGCAAAACAGGAGCAAATTACTCGCCTCTAGATTCTAGAACGAGGAATGAGAAAATGTAGCAAGGAGTGACTTTGTGGAAGATCGTATTCGCATATGTTTCATCGCTTTTCTATTCTGGCCCGATGTCGGTGGTGCACAGGTGAGAACGGAGAAACAAGCGCGTCAGCTTCAGGCGCTTGGACACGATGTGACTGTTGTCACATTCCGGCATTATAGGCATTGGAAACGGAAAGAAACGCTTGATGGCCTCCCAGTTGTACGAGTGAGTGGAATATACAGACGTAATGGACAGCTAAACACTGGTAGGTTGGGATATCTGCCCGACCTCATCATGATGTTCCTGACGCTCTGGCGCTTGCGTCACTCCTATGACGTGATTCATGCTTTCAAGCTGTCAGTGCCTGCTGCACTCATCGGCCAGCTCACACATAAACCAGTCGTTCTGAGCATCCAGAGTACGGGGCCAGGCGAGGCACAACGTATGCAGCTTGATGAACGTGGAGCGGTGTTGATGGCCGACACCCTGACCGAAACGTCCTTCCTGAAAGTCGATTTGAAAAACTGGACGGCGGGCGCAGGTGATATCGGCCATCTTCCCCGATTGCCATTGGGTAAGGCAATGCTGGACTTTCTGCGCAAATCGAACGCATTCTACCAGATTCTCAGCACGCGCAGCCACTTCTATCTCACCTCGCACGGATTCCGCGCCGAGCAGATTGTACATATTCCGGGTAGTGTCGATACGGAGAGGTTCCAACCGGCACCAGAACGACGTCCCGCTCCGGTCTCGCCGGAGCGCGATATCATCTGTGTAGCACGGTTGGATTATGCCAAAGGAGTCGATGTACTGTTGCATGCGTGGGGAAGGATGCTACGTGAACCCTCTGAATGGCGTGCGCATCTGAAACCCAGGCTACGCCTGGTTGGCGATGGCAAGCTTAAGCTGCAGATAGAGTACATTG
>WNGR01016763.1_pt1 | contig 13349 bp, 11 predicted proteins | sample 5407581 | NCBI WGS metagenome assembly WNGR01 (sample SAMN13153383, study PRJNA577476) | soil metagenome | isolation source: 80 cm soil or saprolite under Garry oak tree replicate 2 | place: USA:California | collected 2016-06-15 | reverse complement strand
AAGGTGAAACACCTTTGCACCGTGCTGCAGCCTTTGGCACTGAAGAAACGATCCAGATGCTGCTGGACGCGCGAGCAAACATTGAGGCGAAAGACATGAATGGAGATTCCCCACTCAGCTGGGCGAGTTGGTATGCGCGTCCGGATCCCATTCTCAGAATGCTCTGTTACGGTGACTTTTATATTCGGCCCAAAAGGCGCTCAATGGCGGCGTACTTGCTCGGGGAACCACATGTTTAACTGCATTCATCGGCCTAATCATGCGCTGCAGCGAACCCGGCCATCGCGCTCCGGTTGCAATCGAACGCCTTCGTGGGCCGGGTCGCTGAGCTTGGGTCCTTAGGCAGCGCAGCGCACGTGCATGCAAGCACCGCCTCATTATGAAATTTCCACCGACCGCAGCCGTTTGGATGTCGGGTTGATTCACGATTTTTTGCGCTCCTCCTACTGGGCGCAAGGCATCCCGCGAGCTGTCGTCGAGAGGTCTATCCAGCATTCGCTTTGCTTTGGTGCGTTTCTCGGTGGGCGACAGGTTGGCTTTGCCAGAGTTATTTCGGATTTCGCCTCCATCGCCTACGTGGCGGATGTTTTTGTCGTGCCAGAGCATCGCGGTCGCGGGATCTCGAAGCTGCTCATGCGTGCTATCATTGAGCATCCAGATTTGCAGGGGTTGAGGCGGATTTTATTGGCTACGCGAGATGCTCACGGACTTTATGCGCAGTTCGGCTTTGAGCCGTTGACGCATCCAGAGGCTTTTATGACGCTTCACAAGCCTGACGTATATCGTGATGGAAACGCCGCCTGACAAGAGCGCCGCAGTTCACGTCTCGCTGCGGCGGGTGTGCCTGAGCTTAGTCGTTACGCGCATGCGTAGAGTCCTTGCCAGTGGTATGGCGGTTATGCTGGTCGGCTTGATGGTGGTGCTAGTCTGGCCTGCCCACACAGAGCCGCGCCCCCCTGTGCTGCACCTGGTGAGCATGGAGCCCGCTGGCATGTTCGACGACATCGGGAAAATGTGGATGGTAACGTTGAGCATAAGCAATCCCGACAATGCGCCCCGCTACGAAAACGATCTCTTCGTCAAGGACACCGGCAGAGCAATCGAGGCCCAAGTCGGGAACCGCTGGATCCGGGTGGAGGGAGAGCGAACGCTCGCTTGCCATCTGCCCGCAGGCCAAAAACATGAAACACATGAAACACTGCTCCTGATGCCGGCAGGTACGCACTCCTGCCGAGTCTCTTTGCAATATACCGGCAGCTCCCTTTCCTTCAGGGGGCGACCGGTCAAGGGGCGATTGCTGTGGCTGGCTGAACGGCTGCCACAGTTCATTCGTTTTCGGCTATCCTACAAGGTTTGGAGGTGGCTGGGCGGCTTCAATCGTTATGAGCCAAGATCCGACTGGCGGCAGATCATCGTGGAGTTACCGCTCCGACCGGCCCCGTTTCGACCTGGCGGTAATTCCACCGGGGCGCATAAGCCGATCACTGCACTAGACGCCGGAAAGGCGCTCTGTTTTCATCTCGAACACCATCGGCCCGGCGCCAGTGAGTCTCTCCGTTAGGCGGCTGGGCGGCTGGGCGGCTGGCCGCGCATGTATTATATGGATCATCTCCTCACTCTCCTTACCACCGAGAAGGGGCGGGAGTTGCAATTTCGTGCGGGCAGCCCGCCCGTGATCGTGTTAGAAGACGAGCAGCACTCGCTCTAAGGCCCCTGATTACGGGTGAGGACGTGATGCGGCTCCTACGAAACGTGGCCACCTCAAGACAGATGAGAGACCTCAGAGAGCGCGGTGCGGTGCAGTTCATCTACACATTACCGGACAGGTCACCTTTTCTGGTTCGAGCCACGATGGAGGACGAAAACGTTGTGTTTAATGTATCGTAAGAAATGGCCTAACGAACAATGGTAAGATCGGGGCGCGCCACCGCGGCTGGAATGCAAACAAGATGTCAACGCGCGGAGCCTCAATGCTATCAGGGGTTGGACGACCTCGGCGACCTTCCAGAGGGTTCAAAAGTCTCCCCGTTAAACCTAATGCCCTTCGGAAATTCCTGAGCGATCTGTCCCTAAGGGGCTTATGAAAATAGTCCGGCATTTCAACGTTTGTCATTACCCACAACGCTTGCGTTTGAACTCAACGGTTTCTAATTCTCGTAAATCGAATTTCAGAACGCCAACTGGAAAGCTCCGTCAGGAGCGCCATGTTTATAGTATGTGCCATTGAGAGGCCATCAAGCTCCGTAGGAGCGGCATTTTTCTTGATCGCACAGGGCCGTTCGGTCCGCCCTCATCAGTCCAAAGATGCCGCTCCTACGGAGCTTGGCTGGACTCTGGGGTTGTGCTTGCTATAGACATGGCGCTCCTACCGGAGCTTGAGGACCCTTCGGCCGCGCAGGGGTTTTGAGCCGATTTATTTCTCCTCCAGCGGTTTGAATATGTAGCGCTCGTCGTGCTCTATCTCGAACTTCTTGAGAAACTGGAGATATTCCTGGCGGAACGTTCTGCGCGCATGGTGTCTTACCTGGTCCCGGATGTAGTTGCTCACGCCCTTCAATTGAGAATGGCCATACGAAAATGCGCCGAAACCCTCCTGCCAACAAAAGCGCCCCACGACCCACCGGTTCTCGTTGATATGGTTGGTTGAGCCGGTCTTGATGTCCCCAACCAAATCCGACAGAGCCACGTTTGGCTTGAGCCCAATCAGAACGTGCGTGTGATCGGGCATGCAGTGGATGGCGATGAGTTTCTGGCCCTGCCGGGTCACGATGCCGGTGATGTACTTATGCAATTCCTCCTTGCGCTCCGAGCCGATTAGGTTCTGCCGTCCTTGGACGGCGAAGACGACTTGAATGTAGATTTGGGTATAGGTGTTGGCCATAAGGAGGGGAGATTTACGCAAAGCCCCCGCTTGGGCAAGCTCGGTTGGGAGCTCTTCCAGCGCGCACAACCGCCGTGAAATGAGGGTCTGACAGAGATTAGCGCGGATAAAATGAGTTCATCATAGACCTGGGTAATGACAAGGCGTTGAAAGCCCTGGCTGTTCCCATTTGTCCGTTCGGGACAGCTATTCTCGTTTGTCGGGAGAACGAATTGGCTTGCGGCATCGCCTACAATAACGGACCCAAGAACCATAGCGAATTCTCAACCCCCCCTTTTTCCCGTTCGCTCATTAGACTCGCCAACCTCTTGGGGAACTGGCATTTTGCGCTACGTTTGAAAATTATGATCTTATTATGTACCCGACTCAAGAGTTGCGCGACGTTGGTGGCGGTGGCCGCAGCTTTCACCCTGACCGCCCTGGCTTCCGGCACCAATATCAACCGCTTCGGCTTCACCGGTCCGGAGATTTTTCCCATTGACCCCCAGATCAGCCAACTGCGGGTAGCAGACCTGAACGGCGACGGGTTGAATGATTTGATCGTGGTGAACAATGGCCGTTCAAAGATCAATCTGCTCTATAACCAGACGGGCAAAACCAACCTGGCGCTCAAGCCCAGCAGAGCAGGCCGGCGAGACTTCAACGAGTTGCCGGCTGACGCCCGTTTTCGCATTGAATCCATCGCCTCGGAAAAGCGGATCGCGTCGCTGGTGGTGGCCGACCTGAATGGGGATGGCCGGCCAGACATCGCTTATTACGGTGAGCCAAAAGAATTGGTGGTGCAATATAACCAGGGCACCAACGGCTGGAGCGCGCCCAAACGCTGGCCCATAGAAGATGGCCAGCTTTCGCCCAATGCGCTCTGCGCGGGCGATTTGAATGGCGACGGGCGGACGGACCTGGTGCTGCTGGCTGAGAACCACGTTTATCTGTTGGCGCAAAAGGAGGACCACGCGCTGGGCGAACCGAATAAGATCCCGTTTTCAGGCGCGGTCAAGGCCGCGCAGGTCGTGGACGTAGATGGTGATGGCCGCAACGATTTGCTGCTGGTCAATTGGGAAGACCGGAACCCATTCCGATTCCGGCTGCAGAAGGCGGGAGGCGAGCTGGGGCCGGAGAACTACTTTTCGCTGCCGCCGATTCGCTCGTATTGGGCGGACAGCCTTGAAGAAAACGCCAAGATCCAAGTGATCACCATCGCCCAGAACTCGGGCCGGGCGCAGATTTCGGAGTTCACGCATAAACCGGCGGAGGCGTTGTCGGGCAGTTTTCGGCAGGGCCAATTCCAGGTATTGCCAATCAACAAGACCGACAAAGCCCGGCGCGGATTGCTGTGGGCGGATGTCAATGGCGATGGTCTGCCGGATTTGCTCGTGGCCGAACCGGAGAGCGGGCAGATCTCGATTTATCTCCAGCAACCAGACGGCACGCTGGCGAACGCCAGGACTTTTCCGACCCTGGCCGGCATAACGGATTTGGCCGTGGGGGATTGGAATGGCGACGGCAAGGCGGACATTTTCATGTTGAGCGCCGACGAGCGGCAGGTTGGGGTGACGCGGCTGGACGAAAACCAGCGGTTGCCGTTTCCGACGTTGATCCCGGTGGAGGGCAAACCCCTGGTGCTGGCGGTCGGCAGTTTGCAATCCGGAGCAAAACCGGTGTTGGCCGTCATCACCGATCAGGACGGCAAGCGTTCGCTGGTCACGCGCACGGCGGAGGGCAAGAGCAAGACGCAGAAACTGAGCGAGACTTTCCAATCGAGCCCGACGACGCTGGTGTTCCACGACGCCGACCAGGACGGGTTGATGGACCTGGTGGTTCTGATTCCGTATGAGAAGGTCAAGATTCTGCGCCAAGTGCCGGACAAGGATTTCGAGGAAGTGGATGTTGCGCCGCCCGGCGGGGCGATCGAGCAGCCGTGGCTGAGCACAGCGGACATTGATGGCGACGGCAAGGCAGAGTTGCTGCTCACCCAAAAGAACTTTGTGCGCGCAGTGACGTTGAAGTCTGATGTATCGCTACAGAACTCCACCAACAAAGGGGGCTGGACCTTCAAGGTGAAGGAACAGATCAATGGCGCGGCCAGCAATTCGCGGCTGGTCGGCGCGGCGGCCGTACCGAATGGGACAAATGCGGTGGCTTCGCTCTTCCTGCTGGACGCGGAGCGCAAGGCCTTGACGTTGTGCGAACGCGACAGCGCCGGAGTGTGGCAGGTGGTGCGCAACCTGGCGTTGCCCGTGTCCGACTTCACGGGCTTGCAAGCGGTGGCCCTGGGCGGCACCAATATCAACAGTGTCGCCTTCCTCGGCCTGAACGCCGTGGCCTGGATGCCACTGGACGGGCAGGTTTGGGACCTGACCGAACTGGACGGCTACGAAACGCCGATTAAAGACGGCCACCTGAATGACGTCGTTTCAGGCGACCTGAATAATGATGGCCGCAAAGACCTGGTATTTTTGGAGACGGCCAGGAATTATCTGGATTTGGTCATCTTCGACGCCAGGCATAAACTGGTTCCGGCGAACCGCTGGCAGGTATTCGAAGAGCGGACTTTCCGCAGCCGGCGCAATGATCTGCCCGAGCCCCGGGAAGCAGCGGTGGCGGACGTGACGGGCGACGGCAAGAACGATCTCATCGTCCTGGTGCACGACCGGATCCTGGTTTATCCGCAGGAATGAGGCGGAGGCCGAAAGAATCAAAATTTGATCGTGGCGCGCTTCACTGAATGGGTTGCTCCTTTCAAAAGTGCCGACTTTTCAATCGCCCTCCCGGTCAAACAGCGTCATTTCCGACAAAACCTTTTTGGGATAGCACGCTTTTGACCAGGAATGGCTGCGCGTGTCGTAACTCCAGCCACGTCGCTCAAGTTGTTTTGCAAATTCCTCGCGATTCAGATTCAGACAACCCAGGGCGCGGCGACGCCATAACTCTATCACTAGCCGGTTGAACAGCGCTTCACTTGTGAAGCTGCTTGTGCCGTTGTTCAGGCAGGCATCAAAAACTTCCGACAGAATCACAGCAGAGTCTTCGGGTGCAGCAGCTCTTGAAGGCTTCCTGCTTTTTGGAATTTTAGCTCCTTTGTAAAAGGTCAGGATCATTTCACCCGCAAGCACGTTCGCAGAATTCTTCTTTTTGTGCATAGACCAAATCACATCACCAGTTTGTGTGATGGCGGCTTTCAACTCGCCGCCACTTTGGCTCGCAGTTTCGAGAATCGTAGCGAAGTAGCTCGTGTCCCAATGTTGAAAAACTATCGAAAGCCATCGGTCGGGCTTCAGAAGATGGAAGCACGTTTCGATGCTGCGCGCCAAGCCTTGTTTGTAATGTTCTTCGGTGTGGCCGCGCTCGCCGCCAACAATGGTTTCCTGTTCACGGACCTCGTCGGTAACCGGAAAACCCAGCCAGTGGTTCCAAAGAATAGAAAGGTCGAGATAGGCAATGAAGCCTCCATACGGCGGGTCGGTGAAGATATAGTCCACGCTTCCCGGGCTGATCTTTTGTTCGAGCCTGGCGGCGTCCACCGCCAGGACCCTGAAATCGCGCTGGCTGTCAAACGCATCCGGGTCGTCGATTCGTTTGCGTCCCAGATAAGCGGTCTGCAAGATCTCCTGCTTCGCGCGCAGAACATTCAGGAACCGGCCGCGAAAGGTCTCCCAAATTGGGAGTTCAACCTCCTGGCCGGCCAGCTTGTAGCGGTAGATGCTGAAGATGCTTGAACCGCCGCGACTTTCGGCGCGGCCTTTTGCCGATAGAAATGTTTTGTTAAGCTTCGCAACCGACGCCGACCACGCAAGCAGGAGAAGATTCCGAACGGCATGCTGCTCCTCCGAATCAATTGCTTGGCGAATACGAGCCAACCCAGCCAGTTGGCGTGGGGTAAAAAGCTCAAAGAAAAACTCCGCATCGGAATTCTTCGGCAGGCGAATGTTTTCAGGCATCGGCAACCGTTTGCACCACTGGGCGAGCTCGTTCGCCGAGGCCTTTTCGATCCTGGCAACTTCTTCCTGGCACTCTGTTTCGACGCGGGCGAAGGCTGCTCGCAGGGGCACAATAGATGACAATGTCGTGTCGGCGACGTTTTGCGCGATAAAGTTTGCGAAGGGGTTCAAGTCGTTCTGAATCGCATGACGCCCCAACAAAAAAGCTTCGATGGCGGTCACGCCTGTTCCGCCGAAAGGGTCAAGCACCACGTCACCGGGTTGCGAATAACGTTCGATGTAAGCACGAACCACGTTGGCCGGGCGCCGCGTAAAATAGGGATGCACCCCGTAATGCCGCGCGTCCTCCTGCCGCGAGGCGGGAATAGCTTCGAGAATGGGCTGGATGTCCGCGCGTTTCATTCAGCGATGAAGATACTCCGCCAGCCTTGAAAGTTCGACAACGTCCACATGCTCGGGTGGATTCACCAAATCATGTTCGACACACAAAACGACCACTCTGGGAAGGTCCGCGTACTGAGTGATCTGATAGTCAAATCGTGACGAACGTTTCTTGATTTCAACCGGACAGGGATAGGCCGGCAGCCCAGAAAAACAGAATTGGCTGCTCGGACAATCGTAACCTTTGACAAGATAAATCCCCAAATCAAGGCGGCCTCGTGAATACTTAATACGTCTCCCTTCTGATGCCCGGCAACAACCCGTTTGATTTGAGATCCCGCCCAATCAACGTCGGTTGATGATTCGTTTCGGCAAGTTTCAATCTGTCTTCTCCACAATTTGCTTTGGTAGTCCTTGTGGAAAGAGAGCGGTGAGCTCACCTTTTCTAAAATTTGCGCACGATCCGCCCCCGAGGTTGTGACGCGGGTCGGAGTGAGAATGAAATGACCGTCATGAATGTTTACTGAAACATCGATCCGCTTTACTTTTCTTTTTATACCATACCAGCGCTGAATCGCAGTGCCGATCGAGGTGTTGGTTTGATCTGCTTGGACGCGATAATGTTGAGCATTTGCTGACTTTACTTTGCCGCGGGTTCCGAATTTCCAATCGGGATGAAGTAAATTGAATGAGGTCTTTGTAATGCCGTAAGGCGTTTGCAAAACTATCTGGCAGGCGCGTTCTTTTTCCAAATGGTTAGCCAGCCACTTTTCGATATCTTGAAGCCAGTACTGCGGTCCCCCTGATGTTCCCTCTTTTGATTGAAGCAGATGCATAACTTATGAAAGTTTGCGCTTAGCCGAACAGCTTGGCAAGAATCGCCTAGATCGCGCTTGCCCGCGAAGACGTGGAACTTCAGTGGGCGCGCTCTCACCGAATATCCTCTCAAAATTCGGGAAAGCCTGTTTATTGTCGTTTAAGCTGTTGAAACAGAGCTCGCTCTTGCAAAGGTCAATGATCTCACGGCACAAAGAGATTGTGAGCTTTTGTCGCATCGTTCGGCTAGTGGTTGGGCAGTGAAGATGATGCTCCGAAATCGCTGAGGCCAATTCTCTTCGGGTGTTGAAGTGCCACTTCTTACGGAAGGCGATGGCGGCTTCGACATTGGGCGGCAATTCCGCGAGGTGGAGTTCGCCGTTATCGGGCTTGAGGAGTTTTGAAACCCAGGCGCAGGCCTGGTCTATGCGTTGATAATGCTGCCAGAAACAGCGAAGAACCTTGATGAGAAAGCCTCCGCTGCCGCAGGCAGTGTCGGCGACGCGGATTTCAACGAGTTGGGCCATAAGCAGGTCGGCTTTTTTGAAATCGCATTTCTGGCTGCCGGCGGCGGCGCAGATTTCGTCCACGATTTTTCCGGCGAGCGAGTTGACCAGCGAATCTGCCATTGGCGCGGTGATGCCGGCGGGAGTGTAATAGATGCCTTCGTCCTTGCGGTTGGCGGCGAGGAACATTTCGTAGCTCTTGCCGAAGATGTCCTCGTCTATGCGGCGGTAGTTGTAGTGGACAATGCCGCGGCTCAAAGGCTGGTCCCAAGCGCTGATGCCAAGGACGAAATTGAGTTTTTCGCTGAATTTTTTGAGGTTGGCGGGGTCCTTATCCAGCCGGTCCCAGATGCGCTGGGAAAAAATCTCGGTGTCGTAATACTCATCGAAAAACTCCTCAAAGAAGGCGAGGAACTTGGGAACGATGCGGTGAGCACCCTTGGGTTCCCAGAGCCTGGTAAACCGCGCATACTCGTCTTGGGTGAAACGGTATTGCACCAGACCAAAGTCCTCAATCGTGCGGGCAAAGATGAGTTTGTTGAGGAGAAGGATGACGGACTCGGCGGCTTGTTCGGGCGGCGTCCATTTAATCTTGTCGAACTCATTGTACCAGATTTTGAGATCTTCAAAGAACTGCTGCTCGAGTTCGGGTTTTTCGGCCGTGTCCTCGAGGCGGCGCAGGGTGTCGAGGAAGCTGCGAGCTTCACGGCAACGACCGAGAAAATCCGCGAAGGGCATGGCGGCGAACGGCTTGTTCTCGAAGTAAAAATCGCGCGCGCTGAAGAACCAGGCGGTGCGGAGGTCGGTGAGGGTGAGATATTCGTGGTCGCGCAGGTATTTTTTGACCTGGGCGACGTGGTGTTTCGGGTTGGCATCGCTGCGCCAAAGGGCCTCCGGGCCGTCGCGGAGGAACAGCGGTTTAAGTTCGAACTGCATGGGATCGCCCATGCGCTCCGGGAGCATGAAATCCACGTAGCCTTCGGCCACGCCGACCTGTCGTGTCGGCTGAATGCCCAGCACGTCTTTGCAGAGGGCGGTGAAGAGGTCCTCGGCGGCGGACTCAGGCTTGGCGCCGTTCTTGAGGTCGAGAACATATTTGGAGATCGGCGCGTAAGGCGAGAACGGGGCCGGATCGGGAGCGAGCGGCAGGAAGTTGATGCGGTCGCGAGAGGTGAACTCACGCAAGGTGTCGAGGATTTCGGTATAATTCACGAGCGGCATTATCCGGCCGTTGACGTTTCTTTTTTACGAAAACAGAGAGCTTATCCCCGTCGCTTCGGGATGGCACCAACAATGTCTGCGCTTTGCGCTTTGCCTTTGTGGTTGAACCTTCGGGATGGTGCCGGGAATCAGGGATCGGTGATCAGTAATCAGGAGCCATTAGTCAGTCCCCAGCCGGCGGCGGGGAGCCTTGGCGGCCATGGTGTCAGGGTGGTTGGAGAGGGGAAAGGATGCTATAACATGTCCCCGGCCATCGGGCTGGACCCTAAGACACGACCTGTTACAAACCAAAAAGCCAAAACTTTATGCATTACCTCTTGTTTTACGACCTGGCGACGGACTATCTGGAACGCAGGACCAGGTTTCGAGCGGAACATCTGGCTTTAGCTTGGGAGGCGTCCGCTCGGGGCGAGCTGATTCTCGGCGGGGCATTGGCGGAGCCGGTGGACGGGGCCGTCTTGTTGTTCCAGGGCGATTCTCCTGCGGTTGCCGAGCGGTTTGCTGCCAGCGACCCTTACGTCCGGAATGGACTGGTCAGCGGCTGGCGAGTTCGGCCATGGACAACGGTTGTGGGGGAAGCGGCGGCCACGCCGGTCAGGACTCCTGCCTGAAACAGATCCGTGCCGTTCTGCTCGATCAACCTCGATTTCCAGGCCCGGCGTCGCCAGTGCGGGAAAGCCTATCGCTTTGGACTCTCGCTGCTTCGATCATTGGTTTCAGCATGCTATCTACGTCTGCGCCATCCCGCCCGCTGCACGGAGAACGCAGTTCAGGGTTGGAAAGTAGGAATTCCGAGTCTAAGCCGTTTGAACTTGGTACTCCCAGCCGAATGTCCGAATCGTGCCGCAAACTCCCTATCCGGCATGGTCCCCAGCAACGCTATCTCCGCTGCCGTCCAGGCGCGCCAATTAGCCTTAGGCACCGGAGGAATCCCCAACAACTTCCGCCGCAAATGAACTGCCGAACGGGAGCGTCCGGTTCTGCGGCCGACTTCGTCGTCGGTGAATTTGCCCAACAAAGCTACCTCCTCAGGCGCCCAGCTCGGTTCAATCACTGCCGGTATGCCGAGCAGGTGCCGCTTTGCGCTTACAGAATCGCCGCTGCGGCCGAGCTTCGCGGCTATCGTTTCATCCGTGTCCGTTCCCAGCAATTTCAATTCCTCCTGAGTCCATCGCCGTGTCCTGCGCCCCAACCCGGCAATTTTCAGCCCTTGCCTTCGCGACCGAACCGAGCTTAAAGACCGTCCGAGTTGTTCGGCAGCCAGTTTATCCGGGATTGTGCCTAACACCGCCTGTTCTTGCGCGGTCCAACGTCGTCTGCCAAAGGCCGGAATTCCCAGCCGCTTGCGATGATCGCTCACCAGGCTTGGATGCCGGCCCAGGCGCAGCGCAATAATCTTATCCAGGTCTGTCCCAAGCAGCTTTTCTTCCTCTTCCGTCCATCGCTTGGCCTTCGGCGCGTTGCATGTGATTCCAAGACGATTCCTCTGCGCCGTAACCGCAGTGAGTGTGCGCCCAAAGCGTTTGGCCAATTCGTCGTCCGGTTTTTTCCCGAGCAGCCGTCGCTCTTTGCGTGTCCAGGCCTTGCGTTCAGGCTGAACCGCTTTTGGCAACCCCACGTGGAGCCGTCGCGCCTTCACGGCGCGCACTGTACGCCCAGTCCGTTTAGCCACCTCCTTGTCGGGCATTGTTCCGAGCAACTCCTCCTCCTCTTGAACCCACTGTCCCGGCGCGGGCTGGAAAGACGGAAGCCCAAGCTTTTTCCGCTTCCCATACACCGATCCCTCCGTCCGCCTCAGCCTTCTGGCGAGAACGTAATCGCTCATAGTTCCGACAAGCCTTTCCTCTTTCAGAGTCCAGCGGCGCGCCTCGTACAAGAACGGCAAAATCCCCAATTTCTTCCGGCGCGCTCTTACCTCCACCTTCGTCCGCGACAACTCTGAAGCAATGATCCGGTCGGTGCTGCCTCCCAGCACCTTGTCCTCGTCCTCAGTCCATGGCCGCCTTGTGAAATTGGCTATTCCCAGGATCCACCTCCGGCCGGTAACCGCATCCAGTTCTCGGCCTAGTTTCGCGGCCGCCACCTCGTCTGGACATGTGCCTAGCAAACGATCCTCCTCCTCCAGCCAGAGCCGCGACTCCTCGGGCGGATTCCTCCACAGAATGCCCGCATTTTTGCGCTGCGCGCGGACCGCCCAAATCGTACGACCCAACTCCCGGGCCAGGACCTCATCAGGTTTGGTCCCCAGCAACTCCAACTCCTGTTCTGTCCATGCTCGCTGCGTCACATTGGCCAGTCATAGCACTTTACCCTCTTGTTTCAAAGCACTTTCGGCCTTCAGGTGTGCTCCCCAGGTCGCCTGGAACGCTGAGATCTTTGTTGCCGCACAAACGCGACGACAGCGAGTGCGGTCAGCCCAACTTCCACTCGACCAGTGGGGCGCGATTTTTCTCGGTACCAAGCGGGCTTAGTTTATAGCCTTGGGTTGGGAGTTGGTCCTACAACTCGGAGGGGGAGTGTGAGATATGCGATTTGAGAGGCGAAGGCGTTTGACTATGGTGTTTGCTGTGCTCCCTCACCCCGGCCCTCTCCCATCGGATGGGAGAGGGAAGCGAGTGGTTTTGACTATTGCGCTTGCTACACTTGCCGTTGCGGGCAGTGTCCGAGGCGAAAGCCAGGCGAGGCCGGAGCGAACCCACTCTTGCTTCACGCCGAAACGTTTAAGCACTACGTCGATTTGTTCAACGAACGCGACCAGGAGTTGTATGGGCAAGCCATTCCTAATGGCCGGGCCTGGCGTTTTCTGTCGGCGAACATCCCGTTATTTGAATGCCCGGACCCGGATCTGGAGCGCACTTACTATTTTAGGTGAAGTGATGCAGCCGGCCCTTACAAGATGTCTGCCGTCAGTTGGCCCGGACACCAGGCCTGAGTACGTGAAACTTCTCCGCGACCTTGCGGCGTTGACGAATAGTTTTGGCATCACGCTGCCATGGCGGGCGCAGTGCGACGCCGCGATCCTGACTTTTTCCATCGAGTGCGCCGATCGCCTGCTGGACGCGCTCCCGGAGCTTGCCTGCCGCGAGCAGTTCGGCGCGGACATTGTATTGCGTCTGCGCGGTGTTTGTCCTTCCAATGAAGATTTGACTCCGGAACTGGCGGGCAGGCTGGCGCGGTTGGAGGAAATTGCCCGGCGCCGCGGCGTCGAAGACCAGTTGTGCGAAGGCGTCGCGGAACTGCTGCGCAACTGCGAAACGATGCGGACGACGCGTCGGCGGTCTGAATTTGCCGAATGCACCGCGCGTGAAGGCCGGTTGATGGTCGAGTTGCTTTTGTTGCTGATCGGTGAGTGGACAACACAGGAGTTCGATGAGTTCATGCGGTGCATGGCCGCGCCTGCAAATTTCAGCGACAAGCTGCGCGACGCGGCGGGTGATTTTCAACGCGGCGAAATTGCGATTAAACCCACGCTGGCTTTTCGGATTGCGCTGTGCTGGGAACTGTTTTGGCGGACGCTGCGATTGCTTCCTTTTTGCATTGGCCACTGGCATCTCGCCAGGTGGGGAGTGCAAGCGCTATTCACAGAATTGATCTGGTTCCGCTTCT
>WNGR01005695.1_pt1 | contig 13349 bp, 10 predicted proteins | sample 5407581 | NCBI WGS metagenome assembly WNGR01 (sample SAMN13153383, study PRJNA577476) | soil metagenome | isolation source: 80 cm soil or saprolite under Garry oak tree replicate 2 | place: USA:California | collected 2016-06-15 | reverse complement strand
CATGGCGCCGTTGCTGCCGCACTACTGGAACATCGCCGCCGACCTGCCGCCAGGCGAGAAGCTCGACCTCTCGCAGCGCCTGCTCGGCTTCTACGCGGATCATCTGAAGCAGAATCCTGAATGGCGCATCGACGCCCGCGACGACCTCATCAACGGCTCGCGTCAGACACTGCTCGCCGTGATCGGCGTAAAGAACTCCGAAGACACGATCTATCAGGACATCGTCGCTTCCGTCGGCAGGAAGTACCCGGACCAGACGCTGGCCTCTCTGACAGCAGGCACCGACACACGCGGCCTGTTCCGCACCTCAGCCTCGGTCCCCGGCGTATTCACGCGTGAAGCATGGGAAGGCACGATCGCGCAGACCATCGACGATGCCGCAAAACACAACGGCACCGCCAGCGACTGGGTGCTTACGGGCACAAACACAACAAACAGCACTCAGCAAACGCAAACCGCCTCATCGCCGGAAGCGCTAAAAGCCGCACTCACCAGCCACTACTTCGCCGACTACGCCGAACACTGGCAGGCCTTCATGAACACGATCCAGTGGGAGAGCGCACCGTCGATGCCCGCCGCCATCGGCCAGCTCAAAGCCATGGCTGACGCGCGCCAGTCGCCACTGATCGCGCTGATGAAGTCGCTCGAGTATCAGGGCGGCGCAGGCGCCCAGAAAACCTCGCTGTCCGACACGCTCGTCACTAAGGCGCAGAACATTTTCGGTGGCAGCAAAGCCGATGAACCGCAGGCAGTCCGGCCCGATCCCGCGGGACCGCTCGGACCGTCCTTCGGCCCTGTGCTGCGCCTCGTCGCACAGGCCAACGGCAGCGACGTGCCGTCATCAAGCAACAAAACGGCAGCCAGCTACAGCGACCTGAGCCTGCAGCGCTATCTGGAACGCGTCACGACGTTGCGGCTGCGGCTACAGCAGATCGGCGACAGCCCCGACGCCGACGCCCAGGCGAGACAGGTCGCGCAAACCCTCTTCCAGGGCAAGGGCTCCGAACTGGCCGACACGCAGTCCTACGCCCGCCTGGTCGCCGCGAGCGTCGGCGCGCAATGGGCGGGGATGGGCGACGCGCTGTTCGTGCGCCCTGTCGCGCAAGCCTTGCAGACCGTGCTCCAGCCCGCCCAGGCGAGCCTGAACGAAGCCTGGCAGCAGAGCATCGTCTCGGCGTGGAACCGCTCGTTCGCGGGACGCTATCCCTTCGCCAGCACCGCCAACGACGCCTCGCTGCCCGAACTCGCGCGCTTCCTGCGACCACAAGGCGGCCTGATCTCCGCGTTTCTCGCCAGCCAGCTCGCAGGCGTGCTGGAGTTGCAGGGCGATCAATGGATGCCCGTCACCACGGCAACGTCCTCGCTCGTCTTCGATCCTTCGTTCCTTACCGCTATCAACACGCTGCAACGCATCGCAGGGCACCTGCTCGCGCAGGGCGAGCCGCAGTATCGCGTCGACTTCAAACCGGTGCCGTCGCCGGGCATCACAGATACGCTACTCACCGTCGATGGCCAGAAGCTGCACTACTTCAATCAGCAGGAAACCTGGCAACCGATGAACTGGCCGTCGAACGATCCGCAGAGAACGGGCACGCGCCTCGAATGGCAGACGGAGAAGGCGGGCACGAACCGCAGTCTGGAGTTCGACGGACGCTGGGCGTTCGTGCGGATGCTCGAACACGCGCGCGTCGAACCCGTCGACAGCGCGACGTACATGCTGACCTGGCAGGCCTCGCCGTTCGTGCGGGAGATCAGGCCCACGGCTGCGAAGTCCGCGAGCGACGCCGTCTACGACATCGACACGCTCATCGCGCAGGAGCCCGGCAAGCCCGCGCTGGGCAGCGACACGCACACGCTGGGCTACATGATGCGCACCGACGTGGGCAAGGGTCCGCTCGAACTGCTTGCGCTCAAGGGCTTCGTACTGCCTTCGCGTATCTTCGTGAGCCGTTCACCGGGCGCGGCGAACCTGGCGAAGGACAACGGGCCGCCGCCGTTGCCGAAGGCGGCACTCGAAGCAGGCAAACGCGCAGCGACACCGATGCCGCAGAGCTGAGCTGAGCTGACGAAGAGCTTCACGTAAAAGCCAGGGAAATTTTCCAATCGTCTTGACGCACTACTTGGCAAACGCGCTCACAGGTACTGAGCTCGCGCTTTGGCGACTTCATCCCATGGGGAGATGTCGCCGAGCGTCGCAATATCTTCTGTCCCTGATCCCCGATGTGCCATCGCCACTGCCTCGACCGACTCAGCCAGCCCCTGGCAACGCATACGCCCCGAGCTTGCACATCGCCGCCATTTCCGGCGAAATAGCGCATCCCCAACACCCGCGCATGCATACAAGCCCATGATCTCCTTCGACACCGACGGCCACCGCTTCAACTTCCGCGCCGTCGCCGTCATCACGACACGCGACCACGTCCTCCTGCACATGCTGGAAGGCGACGAATACTGGTCGTTGCCGGGCGGCCGCGTCGAGGCGGGCGAGGACGCGGCTACGGCCGTCGCGCGCGAGATGCGCGAGGAACTGGATATCCAGGTGAAAGTGGGGCGCTTGCTCTGGATCGTCGAAAACTTCTTCACGGGTGGTGGTCGTCCACATCACGAAGTCGGCCTGTACTTCGCCACCGAAGCACCGCCCGACGCCCGCATCCTCGATTTCTCCATGCGCCACGCTGGCAACGAACAGGGCCGCAAGCTCGAATTCGCGTGGTTCAACCGGCACGAACTGGCAAGCATCGACGTGCGCCCCGCATTCCTGCGTAACGCGCTCGCGCAGGACCCGCTTCAATTCGCGCATGTCGTCAGCCGCGATAACGTGCCCGCAGAAAGTGCCCGAAAGGGGAAGAGTTGCGTGAGCGGTTGTCGCGACCTTGCTTAACCCTTTCTCCCGCTGGCATCACGCATACGATCGCTAAGGCTTGACGAACTTGAGCGTCATGCGATCCGATTCCCCGATTGCAGCAAAGCGTGACCTGTCGACGTCACCGCCTTCATAACTGGGCGGCAGCGACCACACGCCGTGCGCATAGTCCTTTGTATCTTTCGGATTCGCGTTGATCTCGCTGCGCGCAACCAGAACGAAGCCGGCTGCTTGTGCGTGCTCGATGACGAACGCTTCAGTCACGTAACCGGAATCGATCATTTGTTGCACAGTCGTTCCTGGCCGTGCGCGGTGCTCCTCAACGCCAAGTTCGCCGCCATGCTTCAACGCGCCGTTGAACGCGCGCAGGTTCACATCGAATTGCCCGTCCTTGATCCAGTTATGGATGTTTCGAAAGGTAAGGACACGATCGAATTTCTCATTCGTGTCGAAGCCGTTGAACTGGCCTGCTTGCAATGTGCCGACGACGACGTTGCCATAAACCGATGGAGCGTTGGCGAGCTTGCGCCGATAAGCAGCATCGGTCGCGCTGTCTTCTGCAGCGAGATCGGCGGATGTGCTGAGATATTGCGCCTCGTAAAGCTGCCCCGCGTTGCGCAAGTAGGGCGCAAGTATGTCTGAATACCATCCTCCTCCCGGAGCGATCTCCAATACCGCCTGCGTTGGAGCGAGGTCAAAGAACTGCAGCGTTTCTTTCGGATGACGGTAGACGTCGCGCGCACGCGCCTGACTGCTACGCTGCGATCCACTGATGGCGGCGTCGAGCGACGTGGCACTGGCACCTTGCGATTGCGAATCACGCGATGAGTTTTGCGAATCCAGCGACGAGGACGCGCAGCCTGTCAGTGTGAGCATAAAGAAGGTGGCGGCAATCGTGACCGCGCGCGCACGGTCATGGCGAGTAGCGTACATGGAATCGATTCAGGATTGAGATGCGGGATACGATACGCGGTTCTTGAGCTATCTGCTTCCCGGTCATTTTCGCCGCTCGCGCGGCGGTGTGCGCCTGCCAGCTTAATCACAAGCAAGCCACCTCGCGCAACCGATGCGAACGCACAACACTTCATAGTGGTCGGCAGGCTTACAGTCGCTTACTATCCCGTCTCCACAATAAAAACGCTAACCCGGCGCGAATCGTTGAGACCACTCATGAACCCTGCACGGCAATTCGTAGTTCCGTTGATCGCATCATTGTTCGTTATCGGCCTCGCCGCGAATACCGCCCATTCAGCGGAACCGGCATCGGATGCCGCGCCCGACGCTGAAGTGGACATCTCCAAAAGCCACGAAGCCTCGACGAGCGATCTTCACAGCGACCTCGGTGAATTCTGTTTCTTCGCGCGCCTCCCGCCCGCCAGTCAGAAATACAAGGTCATCAAGAACATCAAGATCGGCAAGGGCTCGTACGGTAGCGTTCAGGACATTCTCCCGAAGATGGCGGAGTACGCCCAACTACGAGGAGCGGACGCAATTGTCGAGTACAACGGATCACAGCGCTTCGGCTTCTGGCCTTGGCGTATGGTCCGGCCCGTCGTCCGTGGCGTCGCGGTGCAATGGACTGATCCGAAGCCTTCCAATTGCGAATCCATCGGCGGCACAAAGCTGAGGACGATACTTTCCTCGGGGCAGCCACCCGCACAGTAACAAAAGCAGCCTTCTCGTGTGGGCGTACTGCGGCCGTTCCTACGGCAGTAGTCACTGCACGACGAACGGCAGAAGGCGGCGACCCGATGCAGACAGTCATCATCCTGCAAACTGTGCGGCGCGTCTCGGAGTGCAGCGGACATTCGAGGGATGAGGTCGTCGGCGGATTCTCGGCCGAAGCTCGATTGCGTCACCCAGCGACAGTGGACGGCATTTCCGCTGCGGCTATCGACGCACTGATCGACGAGTATCGAGCGGGTGTCGCCATAGTCACCCGAGATTTTCCGATGGACGTGGCCGGCGCGGTGTTCGTCGGCATACGCAGCCTGAAGAAGATACTCGCCCCGTAAGCCGTCAGTGAAAGTTGGCGATGAAATTGCGCAGTAAAAGTTGTCAGTGAAAGTAAGCACCAAAGATGCGGCACATCCAGTGGGCTATGCTAGCCTCGATGTGAATAGCTCAAGTATTTTCTGACAATTAATGAATAGCTTTGATTCGTCTATCGAGACATATCTGTCCAACATACACTTCAGTCATTTCGCGACCCGATCCATAGAAGCCATCGCCGACCTTTACACCTTCAAAGGCCTCGTACTGATTCCCGTCCTGTGGTGGATGTGGTTTCAGCAGGACGAGCGCCGCGAATGGCGGCGAGAAATGGTTCTCGGGACGCTTCTCAGTGGCCTCGTGGCGCTCTTCGTCGGAAGGCTGCTCACCCATTGGTTGCCGTTCCGAGTGCGCCCCATCTATAGCGCCGAACTGCATCTGCAGTTTGCAGGTAGCGATATCAAGGAAGCACTGCTGACAAGTTGGAGTTCCTTCCCAAGCGATCACGCGATGCTATGGATGGCGGTCGCCACCGGCATCTTCCTCGTGTGGCGCGGAGTCGGTGCGCTGGCGATTCTCTATACCGTGCTGTTTATTTGCGTTCCGCGCGCCTATCTCGGCTTTCACTACCCAACCGATTTGCTGGTGGGCGCTGCTGTGGGAATCGGAATTACCTATGTCATGACGCGAGATGCGATCCGCGTGCGCTACGCGACTCCGGCGGTGCGATGGATCGAACGCTGCCCGGGGCCTTCAGCGATGCTGGCCTTTATTCTGTGCCTCGAACTCGTTACGCAGTTCGACGAACTGCGCAAGCTGGCGAGCGTTGTGCTCAAAACTCTATGAACCACGCGTTGCGGTGCTGAAAGCGTGACGGTGGTGGCGCCGCCCGAGCGAGTGATTTTATCGAAGCCAGTTTCGTCGACGCGACACGCGTCGTTGTAATCGAAACGGCCGCTCAGAAAGCGGAGCAGTCGCATGAATGTCCATGTGACGGTCTAGATGAGCGGCGCCTCATGGCCGATAGTACTCGCGCAGTATCTGGTGCATTGGCGGCCGCACGGGCCCCATCGAACTGCTGCGGCGTGTGGCCGGTAAGCGCAGCGCCAGATCTCGGTTTTGCTCGGAGATATCCGTCGTTGCCGGCGTGTGCGCGGGGTCGGCACGCACCGCCGACTTGAACGTTCTTCGGGCATCCTGAGCGAGCAGCGTACGCAGATAGACGTCGCCACGCCGGTCGATCTGCCCGAGCAGGATCCAGCCAACGTTCGCCGCAATTGTAGATTCTGGCCGCGGGCAATCTCCACAGTGCTCCAGCGCCACGAGTCATCTAATGAGTAATGCTGGCTTGGCCCTATAAAAATTAAATTACACGCAAACCTTTGCGTCGCCCGCCGCAGGGTTTGTCGCCCTACAGTAACGCCCAACCGCGCCGTAATGCGAAGTGCATAGGCGCGAAGTTTGTTGTCCTGCGCTATCCGTGGCGCGTCTTCCACGACACCCAGCGGCTCGAATCCCCTGCTCGCGTACAACAGGCGACAACTAAGGTCCAAATATGAATCTCAACACTCTGTCGGTAAAGGCAAAGCTCACAGGGGCTTTCGGCGTTCTTGCCGCCGTCGTCTTGATCGTGTCGGGCATATCGCTGAAATCGCTGAACGACGCCAACGACCGGTTCGCAAGTTTCCTGTCGGGCGTCAATGCCCGCGCCAATATGGCTGCGCAGGTTCGAACAGCGGTTGACCGGCGCGCGATTGCAGCGCGCAACATGGCGCTGGTCACCACGCCGGGCGATTTCGAGGTGGAAAAGGCCGCAGAAGCGCAGGCCCAGATGGAGGTGCAGACGAACCTCGCGAAGCTCAACGAGATGGTTGCGTCCGCGTCCGATGCGAGTGAAAAAGCCCGCAGCCTCGTGGGCGAAATCAACCGGATCGAGGCCGCGTATACACCCGTTGCCAACGCGATTGTTGGCCTTGCCGTTGCGAACAGGCGCGACGAAGCGGTCAAGAAAATCAACGACGATTGCCGGCCGCCGCTCGCCGCGCTGGTCAAGGCATCGAACGACTACGCGGAGTACACGCGTAGTCGTGCCGATGATCTGGTCCGCGAGTCGGAGGATCGTTATGCGACGCAGCGGAACCTGCTGATGGTGATTTGCCTCGCCGCCGTCGCGATGGCAATCGTGGCGGGCCTCGTCATCACGCGGGGCTTGCTGCGCGCCCTGGGTGCCGAGCCGGCCGAACTGGGTGCGGTCACGCAACGCATCGCGGCGGGCGATCTGAGCCCGGTCGCGGGGGCGAAGAGCGCGCATTCCGGGAGCGTGCTCGCCTCGATGGGTGACATGCAGGCAAGTCTCGTCAGTCTGATCGCTCAGGTCCGCACCGCGGCAGACAGTATCGCGACTGGCTCCAGCCAGATCGCTTCGGGCAACGTCGATCTTTCGTCCCGGACCGAACAGCAGGCTGCGTCACTGCAGGAAACCGCCTCGAGCATGGAAGAGCTGACCTCGACGGTGAGGCAGAACGCTGAGAACGCGCAGCAGGCGAGCTCGCTCTCCGCCAATGCATCCGAAGTGGCGCTCAAGGGCAATGCGGTGGTCGGACAGGTCGCTGGCACGATGGGCGAGATCAGCGCGAGCTCCACCAAGATCGCCGATATCACCGGGATCATCGAAGGGATTGCGTTTCAGACCAATATCCTGGCGCTGAACGCGGCCGTGGAAGCGGCGCGCGCGGGTGAGCAGGGCCGCGGGTTCGCGGTGGTCGCAAGCGAAGTGCGCAGCCTCGCGCAGCGTTCGTCCAGCGCGGCGAAGGAAATCAAGGATCTGATCAACGCTTCCGTGCAGAAAATCCAGGACGGTTCGGTGCTCGCGAACGAGGCGGGAAAGACGATGTCGCAGGTCACCCAGGCCGTCGCCCGGGTGACCGACATCATGGGGGAAATCGCCGCTGCGTCGACCGAACAAAGCCGGGGTATCGAACAGGTCAATCAGGCCATCACGCAGATGGACGAAGTCACGCAGCAGAATGCCGCGCTGGTAGAGGAAGCGGCGGCGGCCTCCCGATCACTCGAAGACCAGGGGCGGCAGCTTAATCAGGCGATTGCGTTCTTTCATCTGGATGCCGGTGCCGACTCGCCTGTAACGCGCGGAGGGGCTCCCGCAGTCAGTCGCCCGGCGCCACGCACGCCATCCGCACGGCCGACGGCCCGCAAAGCCACAGCGCCCGACAGGTAGGCTCCGCTTGCGGCAACGCGGTGGCGTAGTACGGTGTTGCCCTGCTTTTGAACCGCCGGCCCGATAGCGCGACAATCCAACTAAGACAAAGCACGTCAGAGCACTGCACGCCGATGGTCCCCCCTTAATCTAAAAGGACGAGAACATGCGTCAATACCTCTATCTCGCGGCGTTACCCGCCGCCTTTGTTGCCGGCATGTTTGCATCCCATCTCGGCACGCCGGCGCGGGCCCAGGCGTCAAACGTGCCGTTAACGGCACAGATCATCGACCTGGCGGCCATGACCGATGCCGATCTCGGCCCACAGATTCCGAACATGGGTACCTTGCGCTCGAAGGGCCTGGTAGTCACGCCGAGCGGGACCATCGCAGTGCAGAGCGGTAACGTACCCAAGCATACGCATCGAGGTTCGGACGAAATCCAGTACGTGATTTCGGGAAGCGGCACTTTCTGGCTGGGTAACGAACAGCGTCAGATTCACCCTGGCGACCTGATCATTATCCCGAAAGGGACGGTACATGCGGGGGCCGAGCCGACCAGCGGCGAATTCAAGGTTCTTTCTATCAAGCTGCCGCCGCAAGCTCCGGGCGATAGGCAGATGGTTCCCTGACGCGTCGTCGATATCCGACGCTACCTGATGGTTATGGCTGTGCGAGCGGATGAGGGACATTGAACGGCAAATGATCGGCCATCGCCGTCATTCGAGAACGGGCGCATATCAGGCGGCTACGTGGCGCCAGGGGAACCCGCATCTTCGATAACTGACCTGCGGGCCGAAGGAGCGATGGAAGGGGGACACGGCCTCCGACGTCAAAGTGTTCGGGTAGCGCCAACGGATATCGCGTGTCTGTTGGGCGGTGGGCGTCATGAGGTATTTGCAGCACCCAGCCTCGCAAAGACAATTCCGTGTTTAATCAATGGCGTAGAGCGATACGACGAATTGGCACGTTGCATGCGATGTTGGTTTCAAGCCAGCGTTGCCTTGCGTCAAATAGCGTAGACGGCATCGGGAGGCTTCGAAACACCGGGCGCATCGGCGCCCGGTGTGGCTTCCGGGAGTTTCATAATGCCGCTCGCTCGACTGCTCCTCTGCTTTATCCAGTGCTCGTTAGCGGCCGCGGTGCTTTTGCCCGCCGTCGCGGGCGCCACGAACCTGCCGGCCGCAACGCAACGCTTTGTATCCGGCACGAGTGACGCGGGTCCCAGCGATTCGGCCACGCCTCACGCACTGAAAGCGGGTATCGAGCGCCTGCGCACCGGGACGTGGTGGGAAGCCAACCGCAAGATCCGCCCGGAACTCGCGCAAGTCGGCGACCTGATGTTCCTCCTGCCGCTTGCCGACAAGCAGCTCGAACCATCGTCGGATGCGATTGGCCGCGTGCAGCGCCTGCGCGAAGCGCTGCGCAGCCACCTGACGCGCGCACCCGCCGGCTGGGGCCGTCTCGTTGCGCAGGTGCGGGCAGAGCGCGCGAAGGCCGGCGATGCGTCAGCCGTGCTGCTCGCCGACGCGCTCGTCAACGAGGTCCGCTACCGCGACGGGACCGACGGCAGCTACTACGCGCCGGCACGGTTCTTTGCCGAAAGCGGCGTGTGCAAGGATTTCGCCGTCGCCAAATATCTGCTGCTGCGCGACGCGGGTTTCGACATCGGGCGGCTGCGTCTCGTGTCGCTCGCGCCGCGCTACAACAACACGCCGGACGACTGGCACGTCATCCTCGTCGTGCAGATCGACGGCGCGAGCGAGCCGCTCGCACTCGATTCACCGAGCGCGCCGAACGCGAAGCGCGCCAGCGAGACGGCCAACGAAGCATCAGCTTCGAGCGGTCCGTCCGCGCTGCTCGGCGCGATCCTCGCCGGCCGCGAGCCCGCCGGCGCGGTGTTGCGCGCGCCCGCAGGACCGCTAACCGCGCCGCTCAGCCGGTCGGGCCAGGCGCGGCGGCCGCTTGCGACAGTTTTCAACGAACAGGGCAGCCGGTCGTTCGAACGCGCCGCGCCGGGCCCGCTGCGGCGCGCGTCGGCGGCGGGGCGAAGCGCGAACGCAATGTATGTCGACGAGATGGGCGAGTCGTGGAAAGTCGACGGCTCCGCGACGTTTCCGAAGTGGCGCGTCGCCGTTGACCAGGCAGATGCGCGGGCGAAGCCGGGTCCGGCGGCAGGGCTGATACGCGTGGCGACACGCTGACTGAGGCGTGCATCGCGTGCCGCGCCTGACGCCGCCGTGACCAACAGAGCACCCCGAAGCGATCGACCCGCAGAACACGCCGAGGTGATTCATATCGCCTTGTGCGCCGACTTTTTTGCGCTGTGGCTGGCGATGAGCGGTGCCGCGTCCCCAGCCGGGAACACACTGGGACTTGCCTCGGCGAGCTTTCGCCGCAAAGCCATGATCGGACATAAACCGACAACAATGAATTGCCCTGTTTGTGCTCACATCTGAGCGGTCGCCGATCTACACTGCATTCGCTGAGGTCGCAGAAGGCTGCGCGCGAAACACTCCCTGGAGAAAATTTATGAAACTCGTTCAGCTCATCGTCGCTGCATCTATTTTGGTCCCGGCTGTATCTTCGTTCGCTCAGTCGACGCCGCCGGCGATGAATGACGACGTCAGGGCACAACTAGTTCAAGAAAAGACGACGTACCAATATTCGGATTCCAGCGATCGGAAGCAGGCTTCAATCAGTTATGCAAAACAGAGTGCGACGCTGCCGCACCAGATAACCGGAATGGACATGGGTCGTTACTCGCTATCAGTAGTGCGCCCTTCGTTTTGACATTGTCGATGACTACTGTGACGTCGCTGTCCCAGTCAGAGTCGAGGATATCGGCGACGAGGTTGTCGACCTTTACGTGTGGTGGACGGCGCTTGGCCACATGAGCGCTGTCAGCGGCAACAGGCCCAAAACCATCTATCCGACGCATCGAAGCGGACGTTCAGAATCAATCGAAACCCACTGTGCCAGGCACACATAAGCCTGCTAGCTGGCGTCATGCTGCAGATATTTGTGAGCGAACGCGATTGCCATGCTGCCCTCGCCGACGGCTGAAGCGACGCGCTTGACAGGGCTCAACCTCACATCCCCACAGGCAAACACGCCAGGAACACTCGATTCGAGGAGGTAGGGATCGCGACCACAAGACCAGTGTCCCGCCTTGACGACGTCGTCTCCGGTGAGAACATATCCGCGTGCGTCGCGAGCGATTTCCGTCGGCAACCACCCGGTTTCTGCATCGGCGCCAATGAACACGAACAATCCACCACAATCGTGCCTGCTCACCTCGGCGCTCGGCCCTTCGCGTATGTCGATCGCCGTCAGATGGGTATCGCCGTATGCGCCGACAACTTCCGAACGCAGTTGCACCGCCACGTTTGACTTGCTGCGAAGCTGCTCGATCAGATAGCGAGACATGCTCTTCTCAAGTGAATCGCCTCGCAAGATCAGCGTCACCATGCGTGCATGATTGGCAAAGTACAAAGCGGCCTGGCCGGCCGAGTTTCCACCGCCGATGAGATAGACGTCGAGTCCATGAGTCGCGTTCGCTTCGCTGCGTGACGCGCCGTAGTAAATTCCTTTACCGATAAACCGGTCGAAGCCATCGATCGCGAGGCGGCGCCACGTGACGCCAGTCGCGAGAATGATCGTTCGCGCATGGATGACGTCGCCTCCGTCCAGGTGAACGTTACGCCCGTCGACATCGATTCGATCGACAGATCGCGTCACCAGAATCTCGGCACCCAGCCGCCTTGCCTGCTGCAAGGCACGGCTCGCGAGTTCGTCGCCTGACACGCCGTTTGGAAAGCCGAGGTAATTCTCGATGCGCGAGGAAGTCCCGGCTTGCCCGCCTGGCGCTTCGCGCTCCACCACCACAGTGCGCAAGCCTTCCGACGCACCGTACACTGCCGCAGCAAGACCTGCCGGGCCACCACCGATGATCAACGTGTCGTATCCGGCAAGGCGAGGCTGCGTCTGCAGACCCAGTAATTCGGCGAGCTGGCGTGTCGCCGGCCGGCAAAGCACCGTCCCGTCGACCAGCCGCAACGCCGGGCAATCCTCCTCTGGCGGGCGAGTGCCAGGCCAGCGCGCTGGCAGTTCAGGCGCATCGGGCGTCATCCAGTCGCAGCTGATCTGGTTGCGGGCCAGGAACTGGCGCAACGCGGTACAAGCAGTGTCCCAGCGATTGCCGACAAGCGTCACGCGAGGCTTGGGCGGTTCGGCGGAGAGGCCCTGCAGTCCGCCGATGCGCTCGCGGGCGAGGGCGCCCATCTTCAACGCAACTTCCGGCGACGCAGCAGCGAGTGTGTAGTAGCGCTGAGCGTCAACGCGCATGACACGCGAGGGCTCCGAGGCCCGATAGGCGCCTGGGAACGGGGAACTCAACGCGAGCGGCACTTCGCCAAAGATGGTTCCGGGCAGACGCCAGCCCAGTGTGCGCTCGATGCCGTCGAACGTCTTGATGACTTCCATCTTGCCGGCCAGAACGGCGTACAGCGCTCGCTCTCCACCTTCATGGACCGCGAATTCACCCGCGCACAGATGCAGGTCTGCGGACGTGTGCGCGAGATGTTCCAGCTCGTTGTCGGAGAGTGTTGAGAATAGTGGAATCGCCCGGATGTCGTCGATGGTGAGCATGGCTTCGTCCAAACAGAGCAGATGAGGTGAAGCTCGTTCCACGGACAGCAGGCAGACTCAGCCAGTATATGACCTCGCGTGGCAGACGCAAGGCGCCAGGCTAACTGCTCGCCGATGACAGCTCGAAACGCTTGCGCTGCAGGAACCGGCGCACGGCCGGATCGCGCGCGAGCCCGATCGCGAGATCGTACGCGCAGAGCGCTTCGGCCGTTGCGCCGGCACGCGCGAGCAGATCGGCGCGCGCGGCCCAGTACGGCTGGTAGTCGGCCAGCCGCGGATCGTCGGCATACGGCTCGAGCGCGTCGAGCGCCGCCCGTGGACCGTCCCGTTCCGCCAGCGCGAGCGCGCGGTTCACCGCGACCACCGGCGACGCTGCAATCGTGAGCAGCGCATCATAAAGTTGTACGATCTCGTCCCAGTTCGGGCGGTGGGTGCGGCAACGGTATATGTGTGCCGACTGCAGCGCCGCCTCGAGCTGAAAGCGCCCGATTGCGTTGAACGCGTTCGCGCGATGCAGCATAGCGTCGGCTGCGTCGATCATCGGCGCGTTCCATGTCGCAGGATCCTGAGCCGACAGCGGGACGTAATCTCCGGCCGCATCGCGTCGCGCGTCGCAACGCGCTTGTGCATA
>WNGR01005692.1_pt1 | contig 13355 bp, 10 predicted proteins | sample 5407581 | NCBI WGS metagenome assembly WNGR01 (sample SAMN13153383, study PRJNA577476) | soil metagenome | isolation source: 80 cm soil or saprolite under Garry oak tree replicate 2 | place: USA:California | collected 2016-06-15 | reverse complement strand
CACCGTTTCACCGGAAACTGCACCGAAACCCAGCTATAAGCTACCAACGGGATTACTGCCTGAGCGCCCCAGTTCGAAAACAGCCCTGCAAACCGCCAGACAGGCCTTGGCAAAAACGCTATGCCCGACAGACTCCTAGTGCAGATCGAGCAGAGGCAGCCGACAAGGGTTCTCCTGCATGCCGAGGACAAGAGACGTCAGGACTCGGCGGGTCAGGGAGTGGTGGCAGTGGCTCATTGGCACGAGGCCACCGAGCCTGGTGGCCCCACGCTCCCCCGACTTGCCTTTAGAATCTTTCCCGGCGGATGGACGGAGTTGCCGGTCTCGATGGACCGCGACGAGGCTCGCGCAGTGATGGACGGCGTTGAAGTGCCGAGGCCGTCCTTTCCCGAGGTCTACGGATCGCCGGGCAATGCCGTCCCCCATGACTGCGGCTCGATGGGCCTGACCGCGGGCAAACACGCCTTCCACCCCAAAGAGTTACACTCCGCCAGTCAGGGTCCGCCCCGGTTGCCGTGGGAGGGCCCGTCACTCCCGCTCACCGATGTTCCGGCAGCCGATTACAGTCATCTTCGGCACGACTCACTGAGCGGCAGCGGCCGCTGAAAACTGATCCCTACCAGTCCCCGCTATTGCGGCAACTGGCTCACATCCCACCCGCCACCGAGCGCGCGGATGAGCTGGACGCTCGCTGCGAACCGCCGGCTCTGCAGGTCAGTAAACGTGCGCTGGTTGGTCAGCAGCGTCGTCTCCGCCGTAAGAACCTCGAGATAACTGGTCGCACCCCCCTTGTATCGCTGGTTTGATATATCGAGCGAGTGTCGGGCAGCGTCCACGGCGCGTTGCTCCGTGATCGACTCCTGATTAAGGATGCGCAGGTCCGACAGCTTGTCTTCTACTTCGTTGAACGCGGCCAGCACGGTGGCCTTGTAAGTGGCGGCCTGTGCCTCGTATGTGTGTCGAGCCTGATCAGTAACGGCGTGGCGACGCCCGGCATCGAAGAGCAGTTCTGACGCTTGCGCTCCCAGCGACCAGAACGCGGCGGGGCCCTGAAACAGCGTCCCAATATGCGAGCTGTCGACACCACCGCCGCCGCTCAACGTGATGTTCGGATAAAAGGCGGCAGTAGCGACGCCGATCTCGGCGTTGGCGGCGGCTACTCGGCGCTCGGCTGCCGCAACATCGGGGCGCCTCTCCATCAATTGCGACGGCAGCCCCAGCGGGATGTTGGGTAAAGGAATGTCGAGCGAAGCCGATCCGATGGTCAGCTCTCCGGCCTGCATATTGGTCAACGTTGCGATCGCGTGCTCGTACTGCGCGCGTCCCTGATCTACATCGATCAATTGTGCGCGCACTGTCTCGAGCTGGGTTTGCGCCTGGGCCACATCCACGGATGTGGCCACACCGCCACTCAGCCGGCGCTGCGTCAGGTCGAGTTGACGCTCGTCATCAGCCACCGTCGACTGCAGGATGCGGCTTTGAGAATCGAGCCCCCGAAGTTCGAAATAATCCTGGGCAAGCTCGGCGTGGAGGATTAAGTCGATGTTGGCGAGGTCAGCGGCACTAGCCTGCGCGCTGGCCTTCGTGGCTTCAACCGAGCGGCGGATACGGCCCCAAAAGTCTGGCTCCCAGCTTCCGCCGACTTGGAGCTGCATGTCGTTGTAACTGGTCCTCGATGTGTTCGCCGACGCCAATGGGCGATTCGTGGAGTTCTTGGTGTGGGAGAACCCGGAATTGGCCGAGATCGCTGGGTAAAAGGCCGCACGCGCAATGGCCACTTGGTCGCGTGCCGCCAGGTAGCTCTCCATGTTGGCGCGCAACGTCTGATTTTGCGGAGCGATCACCTCTTCGAGCTTACCGAGCTCAGCATCCTGATAAACTTCCCACCATTTGCCGCGAAGCATGCTGTCAGAAGGAGACGCGGGATGCCATGTGCCGCCAGCCGGGTTTGGAGGCGGGACCTGAACTGTCGGTATTCCGGTTTCCTTGTATACGACAGGCGCGGTGTAGCCGGGTCGGTTGTAATTTGGCCCCACGGGCTTGCAGCCGGCGAACACGGATAGAGCGAGCAGGCCTGCGGCCGTAGCGGCGTGCGGCGAAAATCGACTGGAGAAGGTTTGCGGGAATCTCCGCATAGTTACTTGCCTCCCCCGCTCTTCTGAGGTTCGGGGCTCTCATGTTCCGCCGTCTCCACGTGGAGTTTTTCTCCCTCAATGATCGAGTCAGGCGGATCCTGCACGACTTTATCGGTGGGGTTCAGGCCGGAGATCACCTGCACCGTAGCGCCGTCGTCCTCACCGATAATGATCGGAGCGAGGTGTGCCTCGTTGCCATTCACAACCGTGGCAACGCGCAGCCCTTCGCGCCGGAAAATAAGCGCCGAGGCAGGCACAATGAACGTGTTGCCGATGTGCGGTGTCTTGAAGTGAACCTGGGCGAGGGAACCGGGCAGCAGTTCGCCTGCACGATTGTCCACATCAATCTCCACCAGCAGGGTGCGATTGGTGGGATCGATTGAAGCTGCAGTGCGTACCACGGTCCCCTGGTAGACCTTTCCGGGATGCTCGGGGAAGGCCAGGTCGATCTTGGCGCCGTTCTTGATGCTCTGCGTATAGACTTCGGGAACGTTGGTGTAAACACGCAACGTCTGAATTGCCTGCAAATGGAAGAGCTGGTTTGCCGCTCCCTGGTTGATCAACTGGCCCGTGTCGATATTGCGCGCGGTCACCACTCCATCAAACGGCGCATAGACTTTCTCAAACCCCTGCAGTTCCTTGAGGCGCTGCACGTTGGCCTGCGCAGAACGGACTGCCGCCGAAGTCGAGGCAGCCTGGTTCACAAACGTCTCGGTGTCCTGCTTCGATACTGCGTCAGACGTCACCAGGCCCTTGTAGCGTTCGGCTTGGGTACGGGCGTTGCTCGCGGTCGCTTCGGAAGTAGCCAGGTCGGCCTCGGCCTGCGCCAGTTGTTGGTCTAATTCGGGAGTGGCGATCTCGGCCAACAGCGCACCTTTCTTCACCTTCGCGCCGATGTCGTAATACCACTTGGTCAGGTAGCCGGAGGTGCGCGCATAGATGGGCGCGTCGGTATAAGAGCTCACATTGCCGGGCAATACAAAACTGTCGGCTGGCGCCCCTTGTTTTGGAGGTAGCACAAAGACCGACGGAGCGGCCATTTCAGCGGTGGTGTCTGCGAGAACCTTCTCGCTATGGTTGCGTTTAAGGATGCCGAAGGTGGCCAGCAACGCGGCCACGACGAGCACGAAGGCCACAGTCACGGCTGCTCCGCGGCTTGAAACGGCGGCATGGTCGGGCGCAGTCTCGTGATCACGCGTCGTCAGCGCACCCTGCTGTGAACTCGTTTTGGCCGGTAGGGTGGGACTCGGATTGGATTCGTTCGTCATTGCTTTACTCCGGGTGCTGATCGAACTCATCAAAGTTCGCAGCTGATTGGGTGCTATACGCGGGCTTGCGGCGACGTCCCAGCCAGCCGTGCACCACCGAGAAAAATGCCGGGACAAAAAAGAGAGTCGCGACAGTGGCTAGCAGCAGGCCGCCGATTACGGCGCGGCCAAGCGGAGCGTTCTGTTCTCCACCTTCACCCAGGCCGAGCGCCATAGGAATCATGCCGAGGATCATGGCCAATGCCGTCATTAGAACCGGGCGGAAGCGGACATACCCCGCGTTCAGAGCTGCCTTGCGCGCATCGCCCACCAGGGTCTCAAGTTGCTCGCGGGCAAAACTTACGACAAGAATGGAGTTGGCCGTGGCCACGCCCATGCACATGATTGCGCCCGTAAGGGCGGGCACGCTCAACCGAGTGTTTGTCAGGAAAAGGAGCCAGACGATGCCTGCCAATGCAGCTGGCAGGGCAGAGATGATGAGGAATGGATCGAGCCACGACTGGAAGTTGACCACAATGAGCAGGTAAACCAGTAGGATCGACAGAGCCAGTCCGCCGATGAGGCCGATGTACGATTTGGTCATGGTCTCACTCTGGCCGCGCAGAATGAAATGCGAGCCCCGCGCCAGTTCGTGGTTCTTCTCGTGCTTGTCGATGATCGTTTGCATGGAGCGCGACACTGTGCCGAGGTCCGTCCCGTCCACGTTGGTGTAAATATCGATCACCGGCTGAACGTCATAGTGGCTCACGGCGCCCATCTCGGTCCCGGGCTCGATGTTGGCAAGATTGCCCAATACTTGAACCTGGCGCGGAACCCCAAGAGTCCCGGTGGCTGCCTCCGCGGTGTTCTGCACCGAAGCCCCCGAGCCAGTTACGGGCAGGCTTTGAAGTGCCGCCATCGTCTCGAGACCATACTGCGGAGCCTGCGTTGCTACGTTGTAGCTCACGCCATTGCGTGGATCGAGGTAGAAGCTGGGACTGGTCTGGAAGCTGCCGCTCAGGGCAACGAGAATGCTTTGGGCTACATTTTGCTGGGTAAGGCCCACAGACTGGGCCCGCGTGCGATCCACGTTCACCGTCATCTTCGGATAGTCGAACGGCTGCTGGATACGCGCATCGGCAGCGCCTGGAACATAGCGGACTTCATCGAGAATGCGCTCGGCAAGGGCCCGGTTGGCGGGCAGATCTGGCCCTACGATCTGGATGTCGATGGGCGAGCTTAGGCCGAAGTTGAGAATCTGGGTGACGATATCCACCGGTAGCACGTAAAAGGTCACTCCGGGATATTCACGAGTAAGTATGGAGCGCAGGCGCTCGACATAAGGCTCGGTGGGATGATGATCCGCCGTTAGCTGTACCTGGATGTCGGCATCGGCCGGACCGACAGGCGCAGAGGTGGAGTAGGAAAGGTTCAATCCGGAATACGGCAGGCCGATATTGTCGACGATGTTGACGATTTCTTTTGCTGGGATGTGTTCGCGAATGGTCGCATCGATATGATCGCAAAGTGCGGCGGTCTCCTCTATGCGAGTTCCGGTACGGGCGCGTACGTGGATCTTGAACTGTCCAGAATCCACAGAGGGGAAGAAGTCCTGCCCGAGGAAAGGCGCCAGGATTCCCACCGATGCGATAGCCAGCACCACAAAGGCAACGAGGAAAACTCGGGCGTCATCCACACATAATGTGAGGAAGCGCAGATAGCCTACGCGAATCTTTTCAAACCGCGACTCGAAGGCCAGTTGAAAGCGCGTGAAGGGGTTGCGGCTGGAGTGCTTCCTCTCGATCTCAGCGTCGTCATGTTCCTTCAGGAGGTAGCGCGCCATCGTGGGCACCACAGTTCGAGAAAGAAGATAGCTGGCCAACATCGCAAAGACTACAGCCTCGGCCAGAGGCACGAACAGGTAACGCGCAACGCCGCTTAGAAAGAACATGGGAACGAAGACGATGCAGATGGCGAGTGTTGAGACCAGGGCCGGCGTTGCGATCTGCGCAGCGCCGTCGAGGATAGCCTGTTCGATCTCCTTGCCAGACTCCAGGTTGCGGTTGATGTTCTCGATTTCTACGGTTGCGTCGTCAACTAGGATTCCCACGGCAAGCGCCAGGCCTCCGAGGGTCATGATGTTGATCGTTTCCTTGAGAGCAAAAAGCGCAAACAGCGAGCACAAGATCGAAAGCGGAATTGAAACCGCGATAATCAAAGTGGACCGCCAACTGCCCAGGAAGATCAGGATCATGATCCCTGTCAGGCAGGCGGCGATGATGGCTTCGTGGACCACACCGGTAATGGCTCCGCGCACGAAGAGCGATTGATCGCTGAGGGCTGCAACGTTCAACTGCGGAGGCAATTGACCCTTCATGCCGTCGATCCGTGAGCGGACTCCCGAAATGATGTCCAGCGTAGAAGACGAACCGGTCTTCATAATGCTCATCAGAATGGCGCGGCGGCCATCCACGCGCACAATGTTTGTTTGGGGCGGGGAACCATCGCGCACATGGGCCACGTCGCGAACATAGATGATGGCGCCATTGACGGCGCGGATAGGCAGGTTGTTGAGTGCTTCTATCGCAGAGGGAGCCGAATTGGTCTCTATCGCATACTCGAAGCGATCGATCTTCATCGTGCCTGAAGGCGCGATGAGATTCTGCGCGGAGATGGCATTCACCACATCGCTCGGCGAAAGCCCCTTGGCCTGCAGCGCATTGAGATCGAGGTCTACCTGAATTTGGCGCTGCTTACCCCCATACGGGAATGGCGTCTGGGCCCCCTGCACTGTGGCAAGCTGGGTGCGGATCGTGTTCGTGCCAAGGTCGAATAGCTGTTGTTCATTCAGACCGCTTCCCGAGAGGCCGAGTAGCAGCACGGGCACGCTTGAGGCATTGTATTGAATGATGAAGGGGGGCGTAGTACCAGGAGGTAATGACCGCAGTTGCACTTGGCTGATGGCGGAAATCTGGGCTACAGCGTTGCCGACATTGACGTGCGGCTGGAAAAATACCTTGATGATGGCGATGCCATTAAGCGACTGCGATTCGATGTGCTCGATGTCATTGACCGTGGTGGTCATGCCGCGTTCGCTGTTGGTGACAATGCGGTTGGCCATCTGGTCGGCGGAGAGACCGCTGTATTGCCAGACCACGGTAACCACGGGAATGTCGATATCTGGAAAGATATCTGTCGGCATCGACACTATGCTGAAGACGCCAAGAATCAAGATCAAAAGCGCAAAGACGACAAAGGTGTAAGGCCGTCGCAGCGCGAGCCGGACAATCCACATCATAAAGTTGGTTCTCGCTCCTGAGCCGGGTTGATGGGACGGGATTGCTCACGGCCGGATCAGCAACTTCCTGACTCGGTTTGGCGGCTTGTGACGATTCGACCCGAAGCACGCCGACCCAGGTACATATCGATTGAATCTAAAATGGTAGACAAAGGTTGAGAGTCGACAACGATCTCGCGATGACAACACGTACTTAGTTTAAGACGCCACTCGGCGCCGAAACGACGCACTTTTCATGACTTCCCGCTCAATCTAAAAGACTTTGAGCTACCTCTAAGCCTGAAAGTAAATCAAAAAAACTGCAATTGGTCGACAACCCCAGGGTAAATGGCTCAATCAAATTGCTAGGATCCCCACTATAAGTACTCCCACCCCTATCAACAGGCTGACCTTATCGCGCATTGCAAAGATGACCGGATCCTCGCTTAGCTCTCCGCGCGACGCCAGCAGCCAGACCCTTGTAAGCCAGTAAAGTAGTAAGGGAACCATGAGCCATAGCCGACCCGCATGTTCGTACAGTTCGGTCACGTCGGGGCGCGCGATATAGAGCATGAATACCACGACCGCTGCATAGGCGCTGGAGGTGCCGAAAGTACGGATCTGCTCCATATCGGCAACCAGGTAGCCCCGCCCGTGGGTTGAGACAGAGCCGCGCTCGCGCAGATTCTCCAGTTCGCTGAACCGCTTGACCATCGCCAGTGAGAGGAAAAGGAACGTGGAGAACCCGGCCAGCCAGTGAGATATCTCCGTTCCGGTGGCCGCGCCTCCGGCCAGCATCCTCAACGTATAGAGTCCTGACAGCAGCAGAACATCAGCGACCTCAATCTTCTTCAGGTAGAACGAGTAGGACGCCGTAGCGACAATGTAAACGCCGAGCCAGAAGGCGAATCCCGCCGGGAGCAGGGGTAATATGGCGACCGAGCAGGAGATCAACACCAGCACCATTGCGATGCCAACCGCGACCGGCAAGTCGCCTGAGGCGAAGGGCCGAAGCCGCTTCGACGGATGATGACGATCGCTCTCGATATCTAGCATGTCATTAACCAGGTAATTCGCCGATGCCATAAAGCTGAAACAGAAGAACGCCGTAATCGCCGCCGCGATGGAATGCGTCGCCAGCCGGTGCGACAGAATGAGCGGCAGCAACAACAGAATGTTTTTAGCCCACTGGTGCAGCCGGATGGCGTTCAAAAGCGTCGGCCCCAGCGGGCGTCGATCGGTAAATGTCCGCGCAATCGGGATGTGCCGCGTCAGTAATCCCATTCGTAATCCGCGGCTCGGATTGGCCACCATCGCCTCACGGGCATGCGCTAGCAATGGCAGGTCGGCGCTTGAATTGCCTACATAGTCGAACTGCCCAAATCGTTCTTCAAGGCGAGCCAGCTTCCTTGTGCTGGTAAGATTGGTCCCGGCGTCCGTAGCGAGAACTCCCTCGAAGATACCAAGGTGAGCAGCCACACGTTGTGCGAGACCTCCGTCCGCGCCCGTGGTCAGGAAGAGTCGCCGGCCTTCGCGATGCTGCGCCTGAAGGTAGTGCAGCAGGTTGGAGTTGTACGGCAGGCGCGCGGCATCGAGCATGGCTCCACGGGCCACCTCTATCTTGAGATGGGCGCGGCCCCCGGCAAGCCATATCGGCAACCGCCACAAGCTGAGAGGATGGCGGCGTGCGAACTGGCAAACGCCGTCGAAGAGGGTGTCGGATTTGATCAGTGTGCCATCGAGGTCCACGCAGAGCGGCGGAAGCTGGCCGGCGGGAGCGGCGATGGCGGGAGTCACGGTCAACCAATCCTCACTAAAGGTGCGTCAAGGCGCACGCGACGATCTTCCACATCGCACACACGACAATTCAAGCAAAACAAACGTGTTCCATGGGAAATTATAGGTGACCGCCGACTAATTATCGTGGCACACAGGCGCCGCATTCCAATGACGTGGGACGATTCCTACTGGCGAATAGAGATCCTTACGAGCAGCGCTTATCCTGGCGGCCACGTGAGCCGGCGTCCGCCAAGCAGGTGAACATGAAGATGCTCCACTGTTTGTCCGCCGTCTTCGCCGGTGTTGATTACTACTCGATATCCCTTGGTTAGGCCCCGGGTGCGCGCGATCTGGGCGGCGGTGCCCAGCAGGTGGCCGAGCAACGCACGATCGCCCTCATCGGCCCCGGCAAGTGACCCAATGTGCTTGCGTGGAACCACCAGCAGATGCGTCGATGCCTGCGGGTTGGTATCGGCAAAAGCGTAGCAGTGCTCGTCCTGATAAAGGGCTTTCGAAGGAATGCTTCCGTCGATAATCTTGCAGAAGAGACAACTCATAACGGGTCCAGTCTACAGGATGGACGCGACGAGCGTTGTTCTTCACGGGATTCGTCTTTTGCCAAAAGGACAACCAGAGCAAACCAACGGAGCTTCTCGTTCCAGCATCTGATTACCTGTTTGCGGTGCCGAAAGAAGCTCCTGGATGAAAGGGAAAACAAACATGCCCGAGCAGAAAGCCGAACAGCAGAACGACAAAGCCGTCGAAGCTCTTATCAAAGCTCTCAACGAAGATCTTGCGCGCGAATACCAGGCCATCATCGCCTACACCGTCTACAGCAACGTGCTGAAGGGCGCGCAATGGATGAAAATAGCGGATGAGCTTAAGTTGCACGCAGCCCAAGAGCTGCAACATGCGCTAATCATTGCCGATCAGATCGATTATCTCGGGGGGATGCCGACGGCAACTCCCAAGGAAGTGAAACTGTCCGATAAGCCCGAAGACATGATCCGATTTGATCTCGACAACGAAACAGAGACCATCAAAAATTATCGGGAGCGCGTAAAGCAGGCCGAAGCGCTGGGCCATTTCGCGCTGGCCGAGAACCTTCGGAAGATCATCATGTCTTTCGGCAAGGGGCCTAACGGAATTTGCGTTCCTACGACATTGAGCAGGATTGTGTTTCATCATCCTCCAGCAGTCAAATTGCGTGGGGATGCACATTCTTTCACCTAACTGGTATGGTCGAGGACGATCTTCCAGCCGTTCGGACCTTTGCGCCACACCAGCGAGAAGATTCCGTCATCCTTTGTAGCTTCGCCCCTCGCGGTGCGCTCCAGGTGAAAGTGCCCAGTGACTATGGCGAACTCAGCTTTACCGCACGAACTAGTCAGAAGGCGAACATCCAGGTCATTGAAGCTGAGCGTTCCCATCTGCTCTCGGGTGGTGTAGTTCTTCTGGTAGCGCTCCATGATAGGTCCGTATCCCTTTCGCACCGTGAGGCCGATGAATGTGGTTTCCTGAGAATTTTCGTAGGCCTGCATGAAGTCAGGAATGTCGGCATGGTTCCACGCGGCTGCTTGCTTGGCAATGGCTGTGCGAATTGCGGTTTCGTCAGGGTTGGCGGATTCGGCCTGGGCCATCAGTGCAATGCTGATCATCAGCAATTCTGCGAAAACGTATGGCAGAACTCGGTGGAGCGAGGAACGGCTCAGGGACTTTCGATTCATCGGCGCCTCCGCGGTGAACTTCGGGTTCAGCTTACAATGACAGAATGTGGGCTGGTGCAAATTCTTCTGCCTTTCGCGTTGTGCATACCGTCTGTTCGCACGACTGCCCTGACTCCTGTGCGGTGCTGGTCACGGTGAATGAAGCGGGTCGCGCGATAAAGGTGCAGGGAGATCCTTCGCAGCCGGTCACGCAGGGCTTCCTTTGCGGTAAGGTTGCCAAATACCTCGACCGTGTGTACGCGCCTGACCGGATTCTCTATCCGCTTAAGCGAAAGACCGAAATTGCAAAAGGGCCACTGGCCCGTGGGCGCGAACTCGAGTCGTTTGAGCGCGTGAGCTGGGACGAAGCGCTCGACGGGATCTCAGTCCGGCTCAAGGAAACGGCCGGGCAGTATGGGCCGGAATCGATTCTTCCTTACAGCTATGCGGGGACCATGGGCGTTTTGGGTTACGGATCGATGGACCGGCGATTCTTTCACCGCCTCGGGGCAAGCCAGCTTGACCGCACAATTTGCGCAGAAGCCGGTGGCGTGGCTTGGAATCTGGTCTATGGCAAAAAGTTGGGCACGCCGACCGAGGATTTCGCGCTAGCCAAACTGGTGCTGGCGTGGGGCGCGAATATTCACGGCAACAATGTCCATCTGTGGCCCATGGTTGAGCAAGCGCGTCGCAACGGCGCGCGCCTGATCGTGATCGATCCCTACAAGACCCGAACAGCAGCCTTGGCGGACTGGCATATTGCAATTCACCCGGGAACAGACGCGGCTCTGGCGCTTGGCCTGATGCACGTGATCTTGCGCGAAGGCCTTGAAGATCGCGCCTACGTGGCCGAAATGACGCACGGCATTGAACGGCTCGCCGAACGGGTGCGCGACTACACACCCCAGCGCGTCGCAGCCTTTACGGGCTTGAGCGCGAGCGAAGTGGAGCAACTGGCGCGCGAATACGCGACGACGCGACCTGCGGCGTTGCGCATGAACTATGGCGTGCAACGCAGTGAAAATGGCGGCACCGCAGCGCGGACTATTGCAATGCTGCCCGCCCTGACCGGTGCCTGGAAATATCGCGGCGGGGGCGGTCAGCTATCCACGTCGGGCGCATTTGCATGGGACAAGAAAGCCCTCGAGCGTCCCGACCTGGCGCAAGCCTCACCTCTAAAACGGCTGGCGCGCGTTGTGAACATGAGCACGCTCGGCCAAGCCCTGACGGAACTCGGGCAAGGCCCAAACACCAAGCCGGAAGACGGACCGGCTGTCCACGCGCTGTTCGTCTATAACTCCAACCCGGGAGCGGTCGCGCCGAATCACAACGCCGTGCAGCGCGGTCTGCAGCGGGCAGACCTGTTTACGGTGGTCCACGAACAGTTCTTCACCGATACGACTGATTACGCGGATTACATTCTGCCCGCCACCACGTTCCTTGAGCACACCGATATTCAGGGAGCGTATGGGCACTATTTTGTGCAGCTCTCTAACCAGGCGATTGAGCCCCCGGGAGAAGCGCGATCCAATGTGTGGCTCTTCGGTCAACTGGCTCTGCGCATGGGGTTTACCGAGGAGTGCTTCCGCGACACGCCAGAACAGATGATCCAGCAGGCATTGCATGTGGGATCCGACGGTCGCTCGATGAACCCAGGCATGGAGCACATCACGCTCGAGGATCTTAAGGAACACGGGCATGTTCCGCTTGGTTTCCATCGTGACCCGGAAGAACATCCCTTTCTGCCTTACACTTCCGGTCCGTTTGCCACGCCTTCAGGAAAGATCGAGTTCTTTTCCGAAACGCTGGCCGCACAAGGACTCGACCCGCTTCCGGCTTTCATACCGCCTCATGAATCTCGCTGGGGAGAAGGCGCAGAGCGCTATCCGCTCGAGTTTTTGAGCCGCAAGAACGATAACTACATGAACTCCACGTTCGCGAACTTGGATGGCCATCGGAAGATGGAGGCCAAAACCAGCCAGCGGCTCGAAATGCATCCGGCAGACGCGAACTCCCGCGGGATTGTCGATGGAGACCCGGTTAAGGTCTTCAACGATCGCGGCTGGGTTCATCTCACGGCGCTGGTGAACGGCAGCGTGCCGGCCGGAGTGGTGGCGGCAAGGCTGGACTGGGCGAAGCTGCATCGGGATGGCGCCAACGTGAACGCGCTGACCAGTGAGCGGCTCACCGATCTGGGCGGTGGTGCGACGTTCTATTCCGTGCTTGTTCAAGTGGAGAAAGTGTAAGCCGAAATTTTCAGGCGCGCTATCGAATTCTGCGGCAGCCGGAGCCTACGCGCAGGTGCCAAGAGTGGATATTGGGGTGTACATATAGGTATCCCGCCTGAGGCGTGGAAAGTCAGGTAAAGGCAGATGTTGAACACTACGGAATGGGTTCCAATTCTACTGTTGATTGCGGTTTTCGTGGGCTACTGGCTGCTCAAACGGGCAGGTATCATCTCTTCGAAAGCAGCGGTGGAGCATCTGAGAAACGGCGCAGTGATCATCGATGTGCGCAGCGCGACTGAGTTCGGCATCCGCCATCTGCCCCGCGCCATCAATGTGCCACTCGATGAAGTCGAAGAGCTTCTGCCACGCCGGGTAAAGGACAAGAACAAGGTGCTGCTGATGCACTGTCAAACCGGAGCACGCAGCAGCTCGGCTAAAAAGAAGGCAGGGGCGATGGGTTACGTAAAAGTTTTCAACCTCGGTTCCTACCAACGGGCTGCGAAGATTGTGAGCTACCGCTAGGCAGTGACTGCAATGCGGCAAACGCCTGTATTTACTCTCCGGCTCGCAGAGGAGCATGACATTCCGAAGCTGCACGCGCTGATTGAGGCCTCAGTGCGTGGTCTTCAGGCAAGCGACTACTCCGCCGCCCAGATTGAAGGGGCGCTTGGAACCGTGCTGGGGCTGGACACGCAACTCATCAGCGACCGCACGTATTTTGTGGCTGAAGCGCCCGACTCAGCAACGCCAGAGCTTGCAATCGCAGGCTGCGGCGGATGGTCGAAGCGCAAGACTCTTTTCGGGGCCGATCGAGGGCCTGGCCGAGAGCCCGATTTGCTCGAACCCGCGACCGACGCGGCCAAGGTGCGGGCGATCTTTGTGCATCCGGAGTATGCACGGGTGGGGCTGGGCTCGTTGATCCTGGCCACGGTGGAGAATGCGGCGCGGCAGGCTGGGTTTCGACGCTTCGAGATGGGTTCGAC
>WNGR01037625.1_pt1 | contig 13357 bp, 13 predicted proteins | sample 5407581 | NCBI WGS metagenome assembly WNGR01 (sample SAMN13153383, study PRJNA577476) | soil metagenome | isolation source: 80 cm soil or saprolite under Garry oak tree replicate 2 | place: USA:California | collected 2016-06-15 | reverse complement strand
CACCACCTCCGCCACGCTCGAGAAGACCCGGATCCTGGCCGCGTATTTTCGCACCCTCGACGAAGACGACCTGAGGCGCGCCGCGGTCTACATGAGCGGACGGGCGTTTCCCCCGTCGCAGCGCCGCACGCTCGGCCTCGGCTGGTCGACGCTCAACAAGGTCGTCGCGTCCGTTTCAGATCGCGACGAGAACGATCTCGGCGACATATTTCGCAAGCATTCGGATCTCGGCGACTGGGCAGGCGAAGCCCTCGACGGCAGCACCAAACCCGAAGACGTCACGCTCGCCGACGTGGAGGCGACGCTGGAAGCGATCCGCACCGCTCGCGGCAATGCGAAAGCCAAACCACTCGAATCGATGCTGCGGCGAATGCACCCCGAGGCGGCGCGCTTCTTCGTCAAGATCATCGCGGGTGAGATGCGCATCGGCCTGAGCGAGGGCCTGGTCGAAGCCGCGATCGCTGAGGCGTTCGGCGTCCCGATCACGCAGGTCAAACGCGTTCACCTTGTCACCGGCGACATCGGAGAGACGGCTGTGCGATGCAAGCGTGGCGAGTTAGCGGCCAGCACGATCACGCTGTTTCAACCGGTGCGTTTCATGCTCGCGAGCCCTGTCGAAACGCCGGGCGAGGCGTTCGAGCGAATGGGCGCGGCGACGGTCTGGACCGAGGAGAAGTACGACGGCGTGCGCTGCCAGCTTCACCGTCAGGGTTCGCGCGTCGAGCTCTTCTCACGCGACCTCCACGAGACCACGGGCGCTTTTCCCGAGGTAGTCGAGAACGCCCCCGCGATCGGCCACGACGTGCTGTTCGACGGCGAGGTGCTCGCCCACCGCGACGGGCGGGTGCTGCGATTCTTCGAGCTGCAGCGGCGGCTCGGTCGAAAGGTGGTCGACAGCGAGCTTCGGCGCGAGGTGCCGGTGGTGCTCGTGATCTTCGATCTGCTCTGGCTCGACGGCCGAACGCTGCTGGACGAACCTCTGACCACGAGGCGCAAGCTGCTGGAGGGGCTCGACCTCGACCATCCGTTTCTGCTCGCCCGACTCGAGGAGGCGACCGATCCCGATCACCTCGACCGGATCTTCGCGGAGACCCGCGAACGCGGGAACGAGGGGCTGATGGTCAAAGACCCGCTGAGCCCGTACACGCCGGGCCGGCGCGGCCTGGCGTGGTTGAAGCTCAAGCGCCCGCTGGCAACTCTCGACGTTGTCGTCACCGCTGTCGAATGGGGTCACGGCAAGCGCAAGGGCGTCCTCTCCGACTACACGTTCGCGGTCAAAGACACTCAGACCGGGCGGCTCGTAAACGTGGGCAAGGCGTACAGCGGCCTGACCGACGCCGAGATCGCGACGTTCACCAGGCACTTTCTCGACATCACCGTCCAGGACCAGGGGTACCGGCGGATGGTGCGGCCGGAGGTCGTGCTCGAAGTTGCGTTCGATTCGATCCAGCACTCGGGCCGGCATCTCAGCGGTTACGCGCTGCGGTTCCCTCGCATCGTGCGCATCCGCGACGACAAGCCTGTGGATGAGATCGACACGCTGGAGCGCGTGGCGGAGCTCTACGACCGGTACTTCGGTGAGAGATCTGAAGTCGAGCTGTCACGAGTCGCGAAAACGTGAAGCTGACCTTCATGGGCACCGCCGGCGCTCGCTTCATGGTGGCGAAGCAGGTCGCCGCGTCAGGTGGACTCTTCATCGAGGAGAACGGCACACGGCTCAGCCTCGACCCTGGTCCAGGCGCAGTGGTGCAGTACGCGGCGCGCAACGTCGACCTCACCACCCTCGACGCGATCGTGCTCAGCCACCGCCACCTCGACCACGTCGGCGACGTGAACGTGATGGTCGAGGCGATGACCGACGGCGGTTTCGCGCACCGCGGAATATTGTTCTGCCCGTCCGACGCCCTCGATGAAGACCCCGTCGTCCTCAAATACCTGCGCCGTTTTCCACGCGAGATCGTCCGCCTTGCGCCCGACACCACCTATTCGGTCAACGGTGTCAGCTTCACCACCAGCGGCAGGCACGTGCACCAGGTCGAGACTTATGGCTTTCGGTTTGGAGACCGGCTGGGATGGATCACCGACTCCGCCTATTACGACGGCATCGCGGAGCAGCACAGGGCGAAGGTGATGTTGATCCACACGATCCTGCTGCACTGCCGCCCGGAGCTCCCACACCTATGCGTCGAAGACGCCGAGCGGATCATTCGCGACGCGAAGCCGAAGATCGCATTCCTCACCCACTACGGAATGATGGTCTGGCGCGCGAACCCGAAGCAGATCGCCGCGGATATGAGCCAGCGCCTCGGCATCGACGTCCGCGCGGCCGTCGATGGCCTGTCCGTCGAGCTGTGAGTCCCTGGCGATGGCGTGGCACCGTCGCCCTCGTCGGCGTGTCCCTCGCCTTCTTCATCCTCCCGCTGCTCCCTGTCTATGACGTCATCAACTCGGATTGGCCCGCCTTCGCGACGGGAGCGCGGATCATCGTCTCGGATCCCTCCCACCTCTACGACCTCGACCTGCAGCAGCGCGTCCAGCGCGACGTAACAGGTGGCCGTCAGCTCGTCACGCTCGGAATCAAGGGCATCCTTCCTTTTCTCGCGCCCGCGTGGGTCGCTCTGCTGGCGGCTCCATTCGACCTCCTCGGCACCGACCTCGGTGGGCGAGCCTGGGTGTTGTTCGGACTCCTCTGCCTGCTCGCCGGCTTCTATCTCGCGACGCGCCCGCGACCGCCGACGGACCTTCTGCCCGGCTTCGCCGGAGTGCCGACCGCGCTGGTGCTCCTAAACGCGCAGCTGGACGGAATCGTCGCCCTGGGTATCGGGGCGGCGATTGCATTGTGGACGCGCCCTTTCTTCGCCGGGCTCGCGCTCGGCCTGACCTTGATGAAGCCGCAGCTTGTGCTTCCACTCGGCGCGGCGCTTCTCCTGGATCGCCGGTGGAAGGTGCTCGCGGGGTGGGCAGCTGCCGGTGTTGCGCTGCTGCTGCCTTCGCTCGTCCTCAACCCGCACTGGATCAACGAATGGCTGGGCCAGACGCGGTCAACGGTCGCGCCGGGAAGCAGGGAGGTCGACCTGCCTCATCTCGGGGTGCTGCTGCCCGAGTCGGTACAGACCGTCGCCGTGTCCTCGCTGGTGGTGGTCGCCATCGCGTTCGTGCTCTACCTCGCCTGGCGCGTGCGGGGAACGAGGATGGGCCCGCCGGCGGCGATCCTGATTGTCGGCGGGGTCCTGGCCGCGCCACACGCCCTTCCGGCAGACCTCGCGCTGGTGGCGCTGGGGCTGGCCGTGTGGGGTCAGGCGCGCTGGTTCGACTGGCTGGCGCTGTCTGTCGGGGCCGTCGTCTGTGCGGTCACACCGGCCCCTGTCCCCGCGTTTGTCGGTGTCGCCGTGATCGGCTGGTGCTTGCTCCGGGTGGCCGGTCTGGTTATTTCGAGGTCGCCAGCACGGGTACCCGCGTCTGCTCGATGATGCCGTCGATCAGGCCGTATTCGACTGCTTCGTTTGGCGAAAGGAAGAAGTCGCGGTCGGTGTCGCGCTCGACCCTGTCCAGCGGCTGGCCGGTGTGCTTTGCGATCAGCTCGTTGAGGACGCCGCGGATCCGGATGATCTCGCGAGCGTGGATGTCGAGGTCGCTCGCCTGACCCTGCAGCCCTTTGCCGCCGATGAGCGGCTGGTGCATGTGGATGGTCGCGCTGGGCAGCGAGAAGCGCTTGCCCTTCGCTCCCGCCATCAAGACCACCGTGCCGAAGCTGGCCGCCCGGCCGATGCAGACGGTGGAGATTGGCGCCTGGACGTACTGCATGGTGTCGTAGATGGCCAGGCCGGCGGTCACCGCACCGCCGGGCGAGTTGACGTAGATCTGGATCTCCTTCTCGGGATCGTCGGCGGCCAGGTACATGAGCTGCGCGACGACGAGGTTCGCGACGACGTCGTCGATGGGGCGGCCGATCAGGATGATCCGGTCCTTCAGCAGGCGAGAGTAGATGTCAAAGGTGCGCTCGCGGTTGCCGCCCTCGTTTTCGACGACCGTCGGTATGTAGGCCAACTTGCATCGCAGCTTACGGGAAAGGTTCGCGGGGGAGGCGGGCCTCCCCCGCGGGGCCCCCTCCGTTGCAGGCCAGGTATGGGCGGCGCCTGGCGATTCACGCTGGGGTACGGCCCGAATGAATCGGGCCTACAGCCCCACCTCGTCTGTTGATGTTCCTGGCTCCATCTGAATTTTTCACCCGTCTGAGAAAGGCTCTCAAAACCAGCCTGCCCGCCCCGCTCCGGAAGTTCGAAACGATTCGCGGCCGCGGCCGGCTCATGAAGGTCCACTTCGGACAGCCTGCCTTCCACTACGAGGCATGGCATCACGCAGGTGCAGGTAGGCTGGAGGTTGGTTTGCATTTCGAGGCGTCGGCCGGCGAGAACGAGGCTGCCTTCGACTTCTTCCGCTCACGCATGGTCGAGGTCCAACCGCTGCTCGACCAGTTCTTGGAGGAATCGGGATGAGAACCGTTGAGGTGACCGACGCGCTGCAGGAATATCTCGACGGTCTGGTGCCACCGCGTGACCCCGTGCTGGCGCGATTGGAGGAGGAAGCGCACCGAGAGAACATCCCGATCGTCGACCCGCACGAGGGCATGCTGCTCTACCTGCTGGTCCGCATCGCCGGCGCCAGGCGGCTGCTCGAGCTGGGCACGGCAACCGGTTACAGCGGCATCTGGATGCTGCGAGGGAGTCAGGGTGGGACGCTGACCACTTATGAGATGGACCGCGACCGCGCCCGGCGCGCGAGGGCCAACTTTGTGGAGGCCGGTTTCGGCAAGCAGGCCCTCGTCCTCGAAGAGAACGCGAAGGACGGGCTCGAGAAGCTGGACGCTCGGTTCGACGCGTGCTTCATCGACCTGCTCAACTCCTTTCGATCCGAAGACATCACGCGGCGTGTGCTCGAGCTTTGCGTCGAACGCCTCGACACCGGTGGGCTCCTGATGGCGGACAACGCGCTGCGGCAGGGCGAGGTGCTGGATCCCAACAACCAGCAGGCGAAAAACGTCGCCTACTACAACGAGGCGGTGTCCAAGCACCCCCGCCTGGAAAGTGTCGTCATCCCGATCCGCGACGGCCTATCGGTGGCCAGGGTCAAGGACTGAAGGTCACGAGGAGAAGTCCGGGGCGTCCCGCCCCGGACTCACCACTGCCCTCCCTCAGCAAAGCGTCGGGCGGTTGACGAGGTAGCAGTTGCTGTCGTCCGCCTGCGCCGGCTGTGAGGTGACGACCACGACGCGGCTCGGACCGGTGGCGACTGTCGTCGCCTTCAGCGCGTAGCCGAGCTGGAGACCGATGAGAAGCGCGGCCGCGACTGCAAACGCGATGAGGACGCGTGCCACCGAAAACCTGCGAACCTGGAGACTTGCCTGCATTTCCGGGACCCTCCTACGAGCTGGACTTGATGCAGGTAGCTTGTCGAGGTTCGCTCGAGGGAGAATCGGGAGAAGTACCTATTTCCCGCCGGTCGGAACACCTAATTTCTGCTCAGACTCGCCTAGCCTCGTCCCCTTCGATCCAGTAGGTACCGTCGGCCGCGTATTCCTTTTTCCAGATCGGCACCGACTCCTTGAGCCTGTCGATGCCCCATTTGCAGGCAGCGATCGCTTCGGCGCGATGAGGACAGGAGACCGAGACGACGACCGAGGCGTCGCCTATCTGCAGCCTGCCCGTCCGGTGGGCCATCGCGACCCGAGCCTCGGGCCACTGTTCGGCTATCTCATCGCCGATCTTGCGCATCTGCGCCGTCGCCATCTCCGCGTATGCCTCATAGTCCAGCTCGGTCACCGACTGGCCGCGCGAGTGGTCGCGCACCACGCCCGTGAACGTGCAGATCGCGCCCGCGCCGGCGTGCGCGACCGCTGCCTCCAGCCGGCGCGCGTCCACGGGATCGGTGGTGAGCTCGAAGACGATTCCGACCTTGTGCGCCCCGCCGCTGACCGGCGGGATGAAAGCAACCTCGTCGCCGTTGGACACCTTCGCGTCCCAGTCGGCGAACTCCTGGTTGAGCGCCGCGCGGACGGATCCTTGCGGCGGCAGGGCAGGATGCCCGGCGCGCGATGCTTCATAAGCGTCCGCAACGGTGGCATCCGGAGGCACATGCAGAACCTCGAGCTCGATTCCTGCCAGCTCGCGCAGTCGGGCGAAGAATCGCACCCGGACGGCGACTGCTATCGCCATGAGGGCATCTTACTTTCCAAGTTTGCAACTCTACGGCGGGAGGGTGAGCAGGGGCGCTTGCCCGGCCGTCAGGCCGGGTCGGCTTCGCCGACGCCCCGATGAGAGGGAACCGGCAGGTTCCCTCTCATTACGAATACATGCACTTCCTTGCCTGAGTCGAGCGCCCTCTCGACTGTGGTTCGGGTTCCCTTCGACGCCCCGTCCCAGAACGCCACCAGCACGTCGCACGCATCGACCAGCCGCTGGTTGCGCGCGGCCGACTTCTCGCGCGCAGCTTTCGTGGCCGCGGCATCCACGCCGCTCGCGCTGCCGGTGATGATCGAGGCGCGAGGCGGCAGGCCTTTCACGTACTCGACCACGCGCATCGGGTCCGAGAAGTGCCTGCTGCCGACGATCGCGAAGCGCAACTAGCCGGCGGTGGACGCGCTCTTGCCGATCATGTGGATGTTCTTCTCGAACATGTCCCGGAGCCTGGCCGCCTGGCGGTCATAGTCCTCGGGATTCGGCCACCTCTCGCGCGTGTCCAGGACCTCGCGCGGCACGCCCGGGACTCGATTCGGGATCTGCAGCCCGAAGATCGGGTCGACATGGGTCGAAACGCCACGCAGCTCGCCCTGAAGGATCGCGCGGACGATCGCACGCGTGTGCGCGATCGACATCCGCTCACCGACGCCGTATGGTCCGCCGACCCACCCCGTGTTCAGCATCCACACGTCGACGTGGTGGCGCTTGACCCGTTCGACGAGCATTTCCGCGTAACGCTCCGGCGGGAGGACCAGGAACGGCGCCGCAAAGCACGTGCTGAAAATCGGCTCGGGCTCGGTGACCCCGCGTTCGGTGCCGGCAACTTTGGCCGTGTACCCGCTCAGGAAGTAATGGCGGATCTGGTGCTCGTCCAGCAGTGACACCGGCGGTAGGACGCCGAATGCATCGGCGGAGAGAAACATCACGTTGTGTGGATGGCTGCCCGTGCCGGTAAGCACGGCGTTGGGGATCAGGTCGATCGGATATGCCGCCCTGGTGTTCTCCGTCTTCTCGTCGGAGTCGTAGTTCGGCACGCGCGTGCGCGGGTCATAGACGACGTTCTCGAGGATCGTGCCGAAGCTCTCGGTCGCCGTGTAGATCTCGGGCTCAGACTCCTTGTGGATGCGGATCGTCTTCGCGTAGCAGCCGCCCTCGAAGTTGAAGACCCCGCGGTCGCTCCATCCGTGCTCGTCGTCGCCGATGAGGCGGCGGGACGGGTCCGCGGACAGCGTCGTCTTGCCCGTCCCGCTCAAGCCGAAGAAGAGCGCGACGTCGGAACCGTTCTGGTCTGTGTTCGCCGAGCAGTGCATCGGAAAGACGTTCTGCGCCGGCAGCAGGTAGTTCAGGGCGGTGAAGATCGATTTCTTGATCTCCCCCGCGTAGCCTGTGCCGCCGATGATCACGGTCCTGCGGCCGAGGTTGACCAGGATGAACGTCTCGCTGCGCGTGCCGTCGCTCGACGGATCGGCCTTCACGGAAGGCAGGGCGATGACGGTGAAGTCCGGTTCGAAGTCCATCAGCTCGTCGGCCGTCGGCCGGATGAACAGGTTGCGGGCGAACAGGCTGTGCCACGCCAGCTCCGTGACGACCCGCACGCGAAGGCGATACCGCGGGTCGGCGCACGCGAAGACCTCCTGGGTGTACACGTCGTTGGTCGCGATGAAGTCCTTGACGAAGAACTTGTCGCGAGGCGAGCGGCCGGTGTGCTTGCCGGTCTCGGCCGTCAGGGCCCCCGTGGAGACGATCGCGGCCTCGTCGCGCCGCACGGCGTGCTCGTAAAGCGCGGCGGGACTCAGATTGCGCCGTTCGACGGCAACCTCACCCTTAGCGACCACGCTAAAACCTACTACGCGATTCGCGCCCGGCGAGTGCTCGTCCGCCGGCGCTGCTTTCCACTCACGTAGTCGACCAGGATGTACTCGCCCAGCCGGTCAGGCGAGACGAAGAACGCCCTTCCCTTGTTGATCCGGGTCATCTGGTTGATGAACTCGGTCAGGTAGGGCCCGCGCTCGAGCATGAACGTGTTGATCACGATCCGGTCTCGCGTACACCGCTTCACCTCGTTCAGCGTCTGCTGGATCGTGCTGTAAGTCGGCGGATAGGCGAACTCGGCTCGCCCGTCCGGGCGCAGGTGGGCGGTGGGCTCGCCGTCGGTGATCATGATCACCTGCCGGTTGCCCCGGTGCTTCGCCAGCAGCGAGCGCGCGAGCTGGAAGCCGTGCTGCATGTTGGTGCCGTACACGTAGTCGTTGAGCGCCAGCTGCGGCAGCGTCTGCGGCTTGAGCTCGACCGCGTAGTTGGAGAAGCCGACCACGTACAGCGAGTCGCGCGGGTACTGGCTCCGGATGAGCGAATCGAGCGCGATCGCGACCTTCTTCGCGGCGAGGAAGCATCCGCGCAGGAACATCGAGCGGCTCATGTCGATCATCAGCACCGTCGACGCTTGCGTCATGTGTTCGGTGCGGTGGACGATGAAGTCGCGCGCCGACATCTTGACCGGCACGGTCGGACCCTCTCGGACGAGCGAGTTGAAGAGGGTCTCCTTCATCTCGAGCAGGAACGGGTCACCGTACTCGTAGACCTTGAGCTCCTCGGAGGCGTCCGTGCCGACACCGCCGCGCCACAGCTGGTGGTGACCCATCCGCGTCTTCTTGAGCTGGTCGAAGATGTCCTTCAGCGCCGACTGGCCGATGCGTCGCATCCCGCGCGGCGTCAGCTCCAGGCGGCGGCCGCGGCGCTCCACGTAGCCCGCTTTCTCGAGCACTTCGGTCACGCGTCGCAGCTGGTCCAGCGCCTGCCGCGCCTCCGTGCCCAGCAACTCCTGCGCCAGCGAGCGGTCGACGTCGTCGGGGCGGAAGCTGCCGCGCTCCAGCTGGGACTCGAGGCGGTCCATCCGCTGCAGCCGCTCCATCAGACCCATGGCCTCGCCCATCGTCAGCGGGTCGTCGCCGAAGAACGGATATCGCTCGCTGAGCTCGGACGGCGGCATCATCGCCTGCATGAAACCGCCCAGGCGCGCGAGCTCGAGGCGCAGCGAGTCGTCCTGCAGCAGCGCGTCCATCATCTGCCGCAGCTCTTCGCGTGCTTCCGGGCTCAGGCTTTGCAGAAGCGACTGCATCTGCGCCATCTGGCGTTGAAGGTGCTCCAGCAGCTCGTCGAGCGAGTTGATTCCGGGCGGAAACATGTCACCGAACCGCTGCATGAACCCGTTGAAATCCGGCGTTCGTCCCTCCATGCGCTGCTCGAGCATCTTGTTCAGCTCGCGAACCATGTCCCGCACGCGCGAGAGGTCCTGACCCTGCATCTGCTGCAGCGAACCCTTGATGCCCTGGAACATCTGGTCGAGGATCTGCTTCTGCAGCCGCTGCATCAGCTCCTCGAACTTCTGCCGCGCCTCGTCGTCGACGAACTCGTAGTTGCGCAATCCCTTGACGCGGCCGCCCAGGTCATCGGGCAGCCGGTCGAGCTGGTCGTTTCGCTGCCGAGCGAGGCGATCGAGAAGCTTGCGAGCTTGGGGGGTGGCTTCGCGCTGTCGCCTTTCGATTCCGCCGCGCTCGGTGTCGATCACGTCCTGCACCTCCTGGCGCAGCTGCTCGACGGTCGAATCGAGGTTGTAGCGGCCTAGCTCCCGCTCACGCGACTCGCGGAGCTGCTTGAGGAGCTGTTCCAGTCCCGGCATGTTGGGCGCTCCCCAGCGGAGAAACCGCTGCAATGCCGCGTTGAGGTCGCCGTAGTTCATCAGGTCGTCGCTCAGCGCGTCGAGGACGTCGCCCGCGTCCAGATCGTCCAGCTTTTGCGTCCCGTCCCAGCGTGAGTAGCGAAACGTCACCCGACCACGCTAGCAGGACGCCAACCGCCCAGCCGCCGTTCGATGGCGCGAGCGGCTCGCAGCGCGGTGCCGTCGTGCCAGTTTGCGGCCACGACCTGCACGCCGATCGGCAGGTTCTCCGGCGACGTGCCCGCCCGTACCACCACGCAAGGGTTCCCGGAGAGGCTGTATGGCACCGTGTAGCTCAGCTGATGGTCGCCCGCAGGTTTCTCCCGGATCAGCGGTGCGACGTTCGGCGCGACCGGGCTGAGGACGACGTCGAACCGGGACATGAACTTGAGGACCGACGTCCGAAATGCGTCCCAGCGTTCGTACAGGCGGTCGTGATTCATATGTTTGCGGCCCCAGTAGCCAAGTGTCACCTGGTACGCCTCGCCCAGGGCCGGGGGCCGCTCCTCGGTGACGCTGCAGCCGGCCGCTGCGAGGGCGCGCGCCGCGGCTTTGACCGCGGCCGCGATCGCGGGCGTCGGCCTGGCCATGCCATCTTCTGCATACCACGCGACGCGCAGGCCGTCTAGCCTGCTTGCGCGCCAGGCGCTCACCGGCACCACGCCGGAGTCGATTCCATCCGGTCCCGCGAGCACACGCAACGCGATCCGAAGGTCGGAGACGTAACGCGCCATCGGCCCCACCTGGCTCCGGATGTCCGTCAAACCGCCGGCCAGGCCGTAAGCGCCGGTGACGGGCACGAGACCCGCGGTCGGCTTCAGGGCTGCGACCCCGCAGTAATGGGCCGGTACGCGGAGGCTGCCACCCGAATCGCTGCCGAGGCCCAGGGGCGAACCGCCGGCGGCGATGATCGCCGCCTCGCCGCTGCTCGTCCCGCCCGGCGAGCGATTGACGTCGTACGGGTTACGGGTGGCGCCGCGCGGCGGGCTCCAGCCGTCCTCGTCCGAGCCGCCCGGCGGGCAGTTGGTCTTGCCGATCAAGATTGCCCCGGCCCTCCGCATCTTCGGCTTATTCCGGCGGTCGGCGGCGCGGGCCTCCTTGATGGCGCTCTCGGCGGTCGCGAAGACGACGGCGTTCAGGCGCGGGTTGACGGTGTGAATGTGGTCCAGATGGGCCCGAACCACCTCGACCGAGGAGAGCTTCCTGGACACGATGGCGCGCGCCAGCCAGCCGGCCGGGGCCCCGATGACGTCTCGCACGCGGGGAGATTAGATGCTCGGCAACCGAATTCGCGCGAGTTAGATGGTGTCTCCGGGTTTCACGTCCAGAACCTTCACACCCGGCCCCACGAGCTCCTGAAGCTGGTTTGGCCGCCCGACCAGGATCGGGAAGGTGCCGAAGTGCATCGGCACGACGGTCTTGACCCTCAACAGCTGAACCGCCTTGGCGGCCCGGGCCGGGCCCATGGTGTAGAAGTCGCCGATCGGCAGGAACGCAACGTCGAACCTGCTCAGCTCGGCTATGAGCGCCATGTCGCCGAACACGTCGGTGTCACCCGCGAAGTAGATCGTGAAGCCGTTCTCGAACTCGATGACCAGGCCGCATGCCTCGCCGCCGTAGATCATCCCGCCGTCGTCCGTGATCCCACACGTGTGCTCCGCATGGACGAGCAGCACCTTGATGCCGTCGATGTCCACGGTGCCGCCCTTGTTGGTGGCGACGATCTTTTCCCCGTCGACGCCCTTCGAGCTGAGCCAGGCGCCGATCTCATGGTTGGTGACTATCGTCGGCTTGGTGTGGCGCGCGATCTCGAGGCTGTCGTGGACGTGGTCGAAATGACCATGCGTGATGAACATCAGGTCGCACCGATCGACGGTCTTCAGGTTCTCCGGAGCCACCGGGTTGTTCATGACCCAGGGGTCGATCAGGATCTCCTTGCCTCTGGCGCTGCGAGCTTTCCAGGTTCCGTGACCAACCCAGGTGAAGCTGACTTCGGCGTTGAGCGCCATTCGCTGACTACCCCCCTTGTGCCGAGCGGAAAAGGCGATTTTCCCACACGGCCAATACGAATATCCCGATCCCCGCGATGGTCCACATGTTCGGAAAGAACAGGTCGCATGGCGGCCGCAGGAAGCCAAGCAGGAAGATGCCCATGAGGGTGAGGGTCGCCGCGCGGCGGTGCTCCAGCGCGCGCACGATGAGGATCAGCGCCAGGGGCAGCAAGGGCAGCCACTGGTACGGCCAGACTTCGTTTGGAATCAACGCCCCCAGGGCGAAGCCGAGCGACATGCCGTACGCCGCGTTCCAGCCGCTCCGCCAGGCCGCCCATGCCGCAGCGCCCGCAAACGCCAGTGCGCTCGCATAAGAAAGGAAGAGGGCGAACGTGGAAAGGTGCAGCGGCGACGCAACGATTCGGTAGCCGGCGCCCGCCGGCACCGCGAACTCCTCGCCACCGATCGTGCGCATGAACAGCGTGCGCACCGAGTCATAAGCGCAGTCGGGGTTGTGTGAGCCAAGCGACGGCAGCAGGACGTGCTGGTAGTAGAACAACGTGCCGTTCCAGCCCAGCGGAACGAAAGTGAGCGCCGTTACAAGAGCGGCCACCACGGCCAGCACGACCGCGTACGCGATTCGATGCGCGGGCCGAGGACCGATGACCAGCGCCGCCGGAAAGTACTTGATCGCCGTCGCAATTCCGCCTAGCGCTCCCGCGAGCTTCGGCCGACCTCGCTCGAGCCACACCGAGCCCATCGCCAGCACGAGGAGCACTCCGCCACGCTGGCCCGCGCTGACGTCGGCGAACGCCGGCGGAAAATACGCCGCGGCCGCCCAGAACACCGACCGCGCCAGGGGGTTTGGCGTCGCGAGAACGCGGTACAGCAGCCACAGTGCAAGGATCAACGCAAGGGCGTCGATCGCCGTCCAGACCTGCGCGCCGACGCGTTGAGGCAGCAGCGCGATCGGCACCGCAAGCGCCGCGACCGGGGGTGGACTCACGAACGCATCCAGCCCGCCCGGCGGCGCGATGATGTGCAGCCGCGCAAGGTAGTTCGCCGCGGCGTCGTACATGTGGGGCGGCTCGGTCAGGTATGCATGCGCACCCTCCCACATCCCTTCGGCGTCGAAGCGGCGCGGCGCGATGACGACGAAGAACAGTCGGTGCAGCCCGAACACCGCGGCCAGCGTCCAGTAGAGGATCGGCCGCGACAGGACGTCCGCGGCGGCGCGCTGCAGACGCTGGATCAATCCGTTGGCGGGCGGACGCGACCGCGCGAGCCGTTGCGCGAGAGCCAGCTCGCATCCTTCAGGAACTCGATGAAAGCAAGCACCGACGACGGCAGCTTGCGCTTGCGCAGGTGAACGATGTGCCAGTCACGTCTGATCGGAAAGCCGCTCACGTCGA
>WNGR01005687.1_pt1 | contig 13359 bp, 10 predicted proteins | sample 5407581 | NCBI WGS metagenome assembly WNGR01 (sample SAMN13153383, study PRJNA577476) | soil metagenome | isolation source: 80 cm soil or saprolite under Garry oak tree replicate 2 | place: USA:California | collected 2016-06-15 | reverse complement strand
GGCTACGGCAAGCAGCTCAAGGACGACTACCGCCGCTACTACGGGGCGACGATCGGCTTCTCGGGCCGCGGCGAGATGATTCCCAACGACGACAGCTACTGCGAGCTCGATCCGCGCACGGTGGATCGCTGGGGCATTCCCGTGCTGCGGTTTCATTGGAAGTGGGCCGACCACGAGGTCAAGCAGGTGAAGCACATGCAGGAGACGTTCCGAGCTCTGGTGGCGGAAATGGGCGGGCAGGTGTTCTCGCCGATGCCGGGTCCCGAGCGCGGCTACGGTATCGCTGCGGGGGGCACGATTATCCACGAGCTCGGCGGCACGCGCATGGGGGACGACCCCAAGACCTCCGTGCTCAACCGCTGGGGGCAGGCGCACGAGGTGAAGAACCTGTTCGTGGCCGACGGCGGCCCGTTCGTCTCCCAGGCCGACAAGAACCCGACGTGGACGATTCTGGCGCTGTCGATGCGCACCAGCGACTACATCGCCGGCCAAATGAAACAGGGGGCGCTATGAGCCTGTCGCGTCGCGAGGCGGTTCGCATACTGGCCGTCGCCCCCGTCGCCGCAGCCTTCGCGTGGGCGCCGGAATCGGTGCGCGAGGCGGCGGTGCTGGCGCGTCGGGCCCAGGCCCAGGGAGCCTACCAGCCCAAGAACTTCACCGCCCACGAGTGGGACACGGTGCGTATCCTCGTGGACCTGATCCTGCCCAAAGACGAGCGCTCGGGCAGTGCGACCGAAGCGGGCGTCCCCGAGTTCATGGACTTCATGCTCGGCGACGACGCCGACCTCCAGACTCCCGTCCGCGGCGGGCTCGCCTGGCTCGACCACGAATGCGACGACCGCTACGGGAAGACGTTCGTCACGTGCACCGACGCCGAACGGACCGCCGTGCTCGACGACATCGCCTGGCCGAAGAAGGCCAAGCCGGAGCACTCCGCGGGCGTGGCGTTCTTCAACAGCTTCCGCGACTTCACCGCCTCGGGCTTCTTCTCGAGCCGCGTCGGCATTCAGGATCTGCGCTACATCGGCAACACCTTCGTCGCCGAATGGAGGGGCTGTCCCCCGGAGGCGCTCGCCAAGCTCGGCGTGCACTACGAATGACGGCGGGCGAAAAACGGCTCGGCGTCGGTTTCATCGGCAGCGGGTTCAACGCCCGCTTTCACCTCCAGGGGTTCCAGGGCGTCCGCGACGCCGACGTGCTCGGCGTGTGGAGCCCGAACGCGAAGCATGCGGCAGACACGGCCGCGCTGGCGCACAAGCTCGACGTCGGTGCGGCGAAGGCTTACAAGTCCATCGCCGACATGGTCGCGGACCCGGCCATCCACGCGCTGTGGCTCTGCGGACCGAACTTCGCCCGCATCGAGAACGTCGAGGAGATCGCGCACGCGCTGACCGCCGGGAAGGGGGCGCTCACCGGCATCGCCTGCGAGAAGCCCCTCGCCCGCAACGTCGCCGAGGCCAAGCGCGTCGTCGAGCTCGTGAAGCAGGCGGGCCTGAAGCACGGGTACCTCGAGAACCAGGTGTTCGCGCCGCAGGTGGAGTGGGGACGCGCGATCCTGTGGGCCCGCGGCGCCGCGCTGACCGGCCGGCCCTACCTCGCCCGCGCCGCCGAGGAGCACAGCGGTCCGCACATGCCGTGGTTCTGGCGCGGCGACCTCCAGGGCGGCGGCGTGCTCAACGACATGATGTGTCACTCGGCGCTCGTGGTGCGGCACCTGCTCACCAAGCCCGACGCCCCGCGGTCCACCGTGAGCCCCAAGCGCATCACCGCCCACATCGCCAGCCTCAAGTGGTCCCGCCCCGAGTACGTGACCCGGCTGGCCCACCAGATGGGCCGAGAGGTGGACTACGCGAAGCGCCCCGCTGAAGACTTCGCCAGCCTCATCATCGAATTCGCGACCGACGACGGCCACAAGGTGCTCGGCGAAGCGACGACGTCGTGGAGCTTCGTGGGCGCCGGGCTGCGGCTGTCGGCGGAGCTGCTCGGCCCCGAGTACTCGCTGTCGTGGAACTCCCTGGACGCAGGCCTCAAACTGTTCTTCAGCCGGGAAGTGCAGGGGAAGAGCGGCGAGGACCTGGTCGAGAAGCAGAACGCCGAGATGGGGTTGATGCCGGTCGTCGCCAACGAGGCATCCGCCTACGGCTACGAGGCCGAGGACCGGCACTTCGTCCGCGTGTTTCTCGGGAAGGAGCAGCCCCGGCTCACCTTCGACGATGGGCTCGAGGTGGTGCGCGTCCTCATGACCGCCTACCAGAGCGCGGAGCAGGGGAAGACGCTCGACTTCCCGCCCCAGGGACTGGACGATTTCGTGCCGGCCGTCGCCAAGGGGACATGGAAGCCGTGACGCCAAGTCGTTTGCTCGCCGTTGCCGCGCTGATCCTGTTCGCGGCGGCTCCGGCATTCCCCCAGCAGCCGGACGCGCACGCCACCGTCACCGTCGGGACCGCCACGGCGACGCGCGGGCAGGTCGCCTACGGCGTCATCAGCATCCCCGCCGCGATGGATTCGGCGACCAGCCTGCCGGTCGCCGTCGTCAACGGCGCCCGCCCCGGCCCGGTGGTCGCGCTCGTGGCGGGGAGCCACGGCACCGAGTACACGTCGATCGTGGCGCTCACGCGAATCATCGGGCGGCTCGATCCCCGGACGATCTCAGGAACGGTGATCGTCGCCCCGCTGTTGAACATCGCCTCGTTCACCCAGATGATCGTCCACGTCAATCCGATCGACGGGAAGGGCATGAACGGGCAATACCCGGGCGACCCCGCCGGAACCCAAACGCAGCGAGCGCTGGCGGCCGTCGCCGATCAGGTCGTGAAGCCGGCGGATGTCGTGATCGATCTGCACGGCGGCGACCTGGACGAAGATCTCCGCCCCTACAGCTATTGGTTCCGCGGCGGGCAGGCAGGTCAGGACTCGGCCTCGCGGGCGCTGGCGCTCGCTTTCGGGCTGGATCACATCATCGTGCGGGATTTCGACTTGAGCGATGCGGCGAGCCGCCGCAATCTGGGCGGCTACGCGATGTCCCTGGAGAAGACGGTGCTGGTGGCCGAGGCCGGACGCAGCGGGACAACGGAGCCGGAGGACCTGCGGCTGTTGATGGACGGGGTGCTGAACGTCCTGGGGGCCCTGCGGATGATCGATCGTCCGGTCCGGCCGGTGGCGCATCCCGTCTGGCTCGACGCCAGCACCCGCCTCGCGGCGGATTCCGCGGGGATGTTCTTCGCCACGGTGGGCCGCGGCGCCCATGTCGCCGAGGGCGCGGTGGTGGGCTACACGACGGACTACCTGGGACGCCGAACGGGCGAGGTACGCTCGCCCCTCGCGGGGGTGGTCACCTTCATCCGCGGCGTGCCTTCCATGTGGAAGGGCGCGACGCTTGCGGTGGTCGGTCGGGTGCTTCCCGAAGTGCCACCCTACCGGAGGCCCGGGACCTAAGGCCTCACGCCACGGGCAAACTCCACCCCGGCCGGTACGTCGGCGTGATGTACTCTGCCGGCACCTGCGTGTTGGTGATCTGCCCCGTTTGAGGATTCACCTCCAGGGTCCGCCCCATCCGCACCGCCAGACACCCCAGCATCACCATCTCCGTGAAGGGTCCCGAGTACGTGTCGAACGCCGAGTTCGCGGGCGCGCCGCCTTTGCACGCCGCGATCCACTCGGCGTACACCCCCGGCGACCGCGCGTATTTCTGCGCCGGCGGGTGTGCCACCGCCTCGGCCTGTCGCGCAGGGTCGAGCAGCGTGGGATCGTCCGCGTACGTGCCGGCCACGAGCCTGCCGTCCGTGCCGGTCCACAGCTGGCCCCCACCGGTGTCGGGCGGCCAGGCGGCCTCCTCCCCGACTTCGGCCGGGCGCGCGGGGTAGAGGCTGTCGTCGCTCCACACCACCTTCACCTCGGGCCGGCTGCCCTTGGCGGGGAACGACCAGGTGATGCGCGAGGCCGCGGGCGCGGCCTCCTTGAACAGCGGCTGGGACTCGGGCTCGACGCGGGTGGGGAAGCCCAGGTCGAGCGTCCAGAACGCGGCGTCCATGATGTGGCACGCCATGTCACCGAGCGTGCCGGTCCCGAAATCCCACCAGCCGCGCCACTTGAACGGCGCGTACGCCGGGTTGTAGGGCCGCTCCGGAGCGGGGCCGAGCCACAGGTTCCAGTCGAGCGTCGCAGGGACATAGAACTCCTGGAGCGGCCGCTCGATTCCCTGCGGCCACCACGGCCGGTTGGTCCAGAAGCGCACTTCCTTCACCGTGCCGATGGCGCCCGCTTCGACCAGCTCGCGGATCTTGCGCACGCCCTCTCCCGCGTGCCCCTGATTGCCCATCTGCGTCGCGACCTTGTACTTCTTCGCCGCCAGCTCGAGGGCCCGCACCTCGCCCAGCGTGCGCGCCAGCGGCTTCTGGATGAACGCGTGCTTGCCGGCCTTCATCGCCAGCGTGCCCGCGGCGGCGTGCGAGTGGTCGGGGATCGAGACCGTGACCGCGTCGATGTTCCGGCCTTCCTTGTCGAGCATCTCGCGGTAGTCCTTGAAGCGCTTCGCCTTGGGGTACTTCTGGACCGCGTCGAGGGCCATGCTCGAGTCCACGTCACACAGCGCGTAGATGTTCTCGGTGGCCGCGACGCCCTCGATGTCGCTGCGCCCTTTGCCGCCGCAGCCGATGGCGGCGATGCTCAGCTTGTCGCTCGGCGCGACGAAGCCGCGGCCGAGCACGTGGCGCGGGACGATCGTGAACGCGGCGGCCGCGCTGGCGTCCTGCACGAACTTGCGGCGGGAGATACGCTTCTTTCCCATACGATTCTCCTCCACGGTTTTTTCTTTACGGTCTTTCTCTACGGTTCTTCTCTACGCTTTCTCTCTACGTCGTCGTCGCTTGTAGTCTCGGTCGGAATAGGAACGCAAACAGCAGTAGAATCGCAAACGCCATCCCCGCCGGATACGTCCAGATCGCATGCCAGTCGTGCGTCACCGTGCCGTCCGCCGCCGTGGCGGCGAAGGCGCCGACCACGCGGCCCGACACCCACGCGCCGATGACGTATCCGAAGCCGTTCGTGACCACGTTGATGAGGCCCTGGGCCGCGGCCCGGATCCGCTCCCCGGCGCGTTCATCGGTGTAGACCTGGCCCGCCACGAAGAAGAAGTCGTAACACACGCCGTGCAGCAGGATGCCGGCGTACAGGAGCCACATCCCGGCCCCGATGTTGCCCTGGCCGAAGGCGAGGTAGCGCAGCGTCCACGCCAGCATCCCGCCGAGCATGATCGCCTTGATCCCGTAGCGCCGCAGCGCGAACGGCAACAGCAGCATGAAGAAGATCTCGGACATCTGCCCGAACGTCTGGATGAAGGCGGGCTCGGGGGCGTGGATCTCGTTCAGAAACAGGTTCGTGAACGCGTAATAGAACTGCAGCGGGATGCACAGCAGGAACGACCCCAGCAGGAATACCAGGAACGTGCGGTCGCGCAGTAGCTGCAGCGCGTCGAGCCCCAGGGCGTTGTGGACGCTGAACGGCATCCCGGCCGAGTTGGGCGGCGTGTGGGGCAGGGTGAGGGAGAACAACCCCAGGGCGAACGAGCCGGCGGCCGCCACCCGCATCGGCGTCGCCAGGGCGTCGGCGTGCAGCACCCGGCCGATCACGATGCCGGCGATGATCCACCCGATCGTCCCGAGCACCCGCAGGAACGGGAAGTACTTGGGGTTCTGGATGTGATGGAAGGAGATCGAGTTCGTGAGCGACAGCGTCGGCATGTAGCACAGCGCGTACAGAATCAGCACCGGGAAGAACGTCCCGAACGTGGTCAACGTGGACACGTACCACATGATCGCCCCGCCCACGAGGTGCAGGACCGCCAGCAGCTTTTCGGTGGCGACGAAGCGATCGGCGAAGACGCCCATGAAGAACGGCGACACGATCGCCGCGATGGCCGTCGTCGCGTACGCCGCGCCGATCTGCGGGCCGCTGAAGTGCAGCGTGGTGCCGAGGTAGGTGCCCATCGTGACGAACCAGGCCCCCCAGATGAAGTACTGGAGCAACATCATTGCGGCCAAGCGCACGTGGGCCCGGGTCATGTCCGTCCTCGGAAAGGAGAGTCGGAGCAAAGAGTACGGTGCTATGGGGAGACGGGCTAGAGTGGGCAAAAGGGGGCTGTTGGGTGGCGTCCACAGTGTCGCTATCTTGAACCCGCCCATTTCCGCGGCCGGCCGTGCTCGTTCCCAAGGTCGTCACGATGCTCAAGCATTCCTCCGGTGCCGGGTTCGGCGCGGGCCGGACGGTCGGCGCCATTGTCGGCGTCGCCCGCGAGACGCCTGCCGGGACGCCGGCGATGCCACAATGCAGCTGACGGTTCGCGAGGCGGCATCGTACCTGCACGTCGACGAGGCGACCGTGCGACGCTGGATTGCCCGGCGCGCGCTTCCCGTGCATCGGGCGAACGAGCGACTCTACCTCAATGCAATCGAGCTGTGGGAGTGGGCGACCGAGAACGGCATACCGGTCTCGCGGGCGCTGCTCGAGCAGGCGCAGCGCCGGCCGGATCAGGTGCCGCCGTTATCGGAGTTGCTGTCCGGCGGCGGCATTCATCACGACGTAGGCGGCGGGGACAAGGCGGGCGTGCTGCGCGAGATCGTCCAGCGCCTCCCGCTGCCGGCCGAGGTAGACCGCGAGTTCCTGGTCACGACACTCGAAGCGCGGGAGGCCATGGGCTCCACTGGCATCGGCGACGGCATCGCCATTCCGCACGCCCGCAACCCCATTCTGCTCCATGTCGCCGCCCCGTTCGTCACGTTGTGCCTGTTGCGCCATCCGGTTGCCTTCGGCGCTCTGGACGGGCACCCCGTGCACGCGTTGTTTACCGTGATCAGCGCCAATGTCCCCGGCCACCTCCGGATTCTCGGCCAGCTCGGTTTCGCCCTGCATGATGCAGAGGTGCGGCGACTGCTGATGCGCCGAGCGCCCGCTTCGGAAATCCTCGCCCGCGTGCAGGCGATCGAGGGGCGGGCCAGCGGCGTGCACCCGTCCCCGGCTGCCGAGTGACCGTGCGCCCGTGACCCTAGTCGCGCTCGGCGTGGCGTTGATCGTCCTGGCGGGCTTGGCCGCCGCCGCGCTGGCGCGCCGTCCGGCCGTAGGCGAGACGTTGTTCCGCGTCCTGTTCGGCGCGGGGTGCGTCGCCGGCGTGATGCCGGCACTGGGCGTGCTGGCCGGTGCCACGGTGCCCGACGTGCGCCTGGCGCCTACGACGCCGTTCGGCCCGTGGGTGTTCGGTCTCGATCCCCTCTCGGCCGTCTTCCTGTTGGCGGTGCTGAGCGTGGGCGCCGCCTGCGCGTTCTATGGGTTGGCGTATCTCGCGCACGAACGAGGTCACCGCGCCGTCGGCGCCGCCCACCTCCTGCTGGCGGTGCTGGTCGCCGCCCTCGCCGTCGTCGTGGTCGCGCGGGCCGCGCTGCCCTTGCTCATCGCCTGGGAAGGGATGGCGGTCGCGTCCTACCTGCTCGTCGTGCTCGAGCACGATCGCCCCGCGGTCCGCCGGGCCGGCATGATATACGTCGTGGTAACGCACGCGGGGACGCTGCTGCTGTTCACTCTCTTTGCGATTTGGGCGGGCGGCGCGAGTGACCTGAGCTTTGGGGCCCTCGCCGCCCACCCACCGTTCTCGGCCGGCCGCGGCGGGATAATCCTCGCCGTGGCCCTGGTCGCGTTCGGTCTCAAGGCGGGCGTGGTCCCCTTCCACTTCTGGTTGCCCGAGGCCCATGCCGCGGCGCCGGCGCACGTCTCGGCCTTGATGTCGGGTGTGGTCATCAAGATGGGGATCTACGGGCTCCTGCGCACGGTCGTCCTGTTCGGGGCCCCCCCGCCCTGGTGGGGTTGGGTCGTGCTCGCGCTTGGGGCGTGCTCCGGCGTGCTGGGAGTCGTGTGGGCCCTCGCGCAGCATGATATCAAGCGATTGCTCGCCTTCCACAGCGTGGAGAACATCGGGATCATCCTGCTCGGAATCGGGGCGGGCGCCTTGGGCGTCGCGTACGGGCACCCGCTGATCGCCGTGCTCGGCTTTGCCGGGGCGGCGCTCCATACCCTCAATCACGCGCTCTTCAAGAGCCTCCTGTTTCTCGGTGCGGGGTCGGTGATCCACGCCACCGGGACCAGGGAGATCGACCGTCTCGGGGGGCTCGGGCGGCACATGCCCGCGACGGCCGCCACATTCCTAGTCGGGTCGGCGGCGATCGTCGGGCTCCCACCCCTCAACGGGTTCGTCAGTGAGTGGGTGGTTTACCAGTCCCTGCTCCGCGGGGCGAGCGCGGGCGGCGCGGTCCAGCTGGCAGGGCTGGCTGCGGTCGTCCTGGCGCTCATCGGGGGGCTGGCCCTCGCCTGTTTCGTGAAGGTCGTGGGGGCTGTCTTCCTGGGGACGCCGCGACACGCGCTGGCGACGGATCCTCGGGAGGCGGCGCCGGCAATGATCCGGCCGCTCGTCGGCCTGGCCGCGGCGTGCGTGGTGATCGGGCTCGTCCCGATCGCGGTCGTGCCGCCCGCGCTCCGAGTGGGGTCGCTCGTGGCGGGTCTGCCCTCGGCCGCGGCAGGCTTCCAGGCGGACGCCGCCGCCGGCCCCGCGACCGTGTTCACCGTCGCGCTCGCGTTGAGCCTGTTGGTGGCGTGGGCGCTGTACGCCGCGATCGGCAGCGGGCGGCGACCGTCGGAGACCGCGACGTGGGGGTGCGGCTACGCGACGCCGACCCCGCGGATGGCATACACGGCGAGCTCATTCGCCGCCCCGTTGCTTGGCGTCTTCAGGGCCGTCTCGGGCGTCCGTACAGACCGCACGGCACACGCGTTCGCCACCCACGCGATCGACCCGGTGTTGGACGGGCTCCTGCTCCCTGCCTGGCGCGGCGCCCGCACCGCCGCCTCGTGGTTGCGCCAGGTCCGGCACGGGGGCCTGTCGCGGTACCTGCTGCTCGTGGGCGCCGCCGTCGTCGCCTCGCTGCTCTATCTCCTCGCGGCCGGGAGAAATCCATGAGCGGGGCGGGGCTGATCGCGTTGGGGATCCTGGGGCTCGTCGCCCCGGCGATGCAGGGGATCGCCGGGAAGACCAAGTCGCTGCTGACCGGGCGGCGCGGCCCACCCGTCCTCCAGCCCTATGCCGACCTCCGAAAGCTGCTCCGGAAGCGGGCCGTCTACAGTCGCACGACGACGTGGGTGTTCCGAGCCGGCCCCGTCGTTATGCTGGTGACGCTCGTGGTGGCAGCGCTGCTCGTCCCGCTCGACGGGCGCGCCGCGCCGGTCCGTTTCAGCGGCGATCTGGTGGCGTTCGCCGGGCTGCTCGCGCTCGGGCGCTTCGCGCTGGTGCTGGCGGGGCTGGACACGGGTTCGAGCTTCGAGGGGCTCGGCGCGAGCCGCGAGGTCACGATCGCGACCTTCGCCGAGCCCACCCTGTTTCTCTGCTTCATCGCGCTGGTGCTCGCGACGGGGGATCTCTCCCTAAGTGGGATGCTCGGGACGCCACTGGCGGCCGCGTGGCCTCGCGCCGGTGCCTCACTGAGCCTCGTGGGCATCAGTCTGTTCGTTCTCCTCTTGGCGGAGAACTCGCGCGTGCCGGTGGATGATCCCGCGACACACCTCGAATTGACCATGATCCACGAGGTGATGGTCCTCGACCACGGCGGACCGGACCTCGCGCTGATTCTCTACGGCGGCGCCTTGAAGCTGGCGCTCTTCGGAGTACTGGTGGTGAGCGTCTTCGTGCCTCGGGCGGGATTCGCGGGGCCGGCGGCGCTGGCCCTGTTGTTCGCGGGGCTCGGCGTCGTGGCCGTGGGGGTCGGGGTGGTGGAATCGGTCATGGCGCGGCTGCGGTTGGCCCGCGTGCCGCAACTGCTCGTCGGGGCGGCCGCGCTGGCGCTGTTCGCCACGATCCTGCAGGTCGGCTGACGATGCGCGGCGCCGCCCAGATCGTCCTCCTGCTCGTGGTGCTCTCGGACCTCGCGGTGCTCGGCACCTCGCGGCTCAGCAGTTGTATCCGCGGCATCGCGGCGCAAGGGTTGCTCCTCGGCCTCCTGCCGCTGCTCATCGCTCCGCAGCTGTCGGTGCACGCCGTCGGTCTCGCGCTGGGGACCGTCATCGTGAAGGCCGTCGTGCTGCCGTGGTTCCTCGCGTGGGCCATTCGGGAGGCGGCGGTGCGCCGGGAGATCGAGCCGCTCGTGGGGTTCATCGCCTCACAGCTGCTCGGGGCGCTCGCCGTGGCTCTCGCGTTCGCCATCGCGTCGCGCCTCCCCCTGCCCGCGATGCAGCAGCCGCTACTGGTGCCGGTGTCGCTCGCGACGCTCATCATCGGATTCATCGTGCTGACTACCCGGCGCAAGGCGCTGGTACAAGTGGTGGGCTATCTCATCCTCGAGAACGGGATTTATCTCTTCGGGCTGACGCAGACCGAGAGTGTGCCGTTTCTCATCGAGCTGGGGGTGCTGCTCGACGTCTTCGTCGGCGTGTTCATCATGGGCATCGTCGTGTTCCACATCAATCGTGAGTTCGACTCGCTCGATTCGACGCGCCTGACGGAGCTCACGGACTGATGCGCCTCCTCGTGCTCTGTGCGATTCCCCTGGTCACGGCGCTCGCGGTGCTGGGCCTGCCCGCCTTCCGTGGGCGCCGGGTCCCCGTCGCCCTCTTGGTCGTGGTGGCGGCGGCACATCTGGCCCTCGTCGCATCGCTCTGGGCTGCCCCCGCGGCCCCCGCGCTGGGCGGCTGGCTCGCGGTCGATCCGCTCGGACTCACGGTGCTGACGTTGACCAGTGTGCTCTTCCTGGTCACGGTGGTCTACATCATCGGTCACGTCCGGCACGACCCGCCGCGCAGCGGTCGGGTGTTCGCGGGTAGCCTGCTCGCGTTTCTCGCCGCCGCGTCGGTCGTGGCGCTCGCCCACCACCTGGCGATGCTCTGGGTCGGGATGGAGGCGACGACCCTGTCCGTCGCGCCGCTGGTCTTCCTGCGCCGCGACCGCCGCTCGCTCGAAGCGACGTGGAAATATCTCGTCGTCTCGTCCGTGGGGATTGCCCTCGCGCTCCTGGGCACGTTCTTCCTCGCCAGCGCACAGGGCGACGTCGGTCGCCCGCTGCTGCTCCCGGATCTCCTCGCGCACGCCCGCGAGCTGCACCCCGCGTGGCTTCGTGCCGCGTTTCTGTTCCTCCTCGTCGGCTTCGGCACGAAGATGGGCCTCGCCCCGATGCACACCTGGAAGCCGGACACCTACGGGGAGGCGCCCAGTCTCGTCAGCGGTCTCATGGCGGGAGCGCTGACGAGCTGCGCGTTCCTCGGGGTCGCGCGCGTGACGGAGGTCGTAGTCGCCGCCGGGCTGGGGTCGTTCGCGCAACCGGTGCTCATCACGTTCGGCCTCCTCTCGCTCGCCGTCGCGGCGACGTTCATCATCGGCCAGGGCGACGTGAAGCGGCTCCTCGCGTACTCCAGTGTGGAACACATGGGGCTGCTCGTGCTCGGGCTCGGGCTCGGCGGCGTCGGGGCGTACGGCAGCATGCTCCACCTCATCAACAACGGCCTGGCCAAGGGTTGGGTCTTTCTCGTCACCGGGAACGTCGTGCTCGCCTCGGGGAGCGCGACGGCGGCGGGCAATCGGGGACTGGTCCGCACGCTCCCCGTGTCGGCGACGCTCCTCGTGCTGGGTCTCTTCGCCGTCACGGGCTCGCCCCCGTTCGGGCTCTTCCTGAGTGAATTCACGATTCTGCGCGCGGCCATTGACGGAGGGCACGCGTGGATCGCCGCGATGATGCTCGTGACGCTGGCGGTCATCTTCGTCGGCATGGCGGCGCTGGTACTCGGGGTGGCGCTCGGCGAGGCCGCCCCCGGCGCCGTCGCCGTCCGGGAGAGCCCGTGGCTGGTGGCGGGTCCCATCGCGCTCGCGGCGATCGTCCTGATGCTGGGCGTTTACATTCCGGGCCCGCTGCATGACGTCCTGACGCGCGCCGCCGTAGCGCTCGGGGGAAGAGGGCCGTGAGCCGCTTGGACAAAGCCGGCCTTCGCAACCGGCGCACCATACCCTGGGGCGCGGTCCCCGTGGAGCCGGTGGAGCGATTCCGGGAATCCGTGACGGAGGCCGTGGCTGGCGGCTGCCGGGTGGCGTCGCTCTTCGGCATGCCGGAAGCGAGGGGCCAGACGCGCCTCGTCGCGATCCTCACAGACGATGCCGCGGGCGAGCTCGCCGCGACGAGTGCGATCGTCGGCGATCGCTATCCGTCACTCGCGACGACGTGTCCCCAAGTCCACGGGTTCGAGCGCGAGATCGCCGAGCAATGCGGCGTGCTTCCCGAGGGTCATCCCTGGCTCAAGCCGCTGCGGCGGCATCCTCCCGATCACCTCCCGCCGGGCCGGCGGGTGGAGGCACGGGACCGCGACGCGTATCCCTTCTCCCAAGTTGCAGGAGAGGAAGTGCACGAGGTCGCCGTCGGCCCTGTGCACGCAGGGATCATCGAGCCCGGTCATTTCCGGTTTCAGGCGCACGGCGAGCAGGTGTTGTTCCTCGAGATCGTGCTCGGTTATCAGCATCGAGGCGTGGAGGGACTCCTCGAGCGCTTGGACCGTGAGCGAAGCGTGCTCGTGGCCGAGTCGATTGCTGGCGACACCGTCATCGGCCACGCCGGCGCCTATTGCGGTGCGGTCGAAGCGCTCGCCCGGAGCCGCAAGACCCCCCGGGGGCAGACAGTCCGCGGAATCGCGCTCGAGCTGGAGCGTTTGGCGAACCACATCGGGGACCTCGGCGCGATCGCGGCGGACGTCGCGTTCCAGCCGGCGGCCGCGTACCTGGGCCGCATGCGGGGCGACTGTCTCAACTTGCTGATGACGCTCTCCGGCAACCGCTACGGGAGAGGCCTCGTGCGGCCCGGCGGCGCGGCCTTCGACCTCACGCCGGCCATGGCCGACGAGATGCGCGATCGGCTGCAGCGCCTCGGCGAGGAGCTCGATCCAGTCCTGACGCTGTTGTTCGAGACGGCGTCGGTCCAGGCACGGCTCGAGGGCGTCGGCCTCGTGACGCGGGACGCGTGCGTCGAATGGGGCTTCGTCGGCCCCGTCGCCCGAGCGTGCGAGCTGCCGCGCGACGTGCGGCACGATCACCCCTGGGGGATCTTCCGCTTCGCCCACATCCCGGTGGCCACGGCGTGGGCCGGCGACGTCCTGGCGCGCGCGCTGGTGCGGCGGCTCGAGATCCAGCGGTCGCTCGAGTTCACGATTGAGCAGCTGCGAGCACTCCCCAAAGGCCCAGCACGGGTGGACTGCGGCCCGCTACGACCGAATGAAGTGACCGTGGCGATGGTCGAGGGATGGCGGGGCGAGATCGTCCACGTGGTGGTCACCTACGACAGCGGGCGCGTCCGC
>WNGR01009282.1_pt1 | contig 13363 bp, 15 predicted proteins | sample 5407581 | NCBI WGS metagenome assembly WNGR01 (sample SAMN13153383, study PRJNA577476) | soil metagenome | isolation source: 80 cm soil or saprolite under Garry oak tree replicate 2 | place: USA:California | collected 2016-06-15 | reverse complement strand
ATCAGATGGACCCCGACCGGGACGATCAGAAGAGCGGCCGTCCCGTTCAGCTCGACAAGGACAAGCAGGGTCAGCAGCACGGCGGTGAGCCACAGCCCCAGCAGAACCCGCAACACCAGCAGGGTGGCCAGCCCCAACCGACCGGCCGGCCCATGCCCGAAGAGCACAAGAAGTAACAACGGGCAACGAGCCCGAGCGGCTCGATGGCGCCCCGGTGGCTCGCCGCCGGGGCGTCGTTCTGTCTTCGCGCACGCCTGCGGTATCCTGCTTCCGATGCCGGTTCCGGCCATGGTAGTCGGCTTCTCGCTCTGGGTCGCGACGGCTGGTGGGAGCGATCTGCCACGGCCGTACCAGGATGCGCTCGACGCTCTTCGTACCTCGAATGAGCCCTCGGCCCGCGCGCTGGCCGCCATCGCCGTCGCTCATGGCTTCCGCGACGTGCCGTTGTCCGACCCGGCCGACGTTGTCGATGCGCTCAGCGACGCGATGCAAGCGGATGCCGATCCGACGGTGCAGGCGATGACGGCGTACGCGCTCTGCGTGCTCCGTGATTTGCGTGGCGTGCCCCGGCTGATCGGCGCCATCCAGTCCACCGTCGCCCGCGGTGTCGATCCTCAGGGGCGATTCAGCGATGCCGTGCCGCTACCGGTGCCGTATCTCTATCGCGCGCTGGGCCATGCCGGCGGGCGCGAGGCCACCTGGTTCTTGATCGAGGCCGCGCGGACGGGTCCAGTCCGAGCACGCGTCGTGGCCATCGCCGCGCTCGGCTTCGTCCTGGGCGACGGCGGCGAGGTCGAGCGGGCCCTGACGACGTTGAGCGGCGATCCTGATCCCACCGTTCGTAACGCTGCCCGCTACGTCATGAGCGAGCGCAAGCCACGGAGCGGAAAGCGATGAGATTGCGTCACCTCGATCACTTCGGCGTCGACGTCGCCGACCTGGCGCGCGCCGAGCGGTTCTACACGGATGTCCTCGGCATGACGGTACAGATGCGGCTGCCCGACCAGGTGCTCCTGCGTTATGGCGATGGCGCCTGCGCGCTCTTCCTCAAAGCGGATCGGCGACCAGGCGGGCGCGAGCAGATCGACAATCCGCTCGGCAAGTCGCACCACGCCTTCCTGGTGGAGTATGCCGAGCTCGAGAGCGCCCTCGAGCTGTTCGAAACCCGGGGGATCCCGTACCACGCCCCGATCGATTGGGGCGACCACGACTGCCTCTACTTCCTAGGTATCACGCCCGGTTGTCAGGGGAGGGACAGCGTCACGTGCAGTCGCAACTCTGACCGGGCGGTGGAGTGATCGCCGACAATGATTGCGGCGGGGCACGGGCGGGCGCGAGCCCGGGTGCCCGTGCCCAGATGATGTACTATCCGTCGCGATGCTGACCACGAATCGGGTGGCTGCCGTCACGCTCGGCGCGCTCGCCGTCGTCGTGCTGTTCGAGAGCCGTAAGCTCCCGCTCGGATCGCTCCACAACCCTGGTCCGGCGTACATGCCGGTGCTGCTCGCCCTCGCGCTGCTCGTCTTCGCGATTCTCGTCGGTGCGTATGGCGGCGCCTCGCGCGGCCTCGGCGCAGTCGGCTGGTCTGAATGGCGCCACGCCGCGGCCATCCTCGGCACGTGCGCGTTCGCGGCGATCGCGCTGGAGCGCCTCGGCTATCGGCTCACGATGGCGATCGCGCTCGGCTTCCTCATCGGCGTGATCGAGCGCCAGGGCGTGTTCGTGACGCTGACGCTGGCCGTCGCGCTCGCCGCCGGTTCGTACCTGCTCTTCGACACGCTCCTTCGCGTGCCGCTGCCGCGCGGCCCGTTCGGGCTCTGACCGCTCGCCGATGACGGAGACCGTTCACAACCTCCTCCTCGGCTTCTCCGTCGCGCTCTCCCCGCCGGTGCTGCTCTACGCGTTCGTGGGTTGCGTCGTCGGGACCATCGTGGGCGTGCTGCCCGGTGTCGGTCCGCTTGCCGGCATCAGCCTCCTGCTTCCGGCGACCTTCGGTCTCGACGCCACCAAGGCGATCGTGATGCTGGCCGGTATCTACTACGGCGCGATGTACGGCGGCTCGACCACGTCGATCCTCATGCGTATTCCCGGCGAGGCCGCGTCGGTGATGACGTGCATCGACGGGTATGCGATGGCCCGCAAGGGGCGGGCAGGGGCGGCGCTCGCCATCGCCGCGGTCGGCTCCTACGTCGCGGGGACCGTCAGCGTCGTCGCGCTCATGTTCCTGGCTCCGCCGCTGGCGTCGTTCGCGCTGAGGTTCGGACCGCCCGAGTACTTCGCGCTGCTGATCCTGGGGCTCCTGGTGCTCGCCTATATGTCGAGCGGGTCGATGGTGAAGGCGCTGGCGATGGCGACGCTCGGCCTCCTCCTCGGCATGATCGGCATCGATCAGATGACCGGGTACTTCCGGTTCGCCTACGGCGTGGTCGAGCTGGGCGACGGGATCGGCGTCGTGCCCGTCGCCGTCGGCCTCTTCGGCCTTTCGGAGATTCTCGCCACCGCCGGCCAGGAAACGCCGCCGGCCGTCATCAAGCCGACGCTGCGTGAGCTGCTGCCGTCGCGCCAGGAGTGGAAGGACGCGAACTGGCCCATCTGGCGTGGCACGGTGCTCGGCTTCCTGATCGGGATCATCCCGGGCTCGGCGCACATCATCTCGTCGTTCGTGTCGTACGCGGTGGAGCGTCGGCTCGCCCGGCGACCGGAGGAGTTCGGGCAGGGCGCGGTGGCCGGAGTGGCCGGCCCTGAGTCGGCCAACAACTCGGCCACCTCCGGCGCGTTCGTGCCCATGCTGGCCCTCGGCGTTCCCTCGGGGCCGATCCCCGCCGTGATGCTGGCGGCGATGATGGTGCACGGCGTGTCGCCGGGGCCGCTCCTCATCAAGCAGCAGCCCGAGCTCTTCTGGGGCTTCATCGCGTCGATGTACGTCGGGAACGTCGTGCTGCTGATCCTCAACCTGCCGCTCGTCGGCGTCTTCGTGAACCTGCTGCGCGTGCCGTATCCGCTGCTCTATCCCGGGATCCTCGTCTTGGGCAGTACGCGATCTTCCTCACGCGCCCGATCGCCACGACCTTGCTCGCCGTCGGCGTCCTCCTCGTCCTGCTGAGCTTCAAATCACTCATCACGCACGGTTTCGACTGGCGTGAGCGGATGGCGATGGCCGAAAAAGGAGAAGAGCTATGAGGCGTGCCCGCGTCCTCGTCGGCGTCGTGGCGCTGGCCGTGGTGGCCGGCATCGCCGGTGCTCAGGAGAGCTATCCGACGCGGCCCATCACGCTGGTGGCGCCGTTCCCGCCCGGCGGCGTTGCCGACCTGACTGCGCGGCCGGTGGCCGCGTCGCTGGAGAAGATCCTCAAGACGCCTGTCGGTGTCGTCAACAAGACGGGCGCCGCCGGCGCGGTGGGCATGCAGTACGTGGCGACGAGCCGGCCCGACGGCTACACGCTGCTGCTCGCGCTGTCCTCGATCTCGATCATTCCCGAGGCCGACAAGATCTTCGGCCGGCCGCCGGCCTTCACCGTCGAGCAGTTCGCCCCGATTGCCCTGGTCTCCGCCGACCCGACGGTCCTGGTGGTCCGCGCCGAGAGCCCATGGAAGACGGCCCGGGAATTCATCGAGGACGCCCAGAAGAGGCCCGGGCAGATCTCCTACAGCTCGTCGGGCGTTTACGGAACCCTCCACATGGCGATGGCGCTCCTCGAGCACGCGGCCAACGTGAAGCTGCGCCACGTGCCCTATGCCGGCGCCGGGCCCGCGCTCACCGCGATCCTGGGCGGCCACGTGGATGCGCTGGCGTCCGGGCCAGCCGTCGTCCTCCCCCACCTCAAGGCCGGGAAGCTGCGTGCGCTCGCCGGCTGGGGCGAGGCGCGCGTGGCGTCGTTGCCCGACGTGCCCACGTTCAAGGAGCTCGGCTATCCGGACGCCGAGTTCTATATCTGGGCCGGAGTGTTCGCGGGGAAGGGGACGCCGGAGCCGATCCTGACCCGGCTGCGCGACGCGATGCGGCAGGTGGTCGCCGATCCAGATTTCAAGGGCGCCATGGACAAACTCGAGACCCCGATCGTGTTCAAGCAAGGGGAAGAGTTTCAGCGCTTCTTCGACGCCGATGCGCGCCGGCTCGCCGCCGGGGTACGCCGGGTCGGCCGGATCGAGACGAAGTAGCGCTCGCTCGTCGCGACCTCGCACCTGCGTGCTACAATTTCCGAGGTCATGGCGATTCTGAAGGTCGCGCGGCTTGGTCATCCCGTCTTGCGACAGCAGGCGCGGGCGCTCTCCCCGGCGGAGATTCGAACTCCCGCGACGCAGCAGTTCATCGACGACATGATCGAGACGATGCGCGAGTACAACGGCGCAGGACTCGCCGCCAATCAGGTCCACGTCCTCAAGCGCATCGCCGTCATCGAGGTGCAGGCCAACCCGCGCTATCCCGAAGCCCCGGAGATTCCGCTCACCGTCGTCATCAATCCCATCGTCACGCCGCTGACCGACGAGATGGACGAGGGCTGGGAGGGCTGCCTGTCGGTTCCCGACATGCGGGGCGTGGTGCCGCGCTACACGGCAGTGCGGCTCGAGTATCTCGACCGTGAAGGCTCGCGTCAGGTCGTCGACGCCAAGGACTTCTTCGCTCGCGTCGCCCAGCACGAGACCGACCATCTCAACGGGCACGTGTACATCGATCGCATGCGTGACCTGTCCACTCTCTCCCACATTGCCGAGTGGCAGAGGTACTGGCTCGGCGTCCGTGAGCAGAGCGATTAGGGCATGAAGGGCGGTTCGCCCGAGGTCCTCGCCGTCGTCAAGGACCTCTTCTTCGTCGCCCGTATCCGTGAGACCGCTCGCCTGGCCGGCGTGCCCCTGGTCATCGCCCGCACCGTCGACGAGGTCGAGACGAGCGTCGACGGGCCCCGTCTCCTCCTCCTCGATCTGACCGGGGGCTTCGACTACGCGCGCATCTTCGACGCCGCCGAGCGCGCTGGCGTTCCCGTGCTCGCCTTCACGACGCACGCGCTCGCCCGCGAGACCCAGCCCTGGCATGCCCGCTGCGCCCGAGTGGTGACGAAGGAAACGCTGACGGCGGAGCTGCCCTCGCTGCTCCGGGAAGGTGTCGCCCCGTGATCGCCGAGGAGTTCGTCGCCACGCTTGGCGCCGAGAACCGCGTCCTCCTCGACCGCCTCGCGCCGGACGACACCCTCAAGCCCGAGGTGGAGGGCGAGCTCAACGTCGTCAACCTCCTGAAGGTCGCGCTCAAGAACGAGATCGAGGCCACCGAGATCGCGGCGCGCTGGCTCGTCGTCACCGACGACGTCGACGTGAAGATGGCCTTCGCCCGCCAGGCCGGAGACGAGGCCAAGCACTTCCGCATGATCCGCGACCGCCTGCGCGCTCTCGGCGTTCCCGCCACCGCCTACGCCAATCCACTGGGCAAGGGCTACGGGCCGCTGTTCAACTATCTCGACTCGCTCAAGACGACCGTCGAGCGCGTGGCCGCCGGTCAGTTCACGCGCGAGGCCATCGCCGTCGTCAAGAACCGGCAGTTCATCGAGTTCTGTGAGCGGGCGGGGGACCGGGAGACGGCCGCGCTCTATCGCGACGTCATCGAGCCCGACGAGCGCTATCACCAGGAGCTCGGCCGCGAGCTGCTCTTGCGCCTCGCCACGACGGCCGACGCTCAGGCGGCAGCCCGACAGGCGGCGCGGCGCACGCTCCAGCTGGCCGACGAGCTGCAGCGGGCGGCGCTCACCACCGCCGGCATCCACCACGCTCCGGGATGCTGATCGACGACGCGCTCCGGGCGTTCCGCGACGCCGTCTGCGGCGCCGAGCCTGAGATCGACCTGGCCCTGGGCGCGTTCGAGATCGCCCGCGTCGAGCATCCCGACATCGTGGCGCCGCGTGAGCAGCAACGTCTCGACGTCCTGGCCATCCGGTCAGGCGCTGGCGCCGTGGGCGATTCGGTGAAGGCGCTTCACCGGCTGCGCGAGTTCCTCTTCGAGGAGGAAGGCTTCGGCGGCGACGGCAACGACTACTACGATCCGCGCAATAGCTGCCTGAACGACGTGCTCGACCGCCGGCTCGGCATTCCGATCACGCTCTCCGTGCTGATGATGGAGGTGGGCCGGCGCGTGGGCCTGCACATCCACGGTGTGGGACTGCCCGGGCACTTCGTGGTGCGGGCGGACGTGGGCCCCGATCCCGTGCTGCTCGATCCCTTCGACGGCGGCGCCTTGCTGACGCCAGAGCGGGCGGCCGAAGTGGTGGCGCGCGCGCTCGGGCGACGGGCGCCGATCACCGAGCAGCACCTGGCCCCGGTGACCAAGCGGCAGATCCTCACGCGCATGCTGATGAACCTCAAGTCGATCTACGCCCAACGACGCGAATGGACGAAGGCGCTCGCGGTCTACGATCGGCTGCTGATCCTCGACGGCAGCGCCGCCGCCCACTTCCGCGACCGCGGCGCCGTCCACGTGCGGCTCGGTCATTTCCACAAGGGCGTGAGCGACTGGGAGCGCTATCTCACCCGGTGTCCGAAGGCCGAGGACGCCGACGCCGTACGCCACCAGCTCCGGCAGGTTCGCCAGCGGCTCGCCGCGCTGAACTGACGTGAGCAGGAGTGCCGCCTCCCTGGTGGGGGCGTTGCTGGTCGGTCTGATCGCCGTCTCGTGCACCGCCCGCGTCCCACCCATCGACGCCGGGCGAACTCCGTTCACGCCGTCGCCCGAGGAACGCCGACTGTGGAGCGAGGCCGAGCGCGAGGAGGAGAGCCTCCTCACGCGGGTGACGATCTACGAAGATCCGCGCCTCGACGAGTACCTCGGCCGTGTGGCCGCCAAGCTCACCCCGGGCGACGTCGGGCCCGACGGACCCGTCATCAAGCTGGTCGTCCTCCGTGACCCGACCCTGGCGGCGTTCGCGATGCCCGAGGGCCGTGTCTTCCTCCACACCGGGCTCCTGAGCCGTCTCGAGAACGAGGCGCAGCTCGCGACGATCCTCGGCCACGAGGTCACGCACGTGTACGAGCGGCATTACCTCGTCTTCAGCGGCGGTGGCGACAGCGCGAAGATCCTCAACAAGCTCCGCGACACGGTGACCTCTCTGGGGACGCCGCCGAGCGCCATCGTGGACCGGCGGGACCAGTTCGTCGGCGCGGCGGTGCTCAGTCGGACCGCCAACGCCATCCTGGGCCTGGGGCTCAAGATCGCAGCGGTCACGGCCATCAACGGCCACGGCCGGGACCTCGAGCGTCAGGCCGACGTCGGCGGAATGGCCGCGCTCGTTCGGGCCGGCTACGATCCGAAGGAGTCGCTGAAGCTCTTCAAGCTCCTGCGCGATGAAGCGGCCGGCCGCGGTCCGCTGGAGGCGTTCTTCTACGGCAACCCGGCGCGGCTGCAAGGGAGCTTCGATGTAGCTCTCCACCAGCTCCGGAAGGTCTACGGAGAGGACGCCAAGCGAACGGATCTGGTCAAGAGCACCGAGGACTTCGACGAAAGGATGCGGGCGGTCGTGCGCGAGAACGCCGCGCTCGACGTCCAGGCGGGGCGCTTCCCGCTGGCCAAGAAACAGCTCGAGCGCGTCCTCAAGGCGTCCCCCAAGGACGCGATCGCCCACCTCTACGACGGCGAGCTTCACCGCTTGCAGTCGCAGCGCGCGAAGAGCGCAGCCGAGCGCGACACCGAAACACGGATGGCGCGGGAGAGTTACGAGCAATCAGCGGCACTCGATCCCGCGTATCCGGATCCGTTCCGGCAGCTCGGCCTGCTCTACTACCAGCAGAAGGAGCCGGCCCAGGCCCGGGCCGCCTTCGAGAGGTACCTCGCCCTCAAACCGGACGCGGCCGATGCCAAACGAGTGAGGGAGTACCTCGGGGAGCTCGAGCGGTAGCTTCCACCGGTCGTCCGCGCCGCCGTCCTCCGTTCACGCTTGCGCTCGTCGGGCTCGTCGTCCTGCTCACCGGGCTCACCGGTGCCGTCATCGGCGGTCTCGCCTGGGTCGCGCAGCGAGCCAGCTCGCGTGCCCTGCTCGACGCCGCGATGCTGCAGGCGGTACGGCTGACCGCGGCCAACGCCGATCGCGCGCTGGAGGACGCCGAGTCCACCGTGCGGCTCGGTGTCTTGCTCGCCAAGCAGGGCCAGCTCAATCCCGACAATGCCGAAGCGCTCGAGCGATTCACGCTGGCCGTGTTGAGCGCGCACCAGCACGTGAGCTGGGTGAGCTACGGCAGCAGCACCGATCACTTCCTCGGCGCCAAGCGCGACGACCGGGGCAACATCTTCCTCAATCACAGCTTTCCGGTCGGCTCGCGGATCCGATTGGAGGAAGATCGAATCTTTCCCGACGGGTCGCGTGAGGCGATCCGCCGAGTGGACGACCACGGCTACCGGCCCACGCAGCGCCCGTACTTCCAGGCCGCGGTGGCGAAGCGCGACCTGGTCTGGACGGAGCCCTACGAGTTCTACGCCGGCGGTGGTCTCGGCATCACGTGCGCGGCGCCGCTGCTCGATGCCAAGGGCAACGTTCGGGGCGTGTTCACGGTCGACTTCTTGCTCGACCGACTGGCCGGCACGCTGGAAGACCTGCGCGTTTCCAAGCACGGGCGGGTCTTCATTGCGACCGGCCAGGGGACCATCCTGGTCGGCCGTCGCGGCTCGGGGGCGTCTCGGGCCGAGGTCATCGATGCCGAGCTGGCCAGCGCGACGCTACGGCGCGCCGCCGCGGAGCAACAGACCACGTTCGAATTCGAGCAACAGGGAACACGGTATCTCGGCCGGGCCGTCCCGATGACGGTGGGCGATCTGACCTGGCTCGTCGAGGTCGTCGTCCCGGAGCACGACTACACCCAGCAGATCGACGCGGAAGCTCGCGTCGCGCTCGGCCTCGGCATCCTGGCTCTCGTGGTGGCCGCTGCCGGCGGGGTGGCGGTGGCGCGCTGGATCGCGAGCCCCCTGCGCGAGCTCGCCGACGTGGCCCGCCGGATCCGACACGGCCAGCTCGACGTGACGATCGCGCCCCGCAGCCGCGACGAGATCGGGGTGCTGGCTCGCGCCATGGGCGACATGGTCCACGCGCTGCGCGACCGCGACTTCGTCCGCGAGACGTTCGGGCGCTACGTCAGCCCCGAGCTGGCCGAGCGAGCGCTGCGCGATCGCGGCGCCCTTCGGCTCGGCGGCGAGGTGCGCGAGGTTGCCATGCTGATGTCGGACCTGCGCGGATTCACCGAGCTGTCCGAGCGGTTGGGACCGGCGGCGATGATCGATCTCCTCAACCGCTATCTGGCCCGGATGACGCCCGTGATCGTCCAGCACGGCGGCACCATCGACGAGTTCATCGGCGACGCCATCTTCGTGCTCTTCGGCGCGCCCTTCAGCGGGCCCGACGACGCCGAGCGCGCCGTGCGCTGCGCGTGGGCGATGCAACAAGCGCTTGTCGCGTTCGACGAGGAGAACCAGGCGCAGGGGCTCCCCCGGCTGACCATGGGCATCGGGCTGCACCTCGGCCCGGTCGTGGCCGGCAACATCGGCAGCCCCGAGCGCCTCAAGTACGGCGTCGTGGGGCCGGCCGTGAACATGGTGTCGCGGATCCAGACGCTGACGGCGGGCGGTGAAGTGCTGCTCTCGGACGATCTCTTGTCGCGCGTCTCGTCCTTCGTGACGGTGACGCCGGGGCGGGTCGAGCGCGTGAAGGGCGCTCGGGAGCCGGTGACGGTTCACTGCCTCCTGGCCGTGAAGGATCCCGCGTAGAGCGTCTCGGCGTCGGCGATGACCCGGGCGGCGTCGGCCCGGCCTCGCATCTCCTCCACGTTCACGGTCTTGTCCTCGAGGACCTTGTAATCGAGGAAGAACCGTTCCAGCTCCTTGAGGCGGTGGGGCGGAAGGTCGCGGATGTCCTGGTAGACCGCGTACTCGGGGTCGTCGGCGTGGACGGCGATGATCTTGTCGTCCCGGCCCTTCTCGTCGGTCATCACCATGACGCCGATCGGGCGGGCCCGCACGATGCACAGGGGCACGACCGGCTCCTGGCCGAGCACCAGCGCATCGAGCGCGTCCCCGTACTCGCAATACGTCCGGGGCAGGAAGCCGTAGTTGGCAGGATAGTGCACCGCGCTGTAGAGCACACGGTCGACGCTGAGCAGCCCGGTCGCCTTGTCGAGCTCGTACTTGACCTTCGAGCCCTTGGGAATCTCGATGACGACGTTCACGCCACGACCGCCGGCGGCCTGCAGCGCGACATCGTGCCAGGGATTCATCGCGCCAACTCGCGCCCGAGTGTACATCAACCGCGGTACAGTATGGCCCCATGGCGGGCCGGGTCGTCGGCGGCTTCAATCAGTACGGCTTCACCGTCGGCATCCTCATGCTCGACACGCGCTTTCCGAGAATCGTGGGCGACATGGGGAATGCCGCGACGTTCGACTTTCCGGTTCGCTACCACCGCGTGAGCGGGGCCGATCCCGATCTCGTCGTCCGCCGTGGCGCTTCCGGGCTGTTGCCGTCGTTCGTCGAGGGAGCTCGCGCCCTGGAACGGGAAGGTGTCAGCGCGATCACCACCAACTGCGGGTTCCTGGTGAAGTTCCAGCGCGAGCTGTGCGCGGCCGTCACCGTGCCGGTCTTCACGTCGAGCCTGCTCCTCGTTCCGCTGGTGCACCGGATGCTCGCGCCCCGGCGGCGCGTGGGAATTCTCACGGTCAATGCCGGAACGCTGACGCCCGAACACCTGGAGGGCGCGGGTGTCGGACCGGACATCCCGATTGCGGTCGCGGGGCTCGAGACCGAAAAGGAGTTCACGCGAGTGCTGCTCGGCGACGAGCTAGAGCTGGACGTCGACGCCGCTCGTGACGAGCACGTGAAGGTCGCCCGGCGCCTCGTCGCCGAGCACCCCGACATCGGCGCCATCGTCCTCGAGTGCACCAACATGCCGCCGTATACGCTCGACATCCAGCGCGCGACGGGCCGGCCGGTCTTCGACGTCGTCTCGCTGGTCCGGATGGTTCACGCGAGCCTGGTCGCCGGGCTCTGGCCGCGGACCGTATGACGCTCCCGCGCTCGGCTGACGTCGTCATCATCGGTGGCGGTGTCGTCGGCTGCAGCCTCGCCTATCACCTGGCGCTCCGCGGACTGCGCGACGTGCTCGTCGTCGAGCGCGACGCCGTCGGGTCCGGCACCACGTCCAAGGCGGCGGGTGGCATCCGCGCTCAGTTCTCGACCGAGACGGAGATCCGCTTCTCGCTGGAGTCCATCGCGGTCTTCGAGCGCTTCGTCGAGGAGTTCGGTCTCGATCCCGGCTACCGGAAGATCGGCTATCTCTTTCTCATCTCGGATCGCGACGACCTCGCCGGGTTCCAGGAGCGGATGGCGCTCCAGCGCCGGCTCGGCGTCGACGTGCGGCTGATCTCGCCCGAGGACGCGCGTGCGCTCGTTCCGGCGCTCCACGTGGACGATTTGATCGGCGCGGTATGGGGGCCACAGGACGGCATGGCCGGGCCGGCCGAGGTCACCGCCGGCTATGCGCGGCGAGCGCGCGAGCTAGGCGCCCGGATCGAGGAAGGCGTCGACGTGACCGCGGTCGTCGTCGAGCACGGCCGCGTGACGGGTGTCCGCACGGCTCAGGGTGACGTCGGCACCCGCATCGTGATCAATGCCGCTGGCCCCACCGCCGCGCGGGTCGCGAAGCTGGCTGGCGTCGGCATCCCGGTGCTGCCGCGGCGCCGCCACATCTTCTATACCGAGCCGTTCCCCGAAATTCCCGGCCCCGTCCCGCTCACGACCGATCGGGCCAGCGGGTTCTACTTTCGCAAGGAGATGGATCAGCTCCTTCTCTCGCCCGGGGACGTCGAGGACATCGGCGCGGATCTCGCCGTGCCCGTGGACTGGTCACGCGTGGAGGAGACGGTGGAGAAGGCGCTCCATCGCCTGCCCATCGTCGAGAAGGCGCGCGTGGCCGGGGGCTGGGCCGGGCTCAGGCCGCTGACGCCCGATGATCACGCGATCATCGGCTGGGCTCCCGGCGTCGAGGGCTTCTTCCTCGCCGTCGGTTTCGGCGGCCACGGCTTCCAGCACTCGCCGGCGACGGGACGCCACGTCGCCGAGTGGCTGGTGGAAGGCAAGCCCTCCCTCGATCTCTCGCTGTTCGACCCCGCGCGCTTCGCACGTGGCGCCGGTCGCGCGAAGAGCCACGGCCCCGACGCCGAGTGACGAGCGCAGCTTGACCGCAGGTTCGCGTCCATGAATATTGAAGCGCGCCCAACGACCCTGGGAGGTCACCGATGAGACGAGCCACAATGACGCTGGTCACGATCGCCGTCGCCGTGCTGCTCGCAGGACCGGCCACGGCCCAGTCGAGCCTGACGTGGACGGCGGGCGCTGTTGGCGGCGGCTGGTACGCGATCTCCGGTGGCATGGCCGAGCTGCTGCGCGAGAAGGCTCAGCTCACGGTCAAGGTCATTCCAGGCGGCGGCACCCAGAACCCCGTCCTCGTGCAGAAGGGGGACGCCGAGATCGGCATGGGCCTGCCTCCGCTCCTCGACGCCGCGATGAAGGGCGAGGATCCCTATCAGGGCCACAAGATGCCCGATCTGCGCGCGCTCGCCGGGAACATGAGCCTCAACACGTTCCACTTTTACGTCGGCGCGGAGACGCCGTACGCCAACATGACGATGGAGGAGATCTTCAAGGGGAAGAAACCGATTCGTCTGGCGATCTCGAAGCCCGGCTCGTCGGATGTCTGGGTCTTCGAGAAGGTCATGGAGCACTACGGCCTCTCCTACAAGGACTGGGAAGCCGCCGGTGCGCGCTTCTTCCGCGGCTCGTACACGGAGCAGGCCGGCGCGTTCAAGGATCGCAACGTGGACGGGACCTTCACGTTCCTGGCCCTGCCCGGGGCATCGATCACCGAGGCGAGCGTCGGGCGGAACCTGAAGCTGCTCGCGTTTCCCGAGCCGCTGCTCGCTCACCTCGGCAAGTTCGGGCTCGGGAAGGGGACGATCCCGGCCGGGACCTACCCGCAGGCGGCGAACGGTAAGGACACCGTCGTCTCGGCGACGATGGGCACGACGATCACCGTCACGACGAAGATGGCGAACGACCTCGCCTACACGATCACGAAGACGCTCAATGACAACCCGGATCGCGTCCGCAAGATCCACGGCAGCCTGGCCGACTACGATCCGGCCAAGGCGTACCTCTATCTCGGCGTTCCGCTTCATCCCGGGGCCGAGCGCTACTACCGCGAGAAGGGCTATCTGAAGTAGGGAAGCGGTGCGCGAGCTCACCGGCCCGACACGCTGGGGAGTTGCGGCGTGGGCCGCCGCCGCGTCGCTGTTTCATCTGTACACCGCGGGCTATGGCGTCTTCGAGCCCCGCGTCCAGCGATCGCTCC
>WNGR01005684.1_pt1 | contig 13363 bp, 12 predicted proteins | sample 5407581 | NCBI WGS metagenome assembly WNGR01 (sample SAMN13153383, study PRJNA577476) | soil metagenome | isolation source: 80 cm soil or saprolite under Garry oak tree replicate 2 | place: USA:California | collected 2016-06-15 | reverse complement strand
ACCTCCCCGGCGAACCTGCGGTGGTACCTCGGGCACATCGCCAAGCGGACTATCGGCCCGGACAAGGTGAACCAGCTGCGGCACGTGCGCTTCCTCAAGGACTCCGAGGGCGTGCAGAAGCTGATGGAGCGGCACCGGGACAACCTGGCGCCGAAGTTCGCCAAGGTGCAGCAGATCCTGGCCGAGGAGCTCGGCGGCACCGGCATCGGGCGCTGGACCGAGGCCTTCGGCGGCTACTTCATCAGCCTGGACGTGCTCGACGGCACGGCGTCCGCGGTGATCCGGCTGGCGAAGGAGGCGGGCATCGCGCTCACCCCGGCCGGTTCGACCTACCCGTACGGCAAGGACCCGCGGGACCGCAACATCCGGCTCGCGCCCTCGTTCCCGCCGGTCGCGGACCTGGACACGGCGATGCGGGGAGTCGTGCTCTGCGTGAAGCTCGCGGCCGTGGAGAAGCTGATCCAGGCCTAGGCAGAGGTGATCGAGGCCGGGCTACGTCGGTGGCCCGGCCTCAGTCGTGTTCGGGAGACGTCAGTCCTCGACGGGCTCGGGGCCGCCGTCGGACTCGTCGCCGCGCTCCTCGGTCCACATGTCGTCGTGGTTGGTGTGCATGCGCTGCCACATCAGCGCTCCGGCGCCGATCGCGGCCCCGGCAGCGGCACCGGCGGCGACCAGACGCCACCTCAGATGCCGTTCGTGCGCGCGCTCGATCTCCGCGCCGCGCAGCGCCGCGGCGGCTAGCATCGCTCGTTTGCTCGCCTCGGGCAGATACTCGCTGCGCATCCGGTGCGAGACGTCGAGGGCTTTGTTCGACATGTCGAGCGCCACCGGAACGGCGGCGTCCCGAGTGTGCGCGATGCGTGGTCCCAGTTCCTGGCGCACGCTCGCGTACCGGTCGCGCAGGAAGGGCTGCGCCTGCTCCATCAGTGCGGTGGTCTTGCTCACAGCGGTACCTCCTCAGGTCACTTTCGGCCTAGTGCCCCGGTATGACCGTCATATTCTTCGATTGGGCCGTTCGGTCGCTTGCGGCATCGCCCTGAATCCCAGGACACAGAACGGCAACCAAGGCCGAGCCCCGCACCCTGGCTCGAGGCGCACGTGGGAGAATGGCCGATGCACCTGTAAACGGAAGAGAGGGCCCGTCATGGCCGAAGAGACCTATGCCGTGCTGAAGACGAACCTCGGCGACATCACCATCCAGCTGTTCCCGAACCACGCGCCGAAGACCGTGCGCAACTTCGTGGAACTCGCCGAGGGCACGCGCGAGTACACCGACCCGAACACGAACAAGCCGGGCAGCGGTCCGTACTACGACGGCACGATCTTCCACCGGATCATCTCCGGCTTCATGATCCAGGCCGGCGACCCGCTGGGCCAGGGCTTCGGCGGCCCGGGCTACGCCTTCGACGACGAGATCCACCCGGACCTGCGCTTCGACAAGAAGTACCTGCTGGCCATGGCCAACGCGGGGCTGCGCGGCGGCCGCGGCACCAACGGCTCGCAGTTCTTCATCACCGTCTCCACGCCGGCGCACCTGAACGGCAAGCACACCATCTTCGGCGAGGTGGCGGACGAGGCCAGCAAGAAGGTCGTGGACGAGATCGCGAGCGTGCCCACCGGTCGCGGCGACCGCCCGGTGCAGGACGTCGTGCTCCAGCAGGTCGTCATCGAGCGCCGCCAGGGCTGAGCCCAGGGCGCACCACCACGGGGAGGATTCGCGGCAGTGAGCAGCACACCCTCGGACGAGCGGCCGCCCATGGCGGTCGGTGAGCCCCGCGAGCAGCGGCCCGCGGGCGCTCCGGTGTGCTTCCGGCACCCGGAGCGGGAGACGTATCTGCGCTGCCACCGCTGCGAGCGCTTCATCTGCACGGACTGCATGGTGCCCGCGGCCGTCGGGCACCAGTGCCCCGAGTGCGTGCGCGGCGGGGCGAAGACGGTGCGCCAGGCGCGCACCGTCGCCGGCGGCCGGGTGCACACCCGGCAGGGCGTGGTGACGATCGGGATCATCGCCGTCTGCGCGGTGATGTACGGCCTGCAGCAGCTGATCGGCGAGGCCTTCACCACCCGGATGGAGCTGCTGGGGATAGCCGGGTCCTCCTCCGCCACCCCGAGCGCCGTCAACATAGGCGTGGCCAACGGCGAGTGGTACCGCCTGGTCACCTCGATGTTCGTGCACGAGAGCCCGGCGCACATCGCGCTCAACATGCTCTCGCTCTGGTGGATCGGCGTGCCGGTGGAGTCCCGGCTCGGCCGGCTGCGCTACCTGCTGACGTATCTGGTCTGCGGGATCGGCGCCTCGGCGGTGTCCTTCGCCTTCATGGGGCGCTACGACGCCTCGCTCGGCGCCTCGGGAGCCATCTTCGGCCTGCTCGGCGTACTCGCGGTGATGGCCTACCGCGAGAAGCTGGACATGCGGCCGATCCTCATCGTGATCGCGCTGAACCTTGCCTACAGCTTCGGCGTGGCGGGGATCGACTGGCACGCGCACGTCGGTGGCCTCGGCTGCGGGCTGCTGCTGGGCATCGCCTTCGCCTACGCGCCGCGAGCCGACCGGGCGACGGTCTGGTACCGCGATCCGCAGAACCTGGTGCCGCTCGGCGCCGGGCTCACCGTGCTCGTGCTCACCGCCGTACTCGTCGGGGTGCACTCGAGTACGCTGCAGAACTCGGCGCTCGCCGCGTCCCTCGCGGCCCTCATCCACTGACTCCGTACGCCGTCCGAGGGCTGAGACGCGATCGGGACAGTGTCACAACTTGTCCACAGGCTTCGAGTTATCCACAGATACCCCGCCGTCTCCTCCACAGGTTTTCCACACTGTGGAAAAGGGGCTCGAGTCTGTGGATAACCTGCTCGTCGAATCTCTCGTCGTCGGCTGTGAATAAGACGCGATCAGCGCCAGCGGGTCGAGATCGCGAAGCCGCCGGCGATGAAGCCGAAGCCGATCACGACGTTCCACGCGCCCAGCGTGTTCACCCAGCTGATGCTCGAGGCCAGGTAGTACAGCACCATCCAGCCCAGGCCGATGACGAAGAACGCGACCATGAACCGGGGTACCCAGGCCGAGGACTCGATCTTGATCTTCTGCGGCTTGGGTTCGTTCGGCGGGGTGTAGACCGCCTTGTCCCGGGTCTTCGACTTCGGCACGGAACTCTCCACGTCATGAGGTCATTGGACGACTGTTTGTCGCTGGTACAGCGTAGCCGTGCACGCTGCTCTAGGACAGTCCGCATTATCCGACGGCTATCTGAGAGCGCCCGGTAACGCCCGGCGTGTCGGGGAACGCGTCGTCCCCAGCCTGTGGGAAGTTCGCTGTGCGTGCCGCGCCCGGCGTCGAAAAGTTATCCACAGGCGGGTGTGGACCGCGCGGAGAGGAGCCCGCTGTGTACGCCGTGATCTGGCACCGCCTGCCCGGCCCCCTGTGGATGAAGCTGCTGTGTGCGGTCGCCCTCGTTTGCCTGCTGGTCGTCTTACTGTTCGGCTGGGTTTTCCCGTGGGTCGAGCCGTATCTGCCGTTCTCCAGCAGCGGCACGATGGGAAGCACCTAGGCGGTGACTAGCCGGCGCGACCGGCGAGGGTCGGCGCGAGGCCGACCGCGGCCTCGCGCGCACCCGGGTCGCCGCACACCGTGAGCCAGTTGGCCAGCATCCGGTGCCCGCCGTCCGTGAGCACCGACTCCGGGTGGAACTGCACCGCCTCGATGGGCAGCTTGCGGTGCCGCACGCCCATGATGACCTCGCCGGTGCGCGCCGTCACCAGAAGCTCCTCCGGCACGGTCGCGGGCTCGATCGCCAGCGAGTGGTACCGGGTCGCGGTGAACGGGTTCGCCAGGCCCTCGAAGACGCCGAGCCCGTCGTGCGTAACCTCGCTGGTCTTACCGTGCATCAGTTCCGGTGCCCGGCCGACCGTCGCGCCGAAGGCCACACCGATCGACTGGAGCCCGAGGCACACGCCGAACAGCGGCTGACGGGTCGTCGCGCAGTGCCGGACCATCTCGACGCACACGCCCGCCTGCTCCGGCGCGCCCGGGCCCGGGGAGAGCAGCACGCCGTCGAAGCCGTCAGCGTCGTCGACCGACACGGCGTCGTTGCGCCGCACCTCGCACCCCGCACCGAGCTGGTAGAGGTACTGCACGAGGTTGTAGACGAACGAGTCGTAGTTGTCCACAACAAGAATGCGCGCCATCGGTCCAGTCTCGCAGAGTCGTCAGCCGTTGCCGTTGTTGCCGCCGGTGAGGCCCTGGATGATCCCGCCCGTCGACGTGTCGGTCGCCGTGGCGCTCGCCGTCGCGGTCGGCGTGGTCGTCGTCGCCCCGGCCCCGGTGGAGCAGGTGATCGTGATCGACGAGCCCTTGTTCACCGACGTGTTCGGAGCCGGGCTGGTGGTGATCACCGTGTTCGGCGCGAAGGCCTGGTTCGCCACGTAGGTGAACTGGCTGTTCACGTTCAGCCCCAGGTTGGTCAGCTCCGAGTCCGCGGCGCTGCAGGCCTTGCTGACCACGTCGCTCGGCACGGTCACGGAGCCCGGGCCGGTCGAGATCACGACGACCAGCGGCGTGGTCACGGGCTCGGTCTTGCCGAGCAGCGAATTGCCGTTGGCGTCCTGGATGTCGATCGCGTCGCCGCTGGCGACCGAGGAGCTGACCTCGTTCTTCGGCGTCACGTTCGTGAAGCCCTTGCCCTGCAGCGTCGAGATCGTCACGGTGCCGCTGGTGTTCGTCAGCGAGGACGGCAGCGTCAGCTGCTCCGGACCGGACGAGACGCAGTAGGAGACCGCTTGGCCCAGCGTCGCCGACGCGCCCGGGACCGGGTTCTGCGAGATGATCTGGCCGTTGGCGATCGAGTTGCTCGACGCCGAGGTACCGCCCTTGGGGCAGTCCGCGGTGCCGATCTTGTAGCCGGCGTTCTTCAGCGTCGTCTGAGCCTGCTGCAGCGTCTGGCCGGTGATCGTCGGCACGGTGCCGGTGGTGGCGCTGCTGCCGGCGAAGACCGTCTTGAAGACGAAGATCGCGAGCACGACGAGGATGACCACGACCACGCTGAGCACGACCCAGCCGGTCTTGTCCTTGCCCTTGCCGCGGTTGGCCGGCTGGTTCGAGGCCCGGCGCGAGCGCGGCACCTCGTCCTCCGGCGCCTCCTGCCCGGAGGCCTGGTACGCCGTCGGCTCGTAGCGGGTCTGCGCCGCGGCCGAGCCGTATCCGCCCCCCGCGCCCGCGCCGTAGCCGCGTCCGGAGGGGGACGACATCACCGTGGTCGGGGCGCCCGCCGCGCCGAAGCCCGCGGCCACCGTCGGCGCCGCCGCCACCGGACGCCCGTCGAGCGCGCGCTCGAGGTCCGCGCGCATCTCGTCGGCCGACTGGTACCGCTCGTCCGGGTGCTTGGCCAGTGCCTTCATCACGATCGCGTCGACCACCGGGGGGACCTCGGGGTCGTAGTACGACGGGGGGTTCGCCATCTCCCGCACGTGCTGGTAGGCCACCGCGACCGGGGAGTCGCCGATGAACGGCGGGCGGCCGGTGAGCAGTTCGTAGAGCAGGCAGCCGGTGGAGTACAGGTCGGAGCGCGCGTCCACCTGCTCGCCCTTGGCCTGCTCCGGCGAGAGGTACTGCGCGGTGCCGATGACGGCCGCGGTCTGCGTCATCGTCATGCCGGCGTCGCCCATCGCCCGGGCGATGCCGAAGTCCATCACCTTGACCGCGCCGCCGCGGGTGAGCATCACGTTCGCCGGCTTGATGTCGCGGTGCACGATGCCGTTGCGGTGGCTGTAGTCCAGCGCCTGCAGCACGCCGCCGGTGATCTCCAGCGAGCGCTCGGGCAGCAGCTTGCGTCCGGAGTGCAGCAGATCGCGCAGGGTGGATCCGTCCACGTACTCCATGACGATGAACGGCAGTGAGACCCCGCCGATGAAGTCCTCGCCGGTGTCGTACACGGCGACGATCGCGGGGTGGTTGAGCGACGCGGCCGACTGGGCCTCGCGCCGGAACCGGGCCTGGAAGGTCGCGTCCCTGGCCATGTCGGCGCGCAGCGTCTTGACCGCCACGGCCCGGCCGAGGCGGATGTCCCTGGCCATGTAGACCTCGGCCATCCCACCCCGGCCCAGGACCGCGCCGAGCTCGTACCTGTTTCCCAGGCGACGCGGCTCTTCCATCATTCAGCCCTTCCCCGGCCGGTACCGGCCATTCCTGCCATCGGGCGAAGTGTACCGGTGACGGACGGACCCTGCGGAAGCCTTCCGCCCCCGGCCCGACCGACCACCGGTCTGCCTCGCCTGTTCAGTTCGGTTCGCGCTCCTGTTACCCGATCACGGCCTTGATCACGGCCGCCGCGATCGGCCCCGCCAAGCTGTTGCCGAACGCGTCGCTCGGCTGCACGTTGTTGTCCGCGACCATCACGGCCACCGCGACCTGCGGGTTGTTCGCCGGTGCGTAGGCCACCATCCAGGCCACGGGGTTCTGACCGGTGCCGCGCTCGGCGGTGCCGGTCTTCGCCGCTACTGAGACGCCGAGATTCTGCAAGCTGGTTGCGGTCCCGTTCGTGACCACGTCCTGCATCATCGTCGACAGTTCGCTCGCCACCGAGCTGGAGATCGGCGCGGAGTACGTCGTCGGCGAGGCGCTCGCGATGACGTTGCCGCTCGTGTCCAGCTCCTTGGCGATCAGGTACGGCGCCTCGATGGTGCCGCCGTTGGCCACCGCCGAGGCCATCATCGCGCCCTCGAGCGGGGTCATGGTCACGTTGTACTGCCCGATCGCGGACTGCGCGAGCTGCGCCTGGCTCAGGCCGGTCGGGAAGTTCGAGGTCGAGACCGTCATCGGCACGGTCAGGCCGCCCTTGTTGAAGCCGAAGGCCTGCGCCATCGACTGCACGTTGGAGTCGCCGAGCTGCATGCCGACGTAGCCGAACACCGTGTTGCAGGACTGCGCGAAGGCGTCCATCAGCACGGCGCTGTTGCAGGTCTCGCCGCCCGAGTTGGAGATCGTCGAGGTGGACTGCGGCAGCGTCAGCGTGGACAGCGGGGCGCCGGAGATCGAGGTGCTCGGCGTGACGGTCTGGCCGCTCAGGCCGTCGGTCAGCGCCGCCGCCGAGGTGATGATCTTGAAGGTGGAGCCCGGCGGGTAGGTCTGGTTCAGCGCCCGGTCCAGCTTGGGCTGCAGCGAGTTGTTGGCCAGCTGGGTCGCGTAGTTGTTCTGCGTGGTCGAGCTGGCCGAGGCGAGTTGGTTCGGGTCGTAGCTCGGCGCCGAGGCCAGGGCCAGGATGGCGCCGGTCTTCGGGTTGATCGCGGCCACCGCGCCCTCGCCGACCGAGCTCAGCTCGCTGGTCAGCGCCTGGTACGCGGCGTCTTGCGCCTTCGCGTTGATCGTGGTGACGACCGTGCCGCCGGCCTGGTTCTTGCCCTCGGCCTTGCGCAGGAAGTTCTGCGTGGCCAGCCGGGTGTCCTTGCCGTTGAGCAGCGTGTTCTCGAACTGCTCCAGGTTGGAGGTGCCGTAGTTCGAGGAGAAGTAGCCGGTCACCGGCGCGTACTCGGCACCGTTGGAGTAGACCCGCTGGTACTTCATCGTCGTGCTCTTCGTCGCTGTCGAGGTGGCCACGTTCGTCGAGCCGACGATGATGTTGCCGCGCTGCACCTGGTAGTTGTAGATCGTGTTGCGGTAGTTGTCCGCGTGAGCCGAGTAGGAGCTCGCCTTCACGACCTGGATCCAGTTGCCTTCCAGGAAGAGCGCGGCGAAGAGGGCGAAGCAGAAGATCGCCACCTTCTTGATCGGTCGGTTCACGTGCGTACCGCCTCGTTCTGGCCGTAGTAGCGGCCCCCGTCGTCGTTTCGACCGGGGGTGCGTGGGTCGAGCAGGCTCGGCGGAGCCGTGAGCGGTAGCGCCGGGGGCAGCGGACGGCGTGCCGCGTCGGAGATCCTGAGCAGCAGCGCCACCAGGATCCAGTTGGCCAACAGGGCCGAACCCCCGGCCGCCAGGAAGGGCATCGGCAGGCCGGTGAGCGGGATGACCCGCATCACGCCGCCGGCTGTGATGAACACCTGGAGGGCGAAGGTCACCGCGAGGCCGCTGGCGAAGAGCTTGCCGAACGGGTCGCGGACGAGCAGGGCGGTCTTCAGGCCGCGGGCCACGAACAGCGCGTAGGCGATCAGCAGGGCGGACAGGCCGACCAGGCCGAGCTCCTCGCCGACGGTGTCCATGATGTAGTCGGCGTTGTTGGCGAAGCCGACCTGGGTCGGATAACCCTGGTTCAGGCCGGTGCCGAACAGCCCGCCGTTGGCGACGGCGTACAGCGACTGCGCGGTCTGCCGCGAGTTGCCGTTCACCGAGCCGAAGGGGTTGAGCCAGGAGTCGAAGCGCGACTGGACGTGCGAGAAGAGCATCGCGACCAGCGCCGCGCCGCCGATGAACATCACCAGGCCGAAGATCAGCCAGCTGGCCCGTTCGGTGGCCAGGTAGAGCGTGATCACGAAGGCGCCGAAGAACATCAGCGAGACGCCGAGGTCGGTCTCCCGGATCAGCACCAGCATCGCGAACGCCCACATGGCCACGAGCGGGCCCATGTCCCGGCCGCGCGGGATGTAGACCCCGAGCACCTTGCGGCTGGCCAGCGCGAGGGTGTCCCGCTTGGTGTGCAGGTACGCGGCGAAGAAGCTGACCATGAGCAGCTTGCCGAACTCGGCCGGCTGGATCGACAGGCCGGCGAACTTGATCCAGCTGCGCGCGCCGTTCACCTCGGACATCGAGGCGGGCAGCACGGCCGGCAGCGCGATCAGGATCAGTCCGGCCAGTGCCGAGATGTACGCGTAGCGCTGCAGCACCTTGTGGTCGCGCAGCAGGAAGAGCACCCCGATCAGCACCGCGACGCCGAGCACGGTGAACATCGCCTGCTGTCCGGCGGCGCCGGCCCTGGGCGCGAGCTTGTTCGCGATGTTGTACGGGTCGAGCCGGGAGATCAGCACCAGGCCGAGGCCGTTGATCACCGCCGCGAGCGGCAGCAGCAGCGGGTCGGCGTACGGGGCGAGCCAGCGTACCGCCAGGTGCGCGATCAGCAGCACGGCGGCGAACAGCAGGCCGATGGTCCAGTAGTTCGCCGGGAGCTTGGCGGCCGTGCTCGCGAGGCCGACGTTGGCGTAGGCGAACATGCCCACGACCCACGCGCCGGCGAGCAGTACGAGTTCGGCGTTGCGCCGCTTCGGAATCTCCGGTTCGGCCTGGGGCGGCGTGACCGCCGCTGCGGCCGAGGGGCTGGCGGCCATCGACATCGCGTTCTGTCCTGTCCCTGTCGCTGCGGTTGCGCCGGATCAGCCGGCGTTAACCGGGCACTCGGCCGTAAGTTGGCCCAAAACGGTGTTACCGGAGCTTACCGAGCTCGACGGTGACACGCTCGGGGTGGGCGTCGCGGTGGGGGAGGTGGAGGGCGTCGCGCTCGTCGAGGAGTGGGCACTTGAGGAGGCGGAGGCCTTGCCGGTGGCGGTGGCTGACGCCTTGCCAGTGGCCTTGACTGTGGAGGTCCCCGTGCTGTGCGGGGTGGCGCTCGCGGTGGGTGAGGCGGTGGCGCTCGGGGTGCTGGTGGGCGTGGCCTTTATCGCCTCGCATTCGCTCTCCATGATCGAGAGCGTGGACACGATGGTCTTCGCGTCGGTGAGGCTGGTCGCGGTTATCGAGCTGTCGACCTTCGACTGCTCGCTGGTCGGCAGCCCGGAGACGGTGACCGTCGCGCTGGCGTAGACGTGCGAGAGTTTTATCCCGGCGAGCGAGTAGTCGACGCCCTGGTAGATCGCCACGTGCCCGGATCCGTCCGCGCCGATGTAGTACTGCTGCTGCGTGTAGTAGTAGCCCCCGACCGCGGCGCCGGCGAGCAGCGCGAGGCAGGTTCCGCCGATGACGGCCGGCTTGACCCACCGTTTGCGGCGGCGCTGTTCGCCGTCCGCCTGGACCGCCTCCATCTCGGCGGTGTCGCCGCTGCCCATCGTCGGCGGCGCCAGCACGGGTGCCTCGGGCTGGGCCGGGCTCGTCTGCTCCGCGGCGGCCAGGATGGCGCCTGCGTTCAGTACCCCGGTCACGTTCGGGTCCGCCGGGTTCGCGCCCGGCTGCCCGGAGGCCTCGGCGTAGGACGGCAGCCCGTTCACCTGGTTCTCGGCCGCCGCGCCCACCACGACCGGCAGCTCGAGGTACTCCGTCTCGGCTTGGCTCGGCGGACGCGCGCCCTGCGGCGCCTGCTCGAAGGCGTCGGCCACGATGCAGGTGATGTTGTCCGCGCCGCCGCCGCGCAGGGCGTGCTGGATCAGCGTCTCCGCGGCGTGGTGCGGATCGCCGTAGCCGGTCAGCGTCGAGGCGAGGGTGTTGAAGGGCACGAACCCGGAGAGGCCGTCGCTGCACAGCAGGTACCGGTCGCCGACCTGGATATCAAGCACCGTCAGGTCGAGATCGACCTCTGCGGTGGTGCCGAGCGCGCGCATCAGCAGCGAGCGCTGCGGGTGCCGCTCCGCCTCGTCCGGGGTGATCTGGCCCTCGTCGATCAGCCGCTGCACCCAGGTGTGGTCGGTGGAGATCTGCTCGAGCACGCCGCCGCGGAGCCGATACGCGCGCGAGTCGCCGATGTGCGCGAAGGCGAAGTGGCTGCCGCCCGCCAGGAACAGCGCGGTGCACGTGGTGCCCATGCCCTCGAGCTCGGGCTGCTGCGCGATGATGGCCCGGATCTTGGTGTTGGCCAGCTTGATCCGGTCGTCCAGGTCCCGCACCGGGTCGCCGCTCAGTCCTGTGGTGTGCGGGGCGTCGAGCTCGGCCAGCGTCTGCACCGCGACGGCCGAAGCGATCTCGCCGGCAGCCTGTCCGCCCATTCCGTCGGCGACCACCAGCAGACGTGAGCTCGCGTACCCGGAGTCCTCGTTGCCGTCGCGAATCAGGCCGACGTGCGAACGCGCCGCGTACCGCAGAGACAGGCTCATCGAATCTTCTTCCGCTGCAACCGGAGCTTCGGGCGCGGGCTCGTGCGCCGCGTAGCCGAGAGCCTATCGGTTCGGCATGAGGCGCCCGCGGCCCTGCGCATAGTGGGGTGACCGGGGTCGGGTGGACAGCCTAGTCACTTCTTCAATTCGAGGGCGGTCTTCCCGATCCGGACGGGCACGCCCAACGGTATCGGGGTCGGCCCGTTGATCTTGGTGCGGTCCAGGTAGGTGCCGTTCGTCGAACCCAGATCCTCGACGATCCACTGACCGGAGGGGTCCGGATAGATGCGCGCGTGCCGGCTGGAGGCGAAGTCGTCGTCGAGCACGATGGTCGAGTCGTGCGCGCGGCCGAGGGTGATCTGAACGCCCGTCAGGGGGACGCTGGTGCCCGCCAGGGAGCCGCTGACGACCTCGAGCCGGGTCGGCACGCCGCCGCGCCGCGGCCGGGCACTCGGCCGGTCGGCGAGCTGGGCCGCGGGGGCCGGCGCCGCCTTGGCGGCGGAGCGGCCGCGCCCGGAGCGGGAGCCGGCGCCGAACACGTCGGTGCGCACCACGCCGAGGGCGAGCAGCACGAAGACCCACAATATCGCCAGCAGGCCGAGCTTCATGACGGTGATCGTCAGGCCGGTCATCGTGATGGCTCCCAATCAGCGGTCGGAGACGGCGTACGGAGGAGCCTAGCGCCCTTCCTGACGGAAGATGATGGTGGTGTTGCCGAGGTGGATGACCGAGCCGTCGCGCAGCTGGGCCTGCCGCACATGCTGGTCGTCCACCACGATTCCGTTGGTCGAGCCGAGGTCCGAGATCACCGACGGTACCCCGACGCGGATCTCCGCGTGCCGCCGGGAGACCGAGGGGTCGTCGATCCGCAGGTCCACGTCCGTGCCGCGGCCGAGGCTGGTGACCGCGCGGGAGAGCTGGTGGCGCACGCCGTTGACCTCGACCCAGCAGTTGCCCGGGCCCGCCTGCTGCTGCGGGGGCGGGTAGCCGCCCATCTGGTTCGGCGCGCCGAAGCCCGGCTGCGGCGGCGGGGCGCCGAAGGGCTGCTGCGGCGGGGCCGCCGGCGGCGCGGGCGCGCCCATCGGCGGGTAGCCCGGCTGCTGCGGCGCGCCGTAGCCCGGGGCCTGCTGCGGATAGCCGGGCATCTGCACGACGCCGGCCAGCGCCTGCGAACGGATCCGGAACATCCCGGTGCTCAGGTCCTGGACGCGCTCGAACTTCACCTCGACCGGGCCGACGAACATGTAGCGCTGCTCGCGCCCGTGTTCCTGCAGCAGCTCGCCGAGTTCGGCGGACAGCGGCCCGGCGTACGTGGCGAGCCGCTCGAAGTCGTGCGCGCCGAGCTCCACGGTGAAGTCGTTGGGCACCATGACCCGGCCCTGGCTCACCGGCGCCGCGCGGTCGTCGCACTCGCGCTGCAGCGCGCTGGCGATCTCCACCGGCTGCACCTCGGACTTGAAAGCCTTCGCGAAGGCGCCGTTGACCAGGCCTTCGAGGCGTCGCTCAAAGCGCTGGAGAACTCCCACGGCTACCTACTCCTTCTGTGAAAACCCGCGGCTTCCACCGTGCGCCAGGTCCGCGCCCGGCGGTCGCCATCCCCTCGATCGTATCGAGGTCAAGCGGTGCTGCGCGCGTCGCATGGCCACCATGGTGGCCCGTATCCCGTGCCCGGCGCGAGCCGGGCTCTGCCGAAAGGGGTTCCCGGCCTGGGCCGTCGATAACCGATTTGGGGGAACGCCGGGGGGCCGTGCTATCTTTTTCCTCGTTGCGCGAGTGGCGGAATGGCAGACGCGCTGGATTCAGGTTCCAGTGCCCGCAAGGGCGTGGGGGTTCAACTCCCCCCTCGCGCACTCTGGTGCACCGACGGAAGTCGGGGGCATAAGTGACGAAATTAGCCCGGCAGAAGTGATCTTGATCGCTTCGGCCGGGCTTCTTCGTGTTCGCGGCGGCGTCGGCCGCCTGGTGCCGACTTCCGCGCACGGCTGATCAGCCCCCGTGTTGCTGTCGCTGTGGATAGCTGCGAGTTGCGCCGCTGGTCAGGCTGCCTGGAGTTCGGGACTCAGATGCCCGGTGGGCGTCCATGTGCCGAGAGGCTTGCTCTTGCGTCGTCGCGTCGGGCGCCGTCGTGGCGGTTCTCCGTTCGCGCCTTCGAGGGTGTTGGCCCAGGTGGCGAGCTTGCGGGTGTTTGCGTGGTGGAGCTGGAAGGCCAGGAGGATCGAAGCGGGGGCGATGCCGCGGATACGGCGGGTGGCTCCGGCCTCGATGGCTTCGTGGACCGGGTCCTTGCTGAACCCGTTGATCGATTCCACGCTGTTGCGCAGGCAGTGGTACGCCTTGTCCCACTCCGGGCTGCCGTAGGCGAGGTCTTGGGCGTGCTTGGCGCCAGCCTCGGGCGGAATGGTGATCGAGTCCTGGCAGCAGATCTTCG
>WNGR01005683.1_pt1 | contig 13364 bp, 10 predicted proteins | sample 5407581 | NCBI WGS metagenome assembly WNGR01 (sample SAMN13153383, study PRJNA577476) | soil metagenome | isolation source: 80 cm soil or saprolite under Garry oak tree replicate 2 | place: USA:California | collected 2016-06-15 | reverse complement strand
CGATGGACAGCGGCGCGAACGCGGACAGCGAACCGAGAATGACGACCAGCCGCACCAGGTTCGCCTTGGGCGTTGCGGCCGTCATCACGGCGGTGTCAGAAACGCGGGTGTTCGCCGCGTAGGAGAACGCGGTGGTCCACGCCGCCCCGGTCGATGATGTCCTTGGTGCGCTTCACATCGCCGAGCACCCACGTCGGGACGTGCCGGGCGGTGAGCATGGCCAGCGCGCGGTCGGAGTCCTCGGCCGAGATGACCGCGACCATGCCGACGCCCATGTTGAACGTCTGCTCCATGTCGGCCCGGTCGATCCGGCCGCGCTGCGCGATCAGCGCGAACACCGGGTCCGGCGTCCAGCTGCGCCGGTCCAGCACGGCCGTCAGGTCCGGCGGCAGCACCCGCGCCAGGTTCCCGGCCAGGCCGCCACCGGTAACGTGCGCAAACGTGCGGACGTCGGTCTCGGCGACCAGCGCGAGGCAGTCCTTGGCGTAGATCTGGGTCGGCTCGAGCAGTTCCTCGCCCAGCGTGCGGCCGAATTCCTCGACGTGGCCGGACAGCGGCAGTTTGGCCAGGTCCAGCAGCACGTGCCGGGCCAGCGAGTAGCCGTTGGAATGCAGGCCGGTCGACCCCAGCGCGATCACCACGTCACCCGGCCGGACCCGGTCCGGGCCGAGCAGCTTCGACGCCTCGACCACGCCGACGCCGGTCGCGGACAGGTCGTAGTCGCCGACCGCCATCAGGCCGGGGTGCTCGGCGGTCTCACCGCCAAGCAGCGCGCAGCCGGCCCGCACGCAGCCCTCCGCGATGCCCTTGACCAGCTGCGCGACCTGCTCCGGCACGACCTTGCCGACCGCGATGTAGTCCTGCAGGAACAGCGGTTCCGCGCCGCACACCACCAGGTCGTCCACGACCATGGCGACCAGGTCGATGCCGACCGTGTCGTGCACGTCGAGTGCCCTGGCCACGGCCAGCTTGGTGCCGACGCCGTCGGTGGAGGACGCGAGCACCGGCTCGCTCCAGCGGTCCAGCTTGAGCTCGAACAGCCCGGCAAACCCGCCGATCCCGCCGAGCACCTCGGGCCGGCTGGCCTTGGCCGCGTACGGCTTGAGCCGTGCCACCGCTTCCTCGCCCGCAGCGATGTCCACCCCCGCGGCCGCGTAGCTGGCGCCTGGACGGTCCGATTGCGTGGTCACTGCGGAGTCTCCGATGGTCGGATCTGCGCGCTGCCGAGGTGGGCAGGCGCGGATCCGGCTGGTGCGCGGTCACATCAGGCGGGCGAGGTCGGGTGGATCTAGGGCCGGCGGACAGCTTCCTCGGCACCGTACCCGCCGGGTACCGCAGCCGACGCCACGCCAACCGCGCCGGGGTCCATCGCCTGCTCCGCGGCTGCCAGGTCCTCCAGCAGGTGCTTGCCGATCAGGGCCTCGTCCGGCAGCGGGATCGGGTATTCGCCGACGTAACAGGCCATGCACAGCCGGGTTTTCGGCTGCTCGCTGGCCGCGACCAGGCCGTCCAGCGAGACGTAGCCCAATGTGTCCGCGCCGATCGAGCGGCGCACGCCGTCGATGTCCAGGCCGTTGGCGATCAGTTCGGCCCTGGACGCGAAGTCGATGCCGTAGAAGCAGGGCCAGCGCACCGGTGGCGACGCGATCCGGACGTGCACCTCGAGCGCGCCGGACTCACGCAGCATCCGCACCAGCGCGCGCTGGGTGTTGCCGCGCACGATCGAGTCGTCCACCACGACCAGCCGCTTGCCGCGGATCACCTCGCGCAGCGGGTTGAGCTTCAGCCGGATGCCCAACTGCCGGATGGTCTGCGACGGCTGGATGAACGTGCGGCCCACGTAGGCGTTCTTGACCAGGCCGGAACCGTACGGGATGCCGGACGCCTGGGCGTAGCCGATCGCGGCCGGGGTACCGGACTCCGGCACTGGGATCACCAGGTCGGCCTCGACCGGATACTCGGCGGCCAGCCTGCGGCCGATCTCGATCCGAGCCGCGTGCACCGAACGGCCCGAGATGTGGGTGTCCGGACGGGCCAGGTAGACGTACTCGAACAGGCAGCCCTTGGGTTCCGGCGTGGCGAACCGCGAGGACCGCAGGCCACCCGCGTCGATGGCCAGCAGCTCACCTGGTTCGACCTCGCGGACGAATGACGCGCCCACGATGTCCAGCGCCGCCGTCTCGCTGGCGACCACCCAGCCGCGCTCCAGCCTGCCGAGCACCAGCGGGTGCACGCCCTGCGGGTCGCGAGCGGCGTAGAGCGTGGACTCGTCGGCGAACACCAGACAGAAGGCGCCACGCAGGGTGGGCAGCAGCAGCAGCGCGGCCTGTTCGATGCCGGTGTCGGCGGCGGCCGCGGCGAGCAGGCCGCAGATCAGATCCGAGTCGGTGGTGGTGCCGGCGATACCGGTGTCCGCGTGCAGCAAGCGCGCGCGGTCCAGCAGTTCCGCCGTGTTCACCAGGTTTCCGTTGTGGCCCAACGACAAACCACTGCCGGTCGCGGTGTTGCGGAACGTCGGCTGCGCGTTCTCCCAGGTGCCGGAACCGGTGGTGGAGTAGCGGCAGTGGCCGACCGCGACGTGGCCACGCAACGACTGCAGCACCTGCTCGTCGAACACCTGGCTGACCAGGCCGAGATCCTTGAACACCAGGATCTGCTTGCCGTTGGCGACCGAGATGCCGGCCGCCTCCTGGCCTCTGTGCTGCAGCGCGTACAGGCCGTAGAACGTGAGTTTTGCCACGTCCTCGCCGGGAGCCCAGACACCGAACACACCGCATTCCTCGCGCGGGCCGGTCTCGGGCTCCAGGTCGGCTTGAGTCTCGGGTCGTTCCGGGGAGAGATTTCCTGTCTGGGGTACGGACTGCGGGTCTGTGACCACCGAAGAACTCCCTTGGACGCCAGGTGGGCCATCCCCAGTGTAAGTGCAGGCAGCTTCACGTTCGGCGTGTCGTGACCCGTGTCGGGGCCTGTGTCAGATCCGAACGACGGGCAACAACGCGGCGATGTCCGCCCTGCTGCCCGACGCCCGCACCCGATGCTGTGCCACCGCGTCCGCCCAGGACAACGTGCCGGTGGCCAGTTCCAGCCACGACCTCGGGTCGGTCTCGATCACGTTGGGCGGTGTGCCCCTGGTGTGCCGGGGGCCGGACACGCACTGCACCGCGGCGAACGGCGGGACCCGCACCTCGACGCTGCGGCCAGGCGCGATCGCGGGCAGCACCCGCAGGCTCAGCCGAACCGCCTTCGCCAGCGTGGCCCGATTCGGCCGCTCGGCGTCACCGGACAGCCACGGCAGCACGTCAGCCACGGCCTTACGCAGCTCGTGCGGATCAACGCCGTCCCTCACACGTTCAGATCCAACCATTGCGGACGGCGTGCAGCGCGAGTTGGAAACGGTTGGCGGCGCCGGTGCGCGCCATCATCCCCTCCAGGTAACGGAACAGCGTGCGGCGGCTGACGCCCAGCGCGCGGGCCGCCTGGTCGTCGCCCATGCCGGCGGCGAGCAGGCCGAGCAGCCTGCGCTCGTGCGGCTGGAGGTACTGGGCGGTCGGCCGGTCCCGGATGTCGAAGGGCAGCGCGGCCCGCCAGCACATCTCGAAGAGACCCGTCAGCGCGGACAGCAGGCTGCACGGCCGGATCAGCAGCGCCGACCGGTCGGCACCGCCGTCGGACAGCGACGGCGACACGACCGCGCAGTCCTCGTCGAACAGCATCAGCTTCACCGGGACGTGCGGCAGGGTGCGGGCTTCCTCGCCGCCGCGCACGCCGGGCAACACGTTGTCGGCCAGGTAGTCGGCGCGTTCCAGGGCCGCCGTCGCGTACACGACCCGATAACGCACGCCCCGACCGAGATTGTCCAGTTCGACCTGATTGGCATCGGCGTCCGTGTAATAGGGCGGGGAGTCGAAACCGCGGATCTCCTCGCGCACGCCGCGTTCCATCTGCCGAATACGCTCCGACACCGCGTCGCCGCTGATCACCTCGATCAGGTGACCGACCGGTTCGCCGCCTGCCGAGCGCAGGAACGACTCGTAGGCGTCCACCGCGGTGATCCGGGCCTGCCGCAGCTCCGTCTCCCGCCGGCGCACCAGCATGTCGAGGCCGGGACCGGGACGCATCGGCGTGGCGATCGTGCCGTCCTCGGCCAGGCTCACCAGGCCGGCCTCGTTGAGCGCCGAGAACGACGCGCGGATCGCCGGTACCGAGGCGTCGAGCATCTTGGCCACCACGTCATCCGTGGTGGCCCCGTCGGTGAGCAAGGCCAGATACGTCCGCGCGTCGGACTCGTCGAGGCCGAGCAGCACGAGATCGGCAATGCGGGTTGGCCCCATGTCCGGCTCCTACGCCCCTGGCAACCAGAACTTTACCGGCACTTTTGTGCCAGTGGCACGTCCGCGACACCACTGATGTCACACGGGCTGTACACACATTTCACCAACGGGTGACAGACCCGGTTGGTAATGGCTCCACTACGTTGGAGGAACATTGCGCAGTGTCAAGCGAGGGCTGTTGACACTTGCGGGGTTGGGTGCACTGTCGCTGGCGTTCGCGTCAGCGACCGCATTAGGCATCACCCCCCTCGCGAGTGCGACAACGACACCCACGACATCACCGACAACCGTCCACTCCTGCTCCCAGAGCGTCACCCCGGGCATCGCAACCTGCTTCGCCCTGCGCCGGACCGACGCCGCGGTGCACCACTTCCTGGCCACGCCGAACGCCACCCCTGCCGGCTTCGGCCCATCCAGCCTGGACAGCGCCTACAAGCTGTCCAGCACGGGCGGCGCCGGGCAGACCGTCGGCATCGTCGACGCCATGGACGACCCGAACGCCGAGTCGGACCTGGCCACCTACCGCACCCAGTTCGGCCTGCCGGCCTGCACCACGGCCAACGGCTGCTTCAAGAAGGTCAACCAGAACGGCGCGGCCAGCCCGCTGCCTGCGTCCGACGCCGGCTGGGCAGGCGAGATCAGCCTCGACGTCGACATGGTGTCGGCGATCTGCCCGAACTGCCACATCGTCCTGGTCGAGGCGACCAGCCCCACCATCCAGAACCTGGGCACCTCGGTGAACGAAGCGGTCGCGTTGGGCGCGAAGTACGTGTCCAACAGCTACGGCGGCGGCGAGAGCGGCGACCCGGCCAACGACACCAGCTTCTACAAGCACAACGGTGTCGCGGTGACCGCGTCCACCGGTGACGGCGGCTTCGGCATCTCCTACCCGGCGTCCAGCCCGTTCGTCACGGCAGTCGGCGGCACGTCGCTGACCACCGCGAGCAACGCCCGCGGCTGGAACGAGACGGCGTGGAACGGCGCCGGCAGTGGCTGTTCGGCCGACGAGGCCAAGCCCTCCTTCCAGAGCAGCGTGAACACCGGCTGCGCGCGGCGGGCCAACGCCGACGTGTCCGCCGTCGCCGACCCGAACACCGGTGTCGCGGTCTTCCAGACCTTCGGCGCCAGCGGCTGGCAGGTCTACGGCGGCACGAGCGTGTCGTCGCCGATCATCGCGTCGGTGTACGCGCTGGCCGGCACGCCGGGCGCGGCGGACACCCCCGCCGCCTACCCGTACTCGCACACGGCCAACCTGTTCGACGTGACCAGCGGCACCAACGGCACCTGCTCCCCGGCAGTGCTGTGCACCGCGGGCACCGGCTGGGACGGCCCGACCGGTTTCGGCACCCCGAACGGCACCGCGGCCTTCACCGCGGGCGGGGGCGGCGGCACCACTCTCACGGCCAACAACCCCGGTAACCAGACCGGCACCGTCGGCACCGCGGTCAGCCTGCAACTGTCCGCGTCCGGTGGCACCCCGCCCGACACCTGGACGGCCACCGGCCTGCCCACGGGCCTGTCGATCTCCGGTGGCGGCCTGATCTCGGGCACCCCGTCGGCTGCGGGCACCTTCTCGGTGACCGCGACGGCGAAGGACAGCACGAACGCGACCAGTTCCACGTCCTTCAGCTGGACGATCAACCCGACCGGTGGCGGTGGCTGCACCTCGCCGGGCCAGAAGCTGGGCAACCCCGGCTTCGAGTCCGGTGCCACGGTGTGGACGTCGACCCCGGCCGTGATCGGCCAGAACGCCCCGTCGCAACCCACCCACGCCGGCACCTGGAACGCCTGGCTGGACGGCTACGGCACCACCCACACCGACACGATCTCCCAGTCGGTGACCATCCCGAGCGGCTGCAGCGCAACGCTGTCGTTCTTCCTGCACATCGACACGGCCGAGACGACCACGACCACCCAGTTCGACACGTTCACGGTCAAGCTCGGCACGACGACGCTGGGAACGTTCTCCAACCTCAACAAGGCCGCCGGTTACACGTCGCATTCCTTCAACGTGTCCAGCTTCGCGGGCCAGACGGTCACCCTGGCCTTCAGCGGCACCGAGGACACGTCCCTGCAGACCTCGTTCGTGGTGGACGACACCGCACTCACGACGAACTGAGGGTTCTTGATGTCTTGATGGCGGATTAGACCAATCGCACCATCGAGGGCAGTAGGGGTGGGTGGCCTGACTCGGGCACCCACCCCTACTTTTTCCAAGAATTTACCGGCGAGCGTCCCCGCGGGTCTGGCCCGAAGCGCTGTCGTCCGGAATACTGCCGCTCACCCGTACGGGTGACAGTGGTTTCCCGCCGACGACAATCTGTGCCCGTCGATCCCGGCACACCGGGACGACGCACGTGAACAGGGCCATCGCAATGACGCAAGCCGCGCACGTCAGCGCCCCGCCGATCACCGACCGGATGCGGGCCAGCGCGCGAGCCAACCCGAACTCGTGGCTGTACGTGCTCGATCCGGCCTTCACCGACGCCCCGGACGCGCCGCAGTGGGCCATCGTCGGCGCCTACCCGGTGGACGCCTTCGGCGAGATCGAGGACCTCCACTTCGCCCCCAACGACACCTACCTGCCATCGCCCAAGGCGTTGGGCTGGCCGGAACCGGTGACCGAGTTGGAGCGGATCATCCAGCTCGCCAAGGCGGGCCACCGCAGGGCCGCCGACCTGGTCGTGACCGTGCTGGCCGCGACCCTGCTGGTGTACGACCCCGGCGACGGCACGTGGGACGGCACCCAGCTGATCGTGCTGCCCGACGCCCAGTCGGATCGCCTTGTCGTGCCGGCGTGCACGTCCGCTGAACACGTACCGGCCGACTGGCCGGCCTGGCAGTCCATGCGGGGCGAGGACATGGTGCCGCTGCTACGTGGCTACCCGCTGGCGATCAACCCGGACGGCCCGGTCAGCGCCATTCTGCCGGCCGAACTGCTCACCGAAACGGTCCGTACGTCCAGTGGCCGGTGGCGGGTGCCGCCCGATGCGGACGAGGAACTGCGCGGCCGACATCGCGCGGGCTAGCCTCGCCCCGTGACACTCGCGTCGACAGACGGCAGGCGTCCATCGGGACCCGGCCGGATCGAGGACTACGCCCTGCTCTCGGACCTGCGCACGGCCGCCCTCGTCGGCCTCGACGGGTCGATAGACTGGCTCTGCCTGCCCAGGTTCGACGCGTCGGCCTGCTTCAGCCGTCTGCTCGGCGACGACGACCACGGCCACTGGCGGATCGCGCCCACCGCCCCCGTCATCGAGACCCGGCGGCGTTATCGGGACAACTCCATGGTGCTGGAAACCGAGTTCGTCACCGGTGACGGGGTCGTCCGGCTCATCGACTTCCTGCCACCGCAGGCAGGCGACAAGAACACCAAGGACCAGCCCAGGGTGGTGCGCATCCTGGAGGGCGTGTCCGGCAACGTGGAGATCGCGCTGCGGTGGGTGGTCCGGTTCGCGTACGCCGACTCGGTGCCGTGGGTGCGCCGAATGCGTAAGCACGGCAACGAATACCTGCTCGCGCTGGCCGGCCCGCGAGCGGTCACGCTGCGCGGGGACCTGCTGCCGCTGCGGGTGCCGCACCAGCGTGCGCACGAGGCCAGGTTCACCGTCGGCGCCGGCAAGCGGATGGCGTGGGTGATGGAGTACCTGCCCGACCCTGACCTGCAACCGCCGCCGATCGCCACCGACATGGACCTGCGCCACACCGAGGAGTTGTGGCAATCGTGGTCCAACCGGATCCACTACGACGGCCCACACGCCGACATCGTGCGGCGGTCCCTGCTCACGCTGAAGGCATTGACGTACGCCCCCACCGGCGGCATCGTGGCCGCCCCCACGACGTCGCTGCCGGAGTCACCCGGCGGCAACCGCAACTGGGACTACCGCTACTGCTGGCTACGCGACGCGACGTTGACCCTGCTGGCGTTCGACAACTTCGGCTGCTCGGCCGAAGCCCAGGCGTGGCGCAAGTGGCTGGTACGGGCCGTGGCCGGCGACCCGGCCGACCTCCAGATCATGTACGGCATCGACGGCGAACGGCACCTGGTGGAGTGGGAACTGGACTGGCTGCCCGGTTACCAGGGCGCCCAACCGGTACGCGTCGGCAACGCGGCTCACCGGCAGTTGCAACTCGACGTGTACGGCGAGGTGATGGACGCACTGCACCTGGCGAGAGAACGAGGACTGACCGAGACGTCGGACTCGTGGGCCATGCAGCGCGGCCTGATGACGCACCTGGAGAAGATCTACCAGCAGCCGGACAACGGCCTGTGGGAGGTCCGCGGCGAGGGCCGGCACTTCACGCACAGCAGGCTGATGCTGTGGGTGGCGTTCGACCGAGCCGTCCGCGCGGTAGAAGAGGACGGTCTACCCGGCCCGGTGGAACGGTGGCGCGAACTACGCGCCGAGCTCCACAACGAGGTGCTGACCAAGGGCTTCAGCGCCGAACGTGGCGCCTTCACCCAGTACTACGGTGGCACAGAACTGGACGCGGCCACCCTACTGATCCCCGCAGTCGGCTTCCTACCCGGCAAAGACGAGCGCGTCTGCGCCACACTGGACGCGGTCGGCAGGGAACTGAAACATGGTGACCTGGTGGACAGGTACACCACCGGCCCAGGAACGTCCGAAGTGGACGGACTGAGCGGCCGAGAGGGCTCGTTCCTGGTGTGCTCGTTCTGGTACGTGGACGCACTGGCCCTGGCCGGCCGCCGCGACGAGGCCGAAGCGATGTTCGGCAGGCTCGTCGGTCTGTGTAACGACGTCGGCCTGCTGGCCGAGGAGTTCGACCCGGTCAGCGGCCGGTTCCTGGGCAACTTCCCACAGGCGTTCTCACACCTGGGCCTGGTCAACAGCGCCGCCGTCCTGTGGGGGCAACAGCACCATCACCGCCACCACCGAGGCCGCCGAACGCGCAAGCCCCACTCGACCACGGGAGCGGTGTCATGAGGGCGGCCACTGTGGTCCCCGGCAACCCCGCCATGCCCCGCATGCGCGGCAGGCCACTGGGACTTCTGCCTCAACGGCGAGTACACCGAACGCGGCATCAAAGAACGGGATGGATACGGCAGCACGGAGTGGACGGTCGAGCCAGATTTCGCGATCCGACTGGCCCCGTCCCTCGGCGAGACCGGAGTCCTGACCGAGCCCACATCGGTGGTGGCCAAGGCATGGGAACAGGCGGAGAAGGTAGGTGGCCGTTCCTATTTCGCCCCCCGAACGGCCCTGATCACCGGCGCAGGACCAATCGGCCTACTGGCCGCACTGCTAGGTGTACAGCGAGGCCTGGACGTACATGTGCTGGACCGAATGACGGACGGCAAGAAGCCCGACCTGGTACGCCAGATAGGCGCCACATACCACCACGACCTGGACGTCCTGACCCACAAACCGGACGTGGTCATCGAATGCACCGGCGCCGGCGAATTGGTATTCGAGATACTGCAACGAACCGGCCGAAACGCGGTAACGGTACTGACGGGTCTGTCCGGCCAACAGCGATCGATTCCAATACCGGCATCAGCAATCAACGACAATCTGGTCCTGGAAAACGACGCCCTGGTCGGCAGCGTGAACGCCAGCCTGAACAACTACCAACAGGCAGCAGCGGCACTGGCAGCCGCAGACCAACAGTGGCTACAACAACTGATCACCCGACGAGTACCCCTGGACAAGTGGCCGGAAGCACTAAACCGACAACCAGACGACGTCAAGGTGGTCGTAGACCTGCAAACGTGATCAACAACGTCGCCCATGCATTTGGGCTGACAAGAGCAGCGCGGGAACCTGGTTCTATAGATGGACAATCACAACACAGAACCCGCCGAACTCAACGAGGGTAGGCACTCGAGCCGAGCGACTCTACCGACAGCAAACGGAACCCGCCGGACGAACGAAAGTAGGCTCCCAACCGAGGCGCCTCTTTCAACTTCCGAGGGACAAGACACACCTCGCGGCAAAGCCTCTTGACCTTGCCTCCCTGCTGCCACAACGTGCCACCCCAAACAACGAACTGGCCAAAACGAAGCGAATCCTTCGGGGCGCCCCCCGAAATCCAGCGTAGTCCATTTAGGAGCGGTTATCTGGCGAATTGTGCCGGCCTGTGGACAACCAGACGAGCTGTGGACAACATCTGCGTCCGACCAGTCGTTGTGTGGTACGGAGGACTTAGACCGGCCGACCACCGGGCAGATCGTCCACATCCCCAAACCGAGGCGTCATCTCAGCCGGATCAGCATAAGCGAGCCCGTCCGGCCCACCCGGATCCTCCCGGACCGCGACCCCCTCATCCGGAATGAGGAACGGCACCCGCGAGATGGTCCGGGCGCTGGTAGCCAGATCGGTCACCCAGCGCAGCTCGTTGCGCAGACCGTCCGCCGGTACGCCGGCAGACAAGGCCGCGTCCAGCCGCGCCCGGATCTCGGCCGCGCGCTCGTCGAGGTCGTCGGCCGCCTCAAGGAAGCCGAGCTGCTGCTCGCGGACCTGCTCGGTCCAGTCGTCCATCTGATGGCGTAGCCCGGACGGCAGCTCCGCACTCTCCTCACCCACATCGACCAGCGTGCCAGAGCCGGGCGGGGTCGGGTACGTTCTGGGACCGGACCGCTACCTGCGGGGGATGACCCGGCGCCGCGACCAGCGCCGATCGCACGTTCGGGGGTGCCGATGCCGACGGAGTTCTCATTGTCGCTGGCCGCGATCGACCTGCTGTGGGAGCAGTTGCGGCTCGGGACGCCGGTCCGGATCTTCGAGGTGCCGAGTGTCGGCGCGACCACGGCGGACCGGGACCGGCTGCGGCAGATCGTGCTCGACGACATGGCGTCGCGCGATCTGGCCCACCGGGGCCGCGTCGAGCCGGAGGTCGAGGAGGCCATGGTCACGCTGTCGCGATTCCAGCACGCGATCGACGCCGTCGGCATCCTCGACGACGACGAACGCCTGCTGGCCAGGGCGGCCACCGACGGCCGGACCGCGGTCCTGGCCAGGCTGCTCGACCAGACCGTCAGCTTCACCACGTTCCGTCCGGAGGGCCTGGTGGCCGAGGTCGTCCGCCTGATCGGCGACGAGAAGCCCGGTCCTGGCCGGTCGGTCACGTTCCCCGAACCGGGCCCGGACGCCGACCGGCCGCGACGCCCCCGTGACCCGGAAGAGGGATTTCGCGGCGTGTTCGAGGCGGTCCGTCCGCAACAGAGCGGCTACGAACTGGAACGCCGAGCGGCCCAGACAATGTGGGAACGCACCCGCAAACGGGTCGGCATGTTCACCGTCTACGGCCGCGACCGCCACGGCCGGGAACTCAACACCCCGGCCCTGAGCTGGTTCGACACCGACGAGGGCCGATACCTCGGCCACAGCCGCCCCGGACCGGACGGCCAGCAGTGGACGACGTACGCCCCCGCCGACAGCAGCCGGATCGCCCAGCAACTCGTCGGCATGCTCGGCAGCCTCGACCAGCCCCGGCGACCACCGTCCGGCGCGCACCGCCGCTGACGATGCCCGAATCCCCGGACCGTACCGGGTGACCTGCGGTACCGTCTGGGTGGCAGATTTGAGCCACATGCCGGTGTTCAGCGCGCCCGAGGGAGGGTATCGAAATGGTCGCGGCACAGCCCTCCGCTCGGAACCGATCAGCCCGGTGCCACGTCCGACGTCCGTGCCGATGAGTGTTGTGAATCGTCGACTCGTCGCGAATGCAGTCAAGCCGCGATCGCCCGGCGGCGGAAGCTGAGAGGGGAACGACAATGCCACCGAACGGCAACGGTAACGGATCGCACGGCAACGGCCAGCCGGTCGACCCGAACAAGCTTCCGACCAATTACCAGGATGCCGGTGACCTGACCCAGAAGGCTCAGGACGCGGCATGGCAGAAAGCCATGGCGCAGGCCCAGACCAACGGTGGCAACCCGTTGGACTACCTCGCCGCGATCGTGAACGGCATGCGGGCATCCCAGCAGGCGAAGGCGACGACACAGGCCCAGATCAGCAATCAGCAGCAGACGCTCGCCAATGACGTCAACACGCGCTCGGCGCCCTCGGTCGACGGCAACAACTACCTGACCTACAGCCATGACGCGCTGTACGGCATGGTCAACAACGGTCTGGACGCCGGCCAGGTCGGCTCCAGCAGCCAGGCGTGGAACAAGGTCAGCAATTCGATGGTGAACATCAGCAAGACGCTGAACACCGCCGCCACGTCGACCGAGAGCTCATGGACCGGCAACGCCGCCGACTCGGCGCGCAGCTTCCACACGGGCGTTTCGGGTTGGACCGGTAGTGCGAGCGAGAGCGCGCAACTGGTCTCGGACAACATGTTCAACCAGTCCACGGCAGCGCAGTCCGCGAAGTCGAACGTGCCCAAACCGGTGCCCTACAGCTTCAACGACGAGTTGAAGGACTTCTTCACCGCGCCGAATCCGGCCGTCGGCATGAACACCATCAACGACAAGCTGGCCGCGCAGCAGCAGGCGCATCAGGCGGCCGCGACCGCGGTCCAGTCCTACGACAACTCGCTGTCCCAGTCGGCCGGGCAGATGCCGGCGATGTCGCCACCACCCACCTTCAATCCGAATACCGGCGGGCGTCCGGGCACTGGCGGCGGTGGTGGCGGGGGCGGGACCGTCGGTGGCGGGGGCGGCCCGACCTTCCCAGGTGGTGGCGCGGGCGGTGGTGCCGGCGGCGGCGCTGGCAGTGGCGGTGGTGGTGCCGGCGGTGGCGGCGGCTTCGGTGGTGTGCCGTTGCCGCCCGGTCCCGGCGGCGGTTCCGGCAGCGGGAACAACAATGGCGGCACCGGCGGCACCGGCCCGGGAACCACCACGTCCGGAGCCGGCACCGGCGGTTTCGGTCCCGGCTCGCCCGGTTTCAACGGCGGCGGCAACGGTCCGGTCGGTGCGGGCAGCGATCCCAGTAGTGGCTTCGGCATGCCGGTCGGCGGCTTCGGCGGCGCCGGTTTCGGTGGCGCGGGTGGCGGTGGCACGGGTGGCGGTGGCACGGGTGGCGGTGGCACGGGTGGCGGTTCGCGCTTCGGCGGTGGCGGTGC
>WNGR01005682.1_pt1 | contig 13364 bp, 16 predicted proteins | sample 5407581 | NCBI WGS metagenome assembly WNGR01 (sample SAMN13153383, study PRJNA577476) | soil metagenome | isolation source: 80 cm soil or saprolite under Garry oak tree replicate 2 | place: USA:California | collected 2016-06-15 | reverse complement strand
TCACGCTCGTCCTCGTCAAACTCGCATGGCACAATAGATAGATGGCGTTCCGGAAGCTCGATCAAGGGCTTGCCATTCAGGGCGTCGGTCTTATGGCGCCGAAGCATGATTGCACGAAGGACGACCTTCGACGGAACCCTCACTATGAGACGAGAGATGACGGCAAAGAGAGATACTCACATGCAATCGTTTCATCGCGATGACTGAACGACCACTCTTGACAGGTTTGTTTATCTGTTCATTGAACGTCTGCCAGTCATTGAGCGGTTTGATACGAAGGAACTTGAGAAGGGAGTAGAGTTCTTCGACGCTATTTTGCCTGACATGCGCATTAATATCGCCATAACCTGCGTCGAAAAACGAGTCGACTCACAGCGGCGTTCCTGTCAAGCACCATCGATATTTGCCTTCTAGAGCACAGCATGCTTGGGCGGCTTTCGTGCTGCGGTTCTTGATGTTGTGCGCCTCGTCTAGCACGATTCGCCACCACCTCACATTGAACAAGGCGTCCTTTTTCTTGCCTTTCGAAGCTGTTGACTTTTTTTTGCTCGCTAGCGTTCTCCCAAAGTGCTCGGCTTCGGAACCGGAATCAGAATGCGACTCATCCTTCCGGGTGTTGCTCTTCTTAGCCTTAGATTCGTCTTTGGCTTCGGGTTTAGACGCAGCATATTCGGATGCAACTATAGCATAGCTAGTAACCACGACGTGTGCGCGTCTAAGGGTATCTGGATCTGGGAAAGTATCAGTAGCTGGGGGACGGTGTGGCACACATCACATTGCTCGTACTGGTTGACCTGGAAGCACCATGATGTTCAACAACAGTTAGTTTCTTCGCCATCTTCGAAATCTCAGAAGCCCATTGAGATACCAAGCTGACAGGGCACACGACACTGGTAAAATGTCAAAGGTTACGAACGAATGTCACGGGGGTGATAGACCCACAGAGTGGTCGCAGCCCAACCTTCTTCTCCATCAGCCTTGCGAGGACGACCATCAACAATACGCGTGAGGGTCTGAATAGTCTTTCCCAGGCCCATGTCATCCGCGAGGATTCCACCGTGCTTCTTGCTGCTCTCCCGCTCTGCCATCCAAGTCCGACCAATTACCTGGTGGGGCAGGAGGCGAATGCCCTCACGAAAGCCTTCGACCACGGCTTTTGACATGTCTATATCGTCATGAGCACTCTGCCCGTCTTCCTTCCCATCGAAGCTTTGCTGCAAAAGGTCCTGAAGATCTTTCTCTGTTTCGGCGGAAGTCTTTCGGGGCTCATATGAAAATTCTAGAGGAGCATTGAGCGTTTGAAACCCTTCCCACTGATCGGCCTTGTCAACATATTGATTACGAGGGAGATCCCCATTACTAGGGATGCGGATAGGCTGCGCCGGGCCTGGCCGAATGTGAGGAATGGGGGCAATAGTGTTTGTATGTTTTGGAAGCTGCGGATGTCTGGGTTCCGCAGTTGGGACAGCCCTGTGTATTAATTTCCATGAAAACATTGTTCACTGCTATAGATTATTAGTTTACGTACTGTTCTTCACCAGACGAATCAGATACAGTGTACACTGTGGACTTCTTTGGTTGGCCGCCCGATGTAGCCGAAGAAGCGACCTAACTAAGTGTCAGAGTCAAGAAGAGAAAAGAAGGGTTTCTTTCCCAACGCTTATCGGTTGAGGAGATACAGCCCGAGCCTTGTCCCCGCTACTCGGAAGTAGGTAGAGATTACGGTCCTGAGCAAGTCTTCGGCGACTAGATGAAGAAAAGTGGTCACGTTTCAGAAGAGGTGATGGAGTAGGAGTCGTACATATCTTCCATCTCGAATGGGCGGTGGGGAAGAGAAAGGGTAAAAGTCAAGCAAGACGCGCTCAAACTATAAGTACCGCGTCCGAGTCGCGTGTCCGAGAACGGTCACATGATTGGGGGATGTGCCAAGGGGTGCCACCCTGGATGCCACTCGATTGCTCTCGATATGACTCGGGCTAGCGATAGGCACATGAGTCACCGCTGGCACGCCATGTCTACAGAAGAATATGGACACGCTCGCTTTGATGTGCCGCTCTTGGTGCCGCTTTTCGTTTTTCTCAGTATTTCGTTGTTGTCAGTTGTTTGTGTCGTGGTCCGCATTCGGCCGGGCCGAGAGATGGGTTTGGCAGAGTCGCAGCTTTTATAGCTTCTTCGTCCACGCCAACAGTCTTTGGTCTCGAGGTCTCATGTTGGTATACGCTGATGTCTGAAGATCCCTTCGCTATTGCAAAGTATGTCATGGTCTATCATTCCTACACCCCTAGATCACACTACTCACCCATTCGATGCAGAGAAGCGAAGGCCCTCCAACAGGGCCTCAAAGATCTCCTCAAAAACCGTGATCCGTGGAACAAGGAGGTTGAGTTTCAGAGGAGAAAGTGAGTCTAGTTTCCTCACCACAACGTAAACACTTCTAAGTACAGAGGCAGCCTCCAAAAGCAGTACCTTCTCCTTCTCCTAACCCATCCGAACGCCAGGGAATCCAAAGATGCGGAAACACACATGTGGATGCAGACGTCTTACGCTCTTATCTCTATCTATAAGACGCGAATAGCTGCACTCGAGCATGCTCTTCGTGAGGCCGGAATTCAGCGCCAACATCCCCGAGCACAGCGCTCCGGTCCGGTTGAGTATCGCAAACTTATGCAGCGCTTCAAACAATTTCTCTCAACCGAAGAGAAGTTCTGGACTCAGCTGGTCGTACGCATTCAGCGCCAGTTCGCTCTCTCTGAAGCACGTTCCGCCCTCGCCACGCTTTCAATCGCCGCTGATGCAGAGCCGGATTCTGATGACGCTGATACCGGAAAACATGATCATTTCCGCTTTCCTCCCGAGCCTGCGGCGAATTCATCACTCCAGCCATTGACTTCTGCGCAGCGTACTAGCCGCCGTGCTACCCTAAGCAAGGCGCTAGTTGTTCTTGGCGACCTCGCACGTTACCGCGAGCAGTATAACGAGAGCGCCACACGATCCCGTGGCGGACCCGAGCGCGGTGGTCGTAGCACGCGCGGACGAGGGTCTCAGGCCGACCAGCCCCGTGCGAAGACATATGATAAGGCCCGTGCGTGCTATGAGTGTGCGCGGGACCTCATGCCAGACGAAGGAAACGCGTCGCACCAGCTCGCCATTCTTGCTTCATATCAGGGGGATACATTCGAGAGCCTCGTGCAATATTATAAGGCGCTGTGCGTGCGTGCGGCGTATGACCCGGCTGCCGAAAATATGGGCAATGTACTGTCAAAGTTTCTGGAAGCTTGGAAGCGCAGAAGAAAGAGCAAACCTGGACCGCCACCACCCGAAGATGTCAACCGGACAAAGACCAACCCTCCACCCTTCAAGGACAATGTCATTCTTCTCCATGCACTGTGGAGATTAGACGTTGAGGAGTGAGTGTTTCAGGGTCCACTTACGTGCTTGGCACTAAGTGGAAATTTCAATTCTACAGAATGGATTCTATTGCACCGAAGCATGATGAAGCCGTCGTAAAGGAATTTTCGGAGCTTGTCTCCGATCGGGTTCTCTCGATCGACACAATCAGCAAGGTCATTATTGCCGCACAGGGCGCCCTTTGGAAGCACCGCAAAGTTAGCGTTTCGGCTAGCGTTTCCATGGAGTCTCGGATCGCTAGCCACGTTCTTGCGCTCCATCGCGCATTGCTACGATGTGGTATCACGGAGCTCGACGAGGCGGCGAAAATAGTCGAGGACGATCTCGCTATGCGAATAACAGCAACTTTCCGTCGAACACTTCCAGCCCTACGCATTGCCAGCAGGTGGCTGCGAGTCAACTTGGATTACGTCTTAGGAGACACTCGCAAAAACATATCGAATGCAGAACGTGGCTCTGTTATCAGCGACATCTCCAAGTTCTGGGAGGCGTACACCTCTTTCGCTACACGCATCGTTCTCGTATTTCCACCTACAAGCCTTCCAAAGTTGAAGAGTTCCCTGGAAGAGGATTTCGACACGCGCGGATATCTACCATTGGGAGGCATGTTGGCACAAGAAGTCACCTCGACTGAACTGGAAGGGCAAGACCTTCGTGCGCTGGAGCAAGTTCATCCCAATGAAGAACAACTCATGCGTATCTGGGACATCGGCCATGATGCGCGTCTAGTCGCAGAAATACCAGGGACACAAATGGAGTCTTTTCGAGCTCAATTTTCGCTGATCGACTCTGTTCGAGAGAACGAAGCTGCTGTCACTCAAGAAGTGACTACCGCTGAAAGAAACACAGCCGTCCCGGATACTGGTTCCCATTTAGCCGCGGATGACCGACAATTTGATGAAGACGCCAGAACAGAGACAACAGACCCAGTAGGTGACGCGTTTAGGGAGGTACTTGGCGTATCTTCAGATGATGAGGACGACGACGAAATTGTTTGGAATCCACGGTACGTAACCTCGGCATCCGCTTTTCGCACGACATCTTAGTGCTACTCTGGTGTACAGTCCCGTATCTCCTCCTACTGTCACGCCGGTCCTGTCAAACAAGTCTACTCCGCACGGTCGTACCGGTGGCATGAGCCCTCTCAGCCCTCTCAGTCCGACGAGGCCAAACATCGGCATTGGTTCAACGTCACCTCCGCGCGGTTCTGATGTGTTTACGCAACCACTCAGCACCACCGGACAGGCCTCAAGCACTTCGAAGACGACAGCACAGGATCTCCTGAATAATGTCATGGGTCTGGGGCGACCCGCATATAAGGCCGACCTAAAGTCTTCTTTTCCACCGCACTTTTCCCAGCAGCAACCCCTTCACTCTCCAGTTAGACATCATCAGAGACTACCTTCGTCCTCACAGCCCCAGACCCTGTTCAGCGGTGGAGCTGGGCCATCCATATGGTCTGCTGCTCCCGGTGAGAGTGCCCTAGGTCTTAGTCCTCGCCACCAAGCAAATGGAACACTGCCCGCCTCGCCTCTTACCGGGCTAGCACCTTTAGGACATACTAGCTTACAGGCCGCCGCCGTACCGGGCATACCCTCCACGACTCATGTCGGTGTGCATCTGGGTAGCTCATCGAGTGTGTTATCCCCTTCTACACACGGATTGTGGTCACCATATGACCATATGGAGCAAACGCTGCCAACACACACATCTCACACACCTCCAACATTTCCCACACTGATAGAACGCAACCACAGGCGTATCCCTAGCCCCTCCGTTGGGTTGAACGATGGGTATGCGGACTCTGGTTTCCGAGGCTCCGTTGTCTATGCATCTAGTCCCCGCCAAGCTCCACTGCCTGCAAATGCCTCGAGCACGTATTCCGCGCAACAAAACCTGCCAAATGCATTCAACAATTCGATGGTGTTATCGTCGGCAATTGACCCGCCGCAATATCAATCTATGGCGACGCTTGGCCCGAGCAACTATCCGGTATCCCACAGCACAGATGCTTTATTTGGCTTTCCAAAGTATGGAGACGTGCGTCGACAGCGCACCAGTGGCGTCTGGGGAGACGCCGGATGATGTCGAATGTTCTTTGCGCAGCTTCGTCTGCTTTTAGTGGAGAAGAACAGTGTCTTCCTTCCGATCGCACGTGGCATGACTATTATGTCTGTGCGCTGCTTGCACGCTCCGTGTTGACGACCTGGTGAGTGTTTTGGGCAGAGATGTTGGCGTCGACGGCTATTTGGGTCTGCCTTGGCCACGACCTTGCCCAGGAGTGGTCCGGGGCTCGGTCGACCGCGGGCTTGGTTATGCACTCTTTTGCCTGCTTCCTCTTTCATGTAGGTCATCCATCCGTACCAGTTTCTTTTCGTTTCTGTCTCGCGCGCACATTTGCAGAGAGGCCTCCTTGTCTTGACGTGTTTCATCTAAACGAATCGATGTTCTTCGAACCTCCTAAAGCATGCAGCGAAGATTGATAGCAGGGGCGTGACTATGAGAGACGGATTTAGAATCGCCATTCCCCATGAGGCAGCCCTTGCGGCTGCCTCGTTGCACGTAATCAGTAATCAGGGTAGACACCTGTCGTCTTTTTCTAATCTCGCACATCGTTTTCCCCATCTATCGTCAGACTACTTGGACAGCTAAAGCCTCTAGATGCCATCGAAAAAGCCATCGAAAAAGAAGGTTGTGCCCTATCGCGGAGGATACAAAATGGAGACCCGCTTTCCCAAAAAGGGGATCTTACTCACGCCGTTGCACGGAGCTGGTCCCCGCTGCAGGGCGGACTACAGCCCGCACGATGACGGTCCCTGGACGATGCTGCAGATCATGCGTATCGACGACGATCAAGTGGAGCAGTATACATGCGCGATGCCCCGCTACTATGCCGTCCCTCTGGTATTGATCAACAAACGCCTGGCGTTCTTCGAGGCGCAGTGCGCCCCCGACGGCACGCCTTTCCCACGTGGGGACGGGTCTCTCGGGCTCAGTCAGCGCGAGCTCAAGGAGTACACTTATCTCTGGCGGCTGCGCTGCCGCTTCCTGCAGGACGTCTTCGACATGAACCACGAGCGGCGGTTGGACGAGGCGTGGCGGTGCGACAAGATCCACGGGTACGTGCACCGGACGTACAAGCGGTACGGCCACGACGCGTACCAGCGGCACGCGTACTGGAGGGACGAGATCGAGGCGGGCCGCATGCCATACGCCACCCCGGACATCGCGGACATGGGTACGTGTCCCCCTCCCTCGGTTGCCGTCACTCCGCCGCCGCCACGACGACGACGACGCGGGCTGACGTTCAGTTCACCTGCAGACTGGGAGGCCTTCCTTGCCGAGGAAATGACGACCAGCATCCGCCTCAACGCGTTCCTGTGGAATCGCATCAGCCAGGGGTACAGCCGCCTCGTTCGTGACGACCCGCCACTCGCGAGATGGCAGGCGTGGCGCAGGGGTGGCACTAGCCGAGATCGCACCGCCTCTCTGTTCCGCACACCGCCTCCGTCGGCTCCGTTTCCCGCGCCCGAGAGCAAGTGCCTGTCCGAGGAGCCTGACAGCGCCGCGGAACAGGAGCACGAGGACGGAGAGACGGCCGCGGCCGCTACTACTAATAGTGCGGCGCAGGAAAAAGCTGCTGCGCAAAACTTATGCAGTGCCACACTCTCCGATGGCGATAACGACAAGGATTGCGGAAGCGTCCTAGCGGCGGCCTTTGATGGGTCCCAAGTATGGGCGCTGCCGTTCCCGACGTCGGACTTGTCGCGAGGGGCAAGCCAAGCCGCGGCAAGCACAGGCGGCACAGGGGACCCTAGCCTCAGACGGATATCACTCATACTCGATGTACCTCAAGACATGACCTTGACGGACATCCTGTGTACGCTCTCCCGTGTAGAGGATGACGTTAGCAATAACCGCAGTGAGTTGAAGGTGGCATCGCTTACAGTCTTGGCACTAATTCTGCTTGCAGAGACGACACTTAGGGTTAACTATACTTCAGATCTCTCTTAGGGTCAGAGCTGACTCCGTCGAGGCGCTTTGGGGCAGTATATAGGGTTTGTGCAAATACTTAACTGTATTGATGAGAAAATGAACGAACGAACGATGCAATATTGATGATAAGGATGTACAGTGCATGCATAGTACGAGAATGAAAAATTTGAATAACGAATGTTGTGCCGCAAGGTGACCAGACTGAGAGTTGAATATGAATAAATGAGTGAGTGTCATCATGAGTAGAATCCTCGCCGGGATCTGCAAAACATGTCCATGAGAACGAAATGAAATGAACGCGTCACCTTCCGTTCACCCACGCGTAACGCGTTATCGTTGTCATCGACGAGCTACCGCCCCGCGGCGCTCATGATATCGTTATGGGCGCTTCGCCCCAGCTGCAGCACGCAGCTTATCGAGTACTTCGTCCATGCCCTTCAGCCCGACGCGCTCGCGACGTGCGCGATCACCCTCAATCACCTGCTCGATGCTCATTGCCGGACCGTGGGACGGAGTGTTGTTCGTTTGCAAGGCTTGGGCCACCACCTTATCGAGGCCACCACCAGAGAGTTCTGACGCCGTCGAAGCTGAAAGCCTCTTCAGCGCACGCGACGCACGCCTTTCGTCCTTCCAACGGCGCTCTGCTTCTGCGTCCACTGCGTCCTCGCCTCCTACGACCGTGCGCTCGGGGATAGCATCCAGTGCCTGGTCCTCCGATGCGCGTGCGCTCGGGCCTGGACCAAAACGCTGGGTGATCCCAACTTCACTACCGCTCCCATCAGAAACGCTCTCGGCCGGATAGACGCTTGAGTAAGCGCTCGAGTGGCTCATGCGCGACTGCGAGCCAGAAGCGCTGCCCGAACCATACCCCGACTCGGACTCGGCGCGAAGGTACTGTACCGCCGCTTGTACCTCTTCTTGAGATTCGGTGGTCTCACCGCTCGGGCGGCGCTCTGTAAATGCGGTAAAGCCGAACTCCTCTTTCTTCTCTCCACCCCAATTGATGACAAGCCAGCGCAGCCCACGGATCTCGCGCTCACGCCGTCGTACAACGCGCTCCACAGTATCTAGCTGTCCACGTAAGGACGCGATCTCTGCCCGAAGGTCGGCATTTTCGGTTTGCAACGCAAAGATGTTCGCGGGTGTTGGCGGGATAGGCACAACCACGCGGGAAGGTGGTGGCTGCGGAGACGACGGTGGCTGTGACGCCATTGTTGAGGCCGAGAAGGAGGACGGGGGTGCATACGGGGGAGACTCAGATGATGTGTGTGATTGTACAAGCGGGGACGGGACGGTCGGTGAGGACCGTTTTGATCCCGACCGAAAAGGCCACGTAGAATCCTTGTTCTTGTCCTTATTTGTAGGTCTTTCATCTCTAGGTCGCCGCACACTCCCGCTTGCAGTAGATGCGATGGCGGGTGAAGACCTGAATGCAGATGGTGCAGTGGATCCCGAAGTGGACGACACTAGATTATTTGAGGAATCCGTGGCAGAGCTACCAACAGCACTACTGCCAGAAGCGGATAACGCATTCGACGCTGATGACGGGGTGGTAGGTACGATGAGCGTGCGGGTCGAAGACTCACTAGACGACGGCGAACTTGTAGACCGGCCGCTAGCTTGTCGCGATCGCGAGCTTTCAGAGGATGCACGTGATGAGAGGCTGGGTCTGGGGAGACCCGGCAGTGGTTCAGCCGGCGGAGGGGAACTAGAGCCCGGCCCTACCCGATTGGTCAGTGCTGAAGAGGCGGCTGCTGTCGACGGCGACTTGGAAGAGTTTGAGGGTGACGTTGGGGTCGGGGCTGATGACGACCGCGTAGCTGTGATCGATTGGCCAGAAGCGCCAGCAGCGGAAGAAACCGGTAAGTTGGCGCCGATAGATGATGCCGGAGCGGCCTTGGTGAGCATACGAGAGTCTGAGGCTGCACGGGCCCTCAGCTTGGACGGTACCTGTTCCAGAGCAGTACTTTAGTGTTGACTCATCGTTTAGTAAGATACCAACTCACGGTGACCTTTGAGTCTTGGACGCTAGCATGTCCTGGGGGGTTAATCGGCGATGTATGTGCGGCTTTTGGGACTACGAGCCAAGATGCGTGCTTCGTGCTGGACGCGGCTGTGCCCGGCTCCGGCTGTCTCCCACCAGGCATTTCTAGAGGAGGCTTCAAAGTCGCACTTTGGATGGGGGGACTTACTCGCTTCGCTGACGAGTGAGGTCCTGGACGGGGTGATACCGTTCGCTCAGATGTTGGAAGCACAGGGGGTGACGACTTTGACAACGAGATGACCGACGACTTCGGTGAGGGGGGGGATATGCGCCTCGACCCTGTCAAAGAATTAGGCGTCCGAAGAATGCCGACTCGAACAGAGGCGGCACGCGACGTGGAGCTTGAGTCATTGCCACTCCCCACTCCCGATCTTGTTCGAATCCTGAAACCGAGGCCGAGACCGGTTGCAGCGGATTCGGATCCGCTAGCGCTTGTGTATCCTTGCGCGGATTCCGACGCGCTTTCACTGCCCGATGTAAACCTATGCGATGGCGATCGCGGCGTCGATATTGCAAACCTGCGACCACTGGGAGAAGATAACTTGGCATCGTAGGGGCCAGCTTGGCCAGGAAAGAAAATTTGGGGACTGCCTGGTGAGGTGGGAGTACCGTGTTCTGTAGAGTGCGAGTCATCTTCCGGAGGTGGAGGTAAAGGCGTGGTCGGAGGAGGTTTGGCGGGGGGGAGGATACGAGCAGATAGATACTTGCGGTCCTCATCATCTGACGCGTAAGATCGGAGAAGTACGGTCGGCGTTCTAACACTAGCAGAACGCGGAGGCTCAGAATCCGAGAATGAGCCTCCCAATGCAATGGCGGACGTTGGCGTCGGTGTACGCGACTTGTTCCAACCATTTGAAGAAAGAGAAGAGGGCGGACGCGCTGTGGACCGCGTAGATCTCGAGTTTGTAGGTGAAATTGAGGAACGTTTGGAAGAAGACGCGTCTTCAAATGTAGGTAAGGGAGAAAAGGATGTTGAAGGAATGGTGAGCTGCGGAAGCTGTGATCGAGCTGGGATTGACTCCGAGGGTGAATGTGGGGTTCTGCGCGTTGTAAAGAAGAAAAAAATGAGAAGTCGGCACGAAAAAGATCGACGGAGGACATACACATTCGTCGAAGGTCTGGGAGTAGGTACAGGAGTAAGTGTAGGAGAGCGCTGGCCGGGAGGAGCTACGGGAGACTTTTTCCGCAGACCAAAGAGGGGGATCTTACGCTTTGATTTGTTCGAGGGATCGGTTGACGGAGAAGGGACGGAAGAGTGTTGACGGCCACGAAAGAGTTCGGAAAGTTCGGAGGTCTTTGAACGGATCTTAGCAGAGGTGGTAGAGGGACGGGAGGTGGTGGTGGCCATGTATGGGTATCGAAGGAGGGTGTCAATGCGCGGGGGAGTGTCGTATGTATATGCGCACTGGCATAACTAGGTTCACTGGGCGCCTCAGCGCACTGTTTCTCTTCCAGTTACGGATTACGGCGCGGCGGTATTAGTCGCATCTTTGTTGTCTTATGTTTGCACCGGAAATGAATTTCCTCAGATCTATCCTCATACCGATCTCCGGGTTCCGGGCACCCTTATTCCTTATTACCTCATCAATCCCTTGTCGTCCGTTCTTCCTCACCCACCGGCCTTTTTACGACGCCGCCCATCTTTTAGCCCTTCACATTCTCTATTTTCTAAATGCACCTTTTTATTTTTATTATTTTTGGCCACCCGTAATCGTCATTCGCCTGTCACACTCTAATCAGGTTAGCCCGCTGGGGTCTGGACTTCTCAGCAACCGGTTCAATAATCATTATCAGTTGCTCGTCTTCGTCTGCGCCAATTCAGTATCCAGACTCGGTTCACTTCATTCTTCTCGTACTCGTGTCTACATTACTCGACTACCCTGCAATCAGTGTTTTACTCTGCAGGTGTACTATCTGTAGCTTGTATACGCCCCTCGTTACAGTGTTTGGTCCCTTTCTGTCTTTCAGGACTGTCAACACCTTATCAAATTGACCCTGATCCGCATAATCGTCTGTTTGCATGCTCACATCCGAAATGCATCCTTGACTACGTGCCACCGGCATTCGTTCGAGTCTCTGAGTATTAAAAAGTAAGTTACGAGCACCGTAGTATCATCGTAACCAATGGAAGTGTCGACTGAGGAAAACCCACAGTATTATTATGGTGTAGTATCCATGCCAGTGGTCGACGTATGTTCTCGAAAAGGCGTCATCTATCCTCGGGCTCCTTTACAGGGTCTTCTTCAAGTTTCCTTCTTCTGATCTGTCACCTAATCCGTTCAGCCTCAAGAACCAAGCATTGGGCGCCCCGCTACGTTCGGATGTGTATAGTGAACCATCCAGTCAAAACTTCGACGATGAAATTCGAAGTGTTATATTATCGCGCCTGAACAACGTAAAACACCACACGCACATGGGTTTTTCTCTTCTCCTTAGCTCTTTCATCAAGACATGCCCACTCGTCACTTGTGCAGTCTACATTCCTACTGGCGATGCCTTGCTCCACTCTTTATTAGCTTCTCTGTCTGCTGTGGCGCCACTTGTTCCCCTCCCGAATAGGTCGCGCCATTGACAGTTTCTGGTTCTTAGCCTCGATACTCATAGCCCCTCTAGGCAATTCTTGCCCAGAACCAAGCATAGAATCTGGACGCACTCCGCGCCAGGATATTAATGAGCTATTACGGCGGAATCAATCACGATCATCTCCAGAAGACGCTTGGCTGCTGGAAGCAGGACCTGCGATCGCTTACCTGTACCTTGAGTTTCTTGTGTCGATATGCTTTGTATGGATAACACTCGAGCTTGAATCGTTAATTGTTCTACTTCTGTTCCTGAGGTCTCCTTACAAATGCACATTCTGGTGATGATGGGCTTCTTTCCACGCGACCCTGTGATTTGATGTGCGAATAATATCATTTTTCCACCCTGTCATGTGCTCGCGTTTATCTTACTTTGGCTTCTCAGGGCTTCTGACGCGCACACCAGCGTCAATGGTTGACTTCACAATAGCTCTTAACCCACGCTCTTTGTCCCCAAATCGAATGGAAGGCCCCCCAGTCTCACAAGACAGTGTACCGTGGCCTGTCTATCTGTCTTGCGGCGACATTCTATTCGGGTATCTCCAGTTACGACCGCAATCTTGGTTTTCGTGGGCTTCTCTTTCTCTCCAGCGCTTCTTACGTTTCATCCAGAGACTTGGCTGCGAGACTGAGCGCGTGGAATTCTGTGTTCGGACAGACTTGCACTAGTCCGCGTTCCGTGTTGCCCGTGAACGACCGCTGGATGGCCCCACTCACGTCCACGTCCGTTCGTCTCCGCCACACAATGCACCGGAGAAACCTACCTACGGATCCTAGTATTAGTCCCCTATCTCATCTCACTAGGAGGAAATCATATATACAAAAAAGACATGACAAGACGGACCACCGCCTTCCGGAACGGAACAGACAAGTTTTTCTTATTTATTTATTTACTTTTTCGCGTCCCTGCGGGGCTTCCTAGGCATCACGCGATGGCTGAGCTTTTCACCGGGCGTCGTAAGCGGGCGGCGATGTCTTTCCTTCTTTCTATATAATGCTTTCTTTGAAGGTGCTGTGTTTGGTTGGAAGCCACGAGTCCGTGCCTGGGGTGTGGGGTGATAGGTAACCGAACATGTTGCCCGAATGCAGTGCTCCTCGAGGCTGACGGAGCCTCGGTGGTACACTGCAGACCTGCGTGACTACTCGAGCCAACGCCGATCCCTTCCTAATCGCTCACTCTCATCTTCGCTTGCCCTCGGTCCATCTCCGTGCGCTAGTTCACCGCCTTGTGCCGAAAACGCATTTGTTTGTGGATTTTTCGGGACGAACACAATGCGGTGTAATTGTCTTTCTCTATCGATGACTCTCGATCAGCTGAGGATACTCCGGGCGTGCTA
>WNGR01019739.1_pt1 | contig 13367 bp, 16 predicted proteins | sample 5407581 | NCBI WGS metagenome assembly WNGR01 (sample SAMN13153383, study PRJNA577476) | soil metagenome | isolation source: 80 cm soil or saprolite under Garry oak tree replicate 2 | place: USA:California | collected 2016-06-15 | reverse complement strand
TCGTACTCGGCGTGCGCATCTTGTGCGCCTTCTTGCCATCGTCCTTCTTCCCTACATCCCTCTCCCTATCCCGGTCCTTCTCCCGCCCACCAAGAAGTCCGAGGCCAAACATCGGCGCGTTAAGACTCAACTTGCGCGCCGCGCGCCGCAGGCCTGCCGGTTCCTTGTCCTTATCCTTGTCCCTGTCCTTCCCCTTCCCCACAGATAAAGACGAAGACGACGATGGCGCGCCATTGGTAGGTGGCGCCACCGCCGCCGCCATCGCGTGCCCCTCCGCGGTCGACGCGGACTGCGGCGACGGCTCCACGTGCGGGTGCGGACTCACGCTGCGGTCCCGTGGCGTACCGCTCCCGCTCCCGTGCATCGAGTGCGGCCGTCCGCGCCGGCGCCCTGCCAGCAGCGCCGCGGGTGTTCGCGGGCGCGCCCACCGATGCTGGCGCCGATGTTGCTGCTTGTGGTGCTCATCGGCATGACCGTCGCCGTTGCCATCGCCATTGCCGCGGTCGTCGTCATAGTCTTCATGGTCGTCGTCTTCATCGTAGTCGGAGGGGTCGGAGGTAGATGGTGGTGATAGTGCGTCGGAGGTGCTTGCCAGCGGTGGAGGACGGTGCGCCGGCGCCGTTGGCGCGGGTGAGTGCGAGCCTGAGGCTGACGTAGTCGGACTTGGTAGCTCTACATCGGGCCGGAACCCCTGTGGTGTCGGAGGAACCACCGGGAGTGGTGGGGGTGGCGAATGGGGGCGGTAATGGTGGGGGTGGTGGGGGTAATGCGAGGACGCGGCAGAGCCTGGACCCGGTGGAGAGCCCACAGCATCGAACTCGCCGAGTGTCGTGCTGCTGTACGTCGCGGAGAGGCGTTTGACGTGATAGCCGAGACGCGCACTGCTGCGTCGCCACAACGAACTTGTGCCGGAGGCTGAGGACCCCGCGTCCGACTGTGACGGCGCTGAAGAGAGTGCCGTCGACGTCGTAGCCTGCGATGGCGTAGCCGCTATTGCAGGCACAGGAGGCGTACCCATGTCCTTCTCCTTCACCTTGTCTTTATCCTTCTCCTTTTCCCGCTCATCTTTGGGTGACTTGGCGCTCCACCGCTTGAACCAAATGCTCGGCTTGCGATCAAACTCCTTCGATGAGCGTCCTTCCTCCTTCTCCCGTTCCCGTTGCGGCTCTCGCTCCCTGTCCACACCTCTCTCTTTCTCTTTCTCCTTCTCCTCCTCTTTCTCTCTTTCCTTCTCCTTATCCGCCGCGAGTTCCATGCCATTGACGTACAGGGAGGGAACGGGCGGCACAGGCGGTGTATGCACCCCTGGGCTCTGCGGGGGGACAACCCCCTCCATGGTCGACGGGCGTACCCTCGAGCTGCCCGGAGAAGGTCGAAAAGTATGGAATAGCCTCGTAGGGGAAATGGTTGTGGAGTCAGAGGTCCCCGGTATGCGAATTGCGGGGAGAGACCTTTTGCGTGACGGGGGGGCTACAGAGGGTACGAGGGGTGGTGAGACGAGGGAAGGGGATGAAGGCGCAGTTAGTATAGGAGGTAGTGCGGGTGTGACTGCGGGTGCGGGTGCAGGTGCAGGCGTAGGTACGTGCGAGTCTTCTAATCCGGGCGGAAGCGCGGGTTCTGGGAAATCTGACGCTGCTCCTCCGTTGGCCTCTGCATTCGCTGCGCCGACGGGCGGGTCTGCGACGACGTCAGAAACCGGGGAGGGCGCAGGCGGCTTGAGGCCTAATGAGGCAAGATCGAGGTCGACCGCCTGATAGTAGAGGACATATGCGCTCCCGGAAGCGGCGTCGCCAAAGAATTGCGGGATTTCACTCTCCTTGATTGGCTCGATCTTGTCGTCGTCGAACTTGAGCCATGTGTGAGGGCCTTTAACAACTGCGACGTAGTGTCCATGATGAGGACCACTGTATACGAGGAGCCATCAGTAAGCACATCGCCACAGACATGGAGGGATCATACCTGCCGATGTGCACAACAATCCCAAAGAGCTCGTAGAGCCGATCAGGGTCATCCACTTCGTCGACGGTGTTGAACAGACGCAGCTCAAAGGGGAAGGCGACGCGATAGGTGAGTTTGATGTACTTTCTCAAGTCCTCCTGATACTTGAAGCGTTTTAGATGGAGCGCGAGTATATTTGGAAGTTTCTTTATCTTCATCCTATAAGGATATTATCTCGATCGTCACATGCGTCGGAAGAACGAAAGATGACAAAACGCACCGCTTCTCGGCTTCCTGGAGCCCGCAACAGCTATCGCAAAAGAATTTGTTCCGCTGGCACAACATCTCGCTGGCGCTGAACTGTCGCAAGCATGCGGTAACACTCGAATTTTGCTCAATGTCAATCGAGAGGTCGAGGAACGATTCATCGCGCGAGGACACCTTTTGCCAAGAAGGAAAAGAAGAGCCTGTGTCAGTTGATCCATGGATGCCACCATTCGCCCAACAAAAATACCGAGGCACGAGCGCCGGAATGATGAGGGCAGGGGCACTGAGGTACGAAAGAAGCAAGGAGACGGCTCACCGTTTCGCAAGTCAGACAGCGAGTTTCCGAAGTGAGCGTGCCTTCGAAAAGGCGATGCACGAGGGTATCACTTTGTTGTGATATATCGGAGTGTACGGTGCGGGTAGGAGCGTTGTTCGATACCAATGTAGCCACTGATGATGACACTGACGCCGAGCGAGCAGGAGAGTAAGCATGGACGTCGTACGGATGGTGGACGTGCACCAATGTGCCTGAAGCACATGGGAACAGTACTCACAGTCTTCGCGAGAGTCGTTGGAGGAACTCACGTCCCTGTCCCTGTGGTGCTTGTTGCACTGTATTTCTTCGACGATCTTGTTGAGGAGATAATTAAGAAACTCGTGGGCGTCTTGGTGCATGGCGCCGCGGAAGAGTTCGTTGCCATCGCGGAGCTTGTCGATGAAGGCACGGGGAGATACGGCACCCTTGTCCGCGGGATTCTTAGAAATATATACGTAGAGGGAGCGGAGCGCGGAGAAGAGAGTGGGAGGTGCGGAGGGGATGATGGGAGTGGGGGGAGTGGGAGCAGAAGGAAGATCGGGGACGGGCTTTCCGGGTTTGCGACGCGTGCCGGTCGTTGCTGGGGTCGGTGGGTGGGTGGGTCGTGATACAGAATGAGGTGCAGGGGGGGCAGAGATGTCTGTAGATTGGATGACGAGGTCGCGGAAAGGGGAGCAGAAGTAGAGTACTTGGAGCACGGAGTTGGCATAACTAAGCAGGAGTGTCAAAAGTTGAAGCGGACAAGGGCAATACGATGCCGTAGGGTAAAGTGAAATGAACGTACCAGGTATTTCCAAACTTTGGGGAATCAAATCAAAGAAAGAGTGAAAAGAGGGGAGAAGCGCAGAGCGGAAGATCACGTACATTTTCTAGACCAAACTGCTTCTCGTCGGCGATGGCGAGTGTCGGATCGAGGGTGGATTGTGAGGAAGTGGGAGATGTTGGTGTATGTTGGGGAGCAAACCACTTTCCTATGGCCATGGAGGGGAGGTAGATGACGACGCGGACACGTCGAACGAGAGGGTCAGGGACGAGTTTGGAGGGGAGCGAAGTTTGTAGGCGAGGTACGGGTAGGTTCATGAGATCAATAATCCCGCGGAGCTATCAAGCTGGCCACTGTAAGATCCAGCTCGGCACCACGAACGGTATCTCTAATTTATTTCTTATAATTTATGTCTCATAGGCACTGTCCATGCATCACATCGTTTCCTCATCATCATCAACGTGGTCCATCCTTTCGTGCCTTGTGCCTTTCCACCACCCACCTCCCACGATCACATGGCCTCCACTTTCGGACGCGTCCCACATGAGCAGGAACCTTCCTCCGACTCTCTTCCGAGCAAGTGTCAAAGTTCCTATCCCTTCGGTGGGAGATCCCCCCAATCAACGCACAGCACAAGCCTTCCTCACAACTCGCGTCTGGGTGACAGAATGGCTTTTGGAAACAAGGTATAGACAACGCGAGGCACGCAACAAGAATGTTTTCCTTCTTTTGGCAATCACCCGCCAGAAGCTAAGATCGGATCCCATCAGCCGGTGCGCAGGACGAGGTGCACGCCGCTCTGTGAATCGACGATACCACTAATCTCACCCACCCGCAGCGAAAACGCCGCATCCTCGAACGGCTTCTGCATCTGCCCCGGTCCAAACCAGCCCAGGTCTCCGTCGTGGTCGTGCGAGGAACAGTCCGAGTGCTTGCGCGCGAGCGGGCCAAACTTGTCCGCGCTCCCCCCGATCTCCGTATTGTATCCCTCCAAGATCGCGATGGCCTCTTCCTTCGAGCGCGTGATGTGAGGCTACAAATAATCTCTGCTTAGCGACAGAGAACAAGAGTATAGACGATGGTATGATGGACGACGGTAGGGAGGTGGGCGAAGAAGCGACGACTTGCCTCTTTCCAGCTCGACGGCCGTCGCGAGCCGCTGTGCTTGACCAAGATGTGACTCGCGCGGACCTTTTCTGGGCGAAGAAGTTCCGCTCCCGGAAGAGCTTTGATTTGCTCCTCCGTCAGATCCTTTGGTGCATCCCACACGGACTCCTGCGTCTGCGTGTTATGGAAATATGGCACCTTTCGCGAATTCGAGAAGCGGACTTCCCAGCCAGACTGTGGATCCCCATCAATATAGCTCCAGTTAGCTATTTTCAAAAGCGGTGGACGTACCATGCTCGTTGGGTAGTGGGGGTTACTGACGACGACCTTTGAGCGCCGCTGACCAATGCAAAGATTGTGATCACGTGTCAAGAACGCGTCGCACCAGCCAGTCAGCGCCAGTCAGCCGCCACCCCCACTGCCGCAGCACTAAATACCAGCCAGTTGCCAGTGTCCCCTTGCAACTCTCGCGTACTTACTAGCCGGGCACCTCACAGCCCTACCAATTGAACGCAGCGTCGGAAGCATGAAGTCCGTCTACGGCATGCTGATGACCGTCCTGTTCTACACCACCGGTTTCATATGCGCCCTACGCACCGCGGCTTGGCTCGCCATGCACACGCTCATTCCCACCATCTCCCGTATCATCGCGCTATACTATCGCCCCTCCTCCTCACCCTCCTCCAACCCCGCTCCTCCTTCTCCCGCCGCTGGCGGGGCGGGGTTCGCGTCGAACGCGGGAGCGGGCGCAGGGGACGCCGCCGGGCTACTTTTCAAACTCGTCCACACCGCCGCTGGGCATGACCTCTTCGTCCCCGTCCCAGTATCTGCGTCGGTGTACCACAGGGAAGCAGTGGAGAGCAGGACCCTCGCCCGACTCGCCCTCCTCTCGTCCCTTGTTGGCGCGGGCAGCGTCGCGGCATACTACTACTTCCTCGTCAGTATAAGGGCCCTTCTCCATCTTACCTCTATGCACTCTTTTGTTTTTGTTGCGGCTGACGCGGTGCTCGCGGTTGTGCAGCGCGGACAGTCGGTATGGACCTGGGCCAAGACCACCCGCAGAATCTCCGCTGCTTTGCAGCGGCAGCGGCACGGCCCATCCAGCCCCGGAATGAGAGCGGCAACTGACACCGACAGCGGTACCACAGAGTCCTCCACTCATGCCCGCTGCTCCAAGACGAAGCTCAACCCCGCCGCGCCCGCGTTCACCCCCTCGTCCTGGCCCTTCAGCGCGTCTTCGTCTTCACCATCCCCTGCGCCTGCGCCTCCCGCCACCTCTCCCTCGCTCCCGCTGATGCACCGCCTAGACCCGACCGCGCGCACGTTCGCCCCGCGCGGCTGCGCAACGCCGCCGTCGCCCGCGGACTCCTCGGACTCCGCGGGGCCTGCGACGCCATCGCCGTCGTGCGTGCCGAGCGCGTTTGCGTTGGCCGCTGCGCGGGTGGCACGCGCGGCCGGTACCGGGATGGGTAAGAGCGGCGGCGGTGTGAACGCGGGAGTGCGTTTCCCTGTTGGGGTTGGCAAGATGCGCGTGGTGCGGCCTGAGGAGGTGGTAGTTGGGGAGCGGCGCCCGGACGAGGTTTTTGTGTTCTTCTGAGACTGTTGGTTAGGGCTATCTTCATCCTTTTTATCCTTTCTTTTGTGCCATCCACCATCCCCTTCCTTTCCCCTTGTCATTCTTTGATCACGTTCCTTCATACGGTTTTGATGTCTGTTCCCAACACGATACTGCACACGATGGGTCCAATAATTGATTGTTGCGCGTTCTGGAAGCAGACTTTTCGGCACACGGAATGGACAGACACGGAATAGAATTCCCCAGTCGCGGGTATAATATCCTAAGATCACACAAAAAGCGAGGGGAAAAAGGGGCATCTAGTAGTTGGAGATGATAATACCGTCCGTACTCAGGGTGTATATGTTAAGACACAGCACTGCACGCAATACACACGCGCAAAAAATGGAACCTCTCCCGGAAATCGCCTCCCTCAAAACCCGGGAGATAAAAGAATCGAAACAAAGTTCAAAGTCAAAGTTCAAATCAGTCCAAGCCGTACCCACTCGGGTTCTTCGTCTGCCAGTTCCACAGGTCGCGGCACATGGTCGTCAGATCCTGCTTTGCACGGAACCCGAGCTCCCTCTCTGCGAGCGAGGGGTCTGCCGTCAGATCTGGGACATCCCCGCGCCTGAAGATGAATAAAACCTCCAATCGTCAACGAGGCTTTTCACATGGGCCTCGAGGATCTGTAGCACGCTGAAACCCTGTCCGCGGCCGAGGTTGTACGCTTTGTACTGCGCGGGTGTCGGGCAGTTGTCGAACACGGTCGAGCCGGGCGCGAGCGCGTCGAGCGCGAGGAGGTGGCCCGATGCGAGGTCAAGCACGTGCAAGTAGTCACGCACACAGGTCCCGTCTCTACGCGAGAAAAAAAACACATGCAATCGTCAGTCGAGCTCCGCCGAAGAGGAAAGCGAAAAAAAAGTGGGGTGGAAGGAAGAGAACGTAAAAAAAAAAACGCACGGCGTTGGGTAGTCGTCACCAAAGACTTGCAGCGTGGACTCATTTACTCGCCCAATGGCCATGTGAGCGAGCAGGGGGAGGAGGTTGCCTGGTCTCCCACGCGGGTCTTCCCCGATCAAACCGGACGGGTGCGCGCCTGCAGGGTTGAAGTACCGTAACGAGATGGCACGCCAGCGCGTGGGTTCCGCTGCGCAAGGTTGTTCAACGAACACGGCGGCAGCACGAGGAAACGGAGCGACGCACCGTGCGCGAGATCCTCGATAACCGATTCACACATCACCTTGCTTCTCCCGTATGGGCTGTCCGCCTTGAGTCGAGTCGTTTCCGGAATTGGTACTTTCGGGGGGTCGCCGTATACGGTTGCGGAGGACGAATAGACAATGCGGGCGCAGTCGAACTCAGACATGACTTGGAGGAGGTATATTGTAGCGGTGACATTGTTGTGGTAGTATGTCACTGGAATCTCGGACGACTCGCCCACTGCCTTGTACGCCTAAATAATTGGCGCCGAAACCAGGAAGCGCAAAAAAGTCAACATGCCTCTCTCGACAAATGAGCAACGTAAAGAACAAGAACGTACTGCAACGTGAACAACACCCCAAAATCCGCCCTTGCCATATTTTTCAAACACTGCACGCACGTCCGCAGGGCTGGTCAGGTCGCACGTGTACTTGTCGATCACGGTCGACTCTTTTTCGAGTTCTGTTGCATCTGCCGGCAGTGCATTTCGTGCAATCTCCTCTAGTCGTTTGAGCGCTTTGGGGTATGAGTTGTGGTAGTTATCGATGCTGACGACCTTGTATCGCCGTGTTTGCTGAAGAGCAAATACGACGTGGGAGCCTGGGCACATTGTCGGTCAACCACGGTCACCAAATAGTCAAGAACCACGAAATAGGGAATGCCCACCGATGTAACCGGCGGCGCCGGTGACCAAGACACGCTGTCGAAAAAGGTGAATGGTCGCATGATGGTCGGAAGAGAAGTCCGCACTCTGAGAGAAGGTTTCTCTGTAGAAGGCATTGGGTGGTGGAGAACAGGTGGGTGGCCGGGGTATGCTTGAGAGTGAGAGTGAGGGAAAGAGAGAGACAATAAGTTAAGCGGACGTAGTGAACGGGGTCAGGGTTACGATACTAAGGTAGAACGATGTGAGTGTTGACTCTAAAAGAGTGTTGGTTTTTTTTGCTTGCCGACGTCAGACTAATTACAACATGCTCGTGTAAGTTACGTCCGTATCGTCCCACCAGGAAATTTTCCTCGATCGGGATGCCTAGCGTCTAATCCCTCTCACAGCCCCCAGCTTGTGGCTGCATTGCCCCCAGCGAGCAACTGCTAGGACCGCAGCAACTCGCAACTAGGCAAGGCGCCAGCCACTGATAGCACTGGAATACGACCCATTCTGACTGCACAACAGTCCCAACCAAGTCGCATCTTCGATTCTTCGTTGTGTTGCCAAGGCAGCCCATCCAGCTTCGGACGCACAGTACGTCATCGTGCCGCTTCAGTCTTCCCCCCGTTCCTGGACCAGCTCCAACATCACCTGCACCGGTGGAGACCAGTACCGTATCCACTTCAACTTGCACAGCGCAAGGATCCGCCTCCTCGCCGCCTCACTTTGCATTGCCTCCGTTACCAGCCTCTCGGCGCGCATTGTTAAACGCCGGCGACTTATTCGCCCGACGACCGCAGGCTTCGGTCAAAGTTCCGAGTATCCTGCAGACAGAGCGCAGTCCCCAAGTCCAAGGATGGCGGTGCAAGCTGTGTCCATCTCCGTACTGCATACGTACTGCATACGGACCTCCGCGTCGGTATGAAACTTCGTTATTATTAATGACTGAACCTGATGCACGTTCCGTGCATAATATATACAGCACAGTACACGGGGTGTTATAGTTTCATGCTAACCACGTCGCCTCAGACGTAAGGCGGATACTCTAGTGGCAAGTGAGCTCAAACCCGAAACCCGAGAATAGTAGACTTCGGAATAACCCAGTCCGACTCGGAGGCTCAAAGATGATCCGAGGTCAAGAAACTTCTCGTGGTGACGCGTGCAAATTTCGAGTCCGGTTTCGTCGCGGCAGAACGATGATTACGCGTTAAACAACAATAGTCCAGAGCCACTGCGTTACTCAAACGTAGGTGTAGCTACCTCCGTTCCGAGAGTTAGTTGCTGAACAACTCGCCCACATATTCCTTCTGTAATGTGTTCGTGCTTTTAGTTGTGAGCGGTACTGAACAGGACATCCCTTCCGAAAGATTGTCACGCCCTGTTCCCAGCTGAACCCATCGGAACCTACACAACTGTACCGACCGTAATCAAACTATGATGCGGCGCTGATCGTGCGCCATCACTACGGCGACCTGTCTTCGCAATGACCCGATATCGATGAGTTTGTGCCTCGATTCCTACGGCTTCGTGTCTGAGCAAATGACGAAACGGGCGTGATGACCGGCGATGGCACGGGGCCTGGGTAGTGAAGTTGAGATCAGCCCAAATAACGTTCCATCTCAGAGCCACTCCGAATCCCCAGTAGTAGCACCTCCTCAATGGGCGGGTGGATGGTCGTGGAGCCCTGAATCGGTCGTTCGCCGACATCTACTACTAGCGAGCAGGAAGGCGACTCAAGACCCGAAAAGCCAGATAGGGTTTCTGTCTTCGAGTCGCGTATGTGGAACGGAAGTTGTACAGTAGAAGACAAGATCGCAAACTACATACGAGTCAGTTGGAGAGATGATTCTAAGATCGGCAAAACGTGAGTTCACATCATGATGTTCTCAGGTGTCAGAACAAACCTTAAGAGGGTCACTTTATCAGCGCAACCGATAAGCGCCCAGTACCAAGAAACGAGAAATTGATTTCTCTGAGTCCACGTCCTCGAAGTTTTGCGTCTCTCTGCCCTCAGGTGATGAACGTGAACGTAATGAACGTAGTTGTCACAACTGGCACCTGTTGTTTATTATTCTTAGAGAACGCCGCTGCTCTTTCACGATGATGCTCTATCGTTTAGCAATCGATCATCGGATGAATCGAGTACACTGCTTTGCCGAAAATGAAAACCCGAAATATGTGAGAAAAACCTATGGCGTCGCTAGAGGCCTCTTCGTGTCGAGGTTGAATGGAAATGCAGTAAGTACCGTATTCAAGCCAAAATAATGCTCAAGAGGGAACCATCGTGAAGACACGAATCGAGGTGCCAAGTGAATCCTCCTTACTGTATCGTTCCAAAAGTAGAACAGAACGCGGTAGGGCAGCGCCTCACGATAACGAAAACTACGGCGCGCTCACTTATCCCTCCATTTTTACATCGCCTTCCGCGTCTCTTGCAGACAGGGCGCCATTTGCCCCTGCCTTCATCGCCCCGTCCGCGCCCGACTTGGCATCCTGCACTGTATTGCCGCCGCCGCCACTCGCGAGAGGACTGGCACCGCACTCCAGCGCCGCGTTCTCGCGCGCTTCACGTTCGCGCTCGATCTCCGCCGCCAGCACGACGATGTCTCCCGTGCCGATCTTCGCGAACTGCGCAAGGTGCTGGTCGCGAGCCGTGCGCAGGGCGAGCCATGCCCAGCGCTGCTTATTCTGATAAAGGCAGATTAGATCGCGAGTCCAACACGCTATAAGGGTGGGGGCACAAGGAAACATTACCTCTTCCAACTTAGTGATCTGGTCGTCTGGAGGTGTGGGGATGGGTGCCGGCGCTGGAGTTGCTACTCGCTCTAGTGCGGCGGGTGTCGTCGCTGGAGCTGGAGCTGGCGGAGTAGGCGTAGGCGCAGGTGAAGGTGTAAGTTGCGCTTGTGCGTTTTCTGGAGCCTTAGTTGACGAAGTGGCCCCCGGTCTCGCAGGAAGAGATGGATGAAGGGGGCTTCCCGCGGCCGGAGTCGGCGTCGAAGTAGAGGTGGCGGGCTTGGTCGACTCTGCGGCGTTTTCCTGCGTGCTGGGAGTTGAAGTGGACGTGGCTGCCACTTTGGCGCGTGCGGCAGCTACGCGTTCTGCCTGACGCGCGAGGGTCTTCTTGCGCATCTCGATCCTGTTGTCCTCCAGCCTGGTTTTCTTCACGAAGTCCTTCACGTCGCCGGGCCTTACGAAAGCACATCAGCGGGCTCGACGGTACGGGACGTGGAGTCAAACACACGCACTGGAACGGGTTTTCCAGATCTCCCAAATCCCTGTAACCCATTTCCCAAATCTCAGTGAGCGGCGCCGAGCCAAGCGAGTGTGACCATTCCTCTGGGTCCGTGCGCATCCCCTCCCTCTTCGATCGTGTGCTCTCTTCCAAATTAGGGCCCGGCTGGGGCTCACGATCGAACGGGGAACAGAGCTCATTCTTCCAGCGTACCCAATTGCGCTCCCGCTCAAGAGCGCCTGCCACTGCGTCGGCGAACACCCGGCCGGCAGGTGCTGTCTGCCTGAGCTCTTCGAGAGCCCGGGCTATTGTGTCGGAAACCCACTGAACGGCATCGCCTTCGAGCGTAAATTCCATTTGGAGCGAGCGGTTCCGCGGGGTGACCCAAGTCGCCTTCACCTCCTTCGTGAAAATTTGCAGGTGGTGGAGTAACACGAGCAGCTGGAACAAGAACTGCCTCCGAAAGTGAGTATCTGCGATCTGGGCGAGGCATCAAGTTGTACTCGAGATGAGACGGGCGCGGGCATACTTCGAGGTCAAGTAAGTCTGGGCTGGTCAAGAACTTGGCGAAGAAGTAATCTTTCCCAGCGGTGGCTGGCTCTGCAGCTGGTTCCGACTCGCGCTTTAGTCTGAGGGGATTTGCTGCCGCTGCGCCGGTCATGACCGTGCGACTACCCGTAAGAGCGCGCTCTTTGGCTGTAGCCTCCTTTATTACAGGAAGAATTTTGTTGACTGCATCTTGAAACTCGTTGAAAGTCTGAGGTAAAGCGAACTGTGCTGGCTTGGAGAGAGGCAGTTGAAGAGACCAGAACGTGTTATAAAGGTCTGAGAAGATACTGTGAGCGTAGGCAGAGAGAATGGACTTGATCGTTACTCGCCTTCCTTCTTTTCGATCGTCTCTGCCGTTAGTTTTGATGCTGCTGCAGGCTTCTCAGCGGGCGATTCATCGACAGCCATTGCGTCTTCTGGCTTCGCTTCTGCCTGAGCTTCCGTCGTATCGTCCCGTGAGTCCTTTTCACGGGGAAACAGTACAGCCTCCCACGTTGGACCGTACTCCCCGCGCAGGTTCACGCCGCTGCGCTCACCAAGCGGGAATACACCACTGAGGAATGTTAAAATACGACCACAGAAAATGGTATTAGATCCCATCTTGGACAGCCGACGGAGAAGGTCATTGAGAGTGCGGAGGAGGATGAGGGCCTTTCCTTTCTGAGGGACCATGCCTACAGTGAGACGAGCCGCACGCGACTCGATCCAGGAGAAAATGTGGGAGCAGGAGGTGATTGTTTGAGCTTCAAGGAGGTCCTGGAGGGTGGAGAAGGGAAATGCTTGTTCGCAGGCATCTGTTCGAATAGGGAATGTCGGTGGAAGGCAAGTCTGGTGGGAAGTATGACGCGCACCTTGCTCCGTGAAGGTCAGCACAAGCTCCAACCTGTCTTCGAGTTCTTCGTAATAAGTACTCTCCGGATCTCCGAGTGCTTTTCCTTCTTTAATCTGCGGATGGTCGATTAGAACAACGTGGGATGGAATATAGGAGAGACGCGTACGGCGAGGGCGAATATTTCACTCTTCAGTGCCAACTCCCATTGGCCGCGCCTTACATCCGGAGAAAACTTGGAGGGCGTATCTTGCAGCACTTTTGAAACGAGTTTATCGAGCTCATCTCTGTGAAACGGTCGAGGAGGTAATGATTGCAGTAAGTAGCGAATGGCGGCGTCAGGGGAACGATGGTCCATGGTCGGAGGAAGATGCACGCGTTACGCGACCCGACTCGTCCCCTTTCCGCCATTACAGTATGTCCGACACAAAGACAGACGCTACGACATCGCCCTCCTCTGTCAACGGTTCTTCAGAGCCAGTGTCGTCTCTTTCCGATGACATCGAACATATTCGCTGGTTACTGTCGCAAGACATTCCAGAAGATGCTGCAGACCAGGACATCGCGGCGTTGCTGCAACAGCTGGAACGCGCCGACACCATCGGCCAAAACGTCGAAGGGAGGATAGACGCTATCTTGGAAACACTGGACAGTCTCCTTGGCACACTTCAGCCAGACGGAGGTCCGCAAACTGTGGATGCGCAAGGAGGCGCAGCCACATCACAGAGGGCTGGCCAGGATCTGGGACGATGATCAATAATTGGTAGCTATTCTGCGTGTGCTAGCACGGCTTTCCAACTGACAGACGGTGCCCCATCTACGTAGATATATACGCAGGGCTCTGTCCTGTCCCACAGGGGCTACTAGCCCTGGGCGAACCTCCAAGGTAGTGTCGTTCCGAGTCTGTAGCACCAGTTTGGGGCTTTGAGTAACCACTACCTATTCTTCACCTTCCTTCGCCG
>WNGR01020744.1_pt1 | contig 13371 bp, 8 predicted proteins | sample 5407581 | NCBI WGS metagenome assembly WNGR01 (sample SAMN13153383, study PRJNA577476) | soil metagenome | isolation source: 80 cm soil or saprolite under Garry oak tree replicate 2 | place: USA:California | collected 2016-06-15 | reverse complement strand
GGGCCGCGGCGGAGAGCACGAACACCACCAGGGCGACGCTGATGATGACGATCGCCAGGGTGCCGAAGTGGGTCGCGGTCACGGTCAGGCTCGCCGGATTGCCCGGCAGGGCGGCTCCCTCCGGGGTGGTCAGCCGCAGAGTGAGCGTCGTGGACCCGGCGGCCGCGGCCTTCACCGGGATCCGGACCGTCACCTGGCTCTTGCCCAGCACCGTGATCGTCGGCTTGTAGGGCCCGATCGTCACGTGGTCCTCGTGTGGCGCGCTCGCCTTGAGCTGGACCGTGACCGCTTGGGGCAGGTTGTTCCTTACCGACACGGGCACATCGCCGGCCTTGCCGCCGAGCGTGACGCGGGACGAGCCGACGATCCTGACCTGCCGCAGCTTCCCCTCGACGAAGGCCAGCTCGCGGCGGAGCAACTGCGCGGCCGGCCGCTGTGCCCGCCTGCCGCCGCGCCAGGCGGAGGACTCCACCGCGGCCACGGCGGTGGACAGGTAGCCCTGGCCGCCCTTGGTGAGGATGCTGTCCAGCAGATGGACCTGGACGGCGAGCGAATTGCGCACCTGCCGCAGCAGCGCCCCGGTCAGCTCGCCGCGGCTGACCAGGTGCAGCGGCGGCGCCCGCCGGGCCGGCGATCCCGGCTCCGGGCCGGCGGCGACCATGCTGGCCAGGGTGGCCGGGCGCAGCCAGGGAGCGCTGGCCGTCTCGGCCAGCAGCGCGTCGGCCAGGCTCAGCGACGGGTCCCAGCGGCGGGGCGGGGCGGCCACCACCGAGCGGGCGGTGCCCGCGGGCTCGGCGGCGATCATCGCCGTCTCGGCGAGGAACCACTGCTCCTTCCCGAACGCGGCGGCCTGCCTGATCAGGCCCCGGGCGCTGGCCGGCATGGCGCTGGGGCCGGGCACCACGCCGGGGATCTGGTTGCGCCGCTCCGCCAGGATCTGGGTGATCTGGTGGTCGGCCAGCAGGACGTTCATCTGGCCGCCGAGCCTGTTCGGCGTGGTGGCGACCGCCGTGGGCGTGTAGCTGACCGGGGTGACCGGCGGCATCAGCTTGCTGTCCAGGATTATCACCCGGACGTGCTGCTGCCCGGCCAGTTCCTCGAGCACGCCGTAGTCCGCCACCCCGCCGGCCGGCCAGGCCAGCACGCCGGGCAGGGCGGGGGTGGCGCGCTGCGTCCAGCCGAGCAGCTTCTGCGCGGGGAGGCTGCCGTCGGCGAGCGCGGCGGTGATCTGGCCATCGAGGCCGCGGTGGGCCATCGCGGCCATGTCCACGTCGGCGTAGGGGGTGAGGAAGAAGTCCTGCTGCCCGGTCACGCCACGCACGCCGCTGAGCCATGCGGCCGCGGCGCCGCTGGCCCGCTCGGGCTTCCCGTCGGTGCAGTCCGCGCGGGCGCCCACCAGGTAGGGCTGTTTCATCACCGAGACATCGCTGAGCAGTGCCGGGTCGATCGCCCAGGTGAGCATGGCGCGGCGGCCGTCGGCGGACTGGCCGGCCGCCAGCAGCGAGTTGAGCCGGCCGTCGGATGCCACGCTGCCCGCGAGCTCGTTGCTGAGCAGTGCCGGGCAGGCACCACGCTGCGGGGTGTCGATGAGCGGCCACACCCAGCCGATGGTCAGCGGCTTGACCGAGTGCCGCGCCGGCTTCCCCGGCCAGAACGGCAGGAAGGTGCGGGCCACGTCAAGCACCGTGCCGGCGCCGGTGAGCTGGGCCGCGAGCGGGTACACGCCGAACGTGCGCATCCCCGTCTGGGTGACATCCAGCGTCAGCGTCCAGTGCTGGGTCCCGTGCGGGGGCACCCGGCCGGGCAGGGGGACCTGCGCGCCGGGCACCTGGGTCTCCAGGCCGGCGGCGCTCGCCGCGGTCAGGTAGCTGTGCATCGACCCGCGGCCGGACAAGGCGACAGCCGAGGACCAGAGCTGCACCGACAGGCCCTGCAGCGGGGCGGACGTCGGGTTGGCGACGATCCCCGAGACGGTGACCTTCCCCTTGGGCGCCGCGATCGTCGGGCTCAGCGACGTGATCGCGATCCACGGGTGCGGCCGCGCCCCGGCCCGGCCGGCCGCCGCGGCGCTGGCCGTCCCGGCGCCGGTGGCCGGTGCCGCCGCCGCGGGCCCGGCCGCGAGCCACCCGGCGCCGAGCGCCGTGGCCAGGGCCAGGGCCGCGAGCCGGAGGCACCGCCGGATCATCGCCGGTCCCGGTGCCGTGCTAGCCCGGGGGAGCGACCCCCCTGGAACCCCCCGGGGCGCCGATGGCGCCTGGCCGGCAAGCCGGCAGGCCCCACCGCGCGTGCTAGCCCGGGGGAGCGACCCCCCTGGAACCCCCCAAGGCGCCGTGCTAGCCCGGGGGAGCGCTCCGCCCCCCCGGGGGCAAGCCCCCGGGCCCCACGGCCCGGACCTCCCGGTGGCCCAAGTCCCCGTTCCTCCGTCACGGGGACTTGGCCCGGCCGCTGACACGCCATGCCTCGAATGCTATTGCCGATCGTCGGCTGCCGCTTACGCCCCGCGATCATCGCCGGGGGGACCTGGCGGCCTTCCCGGCCGGTGCGGCCCGCCCGGCGCAGGTCCGCCGGCATGCCCTTCCATTTTCGCTAGACAGCCGCGAGCCCCTACCCTCGTGCCGTGCCGGATTCCTCTGATCTCACCCCGCACCAGCGCCGTGCCGCTGCCGCGCTGCTGCGTGAGCCGGCGGCGGCCGTGACCGGCCTGGCGCGCCTGTTCGCCGCGGGCGGCCACGAGCTGTCCCTGGTCGGCGGGTCGGTAAGGGACGTCTTCCTGCGCCGCAGCAGCGGTGACCTGGACCTGGCCACCGATGCGCGGCCCGCGCAGGTGCGGGAGATCGCGGCGGCGTGGGCCGACAAGATCTGGGAGACCGGGATCGAGTTCGGCACCGTGGGCCTGCGCAAGGGCAGCACGGTCTGTGAGATCACCACCTACCGCAGCGAGGAGTACCAGCCGGGCTCGCGCAAGCCGGGGGTGACCTACGGCCGGTCGCTGGAGGCGGACCTGTCCCGGCGCGACTTCACGGTCAACGCGATCGCGGCGCGGCTGCCGTCGCTGGAACTGGTGGACCCGTTCGGCGGCCTGCGCGACCTGAGGGCCAAGGTGCTGCGGACGCCGGGGAGGCCGGAGGACTCGTTCAACGACGACGCGCTGCGGATGCTCCGTGCGGCCCGGTTCGCCGCGCAACTCGGTTTCGCCGTGGTGCCCGAGGTGCAGGCGGCGATGACCGCGATGGCGGGCCGGCTGTCGGTGGTGTCGGCGGAACGGATCAGCGCCGAGCTGACCAAGCTGATCTGCTCGCCCGGCCCCGACGGGCCGGTGCGCGGGATATCGGTGCTCGTGGACACCGGGGTCGCGGAGTACGTCCTGCCCGAGGTGCCCAGGCTCCGGCTGGAGCGGGACGAGCACTTCCGGCACAAGGACGTGTACCAGCACACCCTCACCGTCCTGGCCCGGGCGACCACCCTGGAGGCCGCCTACGGCCTGGAGAACGACCTGGTGGTCCGGCTGGCGGCGCTGCTGCATGACATCGGCAAGCCCAAGACGCGCCGCAAGCTGCCCGGCCCCGGGGGCCGGGTGGCCTTCTACCATCACGAGGTGGTCGGGGCGGCGATGGCCAGGGAGCGGCTGACCGCGCTGCGCTTCCCCGGCGCGGTGGTGGCGGACGTATCCGAGCTGGTCGCACTGCACCTGCGGTTCCACGGCTACGGCGAGGGGGAGTGGACCGATTCCGCCGTCCGGCGTTACGTGCGGGACGCGGGGCACCTGCTGACCCGGCTGCACGTGCTGACCAGAGCGGACTGCACGACAAGGAATAAGGCCAAGGCGCAGCGCCTGGAACGTGCCTACGACGATCTGGAGCAGCGGATCGCGGCGCTGTCGGTGCAGGAGGAACTGGACAGGATCAGGCCGGACCTGAACGGCACAGAGATCATGGAACTCCTCGGCCTGCGGCAGGGGCCGCTGGTCGGCGAGGCCTACCGGTACCTGCTCGAACTGCGGATGGAGCACGGCCCGCTCGGCCGTCAGCGGGCCGCTCAGGAGTTGCTGCGCTGGGCCGGGGAGGCGGGCCTCGAGGTGCCGGGACCGCCGGAGGAGACCGGCGCGGGCTGACGGCTGAGCAGCCAGTAGCCGGCCGCGGCCACGACCCACCCGGCCGCGACCGCACCGATGATCACCGGTGATCTCCCGTTGACCGGCATGAATGCCGCGCTGACGATCGCCCCGGCGGCGAGCGAGACGTTGAACGCCACGTCGTAGAAGGCGAACAGCCGGCCCCGGTAGGCGTCCTCGACCTCCTCCTGCAGCACCGTGGTCGCGCAGATGGCCACGCCCTGCCCGGTCAGGTACAGCAGGAACCCGAAGGCGAGGTAGGCGATCTGGTTGAACGTCTCGCCAAAGGCCGCGGTCACCACCCCGGCGGCGGCGAGCAGCAGTGTGATGAGGGCACGCTTGGTCAGCCGCCGGGTGGCGGGCGGCACGATCAGCGCGGCGCAGCCGAAGCCGATCGCGGAGACCGTCGCCAGCACCACGACATGTGCCTCGGCCACCGGGGCGCTCGAGGGATAGAAGTAGTTCCGGTACAGCAGGATCGACAGCACCGTCAAGATCCCGAACAGGAACTTCCCGGCGCCGGTGGCGCCGAGCACGCTCGCCGGGCCGCGGTGCCTGACGGTGTACCGGGCGGCGGCCGCCAGGTCGGCCACGACCGCGTCCACCTCGCCAAGCAGCGGCCCCGGTTCCGCTCCCGGCGCGAACTGCGGGCCGAGCAGGTCGCGGCGCATGGTCGCGGCGACACCGCTGGCCGCCACGTAGCAGCAGCCGGCCACCAGCAGCGTGATGGCGGCCCCGCGCTCGGTGTCGCCGGTGGCCGCGTTCAGGCCGAGGGCGGCGATGCCCCCGATCGCGCCGACGATGCCGCCGACCGTCGGGGACACCGAGTTCGCCATCACCAGCTTGTCCTCGGCCACCACGTGCGGCAGCGCGGCGGACAGCGAGGCCAGGAAGAACCGGTTCACGCCCAGCACCAGCAGCACGGCCACGTACAGCGGCACGCCGCGCTCGCCGGCGGCCATGACCGCCGCGGTCAGCAGCACGAACGCGGACCGGAGCAGCGCGGCAAGGACCAGGATCTGCCGCCGCGACCAGCGGTCGATGAGCACCCCGGCGAACGGCCCGATGAGCGAGTACGGCAGGTACAGGACGGCGAACGCGGTCGCCGCCGCCCCGGGGCTCGGGAACGAGCTCGCGTTGAAGAACACGTACGTGCCGACCCCGGCGGTGACGATCCCGTCCCCCGCCTGGGAGGTCAGCCGGACCGCGAACAGCCGCCGGAAATCCCGCTCCGCGAGCACGTAGCGCAGGTCGGCCAACACAGAGGCGCGGGGCACCCGCTCAGCCTAACGGGGCAAGGCCGGGCCGGGCGCACCGCCTGCCTGCGGGGTTGCCCCGGAACCGGGCCGGCGTGCGGGCGGCGAGCGGCCACGTGGCTGCGTATCTCAGCGAAAACTCACCGCCGGCCGGGCTTGGCGGCTGGCTTCTAGCGCGCCGCCTCGCCGCGGATGAACTTCTCCACCGCGTCCCGCGCGGCGTCGTCGCCGTACTGCTCCGGCGGGGACTTCATGAAGTAGCTGGCGGCCGACAGCAGCGGCCCGCCGATGCCGCGGTCGAGGGCGATCTTGGCCGCGCGGATCGCGTCGATGATCACGCCGGCCGAGTTCGGCGAGTCCCAGACCTCCAGCTTGTACTCGAGGCTGAGCGGCACGTCGCCGAACGCCCTCCCCTCCAGCCGCACGTAGGCCCACTTGCGGTCGTCCAGCCACGGGACGTGGTCGGACGGGCCGATGTGCACGGCCGCCTTCTCCATCTCGTGCGGGATCTGGGAGGTGACCGATTGGGTCTTGGAGATCTTCTTGGACTGGAGCCTGCTGCGCTCCAGCATGTTCATGAAGTCCATGTTGCCGCCGAAGTTGAGCTGGTAGGTGCGCAGCAGCTCCACGCCCCTGTCCTCGAACAACTTGGCCAGCACCCGGTGGGTGATGGTGGCGCCCACCTGCGACTTGATGTCATCGCCGATGATCGGCACGCCTGCCTCGGTGAACTTGGCGGCCCACTGCGGGTCCGAGGCGATGAACACCGGCAGGGCGTTGACGAACGCGACGCCCGCGTCTAGCGCGCACTGCGCGTAGTACCGGTCCGCCTGCTCCGAGCCGACCGGCAGGTACGACACGAGCACGTCGGCCCGGGCGTCGCGGAGCGCCTGGACGACATCGGCGGGCGGGTCGTCCGACTCGGTGATCATCTCGGCGTAGAACTGGCCCAGGCCGTCCAGGGTGGGCCCGCGCTGCACGACGATCCCGGCCGGCGGCACGTCGCAGATCTTGATGGTGTTGTTCTCGCTGGCCCCGATCGCCTCGGCCAGGTCCCGCCCGACCTTCTTGGCGTCCACGTCGAACGCCGCGACGAACTCCACGTCCCGCACGTGGTAGGGGCCGAACACGTGCATCAGGCCCGGTACCCGGCTCCCCGGATCGGCGTCCTTGTAGTACTCCACCCCCTGGACGAGGGAACTTGCGCAGTTGCCCACACCCACGATGGCTACTCGTACCGAACCCATGAGGATTGCTCCTGTTCTTCGCCAGCGGCGCCGCGGGGGCGGCGCCGGCCTGTCAGCTCGCGGAAGTGCCCGCTGACGTGTCGTTGTCGCCGGGCGGGGACTGCCGCCCGGCCGCACTGTCCGTCTGCCGCTCCGATGCGATCAGCTCGTTGAGCCAGCGGACTTCCCGCTCGACCGACTCGAGGCCGTGCCTGTGCAGCTCGAGCGTGTCGTCCTCCCACGCCGCGGGGCCGGGCTCGGCCAGCAGTTGCTCCAGCCGCTCCTTGCCCTCGGCGGTCAGCCGGTAGACGATCTTCGACCGGCGGCCCGCCAGGGGGCTGCCCAGCGCGCCCGGCTGCTCCTCCGCGATCAGGCCCTGGGCGAGGAGGTCCTTGAGGCAGGGGTAGAGCGAGCCGTAGCCGAACGCGCGGAACGCGCCGAGGAACGAGTTCAGCCGCTTGCGCAGTTCGTAACCGTGCATGGGAGTCTCGTGCAGCAGGCCGAGCACGGCCAGTTCGAGCACTCCCGACCGGTGACCGCTCACGACAGCCCTGAGCCTTCCGCCGCGCGTGACCGGTTTGTCATGGTTAACGAACCGGTCACCGCGATACGTCGCTTCGATGTATCGAACCGATACATCGCCAAGATATGTCCAGCCGGGAGATATTGCAACCTCCGGTTCGGCGGCCGTTCGCTGACCTGCCACGCGGGCACCAGCCGGGCGCTCCCGCCCGGGCAGATCCCGGGTGCCCAGGTCTCGGCGCGGTCACGAATGCGTCGTACGCTGTCTGGGATGGCACCCAGGAGATGCGTGGTCGATTACGCGCTTGCCCGCCGGGCAACGCTCGCGTCGGTGCTCGCTGGCCACACCACCGTCGCGGACGTCTGCGACGCGCATCCGTACCTGCTCCGTGCCGCGAAGTTCCACGGCGAGGCGACGCAGACCAGGTGCCCGATCTGCCGCCGGGCCCGGCTCACCCACGTGACCTACGTGTACGGGGACGAACTGGGGCGGTATGAGGGCCGGGTGAAGCAGGCAGGCGAACTGGCCGAGATGGCCACGGAATATGGGGAGTTCCGGGCGTACGTCGTCGAGGTCTGCCAAAGTTGTGGCTGGAACCACCTCGCTTCGTCCTACGTCCTTGGCACGGGCGAGCCGCGCGCCCGGCGTGGCCAGTCCGGGTCCCAAACAGCCAGCAAGACGAGTTAAAGTACCTGGCCCGGGGATGATTCCCCCGGGGCGCGAGGCAGGGCCACGCGGCAAGGTGGCGAACATGCACGATGCCGTGCACCGCCAGGTACGGTAAACCGCGGTGGGTTGGCTACCCCGCCCGCGACTGGCTCACCCAACCAGCGAGGACGCGTGAGTAACCGAGATTTTCCCGCACCATACCGGCCAGGCCGGGCCGGCGGCCAGCACTCGAACCGGTCATCGCGGGGAGCCCTGCGCGGCGGCGGATCGCCGCGCCGCGGCGGAACGGCCGCGGCCAGCGGCGGCCGCAGCGGGGTCCGGGATGACCTGTACCCACCGGGCGGCGGCGCGCCGGGCCCGGACGGCCGTTCCGGGGCCAGGGACGGCAGCGAGAGCCCCTGGGGGCGGCGGGGCGCCACCCGGACCCGCGGCACGTCCCGGTTCGGCACCGGCGTCCGTGACATCAGGGACGACCTGCGCGAGCGGCTGCGCCGCAACGGCGTAGAAGGCGACTGGGACCAGCCAGAGCACCGGCCATCGCGCCGCCGGGGCGGCCCCGGCGGCGGCGACTGGGGCGGGCCGGACGGGCCGGACGGCCGCGAGCCGCGCCGCAAGGGCAGCTGGTGGCGGCACTGGACCTGGAAGAAGGCGCTGACCGTGGTCGCGGCCGTGTTCGGCGCGTTCACCATCCTTGCCGCCACCGGGGTGGCGTACGCGTACTCCAAGACCCCGATCCCCAACGTCCAGACGGCCGTCCAGCAGCAGGCGTCAAAGGTCTACTTCAGCGACGGCAAGACCCAGGTAGGCCAGTTCGGCAGCACCAACCGGATAATCCTGAGCTACGGCCAGTTCCCGTCGGTGCTCCGCAACGCCGTGGTGGCGGCGGAGGACAAGAACTTCTGGCACGAGGGCGGCATCTCGCCCACCGGCATCCTCCGTGCCGCCTACTACGACCTCACCAGCTCCGGCAGCGGGAACCTGCAGGGCGGCTCCACCATCACCCAGCAACTGGTCCGGAACTACTACAACGACATCGGCACGGCGCAGACCGCCAGCCGCAAGATCAAGGAGATCTTCGTCGCGCAGAAGCTAGCCCAGGCCAAGTCGAAGCAGTGGATCCTCCAGCAGTACCTGAACACGGTCCTGCTCGGCGGCAACGTCTACGGGGTCGGCGCCGCGGCACAGTACTACTTCGGCCTGGCGCCGAACCAGCTCTCGAAGATCACCCCGGCACAGGCCGCAATGATCGCCGCGCTGATCCAGAGCCCGAACGGGTTCAGTCCCAACCCCAAGGCCGGGCAGGCCTACGCGGGGCTGGTGTACCGCTGGAAGTACGTGCTCCGGACCATGGACCAGATGGGCACGCTGTCGCCGCAGGACTATGCGCAGGCGCTGAAGAAGTTCCCCGCGGTGGTCCCGCCGCCGAACAACACCTGGAACGGCTATCGCGGCTACATCATGCAGGCCGTCCAGAACGAGCTGCAGAGCACCTACAACTACTCGCTGACCCGGATCAACACCGGCGGCCTGCGCGTCGTCACCACGGTCAACAAGAACCTGATGAACTCGCTGTACGGCACGGCCCGCTCCGCTGAGCGCCTGATGCGGCGCTGTACGCCGCCTGCCCTCCTGTCCGGGCAGGCGCCCGCCCCGTGCAAGAGCCTGCCGAAGTGGGTCCACTTCGGCGCGGTGCTCGAGGACGTGCATAACGGCGCCATCCTGGCCTGGTACGGCGGCCCGAACTACAACAAGAAGAACTGCAAGAACTGCCAGTACGACAACGCGCTGGAGTCGCGCAACCAGGTCGGCTCCTCGTTCAAGACCTACGTCCTGGCCACCGCCGTGTCGCAGGGGATGAACGTCCGGTCGAGCATCCTGAACGGCGACTCACCGCTGTGGATCCCGCCGGACTCACAGCCGACGACGCTCGCGAAGCGGGGGAACCAGGCTCCGCCCGGCGGCGGCTACTACGAGGTCGTGAACGACGAGAGCGGGAACAACAGCTTCGGCCCGGTGCACGTGCAGACCGCGACGGCCGTCTCGCTCAACACCGCCTACACCGACCTGTGGCACCGGGTGGCCTACAACACCACGACCCGCCGGCACCCGGTGACCGACATGGCCAAGGCCTTCGGCGTGGACGTCCATCTCAGCGGGATGACCGGCGGACCAAACCCGATGGAGGACGAGGCGGGGATCGCGCTCGGCCAGGCGTCGCTGACGGCCGAAGAGCAGGCGACCACGATCGCCACACTCGCCGACAATGGCCTGTATCACAGCCCGCACGTCATCAAGGACATCATCGTCGGCAACTCGACCGTCCCGGCGAAGATCATCCAGCGCAACGTGCTCAGCGCCGGCCAGGCGGCGGACGTGGACTGGGCGCTGTCGGCCGACACCAGTGCCGGTGGCACCGCGGCGGGCCTCGGCCTGGACAACGGCCAGCCGGTCATCGCCAAGACCGGGACCACCAACCTGTCCCAGTCTGCGTACTTCATGGCCGCGACCCCGAAGTACGCGATGGCCGACGCCCTGTTCGTCGAGAAGCCGCACTGCCCCGCGCGGTTCGGGTCGCAGTGCAGTTCCCCCGCGTCCCTGGCGTTCGAGCCGCCGCCGGGCGTGCAGACGCTGTTCGGCGTCGGCGGCATGTCCGGTTATGGCGGGCAGTACCCGGCGTACATCTGGCACCAGTTCTTCACGCGGAACTTCAACGGCCTGCCGGTGGAGCAGTTCCCCCCGGTCAACGACGACGGGCAGAAGTGGAACCTGTTCGGCACGCTGCCCAAGCCCAAGCCGAAGCACGACCACAACACCGGCGGCGGTCACCACTGCCAGGGGCAGGGACCGTTCGGTTGCCACGGCCAGGCCACGCCGACGCCGACGCCGACCAGCACCCCGACCGGGATTCCCACCCCGACCGCCACCCCGACCAAGCACCCCTTCGCCACCACGGGCTCCCCGGCTGCCAAGTCCGGCGGGGCCGGCGCCGGGGCGCTGGCGCTGGCACTGGTCATAGTGGCCGGGCCGTCCCTGCCCGTGGTGAGCCGGCTGCGCAGCAGGCGATCGAGAGCACGCAAGTCAGCGCCGCCGCCGCCGGGCGGTTAGCCGGGCGCGCCCGGACGGGGGCAGTGGCCGATGGCTGAGCAGGACAACGCGGGGACGGTGACCGGGCCGCCCGCGGGGGCTGGCCCGCGCGGGCCGGGGCCGCAGCCGTGGCAGCATCACGCGGCCATGATCGCGGGCTCCACCACGGCGCTGGTCCTCGCCAGCCTGGCGGGCAGCGCGCTCGGCTTCCTCAACAAGGCGGCCTGCCGCGGCGGGGACTGGAACATCTACGTCAAGCAGTTCCAGGCGCACTGCTACACCGACATCTACCCGCTGTACTTCAACGAGCAGCTCTCGGCGGGCAAGGTCCCCTACACCGGCCACCCGGTGGAGTACCCGGTGCTCATCGGCGCCGCCATGCAGGCGGCGTCCTGGGTGGTCCGGCCCATCTCCGATCCGTTCGTGCGGGGGCGGGAGTTCTTCGACGTCTCCGTGCTGCTGCTGGCGCTGTGCGCGGTGGCGGGGACGCTGGCCACCGCATACCTGGCCGGGCGGTCCCGCCGGTGGACCGCGCTCGGGGTGGCGCTGGCCCCCGGGCTTATCCTGGCCTCGTTCATCAACTGGGACCTGATCGCGATGGCGCTGGTCGCGCTCGCCATGGCGGCGTGGGCCGCGCGCCGGATTGTCCTGGCCGGGGTGCTGCTCGGCCTGGCCGTGGCGACCAAGTTCTACCCGGTGCTGTTCCTCGGCCCGCTGCTGTTGCTGTGCCTGCGGGCCGGGCGGATGCGCGCCTTCTGGACCACCGCGGCGGCCACCGTGGTCACCTGGCTGGTGGTCAACCTGCCGGTCGCGTTCGCCGCGCCGGCCGGCTGGGGCCGCTTCTACGCGCTGAGCAAGGAGCGCGCCGCGGACTGGGGCTCGGTGTGGTACTTCTTCGAGACCGAGCACTGGCCGTTCCTCGGCTCGCTCACCGGCGGCTCGCTGAACCTGTTCTCCGCGGCCTTCTTCGCGGCCGGCTGCGTGCTCGTCGGCGCCCTGATCCTCACCGCGCCGCGGCGTCCCCGGGTGCCCCAGGTCTTCTTCCTGGTGCTGGCCGCCTTCCTGGTCAGCAACAAGGTGTGGTCGCCGCAGTATGTGGTCTGGCTGGTCCCGCTCGTGGTGCTGGCGAGGCCACGGATATGGGCGTACGCGGTGTGGCAGGTGGCCGAGGTCACCTACTTCTTCGCCATCTGGGCCTACCTGATCACGATCGCCAGCGGCGCCGGCCAGGTGCCCGCGGCGGACGGCGGCATCAGCGCCGGGGTCTACTTCGCCGCGCTGCTGTCCCGGCTCGCCGCCGTGGTGATCCTTGCCGCGCTCGTGGTCAGGGACATCCTGCACCCCGAGCACGACCTGGTGCGGGCGGCCGGTGACGACGATCCGGCCGGCGGCGTGCTCGCGGGCGCCGAGGACCGGCTTGTGCTGAGCCGGACCGCGGCGGGCCCGGTCAGCCCGTGAGGTGCTCTCGCAGCCAGGCGATGTCGGCGGCCGGGTCCGGGGTCTCGGAGACCACCGGTGCGCCGGCCGCGCGCACGACGTCGAGCAGCAGTTCCGGGTCGATCGTGCCGGTCTCGATGCTGGCGTGCCGGTCACGCCCGGAGCCGAACTCGTCCCGCGAGTTGTTGCAGTGCACCAGGTCGATCCGGCCGGTGGTGGCGGTGACCCGGTCCACGATGCCGGCCAGGTCCTCGCCACTGGCGTAGGCGTGGCAGGTGTCCAGGCAGAATCCGATCACGCCCGCGCCGCCGCCGTCGCCCGCGGACAGATCGCCGACGGCATCCCAGAGGCGCTCGAGGGCGGGCAGGCCGCGGGCCATCGCGTGGTCGCCGCCCGCGGTGTTCTCGATCAGCAGCGGGATCGGCCGTTCGATCCGCTCGACCGCCTTGCGCCAGTTGGCGTAGCCCTCGCCCTCGTCGGTGCCGCCGGTGACGTGGCCGCCGTGCACGATCAGGCCCTTGGCCCCGACCGCGGCCGCCGCGGCGAGCTGCTGGCTCAGCAGCTTGCGGCTGGGGATCCGGATCCGGTTGTTCGCGCTGGCCACGTTGATCCCGTACGGCGCGTGGATGAAGACCTCCAGGCCCGCCTCGGCGAGCGCGTCGCGCAGCTTGCCCGCGTCACCGCCGGGGAAGGTCGGCGCGCCCCAGCCCTGCGGGTCGCCGAGGAAGAACTGGATGACCTCGGATCCGGTGGCGGTCGCCACCGTCAGCGGTTCACCTTCGCGGTCGTGGGCGCCGATACGAGCCATGCCCCCGAGCGTAGAGCAGGGCTACGACTCCGTGACGGGCTCAGGGGGAGAAGCCGCCGTGCCCCAGGCCGAGGGCGACGCCGACGAACGCGGCCACCAGCCCGGTGACGATGATCATCCGCTCCGGACGGGTCGCCGAGATCAGCTGCGCGTAGAGACCCACGGCCAAGCTCGCCAGGCCTGCCACGGTGGCGAGCAGGTGCAGGCTGACCACCCAGCCGGCCGCGAACGCGCCCAGCCCGGTGACCAGGGTGAAC
>WNGR01019410.1_pt1 | contig 13373 bp, 11 predicted proteins | sample 5407581 | NCBI WGS metagenome assembly WNGR01 (sample SAMN13153383, study PRJNA577476) | soil metagenome | isolation source: 80 cm soil or saprolite under Garry oak tree replicate 2 | place: USA:California | collected 2016-06-15 | reverse complement strand
GGCGATGTGTGGGCGCGGTATGTGGTTCGCATCCAGGAGATGCGCGAGTCGGTGAAGATCTGCCAGCAGGCTCTGGATATGCTGGCCGGGATGACCGGGCCGATCGTCGCCAACGCGCCGAAGATCGTGCTGCCCGAGCGCGAGCAGATGAAGACGCAGATGGAAGCGCTGATCCATCACTTCAAGATTGTGACGGAGGGTTTTGGAGTGCCTGCGGGTGAGGTTTACCTGGGTGTCGAGAGCCCGCGCGGGGAGATGGGGTACTACGTGGTTTCGGATGGGACGGCTAAGCCTTATCGGGTTCACATGCGGAATCCTAGTTTCGCTACGCTGCAGGCGCTGGAGACGATGTGCAAGGGGCGGCTGTTGGCAGATGTTGTGGCGGTGATCGGGTCGATTGATATTGTGCTGGGGGAGATCGATCGATAACCTTGCGCTGCATCGCGAACTTTGGATCTCGTGGGCGTCCCTGCTGCGGTCGTATGCGGCGGCTCATGGATTGAACAGCAAGCAATTTGCGGTGATCGAATTTGGGGAAGAGGAGATTGTGGTGCGGGCGGGCGGCAAGTGGGTTCGCTTTGCGCATGAGGAGATGGAATCGAGCGATAGTGGCAAGACGGCCTTCGCGCTGAATGAGGATGGAACGGTGATGTTGGACGGTAAGATGGATGAGCTGGATTTTGCGGCGGAGAGGGTTACGCGGGAGTTGATGGGGTAAGGCGGCTTTGTGTCGGGCCTTCAGCCCTCGGATTGTTTTGGCAGCGTTCCTAGGCCTTCGGCCTAGGCTGGTATGTGGGCGCGCTTTCAGCGCTTCAGTGCGGTTCGCGTAAGAGTCGGCGTGGTCTGCGTTAGAGGTAGTTAGGAACAGTATGAGTGCAATTGCCAATACGATTTTTTCGCCGGAACTGGCGGCGCGCTTCGACAAGCTGGTGACGATTTACCCGGTGAAGCGGTCAGCGCTGATTCCTATGCTGCTGTATGCGCAGGATGAGGTTGGGTATGTGTCGGAGGCGGTGATCCAGGAGATCGCCAAGCGGCTGGACCTGTTCGACCTAGAAGTGCGTAGCGTGTTGAGCTACTACTCCATGCTGCGGACCAAGCCGGCGGGCAAGTACAACATTCAGGTTTGCACCAACATTAGTTGCATGTTGCGCGGCGGGTACGAGATTCTGGATCACTGCAAGGCGAAGCTCGGCATCGGGCATAAGCAGGTGACGCCGGATGGGCAGTTTTCGCTGGAAGAGGTCGAGTGCATTGGAGCGTGCTGCTGGGCTCCGGCGATGCAGGTGAACTATGACTTCCACGATGAGCTGACGCCGGCGAAGGTGGACGAGATTCTCGCGGACTACAGCGCGGGAAAGGATGCCAAGTAATGCCGCGTCTCGTGTCCCATCCCGATGAAGTCAGAGTTCTTTCACGGCGATTTGGCCAGGGAGCGGCCAATATCGACAAATATGTCGAGCTGGACGGCTACGCTGCGGTGCAGAAGGCCATCGCGCAGGGTGAAGAGATGCCCACCTGGATCATCAATACGATGAAATCGAGTGGGCTGCGCGGGCGTGGAGGCGCTGGGTTCCCGACCGGGATGAAGTGGTCGTTTGTGCCCAAGACGTCAGCCAAGCCGAAGTACGTGCTGGTGAATGGCGATGAGTCCGAGCCCGGGACGTGCAAGGATCACGTGATCTTCCGCGAGGATCCGCATGCGGTGATCGAAGGAGCGATGATTGCCGGCCTCGCGATCGGCGCGAAGATGGGCTTCATCTATTTGCGGGGCGAGTATCGCTACCTGCTGAACATTATGGAGAAGGCCGTCGCGGATGCTTACGCGAAGGGCTTCCTTGGCAAGAACATCTTCGGGTCTGGGCTGGATTTCGATGTTGTTACGCAGACCGGCGCGGGCGCGTATGAGGTTGGCGAAGAGTCGGCGCTGATGGAGTCGCTGGAAGGCAAGCGGGGAGTGCCACGGATTCGGCCGCCCTTCCCTGCCGTGGTTGGACTGTACGGCGGGCCGACGATCATCAATAACGCGGAGACGATTGCGAATGCGCCGCACATTCTGCTGATGGGCGGCGAGGCGTACGCGGCGATGGGCACGGAGCGGAATGGCGGCACACGGCTGTTCGGTATCTCCGGGCATGTGGAGCGGCCGGGTGTGTATGAACTTCCGATGGGCTACTCGCTGCGCAAGGCGATCTACGAAGTTGCGGGCGGCATTAAGGGCGGCAAGCAGTTGAAGGCGGTTGTGCCGGGCGGTGCGTCGTGCCCGGTGCTGCGCGCTGACGAGATTGATGTGGGGCTGGATTTCGACCAGATGGCGAAGGCCGGAACGATGCTTGGGTCGGGCGGGATTGTGGTGCTCGACGAGACGGTGTCAATGGTTGAATTCGCGCTTCGCACGATCAAGTTCTATCAGCATGAGAGTTGCGGCTGGTGTATTCCCTGCCGTGAAGGCACCGACTGGATCAAGAAGACGTTGACGCGCGTGTACGAGGGCGGCGGCCAGAAGAAGGACATCGACAATGTTCAGTATCTCGCCGAGAACATGATGGGGCGGACGTTCTGTCCGCTCGGCGATGCGGCGGCGATGCCTACGCTGGGATTTGTGAAGAAGTTTCGCAAGGAGTTTGAAGATTATATCGACGGCAAAAAGGCTGGAACTCCGGTGATGACCGGGGAGCACGATTTAGTGGGAGCCGGACACTGAGCACCCGCGGGCTAATGATTGCTGTTTGGATCACTGTTGCATTTGCAGTATTTGTTCTCGGCGTGCTCATCAAGACGAGGATGATGCACCACCGGAGCGCCGATCAGCAGATTTTACTTAAGAAGAGTAACGAGAGTCACTAAAGGAACGGGCGGCAGATTAGTTGAAGAACAGGGATCTGGTGAAAGTGATTAAACGAGATGGATGGCAGTACAGCTACTCAAAGGGCGGTCACGATCATTACATCCATCCGACCAAACCCGGGAAAGTGACCTTTTGCGGCCATCCCTCCGATGAAGTTGCGCCTGGAACGCTAATCAGTATTCTGAAACAGGCAGGCTTGCGATGACGAGACAATATCCAGTGGTCTATGAGTGGGCGGGCAAGAACTTTTCCGGCTATGCGCCGGACATAGCGGGCTGCGTTGCGACCGCCAAAACGCTTCCGCTGATGCGCTCTGCACTGAAGGGCGCGCTGGAAGCACACTTGAAATGGATGGCTGAGGATGGCGATCCAATTCCCGCTGCGTCCGAGACGGTCACAGTGGACATGGAGCCGGATGCGGAGTTTCCGCCACCTCGCGGCTACTATGTCGTTGTCGAACGGCTAAGTATCTCAATGCCAAAGCCAAAGACCTCAAAGCGCCGGATTACCGGAGTCAAACGAGTGGCCACCAAGCGCCGTGCCCTGCAGGCCGCCTAAGGAATTTATGGCAGATGTAACGATTACCGTAGACGGCAAGAAGATTACCGCACCGGCGGGCACGCTGTTGATCGAGGTGTGCAAGGGCGCGGGGATCGAGATTCCGGCGTTTTGCTACTACCCGGGGCTGAGCCTGCAGGCTGCGTGCCGCATGTGCGTGGTTCGCCAGGAGAAGGTGCCGAAGCTGCAGACCGCATGCACCACGCAGGTCGCCGAGGGCCAAGTCTTCTTTACCGATACACCGGAGGTGATCCAGGCGCGCAAGGCTACACTGCAGTTGCTGCTGGGGAATCATCCGCTCGATTGCCCGGTGTGCGATGCGGGCGGCGAATGCGAACTACAGGACATGACCTTCAAATACGGCGCGGCGGACAGCTTCTATGCGGAGCCGAAGAATCACCGGGATGAGCAGCAGTGGTCGCCTGTGGTCTATTTCGACCGGCCACGCTGCATTCTGTGCTACCGCTGCGTGCGCATGTGCGGCGAAGGCATGGACGTGTTCGCGCTGGGCGTCGAGAACCGTGGGGCGTCGTCGATCATCGCGCCGAATGTGCCGGCGCATCTCTCGCCTGACAGCCTGGCTCATGTGGATTGCGAACAGTGCGGCATGTGCATCGACGCATGCCCGGTCGGTGCGCTGACTTCGGGGACGTATCGGTACAAGACGCGGCCGTGGGAGATGAATCACGTCGCGACGATCTGCACGCACTGCGGGGATGGCTGCAAGACGACACTCGGCGTTCGCTCGACTTCGGATGGTTCGGAGATTGTGCGCGGCGACAATCGCGACAAGTCGGGGATCAACGGCGATTTCCTTTGTAACAAGGGGCGGTACGCATTCGACTTCGCTAATTCGCCGGAGCGCATCACGCAGCCGCTGGTTCGCCAGGCGAATGGCGAGATGAAGGCTGTCAGTTGGGAAGAAGCGCTCGGCTATGTGGGCAGGAAGTTCGCTGAGTTACGCGACACGCGCGGCGGCGGGAGCATCGGCGTGATTGGCGGCAATCGCCTGACCAACGAAGAGGCTTATCTGCTGCAGAAGTTCGCGCGGTCGGTGCTGAGGACGAACAATATCGATCACCATCGCACGGCGGATTATGTTGCGTTTGCGCAGGCGCTTGCCGGGACCATGGGCCGCGCGGCTTCGCTTCGCGACACGCTGACGGCGAAGGCGGTTCTGCTGGTTGGCGGCGATCCGACGAATCAGAATCCCGCTACGGCCTGGAACTTGCGTACTGCGGTCCGGCTAAACGGCGCGAAGTTGTATATCGCCAATACGGCGGAGATCAAGCTTCGTCGTCAGGCGAAAGCGTTCGTGCGGGTCGCGGAATTTGGTTACGGCGCGCTTGCCGCTTATCTTGGCGGCGACGATTCGTCGGCGAATGCCGCGGCTGGTGATTCCGCCGGTCTGGGGAGTTTCCGCGATGCGGTGAAGTCCGAGCAGAACCTGCTTATCCTAATCGGCTCGGAGTTGCGTGGCGCAGAATTGAAGCGGTTGATCGATTTCGGCCTCACTATTCCTGGGGCGAAGTTCGCTCTGCTCGCCGACTACGCCAACTCGCGCGGCGCGGCCGACATGGGCCTGCTGCCGGACATGCTGCCCGGATACACGCCTGCTGTGGGCGCGGCGAGCTTCGGTGAATATGGAGTTCCCGAGGCCGCTGGGCTGGACCTGCTGGAGATGTTCGATGCTGCCGCTGGCGGTAAACTTTCCGCGCTGTATGTGGTCGGTTCGAATCCGGTTGCGCGCTATGGCGTTGACCCGAGCGCTCTGAAAAATACGTTCGTTGTGGTGCAGGAGATGTTTCTGACAGAGACGGCCGCGCTGGCCGACGTTGTCCTTCCGGCTGCAAATCTTTATGAAAAGTCGGGCTCCGTCACCAACAGCTACGGCGATCTGCAACAGGTAAAGAAGGCCGCAGACCGCGCCGGAGTCCGCACTGACTTTGAGATGATCGTCCGCATCGCGGACAAGATGGGCGCCGAGGTTCGTAAGCTGGTTCCGTTCGGCACCGGCGTTCGCGCCGACATGGGGCAGACGCGCGGCGCACAGTCCGGCGAGGCCGATCGGCACGCAGTCTGGTTGACTGCGAACAACCTTGAGCCGCGGCTGAGTCCGTTCGATCCATACGCGATTCTCGACGAGATTCAGCGTCTGGTGCCCGGATACAACCTGATGCGATTGCAACTCCTTTCGGGCAACGACCAGCACCTCTCCCCTGCGGCGACGCCATTGAAGGACAGTGCGGACCTGGTGCAGATTTCCAACCGCCGCGACCTTGTGCTGCCGGCGAACGACACGCTGTTCACTTCGGGAACGCTGGGCCGCTACTCTTCGATGCTCCAGGATGTACAGCAGTTCCAGAACCGCGTCGACACACAGACTGCCGATCAGACGGCAGCCGATTAGAGACACCGAGAGAAGCCCTTGAACGATTCAGTCCACGATTTCGAAGTCTTCCTGCTCCTGAGCGTACTCAAGGTCGCGGTGGTGCTGGTGATCACGCTGATGTGCGTTGCCTATACCGTGCTGCTGGAGCGCAAGGTGATCGGCCGCATGCAGAACCGCTGGGGGCCCAGTCGCGTAGGGCCATTTGGGTTGTTGCAGCCGCTGGTCGATGGGGCGAAGTTGTTCCTGAAAGAGGACCTGATGCCGCTGGCGGTGGAGCGGCCTCTGTTTATTCTGGCTCCGATGATTGCGTTGGGCTGTGCGCTGGTCTCCGTCGCGGTTGTACCTTTTGGCGCGGTCACGCAGGTGCACGGCGTGGATATCTTCCAGATCGCCAACGTGAATATCGGACTGCTCGTGATTCTCGGGATCACGTCGATCGGCGTTTACGGTATTGCGCTGTCGGGATGGTCATCGAACAACAAATATTCCCTGCTCGGCTCCCTGCGCTCGACGGCACAGGTGATCAGCTACGAGCTTGCGCTTGGCCTGTCGCTGGTTGGCGTTGTGCTGCGCGCGCAGTCGCTGAATCTGCGTACGATCGTCGATAGCCAGACCGCGCACGGGTTGCTCTCGTGGAATTTCTTTGGCGGCTTTCAGTTTGTGGCGTTCTTCATTTATCTGATGGCGGCCTATGCCGAGACGAATCGCTCGCCATTCGATTTGCCCGAGGCCGAGACTGAGCTGGTCGCGGGCTACCACACCGAGTACAGCTCGATGAAGTTTGCCATGTTCTTTATGGCGGAATACGCAAACATGATCACTGTAAGCTGCGTCGCCACGCTGCTTTTTTTCGGCGGCGCATCCAGCCCGTTCGGACATCTGATCCCTGCTGTCGGGGGGCATGTCGTCCAGGTAATTCTGCCCGTCTTCTGGTTCGTCGCGAAAGTTTTTGGATTTCTGTTTCTTTACATACATCTGGGTGCGGTCGACTCTGCCGCGCTTCCGTTATGACCAACTGATGAGCTTCGGCTGGAAGTTTCTGCTGCCGCTTGCCATGGCCAACATCATCATCACCAGCCTGGTCCTCGCGGTGCGCGGGTAGGCTGCACCTGCTTTACAATCAGAAGATACGCAATCTTCTTGCTTGATTCAGAGATCGTCTCTGCACGGTGATCAAAGAAGGACTCGACGGAATCTCATGCAACTCGCACTCTTCATCATCTTTGGCGCACTGGCAGTGGGGGGAGCCTTGAATCTGCTCTTTCAGCGCCATCCTATTAACAGCGCCCTGTCGCTGGTGGTCGTGATGATGTCGCTCGCGGTGCTTTACTGGTCGCTTGGAGCGGAGTTTCTCGCAGCCGCACAGGTGATCGTTTACTCCGGCGCGATCATGGTACTGTTTGTCTTCGTCATCATGCTGCTGAACGCGGGCGAAGAGCAGCAGACGCACGGCAGCCGAGCGGCGTACACGGTGGGCATCCCCGGCGCGGCGGCCATCTTCTGCCTACTCAGCTTTGTGTTTCTGACGGAGCGCGGCGCGCTAGGAACAGCCAACGTTGGCGGCTATCTTGCCAATGCCGCGGACAATATCGCGGACGTCAGCTCGATGCTGTTCACGAAATTGCTGCTTCCCTTCGAGGTTACTTCCATCCTGATCCTCGTCGCGATTCTGGGCGCGGTCGTGCTTGCACGGAAGGAGCCGTAGACATGGTGCCTACCGCCTATTACCTGGTTCTCGCCGCGATATTGTTCTCCATCGGCATCGCGGCATTCCTGATCAAGCGCAACGTCATCACGATCTTCATCTCGATTGAATTGATGCTCAACGCGGTCAATCTGACGTTCGTTGCGTTCGCACACATGTGGAACCAGGTGAGCGGGCAGATCTTCGTCTTCTTTGTGATGGTGGTTGCGGCTGCTGAGGCCGCGGTTGGACTCGCCATCATCATCTCCATCTTCCGAACGCGCGAGACATTGAATGTCGACGAGATCGACCTGATGAAATCATGAACCTCAACCCTGAACATCTTCTCTGGTTCATTCCGCTGCTGCCCTTCGTCGGCTTCCTGATCAACGGGACGCTGGGACGAAAGCTGCCGCGTGCCGTTGTCGGTGGCGTGGCACTTCTGTTTACCGCGCTGCCCGCGGCAATCGTTGCCTGGCTGTGGATTCTCATGCGCGCGGAGGGTGCTCCGGATGCAATCCAGGTTGTGAGCCGGCCATGGATCTCGATCACCGGCTTCCAAGTTGACTTCGCGTTCACGGTCGATCACCTGACGCTGATCATGCTCGGCGTGGTGACGGGTGTTGGGTTTCTCATCCACATCTACTCGGTTGGGTACATGGCGCTCGAAGAGGGTTACTGGCGGTTCTTTGCGTACCTCAACCTCTTCATGTTCTTCATGTCGGTGCTGGTGCTCGCCGAGAGCTTTCTGTTGCTCTTCGTGGGTTGGGAAGGCGTCGGCCTGGCGTCGTACCTGCTCATCGGTTTCTATTTTAAGAAGGCATCCGCGGCGAATGCAGGCAAGAAGGCGTTTGTGGTCAACCGGATCGGCGACTTCGGATTTCTGCTGGCAATGTTTCTGCTGATCGTCCACTTCGGCTCACTCAACTTTAGCCAGATATTTACGACTATTGCGCTGCATCCGGAGTGGCAGGGTGCTCGCTTCCTGACGGCTATTGGCCTGCTGCTGGTGCTTGGCGCAGCAGGTAAGTCGGCCCAGATTCCGCTGTACATCTGGCTTCCCGACGCGATGGAAGGCCCCACGCCAGTGTCCGCGTTGATCCATGCGGCCACCATGGTGACTGCCGGGATTTATATGGTCGCGCGGGCGCACATTCTCTTCGACCATGCTCCGGTCGCGCTAATGGTTGTGGCGATTATTGGCGCCGTTACGGCGATTCTCGCAGCTTCGATTGGGATGGTGCAGCATGACATCAAGCGCGTTCTCGCTTACTCCACAATCTCGCAACTTGGATACATGTTCCTCGCATGCGGAGTGGGAGCTTACGCCGCCGGTATCTTCCACCTGCTGACGCATGCATTCTTCAAGGCGCTGCTCTTCCTTGCTGCGGGTTCGGTGATTCACGCCCTCTCCGACGAGCAGGATATGCGTAATATGGGCGGTCTGCGCACGCGAACACCGATCACCTTCTGGACCATGAGCGCGGGCGTATTTGCGATCGCGGGGCTTCCTCCGTTTGCGGGCTTCTTCTCGAAGGATGAGATTCTCTACCAGACCTTCGTGTCGCCGAATCCGCTTGGCAAACTGCTTTGGTTTGTGGGCCTGGTCACCGCGGGCATGACTTCGTTCTACATGTTCAGGCTGTGGTTCAAGACTTTCTTCGGCGAACTACGGTCTGGGGAGGATGATGCGCTCGACCATCCCGGCGCGGCGGTTCACGCGCGATCGACGACTACTTTGACGATGGTGGCTGAATATGACGACGATCAAGCCGCTCACCCACACCCTGTCCACGAGTCGTCGTGGATCATGTTGCTTCCGCTGGTGATTCTCGCGATTCTCTCCGTGATTGGCGGATGGGTCGGCGTGCCTGCAGCGATGTGGGGGCACAACGAGATCGGACACTTCCTCGGTCCTGTATTTGCAAACGGCGCAGCAACGGAAGCTGTGACGTCCAGTCGTGGTCTTGAACTTACTCTCGCAGCCATCTCTGTGCTGGTTGCGCTTGGCGGTTTCTATATCGCCTACCTCTTCTACTACAAGAAGCCGGGCACTGCGGCGGTCCTGGCAGCGCGTGCCAAGCCGGCATATACGGTTCTCGAAAACAAGTACTGGGTTGACGAGTTCTATACCAATTTCCTGGTCATCCCCACGCTGATGCTCACGCGCGGAGTTCTCGAACTCATCTTCGAGCGGGGAGTGGTCAATGGCTCGGGACGCGCGGCCGGCATGGCGACGCGTGGTTTCGCGTGGGCTACCCGCATGCAGATTTCGGGCAATATTCGCTCCTACGCTGGGTGGCTCGCAATCGGCGCCGCGGCCGTGATTGCCGTAATGGTCTTCGGACGCGCCCTATTGGTGCACCTATGAGGAAACGATGAATATCGACCACACCATTCTGACCCTCATCGTTTTCGTACCGCTCGCGGGTGCGTTCCTGCTGGCATTGCTGCCGAACACGGGCAGGATCATGCAGTGGAGCGCGTTGCTGCTCACACTCATCACATTTCTGCTGACGCTCCATCTGCCGTTTCATTACGTCTACGGCACACAGCCGGGAACGTTCCAGTTCGAACAAAATCTGCCGTGGATCGCGGCACCTGCAATTCGTTACCACGTTGGCGTCGACGGCCTTTCAATGTGGCTGATGGTATTGACGGGCTTGCTGGCACCACTGGGCGTGTTGATCTCGTGGCGAGCAATCGACAGCCGGAAGAAGCTGTTCTACATTCTTTTTCTGCTGCAGCAGGTAGCGATGATGGGCATCTTCGCTTCACTCGACATGTTCCTCTATTACGCTTTCTGGGAGATGTCGCTGGTGCCGATGACGATTCTCATCGCGACCTTTGGCCGCTGCGAAGGCCGCCGCCGCGCGGCAATCAAGTATTTTCTTTACGCGTTCATTCCTTCCGCGCTGCTGCTGGTCGCCATGTTGTGGCTGTATGCGCAGACTGGAACTTTCGATCTGCCGAAGCTTGCACGGCTAGCAGCGCAGCACTCCATTTCGTCGAACTCCGCCGCATTGTGGCTCGCGTCCCTTGGCTTCCTGTTCGCCTTTGCTGTAAAGGTTCCAGTCTTCCCACTGCACGGATGGCTTAGCGACGCCATCGTGGAAGCGCCTACAGCGGCCGTGATGGTGCTTGCAGGAAAGACGGCGCTGTACTCGATGCTGCGGTTCTCGTTTGCGGTCTTCCCAGCCGAATCGCATCGGATCGCGCCCCTGATGATCGCGCTCGCTGCTATCGGCATCGTCTATGGCGCGCTTATTGCGTTGGTGCAGAATGACCTCAAGAAGCTCGCCGCCTACTCTACCCTTGGTCACCTGAGCTTCATTACGCTCGGTATCTTTACGTTCACTATCGCTGGCCTTGACGGCGGGATCTATCAGATTCTTAATGAGAGTCTCGCCGGAGCCTCATTGTTCATGCTGCTCGGTCTGCTTTACGAGCGCTACGGCACGTACGACATGCGCGAGTACGGAGGCCTGGCCGCGAAGCTGCCGTGGGTTGTCACCATGTTCGTCATCACCGCGCTCTCCATCATCGGGCTTCCCATGCTGAGCAGTTTTGTCGGCGAGTTTCTCATTCTGTCCGGCTCCATGCAATCGACGTTGGCGCACCACCACTTCTGGACTGCGCTTGCAACACTTGGCGTCATCCTCAGCGCTGCCTATATGCTGTCGATGATCCAGCGCGTCTTTTACTGCGATTTAGGACCGAAGCCGGAGACGGTTACCGGCTGGGACCTCGATGCGCGCGAACATTTGGCGCTCTGGCCAATGGTCGTGCTGTTTCTCGTGATGGGCGTGGCATCGCCGCTGTGGATGCGCTCCATCGACACGTTCGGCGCTCCTGCGGCCAGTGCCCAGGCCCTGGATAGAATCGCCATTCCGCGTTGTGACGACGACCATCCTTGCCGCATGGTGGTCGCGATGCCCCCCGCGAAGGAGGCCCGCTAGATGTCCATCAACATCGTTGCGCTCCTCCCCGAGTACATTCTTACCGTCACTGGCGTCCTGATTATGCTCATTGAGTCGGTGCTGAAGCCGGGTACCAGCCGCAAACCGCTCGGCTGGATGGCGATTGCGGGTACAGTCGCAACGGGCTTCGCCAGCTACTATCAGATCCGCCTTGGCGTTCTGACGGCTTTCAGTGGAACCATTCAGGTCGATCCATTCAGCATTTTCTTCCACCTGCTCATCGGCGCCGTGGTGGTGGCAACGCTGCTTGAGTCGCTCGATTATTTTGAAGGCAACGCCGGGCACGCGGGCGAGTATTTTGCGTTGGTCCTGTTTGGCGCTGTCGGCATGATGCTGATGACCTGCTCGGTCGAACTTCTGATGGTCTTCATCGGACTCGAAATCTCTTCCATCTCGACGTACATCATGGCGGGATTCCGCAAGGGGCAGGCGTCCGGTTCCGAGTCGTCCATCAAGTATTTCCTGCTCGGCTCGTTCGCTACGGCGTTTTTCCTGTACGGTGTCGCGCTCGCGTTCGGGGCAACCGGATCTACCAGCATCGCTGCTATTGCCGCGGGACTTGGCGGCAGCGCTACACCGCGCATGGCCTTTCTTGCGCTCGCGATGATGATCGTCGGGCTTGGTTTTAAAGTCTCCGCGGCGCCGTTCCATGTGTGGACTCCGGACGTGTACCAGGGCGCGCCCGCTCCGGTGGTCGGCCTGATGTCTACCGCGCCCAAGGCGGCCGCGTTTGCGGTTTTGCTGCGAATCACTTTTTCGGGTTTCCCGGTGATGGAGCATCGCTGGGGGATGCTGATATGGGTGCTTGCTGCGCTCTCGATGACGATCGGCAATCTCGGCGCGCTCAAGCAAAATGACGTCAAGCGCATGCTCGCCTACTCCAGCATCGCGCACGCTGGATACCTGCTGGTCGCCTTCACCGCGTTCCCGCGCGAGGGTATTGCGGCCGCGTGTTTCTACACCGCGTCCTACGCCGCGATGAACGTCGGCGCGTTCGCCGTGGTCACTCAGGTTGGCGGATACAACGAGACGCTGCGCACCGTCGAGGATTACCAGGGCCTGTCCATGCGGCGTCCGGTTCTCGCGGCGCTGCTCGGATTCTTCCTGCTGTCGCTCATCGGGATTCCGTTCACGGGCGGCTTCTTCGGCAAGTTCTACGTGTTTGCCGGTGCGCTCCAGGCCGGCCACGTGTGGCTTGGCGTCATCGGCCTGATCAACAGCGGCGTCGCCTGTTTCTACTATCTGAGACTTCTCGGATCGGTCTACACAAAACCTGAGGAGGCAGACTCGCTGCCGGTTGCTGTGCGCGTCGACGTTCCGCGTCCGATCAGCATCCCCGCGGCGATCGGCCTGGCCCTCACTGCGGCAGCCACGCTGATGCTGGGAATTCTTCCTGGCCGCATCCTCCACCTGGCTGATTACGCCAGTTGGAGCCTCAGCGAGAATGTGCAGAAGAGTGTCGCCGCCGAACCCGTGACTGCTCCCCAGATACTACCCGCCGATACGAAGTGATAATGAGCCGCAGCAAGCAGGCGCACATCATCCAGCTATGAGGTGTGAGCTATGAGCGCTTTAGTGTGGGCTTTTCGGGAGTGCCGGAAGCGGCAGATTGAATGGTGCGCCCGGAGCGATTCGAACGCCCGACCTACTGGTTCGTAGCCAGTTGCTCTATCCAGCTGAGCTACGGGCGCACATCTTATACGTCGCGGCTGTTATTGCCGCAACTCTTCAAGGATAAAGGATTCCGAGCCTTAGAGCAACCCGCTGCGACAACTTGCGGAAGCGCCCGTGTGACCGCTCAGTGGGTGGCTTGCGCGATCTCCTTGTGATGATGCGCGCGGTACACGTAATGGCCAATCAACCATCCGCCGGCTGCTCCAATCAGAACGTCGGTGGGAAAATGCTGCTGTC
>WNGR01007332.1_pt1 | contig 13375 bp, 12 predicted proteins | sample 5407581 | NCBI WGS metagenome assembly WNGR01 (sample SAMN13153383, study PRJNA577476) | soil metagenome | isolation source: 80 cm soil or saprolite under Garry oak tree replicate 2 | place: USA:California | collected 2016-06-15 | reverse complement strand
CTGCGCGATGGGGTGGACCGGCGCGATGCCGATGCCCCCGCCCACGCACACCACCGTCCCCATCTTCGCGACGTGGGTGGGGGCGCCCAGCGGTCCGAGCAGATCGGCGAAGCTCCCGCCCACCGGCACCTTGGCCATGCGCGCGGTGGAAGACCCGACCTCCTGCACCACCAGCGTCACCGAGCCCGAGACCGGGTCGGCGTCGGCGATGGTGAGCGGGATACGCTCGCTCCCCTCGCAGACGCGGACGATCACGAACTGCCCGGCCTTGCGCGCTTTCGCCACCTGCGGCGCGAGCACCCGGTACAGCGTCACCTTGGGCGCGAGCTCCCGCTTTTCGAGCAGCTCGAACGACTGCTTCAGGAATTCCATGCGGTGCGGACCTCGGGGGCTTGAGGGGAGAGTTGGCCCGGCACCTTTCACGATCCGGGCCAGGGTACCCACATGGAGCATGGACCGGGGCCGAGGCGCGGCAACATGCCGCAATCGCGCTGAATTCGGAGGAACGGCGCCTGCCTGGCCGCCATGGGGCTCGCGCACGCCCCGCAAACCGAGGTTGTCCCAGCGCAAAGGCTGCGTGCGCACCGCTGCTCGGCGCTCGCGCCGCACCCCATTGACGCGAGGGCGTACCCACCGCATCCTCCTGCCGTTCCGCCTTCCGGAGTCAGCCCGCATGACGCTCGACCTCACCTGCCAGGCGTGCGACACGAGCTTCGAGCTGGACGTCTCTGATCTGCTCGCAGAGCCGCGCGTCCAGTGCCCGAGCTGCGCCGCTCGGGTGCCGCGCGCGACGGCCGAGGCGCTCTCCAGCGTCCTCGACGAGCTGCTCGGGCAGGTCTCCCGGCTCCGGCCCAAGTTCCAGGCCATCCTGGAGGTCGAGAGCGAGGACTTGCCTCCGCCGTACGACCGTCCGGAGGCGAGCGCCGAGGAGGACGAGCTGGACGAGGACGCCGCGATGGAAGACGACGCGGTCGACCGCGAACGCGACGAGTAAGCAGCTCCCCCGCCTCCTGCGATGCGTTCGCAGCGCTGCATCCCCATCTTCGAGGTGCAGAACTGCGCCGGGCCCGAGGTCCGGCCGGGGGAAGCATGCACGGACCGCTCGCTCACCTCATCCTGCCGCTCGCGCTCGCGTCCGGCGCCGGGATCACCTCTACCGCCGCGGCCCCATCTGCCCCAGCCGGGACCGAGCTCGTGGAGCTGGAGGTCCTGGGGGTCGTGCCGCTCGAGGCGGAGCCATCGAGCCTGGTCGTCCTGCGCCAGAAAGGCGGGCCCATCCTCCTCCCCCTCTGCGTCGGCCGGAGCGAAGGCGCTGCCATCGCGCTGCGCCTGAAGCGCAGCTCATCCCGCTCCCACGCGGCCGATCTGTTCGCGAAGGCCATCGCGGCGCTGGGCGGGAAGGTCGCGCGCGTGGCCCTCGAGGCGGAGCAGGCGACCGTCTTCCACGCGCGCGTGACGCTGCAGCAGGGCGAGCGGAGGCTGGACGTGGAGGCGCGCCCGTCCGACTCGATCGCGCTGGCGGTGGCATCGCAGGCGCCCATCGTCGTCAGCCGGCAGCTGCTGAAGGACGCCGGCCTGGCGCAGGAAGATCTGGGCCGGCTGCAGGCCCCACCGAAACGGCCGGCCGACGACCGGACACGTCCCGAGCCCGCGCAGACCTTCTAGAGTTGCAGGCGATCGGCGACGAGCGCGAGCCCCTGCCGCGCGTGAAAGCGGACGAGCGGCGCCTCCCGCCCGGCGGCCAGGTACGGGACCAGGGCGAGCAGGCCCAGGTAGCACAGGACGAGCATGATGACGTCGTCGCGGGGAGCTGCCGGTGGCACCGGCGGGAGCGGCGGGGGCTGCTCGCCGTTCACCGTCAGCTCTCCTTGACGCGCGGGGGAGGCGTCGCGGCGGGTCGCACGTCGGGGCGGAAGTCGTAGAGCGACTCCACCTTCACGTTGCGATAGCGCTCGAGCTTGAAGGCCATCCGCGAGAGGACGGCGATGAAGGCAGGCACGTCGAGCGGCTTCCCCTTCCCCGCCTCCTTCTTCATGAGCTTCACCTCGGACAGGATGAGCTTGCGCACCTCCTGCGGGTGGTAGAGGAAGGCGCCGGAGAAGAACAGCCGCCCTTCGAACGGGAGGAGCCGCGCCTCCAGGATGTCCCCCTTCTCGAGCCCCAGCATCTGGCGTCGCTCGGTGACGTCGTACACGACCTCGCTGAACACGTCCCGCAGCCGGACCTCGCCCGGCTTGATCTTCTTCACCTCGAAGAGGCCATGGACGCTCTTGGCGAGCATCCGGTACACGGCCAGCTCGTCGGTGGTGAGCTGCGGCCCCATCTCCCGCATGAAGATCTCGATGGTGGTCTCGGAGGAGCCGGGCGGCCGGAAGTCGAACAGGTAGTGGTCGAGCATCCCGTTCATGCGGGTCTCGAAGCTCTTGTCCTCCTCGTGCGGCTCGCCATGCCGGTCGAAGTAATCGCGCCTCGCCGACAGCAACTGCTCCTTGCGCTCCTCGGCGGTCGCCCAGGCGAGGAGCTTCTCCTGGAGCTCGGAAAGGCTCATCGACGCTGCTCCATCATCGAGACGAAGCGCCCGAAGAGCTGCCGCGCATCGTGCGGCCCCGGAGACGCCTCGGGGTGATACTGCACGCTGAAGGCGGCCACACCCTCGACCACGATCCCCTCCACAGTACCGTCGTTCAGGTTCACGTGCGAGACCCGGGCGCGCTTCCCCAGCGAGCGGTCGTCCACCACGAACCCGTGGTTCTGGCAGGTGACGTCGACCTTGCCGGTGGCGAGGTCCTTCACCGGCTGGTTGGCGCCGCGGTGGCCGAACTTGAGCTTGTGGGTGGTGGCGCCCACGGCCAGGGACAGGATCTGGTGTCCGAGGCAGATGCCGAACACCGGCACCTTCCCGAGGAGGCCCGCCACCGCCTCACGGCCGCCCTTCACCGCCGCCGGATCACCCGGTCCGTTGGTGAGGAAGACGCCGTCGGGCTCGAGCTTCAAGGTCTCCTCGGCGGAGGTCGCGCTCGGCACGACGGTGATGCGGCAGCCCTGCTCGGCGAGGACCCGCAGCATGGCGCGCTTGAGGCCCCAGTCGTACGCGACGACGCGGAAGCGCGGCGCCGCCTCCGCCGTCCGGCTGCCACCAGCGTAGGCGTCTGCCCCGCCCTCGCTCCAATCGTAGATGACCTTGGTCGAGATGAGCGAGGCGAGGTCCTGCCCTTCCATGCCCGGGAGCGAGCTCGCTCGATCGACGAGCGCGCGTGCGCTCGTGCCGTCGCTCGCGATGATGCCCATCTGCGCGCCCGCGGTGCGGAGGTGCCGGGTGAGGCGCCGCGTGTCGAGGCCGGCGATGCCGGGGATGCCGTGCTTCTTCAGATAGGCGTCGAGGCCCTGCTCGGCGCGCCAGGAGCTCGGCTGCTCGGCCCAGTTCTTCACGATGAAGCCCGTGGCGTGCGGACGGGCCGACTCCTCATCGGCCGCGTTCACCCCGTAGTTTCCCTGCTCGGGGTAGGTCATGCAGACCATCTGCCCGACGTAGGACGGGTCGGTCAGGATCTCCTGATACCCCGTCATCGAGGTGTTGAAGACCACCTCGCCGGTGGCCTCGCCGGAGGCGCCGAAGGCGGTGCCCTCGAAGACGGAGCCGTCCGCGAGCGCCAGGATCGCAGGCTTCATCGCGCTCCCTCGCCGAGCTCGTGCACGAGCCGCCCGCCCACGAGCGCGTGGGTGCAGCGGCCGACGAGCGCCCTGCCCTTCCAGGGTGAGTTCCGGCTCTTCGAGTGGAACCGCGCCGGGTCGCAGCGCCATTCGAGCCCGGGGTCGAGGAGGGCGAGATCGGCCGGGGCGCCTCTGGCCAGCGAGCCGCCCGGCAGCCCGAAGGCGCGCGCCGGTGAGGCGGTGAGCGCCTCGATGAGGCGCCGCTCGCCGAGGAGCCCCTCCCGCACCAGCGCCAGGCAGACCGGGAAGGCGGTCTCCAGGCCCACGATGCCGTTCGCGGCCGCGTCGAACTCGAGGTCCTTCTCCACCGCGGAGTGCGGGGCGTGATCGGTGGCGATGCAGTCGATGGTGCCGTCGGCGAGGCCTTCGCGCAGCGCGCGTACGTCCTCCGCCGAGCGGAGCGGGGGGTTCATCTTGAAGGAGGGGTCGTAGCCGGAGCGCGCCACGTCCTCGTCGGTGAGCGTGAGGTGGTGCGGCGTCACCTCCGCCGTGACGGAGAGCCCGCGCCGCTTCGCCTCCCGGACCGCTCGCACCGCCCCGGCCGTCGAGAGGTGGGCGATGTGGAGGCGGCCGCCCGTGAGCTCGACGAGGGCGAGGTCCCGCGAGACCATCACCTCCTCCGAGGCCGCCGGGACGCCCTTCAGGCCGAGCCTCGTGGCCGCGGGGCCCTCGTGCATGACGCCCTTCCCCACCAGGCCGAGGTCCTCCTCGTGCACCGTGAGCGGCAGCCCGAAGGCGCGCGCGTACTCGAGCGCGCGCCGCATGAGCGCCGACGACATGACCGGCTTCCCGTCGTCGGAGAGCGCCACGCAGCCCGCGCCCCGCAGCTCGCCGTACTCGGCGAGCTCCTCGCCCTTCGAGCCCTTCGAGATGGCGCCTACCGGGTACACGCGCGCCAGCCCTGCCGCCGCGGCTCGAGCCAGGATGAGCTCGGTCACGCTGGCATTGTCGTTCACCGGGACGGTGTTCGGCATGGCGCAGACGGCGGTGAAGCCGCCCGCCACCGCGGCGCGGGCACCGCTGGCGACGGTCTCCTTGTACTCGTGCCCGGGCTCGCGGAGGTGGACGTGCAGGTCCAGGAGCCCCGGCGTGACCCACTTCCCGCGCGCGTCGATCACGCGCGCGCCGCGCGGGCGCTCGAGCCGCTCCACCACCTCGGCGATGCGCCCTTCGCGCACGACCACCGTCCGCACGCCGTCCGTGCCGCTCGCCGGGTCGATGACCCGGCCACCCTCGATGAAGACGATCTCGTCGTGGCTCATGCCCGCGCGCCTCCCTGGCCCGCGTCCTGCGCGCCGCCGGCGAGCAGGTAGAGGATGGCCATCCGCACCGCCACGCCGTTCTCGACCTGGTCGAGGATGACCGAGCGCGGGCCATCCGCCACCTCGGGCGAGAGCTCGACGCCCCGGTTGATGGGGCCGGGATGGAGGATGCAGCACGCGGGCGCGAGCCACTCCGCCACCTTCTTCTCGTTCAGCCCCCAGAACTTCGAGTACTCGCGCGTGCCGGGGATGAGCGGATCGCCGATGCGCTCGTGCTGGATGCGCAGCATGACGATCGCGTCGGCGTCCTTCACGGCCTCTTGGAGGTGGTGGTGGACGCTCGCGCCGAGCGCCTCCAGCCCGGGCGGCATCATGGTGGGGGGTCCGCACAGGCGCACGTGGGCGCCGAGCGTCCTGAGCCCGAAGAGATCCGAGCGCGCCACCCGCGAGTGCGAGACGTCGCCCACGATGGCGACGGTCTTGCCGGCGAGCAACCCGAAGTCGGGCGCCGCGTCCTTCCTCCCAGCCGCCGCGGTGAAGTACTCCGCCAGCGTGTAGAGGTCGAGGAGGCCCTGGCTCGGGTGCTCGTGCGCGCCGTCGCCGGCCGAGACGACCGCGCAGCCCACCCGGTCCGCCACCAGCTGCGGCGCGCCGCTCGCGGGGTGGCGGATGATGAGGATGTCGGGGTGCATCGCCTCGATGTTCCGGGCGGTATCGACGAGCGTCTCCCCCTTCGTCACCGAGGACGTGGAGGAGCTCCAGTTGACCGCGTCGGCGGAGAGGATCTTGGCCGCCGTCTCGAAGGAGGTGCGCGTGCGGGTGGACGCCTCGAAGAACAGGTTCACCACGGCCTTGCCGCGCAAGGTCGGGACCTTCTTCAGCGGCCGGCGCAACACCTCCTTCATGGAGGTGGAGAGCTCGAGGACGGAGAGGAGCTCCTCGCGCGACAGGTGCTCGAGCCCGATGAGATGACGGTGACGTCCGATCACGCTTGCCCCCTCGCCTTCACCACCACCTGGTCCTCGGGCGCGCCGCCCTCCCGGAGCCGGACCTCGACCTGCTCGGCCTCCGGGACCGCCAGCGCGACGCCCGTCACGTCGGGAGCGATGGGAAGCTCGCGCCCGCCCCGGTCGACCAGCACCGCCAGGAGCACGCGCCGCGGCCGGCCGAAGTCGACGAGCTCGTCCAGCGCCGCCCGCACCGTCCGTCCGGTGTAGAGGACGTCGTCGACGAGGACGATGGTCTTCCCGGTGACCGGGAAGCGGATGTCCGTCGGCCCGACCACCGGCGCCACGGCCAGCTCCGAGAGGTCGTCCCGGTAGAGCGCGATGTCGAGCGTGCCGAGCGGCGGCTCGGTCCCGAGGATGGCCGCGATCTGGCGCCGCAGGCGCTCGGCCAGGTGGACGCCGCCACGGCGGATGCCTACCACCGCCAGCTCTCCGCCGCGCTCGCGGGCGCGCTCCACCAGCTCGCGCGCCATGCGCGCCAGCGCACGCTCGATTCCGTCGGCGTTCATGACGCTTTCCACTCCGGCAGGGGCCATGGGGATCACGCGTTTGTAGCGCTACTCGATCCGTTTGAAAAGCCGCTCGGGGCGAAGGCCGGCCGGGCTGTGCCAGGGCGCCCAGCCGGACCCTCCCCAGCTCCACCAGACCAGCCAGGCGCGCCCCTTGACGTTGGCGAGTGGCACTTGCCAGCCACCGCCGGACCGGCTGTCCGCGGAGCGATCGCGGTTGTCGCCCAGGACGAAGACGTGACCGGGGGCGACTCGCTCGAAGGGCCCCTCGCGCTCTCCGAGCCGGGCGCGACGGCACTGGACGACGGCGTGCTGAGAGCCGCCCCCCGTCGCCAGGGCCGCCTCGTAGGCCTGCGCGAGCGCGCGCGGCACCGCGCTCGGTGGCTCGGCGACGCGGCCGCGCGCCAGGGTCTCGCGCCAGGCGGAGCAGGTCTCGCGCGTCCACGCCCCTTCCGGCTCGCCCTGCTCGTCGTAGGTGAGGTCGGGGAGGGGCTCGCGCGGCTGCGGGACGCCGTTCACGTGGACGACCTGATCCCGCAGCTCCACCACGTCGCCCGGCAGGCCCACCACGCGCTTGATGTAATCCTTGCCCGGCTCCTGCGGGTTCGCAAACACCACCACGTCGCCGCGCCGCGGCTCGGACCAGCGGACGAGCCAGCCGCGCCCGACCGGCAGCCGGACCCCGTAGGAGAGCTTCGAGACGAGGATGTGATCGCCCACGTGGAGGGTGGGCACCATCGACGAGGACGGGATCTTGAAGGCCTCCACCACGAACGTCCGCAGGAAGAGCGCCGCGAGGAGTGCCACCAGCGCCGACTCGAGGAGCTCGCGGAGCGTGCTCTTGCGGGCCACGTCGGAGAGGTGGTCGCGCCAGACGAGGTCGAGGCGCGCGGTCGCCTCGGCGAGGGCCTCCACGCCCTTCCCTGCCGCGGCGGTCTCCACCGCCGCCGCCGCCGCGAGCGCCTCGGCGCGGGCAGTCTCCGGGACGCGCCCGCCGCGCCGCTCGAGGAAGCGACGGGTGGCCACGGCCAGCCGGAGCGCCTCCTCGCGATCGTCGGCGGCCGCGGGGGCCGCGGCCGGCACGCCCCCCCTCAATCCTCCACCTTCAGCACCGCCAGGAAGGCCTCCTGCGGGATCTCGACCGACCCCACCTGCTTCATGCGCTTCTTGCCTTCCTTCTGCTTCTCCAGGAGCTTGCGCTTGCGGCTGATGTCGCCGCCGTAGCACTTCGCGAGGACGTTCTTGCGATAGGCCTTCACCGTCTCGCGCGCGATGATCTTGGCGCCGATGGCAGCCTGGATGGCCACCTCGTACATCTGCTTCGGGATGACTCCCTTCAGCCGGGCGGTCAGCTCCCGGCCGCGCTGATAGGAGTTCTCGCGGTGGACGATGACGCTGAGCGCGTCGACCGGCTCGCCATTCAAGAGGAAGTCGAGCTTGACGAGGTCGGCCTCCTGGTAGCCCTTGAGCTCGTAGTCGAGGCTGGCATAGCCGCGCGAGACGCTCTTCAGCTTGTCGAAGAAGTCGAACACCACCTCGGCGAGCGGGATCTCGTAGGTGATCTGGACGCGGGTGGCCGCGATGTACCTGAGGTCCTTCTGCACGCCGCGCCGCTCCTGGCACAGCTTGAGGATGTTGCCCACGTCGTCGGTGCGGCCGTGGATGTGGCAGGTGAGGATGGGCTCCTCGAGCTTCGCGATCCTCTGGACGGGGGGTAGCTTGGCGGGGCTGTCGATCTCCACCACCTCGCCCTGCGTGTCGGTGACCCGGTAGACGACCGACGGCGCGGTGGTGATGAGGGAGAGCTCGTACTCGCGCTCGAGCCGCTCCTGCACGATCTCCATGTGGAGGAGGCCGAGATAGCCGCAGCGGAAGCCGAAGCCGAGCGCCTGCGAGGTCTCCGGCTCGAACGTGAAGGCCGAGTCGTTGAGGCGGAGCTTCGTCAGCGCGTCGCGCAGGTTGTCGTAGTCGGCGGCGTCGATGGGGAACACGCCCGAGAAGACCATCGGCTTCATGACCTTGAAGCCAGGGAACGGCTCGTCGGTGGGCTTGCCGACCTCGGTGATGGTGTCGCCCACCTTCGCGTCGTGGACGTCCTTCACGTTGGCGACGACGACGCCCACCTCGCCCGCGATGAGCTTCCCCACCGGGCGCGAGAAAGGCGCGAAGACGCCCAGCTCCTGCACCTCGAACTCCCGCTTGTTCGACCAGAACTGGATCTTCTGCTTCGGCGCGAGCGTGCCCTCGAAGATGCGCACCAGCATGACCACGCCGCGGTAGGAGTCATACCAGGAGTCGAAGATGATGGCCTTGAGCGCCGCCTGAGGATCGCCCTCCGGTGGCGGCACCTTCTTCACGATCTGCTCCAGGATCTCCTGGATGCCGATGCCCTCCTTGGCGGAGCAGGGGATGGCCTCCTTCGCGTCGAGGCCGATCACCTCCTCGATCTCGCGCCTCACCTCGTCCACGTCCGCGCTGGGAAGGTCGATCTTGTTGATGACCGGGATGATCTCGAGGTCGTGGTCGAGCGCCTGGTAGACGTTCGCGAGGGTCTGCGCCTCGACGCCCTGGCTCGCGTCGACCACCAGGATGGCCCCCTCGCAGGCGGCGAGCGAGCGGGACACCTCGTAGGCGAAGTCCACGTGCCCCGGGGTGTCGATGAGGTTCAGCTCGTAGTCCTTCCCGTCCAGGGCGCGGTAGGCCATCCGGATGGTCTGCGCCTTGATGGTGATCCCGCGCTCGCGCTCCAGCTCCATGTTGTCGAGAAACTGGGCTTGCGCCTCGCGTGCGCTGACGGTCCCGGTCTTCTCGAGCAGGCGGTCGGCGAGCGTCGACTTGCCGTGATCGATGTGGGCGATGATGGAAAAGTTTCGGATGTGCTGATTTTCGGCCGGCATCGGAGGACGGGCTTTTAACATGCCTGTCTTCTCCGGTGCGCGTGCGGCTGCCGTCCCGCGGCCTACCCACCAGGAACGCTCGCCGGAACTCCGCGAAACTCCAGCATGTTGCGTACGACCATACGTGGCACCACTATATATTGTAGTCAGGTGCTTGACGTGTCGTACGGCAGCGCCTTACAGTTTCGTCGTGTCGGACCCCCATGTCATGACGTCCGGACTCGAAGGTGGGGAGCGCGGGCGGAGGAGAACCGGGGGCGTCCTGTCCCCGGTCACAAGTTCCTGAAGCATCTCGACAGCTTGGGTAGTGATTCTCCGGCCCTCTTCCGCGGGCCCGGCCGGGGACCTTTTTTCTCGAGGAGCGCCTGCGGGCGCTCGCAGTCCAGCCAGCCGTGGGATCGGGCCACAGCGCCCGGACCGGAGGAGTGGAGAGATGATGGAGCGCGAGATCGTCGGGCAGCGGCGGAACGGGAAGGCGGCGCGGCGCGCCGTCAAGAAGGGCGTGGTGGTGCCGCGCTACTTCTCGACGCCGGGGGTCGATCCGGCCGAGGAGCTGGCCTGGGAGCTCAGGACCGCGGCCATCACCGGCGACGGTGGTCAGCTCATCTTCGAGCAGAAGGACATCGAGGTGCCGAAGAGCTGGTCGGCGCTGGCCACGAACGTGGTGTCCTCGAAGTACTTCCGCGGCGCGCTCGGGTCCCCCCAGCGCGAGCGTTCGGTCCGGCAGCTGGTGAGCCGCGTGGTCCACGCGATCGGCGCCTGGGGCCGCAAGGACGGGTACTTCGCCTCCGAGGAGGACGCCGCCTCGTTCGAGGCCGAGCTCGCCCACCTCCTCTACCGGCAGAAGATGTCCTTCAACTCCCCGGTCTGGTTCAACGTCGGGGTCGAAGAGCACCCGCAGTGCAGCGCGTGCTTCATCAACGCGGTCTCCGACTCGATGGACTCGATCCTGAAGCTCGCCCACACCGAGGGCATGCTCTTCAAGTTCGGCTCCGGGGCCGGGTCCAACCTCTCCAAGATCCGCTCCTCCAAGGAGAAGCTTTCCGGCGGCGGCGAGGCCTCCGGCCCGGTGAGCTTCATGCGCGGCTTCGACGCCTTCGCCGGTGTCATCAAGAGCGGCGGCAAGACCCGCCGCGCCGCCAAGATGGTGATCCTCGACGCCGACCACCCGGACATCGAGGAGTTCGTGGAGTCGAAGGCCAGCGAGGAGAAGAAGGCCTGGGCGCTCATCGACGCCGGCTACGACGGCGGCTTCAACGTCCGCGGCGGCGCCTACGACTCGGTCTTCTTCCAGAACGCCAACCATTCAGTCCGCGTGACCGACAGCTTCATGCGCGCGGTCCAGGCGGACGGCGACTGGGAGCTCACCGCCCGCACCCGCGGCGGCGTGGTCGAGCGCATCAAGGCGCGCGAGCTGATGGGGAAGATCACCGAGGCGGCCTGGCTGTGCGGCGACCCGGGCATCCAGTTCGACACCGTCATCAACGCCTGGCACACCTGCCCGAACACCGACCGCATCAACGCGTCGAACCCCTGCTCCGAGTACATGTTCCTCGACGACTCGGCCTGCAACCTCGCCTCGCTGAACCTGATGCACTTCCGGTCCATCGACGGCGGGTTCGACGCGGAGAGCTTCAAGAAGGCGATCGACCTCACCATCCTGGCGCAGGAGATCCTGGTCGGAAACGCCCGCTACCCCACCGAGGCCATCGGCAAGAACAGCGCGGCGTACCGGCCGCTCGGGCTCGGCTACGCCAACCTGGGCGCACTGCTCATGGCGAGCGGTGTCCCCTACGACTCCGACGCCGGCCGGGCGGTGGCGGCCGCCATCACCGCCCTCATGACCGGCGAGGCGTACGCGATGAGCGCGCGCATCGCCGGCCACACCGGGCCCTTCGCGGGCTTCGAGGCTAACCGCGAGCCGTGCCTGGGGGTCCTGCGCAAGCACGCCGCCGAGGTGGAGCGGATCGACCGCAACCTGGCGACCCCCGAGCTCGTCTCGGCGGCCCGCGCCGCCTGGGGCGAGGCGCTCCGGCTCTCCGAGCTGTCCGGCGTCCGGAATGCCCAGGTGACGGTGCTCGCACCCACCGGGACCATCGGCTTCATGATGGACTGCGACACGACCGGCATCGAGCCCGACATCGCGCTCGTGAAGTACAAGAAGCTGGTCGGCGGCGGCGTGCTCAAGATCGTGAACAACACGGTGCCGCTGGCGCTGCAGAAGCTCGGGTACGCGCCGGAGACCATCCACTCCGTCCTCGGCTTCATCGACGAGGTGGAGACGATCGAGGGGGCGCCGGGGCTCGCGCCCGAACACCTGCCGGTGTTCGACTGCGCCTTCAAGCCGTCGAACGGCAACCGCACCATCCACTACATGGGGCACATCCGGATGATGGGGGCGGTGCAGCCGTTCCTCTCGGGCGCCATCTCGAAGACGGTCAACATGCCGACCGACGCCACGCCCGCGGACATCGAGCAGGCCTACCTCGAGTCGTGGCGCCTCGGGCTCAAGGCGGTCGCCATCTACCGCGACGGCTGCAAGCGGAGCCAGCCGCTCAACACCGGCAAGGAGAAGCAGCAGGTGGCGGTGGAAGCCCCGCCGGAGCGCCTCGCTCGCCGGCGCCTCCCCGACGAGCGCCGCTCCATCACGCACAAGTTCTCCATCGGCGGGCACGAGGGCTACATGACCGTCGGCATGTACGACGACGGCGCGCCCGGTGAGCTCTTCGTGACGATGGCGAAGGAGGGCTCGGTGGTCTCCGGCCTGATGGACGGCTTCGCGACCTCCATCTCGATGGCGCTCCAGTACGGCGTGCCGCTCCAGGTGCTGTGCGACAAGTTCAGCCACATGCGCTTCGAGCCGTCGGGCTTCACCGGGAACCCCGACATCCCGATCGCGAAGTCCATCACCGACTACATCTTCCGCTGGTTGTCGCTCAAGTTCCTGCCCAGCGAGAACGCTCAGCAGCTGGAGGCAGCGCAGGTGGCGCTGCCCCCCGGCGCAGCCCCGCAGGGGGTGAAGGCCGCCGCGGGCACGAAGGTGCTCGTGATGCCGCAGCTCCCGCCCGTGGCGCGCCCGCCCTCGCCCAGCGAGTCGGCTCAGTTCGGCGCGCGCATGCAGCAGGATGCCCCGCCCTGCCCCACCTGCGGGAGCATCACGGTGCGGAACGGCGCCTGCTACAAGTGCCTCAACTGCGGGTCGACGACCGGTTGCAGCTAAACCGCCGCCGAGCTTGCTCGGCGGAATAAGCACGAGGCGCCCGGGGGATCATTCCGGGCGCCTCTTTCTTGCGGCGGGGGACAAGCCCCCGCCCTACACGTGCCCCCGTCGTAGGGCGGGGGTTCATCCCCCGCCGCGGGTCAATCTTCCACGATCAGCTTCCCATCCCCCATCCCCATCGCCGAGCAGTGGAACTTCTCCACGCCCGCCTTCTTGGGGGTGAGGGTGAGCGTGACGGCCTTGTTGAGCGGCAGCGCGAACTCCTTCACGTTCTCGGCGGGCACGTCGATGGCCGTGATGCAGGTGTCCTCGGTGGTGCGGGTGAAGACGAGCGAGATGGGCTGACCCTTCTTCGCCTTCACCTCGTGCGGCTCGAAGCCCTTGGTCGTGACCTTGATCTGCACCTCCTTCACGCTTCCCGCGGGGGGCGCGGCCAGGGTCGGGGCTGCGGAGAGGAGGGCGAGGGCGGCGAGGAGGTGGCGCATGCGTGCTCCTGAGGGATGGCCCGGTGGGGCGAGCCGTGGAAGGAGGGACCGCATGATACCCGACGCAGGCGCACGGGCCATCGCGGCCTAGGTGCCGACGCGGCGCCGGCGGCGATATTCACCCGACCCGGGAGAGACCTAGTGAAAGTCACGCGCCTGGGAGGCCACCCCCGGCGCGCCGGTGAGCGGCGTCACCGAGCGCACCCGCACGTTCACCACCTGCCCGTTCCGCTCCACCCTCCCCTGCGCCACCAGGAAGGCCGAGCCGCGCACCAGCAGGCGGA
>WNGR01008290.1_pt1 | contig 13376 bp, 11 predicted proteins | sample 5407581 | NCBI WGS metagenome assembly WNGR01 (sample SAMN13153383, study PRJNA577476) | soil metagenome | isolation source: 80 cm soil or saprolite under Garry oak tree replicate 2 | place: USA:California | collected 2016-06-15 | reverse complement strand
CGGCATGCACGTCGTCGAGGACCAGCACAAGCGGTGTCGGCTGAGACGCCCGATCAAGGGCCGCGCAGACAGCTTCGAAGAGCGCGAAGCGCGCCCCGTCGCCTGATCCGCCCGGCTCATCGGCGGCTCCGAGTTCGGGCAGCAGCTGGCCGAGCACGCCAGCGTCCCGTCCGGCCGCCTGCGCAAGTGCCGCTGACCCGGCCTGCCGGCCGTAGTTCCGCAGTATTTGCACCCACGGCCAGTACGGTGGGGCGCCGCCGTCCTCCCACGCGCTGCCCCACAGCACCAGCGCTCCCTGGCCGCGGGCCTGCCGGGCGAAGGCGCGGGCCAGCTCGGTCTTGCCGATGCCTGCTTCACCGGCCACCAGCACCAGGCGGGATTCCCCCGCGAGCGTCTGGCTGAAGGCATCGCGCAGCACGGCGAACTCGCGGGAGCGCCCGACAAACATGCCCCCGCCTTCTGGCGTTCCCGGATGCGTGATGCTCGCCCCCGTCTTCCCGGACCAGGCACGTCACCTGCCTCAACCCTAGCCCCTCAGCCGGATCTGGCTGTCGTGCGCAGGCAGTGAACGTTTCGTTCGGTGCCGATGAACGCCTTCTCAGGTAGGCAACCGTGGCGCCGCGAGGGCGGCATCACCGCAAAGGGAGGCATCGATGGATGAGAACCGCGCCGCTGAGTTCACCGGCCGAGTCCTGGCTGACACCGCGTCTGCGGCGGCGATCGTGCTGGCGGCGCTCGGCGACCGGCTGGGCCTGTTCAAGGAACTCGCGGCCAGCGGCCCGGCAACCAGCGGCGAGCTGGCCGGCCGGACCGGGTTGTCCGAACGGTATGTGCGGGAGTGGCTGGGCGGCATGTTCGCCGCCGGGTACCTCAGCTACGACCAGGCACAGCATCGCTATGGGCTGCCGGCCGAGCATGCGCCGACCCTGGCCAGCGAGCCCGGGCCCGCGTTCTTCGGCGGCGTGCACCAGGAACTGGTCGGCGCGATCCAGCGCTACGACGCCGTGGCGGGGGCCTTCCGGGACGGCACCGGGGTCCGCGCGGCCGACCTGCACCCGGACGTGTGGGCAGGGACAAGCCGGTTCACCGCCCAGTGGCACCAGAACATGCTGGTCCAGCAGTGGCTGCCGCTCGTCCCGGACACTACCGCCAGGCTGAAAGCCGGCGGACGGGTGGCCGACGTCGGCTGCGGCACCGGGCAGGCCCTGATCGCCCTGGCCGGTGCTTTCCCCGCTGTCACCGGCACCGGGTACGACGTTCACCTCCCGGTCATCGAGCAGGCCCGGCAGGCAGCGGCCGGGGCAGGCGTCGCCGACCGGATCAGCTACCAGGTCCTCGACGCGGCCGCCGGGCTGCCCGAGTCCTTTGACGTGATCACCACCTTCGACGTGGTGCACGACGCGGCCGACCCGCTCGGCCTGCTGCGCTCCATCCGGGAGGCCCTGCGGCCGGGCGGCACCTACCTGTGCCTGGAGATCAACTGCTCCGACCAGCCAGCCGACAACGTGGGCCCTATCGCCTCCCTGCTGTACGGCTTCTCGGTCCTGTACTGCATGACCACCTCCCTCGCCGAGGGCGGGGAGGGCCTGGGCACGCTCGGGCTGCCCGAGCCGGTGCTGCGCGACCTGGCCGACAAGGCCGGCTTTACCAGCGTGCGGCGCGTGGAGATGGACAATCCCTTCAACACGCTCTACGAGCTCACCCGGTGAGCGCGCGAAGCCCGATCCCGGGCCGCAGGGCATCCGCCCGGGACATCGGGTCAGTGCCCGAGCCCAAAGAGGCCGTGATCAGCTGGTCCCGGGCAGCGCTGGAGCAATGCGGGATCGCCACCAGTAGCTGGTGGCAGGACGAGCTCGACCTGTGCATGATCGGGATCATGGCCACGTTCGGCTGGGAGAAGGCGCTCGGCGACGCCGGCGAGCTGTCCTGGTGGGAGCAGGCCGGCGCCGACGCGGCCGCCCGCCAGGGCATCCAGATCCCCGGATGAGTCGATGACCGCCGACGTCGGCAATCAGGAGCCGATTCTGGTCACGTCCGGACCGAGTACGCCTAGCAGTTTGCTGCAGGGCCAGGAGGACTGCCTACGCTCAGTCTGCTCCGCCGTTTCGGTGAGGGTGGCAGCGCGGTCATCTGGCTGCCCGTGCCAGCGCGGGCAGCATGCATACAGCGGGCAATCACTGCTGGCCGTGCCGCGGCGTGGGGCACACTTCGGCCTGGCTCCCGAGCGGAACGCGCGCACCGCCCGCCACAGCAGCAGAACCTCATCCTCGCTCACCCTGGGCATCAGGCACTCTCTACGATCGGTGGCCAGAACCTGGGACCGTCAGCGGCTCCTGCTGGTAGATCCACCTAGGCGGTTCCCGCGTCACCGGCGACGGCAAGCTGGCCCTGCACGCTGCGGAGCGCCTGCTCGCGGCTGGCCAGCTCGGCGAGCCGGCCCTCGGCCTGGCCGGCCGTCTGCTCCCGCAGCGCCGCGGCCGTCTCCAGCGCGCCGGCCAGGCGGTCCGTGCTACCGGAGTAACGGCGCGCTACGGCCAAGATCAGCCGCCGCGTCGCCTCCGCCAGGCGGTACTGCAAGTCGGCCCGGGCCCGGCCGATCTGCCTGCCCACCAGGTCACGGACCTCGCCGAGCACATGACCGCGGGCAAGCCGTCGTCCGAACTGCCCGGGCAGCCTGCGCCGGACCGCTCCGGCGAGCAGCTCGACCTGGTCGACGTTCTCGCCCACCGAGTAGAAGAACCTCTGATCCGGGGTCAGCCGCTCACCCGGCTCTGGCATCGCCAGCTCCAGGCCGAGCAGCTCGGTGGCCGCGTCGCGGACGGCGTCGAGCTCGGCCCTCAGATCCCGAGTGAGCCGGCCGTCCAGGTCGCTGAGGCCGTCCTCAAGCCGCTTGCGCTGGGCTTGCCGCCATGACTCGGCGGCGTCCTTCACGAGCTGGACCAGCCGTTTCCGGCCCTGCCGCTCGATCTCGGCGGGCGGCGCCGCGGCGAGCTCACCGTCGAGCAGGCCGCCGATCGCGGCATGCAGTTCCCTGGCCAGCCGGGTGGTCTCCCGCTCGGCGGCCAGGTTCAGGTCGGCTAGCATCCGCGCCGACTCCGCGGCGGCCAGGTCAGCCGCGGCCGTGCCGCGCTCCCGAACCGCTGCGAGCCTGGTGGCGAAGGCCGTCACCCGCCCGGCAGCCTCTGAGCTGCGCATCTGGCCCGCGCGCTGGGCCAGCATGACCTCGTCGAGCAGGGAATCTGCGACGCGGCGCAGTTGGCCGACAGCGGATCGCTGCAGGTCCGCGGTCCTTCCTGTGGCGAGGTAGGCAGCGAAGTCAGCGGCGAACTTGGCGAATCCAGCATCACCAGTTGCGCTGAGCGCAGCGCGGGCCGACACCGGGTAGACCCAGACCGCCTCGCCCGTGGCCTCGCGGGCGACCCGCTCGGTGAACTCGACGGCCTCGGCCAGCCCGGCGGCATCCAGGTAGTCCGCCTTATTCAGCACCACGAACGTGGTCACCGACAGCTCGCGAACGCGGCCGAGCAGCTCACGCTCGCTCGCCGAGACCGGCGGGTCGGCGGTCAGCACGAAGATCGCCGCATCCATGGTCGGCATGACGCTGTCGGCCGTGGCGGTGTTGTGCGCGTGCACGGAGCCGGTTCCGGGCGTGTCGACGATCTCCATGCCGCGGGCGAGGAGCGGGACATCAAGCCGGGCGGTGATGCTGGTGACACCGCGGGTGTTGGCCGGGTTGCCGCGTTCTGTCCCGAAGTCTTCCAGGGCGGCCAAGGGATAGTGGCCCGTGCGGCCGTCAGCGAAAGCCACCTCGAGGCCCTCATCGGTCCCTTGCGTCACTGTTGCCGCCACGGCAGTAAGCGGCGTGACACCGACCGGCAGCACCTCGCGGCCCAGCAGGGCGTTCACCAGCGTGCTCTTCCCGCGCTTGGCCTCGCCAACGACCAGCACCCGCAACCGTGCCGCGTTGAGCCTGTCCCGCAGCGCGGCGAGAGTCTCCCGGTCCGGGGCCTCAGCCAGCTCGGCCAGGCCGTCTAGGGCAGACTCCAGCGCGTGTGGCAGTTCGGGTGCGCGCATGCCGCCTCCTACCTGTCTAGGTAGGGACCGTTGGCGGCCGTGCCGCGGTTGGATGGCGGGCCCCTCCGCCCATCAATTCCAGGTTAATGCAGGGGTGGGTCGAACGCGGTCGTCGGCAGGTCCACCGCGGTGGCCCCGCCGTCCACCGTGACCACGGCACCGGTCACGGCGGAGGCATGCCTGCTGGCCAGGAACGCCACCACCGCCGCGACTTCTTCCGCCTCGGCGGGCCTGCGCAGCGGCACCTGCTCGGTGGCCAGCGTGTAGGCGGACTCCCGGCCGGTGAGCCCGCGCTGGTCGGCGAGCTGGTCCATCTCCTCGTCGGCCATGGGGGTGCGCACCCAGCCCGGGCACACGGTGTTGACCCGGACCCCGCGCGGCCCGAAGTCCCTGGCCATCGACCTGGCCAGGCCGATCAGCCCGTGCTTGGCCGTGACGTAGCCCACCGACTCCGGGGCCGCGGCCAGGCCGGCGATCGAGGACACCACGACCACGCAGCCGTGGCGCGCGATGAGCTGCGGCAGGCAGGCCCGCGCCGAGACCAGGCAGGTGGTCACGTTGGAGCGGATGCTCGCGGCCCAGGCGTCATCGGCGATGTCCGCGGCGGTCCCCGCGCCGAGACCGCCGGCGTTCGCCACCAGGATGTCGACGCCGCCGAAGTGCGCGGCGGCTGTCTCGGCCACCCCGGCCATGTCGGCCGGGTCCGCCGCGTCGGCGGGAGCGGCCAGCGCCCGGGCCTCCGGAGTCCGGTCCTTCAGCGCCGTCACCGCGTCATGCAGCAGCGCCGGGCGCCGTCCGACCAGGATGACCGCGCACCCTTCGGCGGAGAACCTCGCGGCCACGGCGGCGCCGATCCCGGTCCCCGCGCCAGTAATCACCGCGGCCTTGCCGTCCAGCCAGCCAGCAGATCCGGCCATCGGGATCAGCCGCCTGCGAGCCGCTCGAGGCGGGCGTGCAGCTCGCTGAGGTAGCCCTCGGCCTCGGGCTTCATCAGCACGCTGCGCAGGATCCTGGCCCCCTCGCTGTCCAGCTCCACGCCCGGATGGCGGCGGGCGAAATCGGCGGCGGCGACGCGCAGGGTGCTGAGGTACACCGGGCGGGCCTGGTCGGCCATGCCGTCGGCCAGCATCCGCGCGCTGGCCTGATCGATCGCGGACATGCTCCGCGGGCTGACGGCCGGGAAGTAGCAGACGATGTCGAGCTCCGGGTGCTGGTAGAGGACCAGCCGGCCGGAGTCTGAGATCAGCTTCGCCAGGTCCAGGGCGGCCCGCCGGCCGGCCGCGAGCACCCGGCCGAGCCCGTCCGGCGCGGGGGGCAGCAGCCGGAACGTGAGCCACAGGGCGGCGGCCGCGGCGCCGGCCCTGGAGCACTCGAGGCTGATCTCGCCGAGGTGCAGGTCACCGGAAGTGAAGTAGGTGTAGGGGGAGTCGTGCAGGTAGAAACGCCCCACGTCCGGGTCCCTGAACAGCACCGCCCCGCACCCGTAGGGCTGCAGCCCGTGCTTGTGCGGGTCCACCACCACCGAGTCGCACTCCGCGATGGCCCGCCAGGGCGCCCCGTCCAGACCGGCCCGGTCCTCGAGGCCCGCCAGCAGGGTGAAGAACCCGCCGTAGGCGGCGTCCACGTGCACCCGGACCCCGCGGGAGCGGGCGATCGCGAGCACCTCGTGCACCGGATCGACGGCACCCAGGCCGGTCGTGCCCGCGGTCGCGACCACCGTCCCGATCCTGCCCCCGGCCAGCAGCGCGTCCAGGGCGCCGAGGTCCATCCGTCCCGCGCCGTCCGCCGCCACCTGGGTGCCCTCGGCGCCGAGCACGCCGCACATCCGGCTGTGCGTGTAGTGCGCCTCCGCGCTGTAAGCGATGCCGCGGCCGGGATGCAGCTCGCGGGCGACGTAGAGGGCCTCCAGGTTCGCGATCGTGCCGCTGGTGGTCAGATGACCCAGGTGTGTGGCCAGGCCGAACATCCGCGCCAGCTGCGCCACGACCTCCTTCTCCATCTGGCCGGTCACCGGGCCGCCGTCGAGCGCGTGATTGTTGGGGTTGATCAGCATCGCGGCGAGGTAGCCGGCGACGGCCGCAGGGTGCGGGGGCTTGAGCATCTGCCCGGCGTAGGACGGGTGGAAGAACGGGTAGTTGCCCCGCAGCCGCTCGGTGAACTCGGCGAACGCGCTGGCGAACTGCTCCTCGCTGATCTGCAGCGAGGCGTCGCGCTCGAACGGCCCGAACCCGGCCTGCCAGTCTTCGACCGCGTCCACGCCGCTGCTCAGCCAGCGCCGCAGGTCCATCTGCGCACCCCCCCGCTCCCGGCGCTAAGGCTGCCGGGTCGGCGTCGTCACTTGTCCGGCCGCACCCAGATATCACGCTCGTGCATGAGCTCAATCTGCTTGTCCGTCACCTCACGGCGGTATTCATCGTGCCCGTACGGGGCGCGGTCGAGATAGATGTTCTTCGGGTAGACCGGCTGTTCGTAGATCAGCTGGTACTGCTCGGTGGTGAGGTCCTTGATCCAGTTGTCCCATTGCGCATTCGCGCGGAACTTGCGCAGCGCATCGACGTCGATGGTCCCGGCGACCCAGGAGGATCCGCCGCTGTAGTCGTGCCGCCCGATAATCTGCCCGCGGTAGTCGATCACCGCCGATCCGCCGCCGAACGTATCGATCGCGACCGCGGATTCGGCGTCCAGGTAATACGTGCCGACGTTGCAGGCGATCAGGTACAGGTTGTTGTCGAGGGCGCGGGCACGGTTCTGGATCTCGAACAGGCCGTTGCCGACGTGCGGGTGCGGATACGGGCCCCGGTAGACGACCTCCGCGCCGTTCATCGCCAGGCCGCGGGCGTTCTCCGGGTAGGAGCCCTCGTTGGCCATCAGGAATCCGAGCCGGCCGATTTCGGTGTCGGCGACCGGGTAGAACGCGTCCAGGTTGCGGCCGTACAGCTCTGTCCACTTGTCCCAGACGTTGTGCGGCGTCACCGAATGCTCGACCGGGAGCAGCGGCACCACCTTGTGGTGCCGGAGAATTACCTCCCCGTCCGGGCTGAGGACGAAGCCGACGTTGAAGAAGCGCCCGGGAAACTCGGGATGGCGGGCCTTCGCCTGGCCCATCAGGAAGGCGTTCCACTGCCGGGCCAGCTTGCCGAGGTAATCGGTCTCGGGGCCGGGGATGTCGATCGCGCATTCCCGCGCGAACTCCTCGTGATCGAGGTCGAGGACCTCGTCGTTGAAGCCCTGCAGGGCGCCTTCGGGGATCGCGATGAGCCGTACCGGCAGGTCCAGGCTGGACAGCCATGATGCGGCTTTGATCAGGTGCGAGAGGTGCTCGAGGTTCGTCTCGATCTCGTGACGGCGACGGATGCCTCGCATGGTGGGCACCAGGCCCAGGGCCTGATAGGGCTCGATCATGACTAATACCATCGACCCTGCGGCCCGCGGCTTCAACCCTGACCGCTGATCGGGCCGCTGGCCGGGTTGGCCGCGGGGGTTACCGGTCCGGCGGCAGGTAGCGGTCCAGCAGGTCGTTCCGGAACTTGCCGGCCGGGTCGAAGCGGTGCATCATCCGCCGGAAGTCGTCCAGGCGCGGGTACAGCCCGCGGGTGGCCTCCGGGCCCGCGCCGAACAGCTTCCCCCAGTGCGGCCTGGCGCGCAGCGGCGCCAGGCGCTCCTCAAGCTGGGCCAGAACAGGGGCGACGGCCGCCTCGTCCTTGACCCAGGTGAAATGAAAGGCCACGGAATCCCGCTGGTAGCACGGGCTCAGCCACAGGTCATCGGCGGCGATGGTGCGGATCTCCGAGGTCCGCAGGACGGGAGCCATCAGGGCGGCGATCTGGGCCAGCGCGTCCAGCGCGTCGATCGCGCTCGCGCGGTGCAGCAGGAACTCGGACTGCAGCTCGTCACCCGAGCTGGGGGTGAACTCCAGCCGGAAGTGCGGCAGCCGCTCGTGCCAGGGCCCGGGCACCCCCAGCTGCTGAGTGCAGCTGGCCGGGGGCATGCCTGGCACGGGATGCCGGGGGCCGTCCGCCAGCTTTCCGCCCATCCACTCCGGTTCCGGCGTCCACGCGTCCTCGGCGTCCGCCCGTCGCTTCAGCCAGGCCTGCCGGATCCCGGGGCTGCGCCAGTCCGTGAACAGGCTCACGCTGTAGGCGCTGGCGACGATCTCGTCGAAGTGCTCGGTCACCTGCTCGGCGGGCAGGTTCTCGTAGACGTACTGCCGGACGTCGAAGGCGGGCACCGTGTCCAGGGTGAGGCTGGTGACGATGCCGAGGGCGCCGAGCGCCACCACCGTCCCGGGGAACCGGCCGGCGTCGGCGTCCCGGCGCAGCGTCACCACGTCGCCGTCCGCGGTGACCATCTCCAGGGCCGACACCGCCGTCGCGAGGTTGCCGTTGCCGTTGCCGGAGCCGTGCGTCCCGGTCGCGCACGCGCCCGCGACCGAGATGTGCGGCAGCGACCCGAGGTTGTGCAACGCGCGTCCTGCTCTGTTCAGCTCCACCGCCAGCTCGCCGTAGCGCAGGCCAGCGCCGACCGTGACGGCCGCGTTCGCCGTGTCGACCTCGATCAGCGGCGGCAGGTCCGCCAGGCTGACGAGATCGCCCGGAGAGTCAGCCAGGCGATTGAACGAGTGCCCGGTGCCGAGGGCCCGGACCCGCTTGCTCCCGGCGACCACATCCTGCAGCTCGCGGATTGATGAGGGCCGTATATAACGTTCGGCCCCGAAGGTGATGTTGCCGGCCCAGTTTGTTCGCTTTCCGGTCATGCGAGTCCAGGCACTGTTGTTGTCGCCTCCAGCCGGTAACCAAACCGGCCGAAGCTTACCGCCGTGAGCGGGGCAGACTGATGGTCGTGGGTGTTCTGGTGGGTACCTCCGGCTGGCAGTACCGCGACTGGCGGGGCGTGCTGTATCCGCCCGGCCTGCCGCAGCGCCGCTGGCTGGAGTACTACGCCAGCCAGTACGCCACGGTCGAGAACAATGGGTCGTTCTACCGGCTGCCGAGCCCGCAGACGTTCGCTGACTGGCGCGCCAGAACGCCAGAGGACTTCGTGATGACGGTCAAGGCCAGCCGCTACCTCACCCACGTCAGGCGGCTGCGCGATCCGGCCGAGCCTACCGGGCGGCTGCTGCGGGCGGCCGCCAGCCTCGGTGACCGGCTTGGCCCGGTGCTGCTCCAGCTGCCCCCGGACTTCCGCGCTGACCCCGGTGCCCTGGATCAGTGCCTGGGTGAGTTCTCCCGGGCCGCCGCGGCGGGCCAGTCCCAGTCCGGGCCGTCCCGGCCCGGCGGCCGTGTCCGGGTTGCGGTGGAGTTCCGGCACGACTCATGGTGGACCGAGGAAACCCGGCAGCTTCTCATCCGCCACCACGCCGCGCTGTGCTGGGCGGACCGGCTCGGCCGCCCGCTCACCCCGCCCTGGCGCACCGCCGACTGGGGCTATCTGCGGCTGCACGAGGGCGCGGCCCGGCCCTGGCCGCGCTATGGCGAGCAGGCCCTGCGCCGCTGGGCCCGGCTGATCGCTGAGACCTGGCCGGACAGCGCGGACGTCTTCGTCTACCTCAACAACGATCCGGGCGGCGCCGCCGTGCACGACGCGGCCGCCTTCGCCGCGATCGCCCGGCGGGAGGGACACCAGGTGACCAGGACCGCGATCCCAGGCGGGCATGCTGCTCGCTGCTAACCGCCGGGCATCGAGCAGGCCTTGCCGGAAGCTGGCCTGCAGTTGAGCCTATGCGAACGCCGTCGCATCGCCGGCGAGCAGCAGCTTGGCCCGGCGTTCAAATTCGGCCATCAAGAACCGGAACGGGCCCGCCCCGACCGATACCCGGGCCACTCCGGCCTGGGCCAGGGCGGCCAGCGGCAGTGACGGGTTGACGTTGACCGGGCGGCGGCCCACGGCGTCGACAAGATCCGCGGCAAGCGTGGGGTCGCTCAGGCGAATCGGGTACACGCAGTCGGCGCCGGCTTCGAAATACAGACGCGCGCGCCGGATCGTTTCGACCATGGTCGCCTTGGCGTCGTGCTGCGGGTCGCGAGCGATCGTGTCAATTCGCGCGTTGATGACGAGCGGTACGCCGGACGCATCGGCGGCGGCCCGGACCTCGGCAAGGTAGGCGGCATGGGCATCTGCATCGAGGAGCCGGTCGCCTGTGGAGTGGTCGGTGTCCTCGATATTGCATCCGACCGCGCCCGCGTCAAGCAGCGCCTCGACCAGGTCGCGGCCCGGCAGGCCATAGCCTCCCTCGACATCGGCCGTCACAGGGAGGCCTACGGCGTGGGCGATCTGGCGCAACGCGGTGAAGGCGGCCTCGCGGCCGGTGTTGTCGTCTGGCTCACCGCGGGCAGCGGCCACGGCCGCGCTCGACGTCGCGACGGCCAGGCCACCCACGGCTTCAACCTGCCTGGCGGTCGCCGCATCCCACGCATTGACAAGGATGAGCGGGTTTCCGGTCTGGTGGAGTTCCCGCAGGCGTTGCGCGGCCGTGCCCAGCCGCGTGGAGTCAGTGCTCATGTCTAATGAGACACCCGGGCAGCCTCAAAGTCACTGGTGAATCGGGTCGCGGTTCCTGGCCGGGATAGGGGGATCCTGGCCGCTGACGAGATGAGCACGGGCGTCGAGGTGACTGCCGATGGGGTCCTGGCGCACGGCGAGGAGCTTGAGTACGGCTACCTCATCATCGCCACCGGGGTGGCGGAGGCCTACTACGGCGTCACCGGGGCCGACAAGCACAGCTTCGCCCTGTACACCCGCCGTGACGCGGTCGCGCTGCGCGATCACATCATGGCCGGGCTTGAGCTGCTCAGCCGCTTCTCGTGGACAGCGATCTATGCTCATCCAGTCCGAAGCGCCTGCGCCGCGCCGAGGGTGCGGAATCCGCTCGTTTCGCGGTGCAGTCCGGGAGGCAGAGCCATGACCCGAGCCGTAGTCCCCGGCCGTCGCCGCGCAGCGGGGATCGCTGTCGTGGCCCTCATGCTGGCCGGCCTCGGGCTGACCGGCTGCGGGGTCGTGACGGACGCCAACAAGGTGGCGCACAACGTCGAGGGCAACAAGGCGATCATCGATCAGTTCACGAGCACCATAAAGTCCGGCGGGACGACGGCCTTCGCGGCGACGTACGTGACGACCGGCAGTTCCCCGGTCACCGTGGTGTACGCGGTCAAGCCACCGGACGGGCTCGCGTTCCGTGAGACCCAGTCGGGCGGCGCCGGCGGCCGCCTGGACATCGTGGCCAATTCATCGGGGGAGTACGCCTGCTTGCCGCCGACAGCCTCCGGGCGCCAAGATCACGAACCCGAATCAGGGCAGCACGTAGGCCAGGGCAGCACCTAGGCCAGGGCAGCGGGAGCGCAGGCGGGCTCAGCCGGCCGGAGTCACGCCGGGCCCGTGGCGGGTCACCGCGAGGCCCCGGCCGTGGAGGCCCAGCGGCCCGCGTGCCTGGCGATCGCGATGGGGTAGTCGAAGCAGGCACTGACCAGCTCGGTGGTGAGCACGTCGTCGACCTCCCCGGCGGCCAGCATCCGCCCGCCGCGCAGCAGGAGCGCGTGCGAGGTGCTGGCCGGCAGCTCCTCCAGATGATGTGTAACCAGCACCGTGGCCAGGCTGGGCTGCCGCTCGCGCAGCTCATCGATGCTCGCGAGCAACTGCTCGCGGCCCGCCACGTCCAGTCCGGCCGCGGGCTCATCCAGCAGCAGGAGGCGTGGCTCGGGCATCAGGGCCCGCGCGATCAGCGTCCGGCCGCGCTCACCCTGGGACAGAACGTTCCAACGCGAGTTGGTCACGCCGCTCAGGCCCATCAGCTCGATGAGGGCGTCGGCCCGGGCCAGCTCGTCCGCGCTCGGCGTCCGCCGTGGCACGAGCTCGATGGTGCCGGTGGCGCCGGTGAGCACTACCTGGTGCACGGTCCGCGAGGGCACCAGTGGATGGTGCGTGGTGACATAGCCGATCCACGGACGCAGAGTGAACACGTTGACCCGCCCCAGCCGGCAGCCGAGGACGTCCATGTGCCCACGCGTCGGGTGCGTGTAGGTCGCCATGATGCGCAGCAGAAGGGTCTTGCCCGCGCCGTTGGGCCCGAGCAGCGCCCAGTGCTCCCCGGCCCGCGCCGTGAAAGTGATCTGGTCGAGCAGCAGCCTGCCGTCGCGGACCAGATCCACGGCCTCCGCGCGCAGCACGACATCCGGGTCAGCGTGAGCGATCGGGTTGGCCAAGGGATCCTCGTTCCGGCTGGGGTCACGCGGATTTTAGCCGGGCCGCGCGCCGTGCCGCGTAGGCGCCCAGCACGGCGGCCAGCACCGCGCCGACCGCCACGGCCCGCAGCAGTACACCAGGCCGGGATGAGCCGACCGCGCTGGACAGCAGCGCGGTCATCGGGGCCACCGCCAGCACCGGCCCCCAGGCGAACCAGAAGACGACCGTGATCGCAGCGGTGTTCCCCACCGGGGTTTCCACCCCGCTGAACAGGTCAGGCGGGAACCGCGGCCGGAAGACATTGACCAGCGCGCCGCCGACCAGCACGGGAACGGTCACGGCCAGCAGGGCGAGGAACCGCGGATCACGGGCGGCCACCGCGAGCACGGCGACCGGCACGCCAGCGACCACGAGCAGGACAAGGCACGGCACGGCCGCATGCCACCACACCAGCGACTCGAACCGGAACGGCAGCGCCGCTGAGCGGCGGGTGTCCTCCGCGTCCAGCCTGGCCCCCTCGCAGAGCCAGGCGGCGGCGAGATAGCCAAGGGCCAGGGCGCTGACCACCGGAACCAGCGACACTGCCCCGCTGTGGCCGCCCACGGCGATGAGGCCAACGGCCAGCAGGGCCAGGGCCGCCGCGCCCGCCAGCCGGAACGGCGCCCTGGCCAGCGCGAGCAGGTCCCGCCAGAACAGCACAAGCTGACGCCGCCGCGGCGGGCGGAGCCTGAGCCTGGCGCGCCGGGGCCCGGCTGCGGCGCTGTAGGCCAGGGCCACGCCGCGGGTGTCCATGCTCAGCACCGCCGCGGACATGGCGCCGATCGTGCGCGCCCGGGCCCGCAGGGCCGCGCCGGGAACCCCGGCCGCCGCGCGGTGCGCACCGGCCAGCGCCGCCAGCGCCAGCGCGCCGAGCAGGGCAGTAGCCAGTGGCCACAGCGGCGCGGTGCCGCCGGCCAGGGCAACCATGCCCTGCACGGCCCATCCCCACGGCCCGGACCACAGCGCGATCGCGGCCAGGACGCCGGATGGCCGGCCAAGCGCCGCCCATGCCGCCAGCCCCGCGAGCGCCGCGGCCACCGCGAGCGCGACCGGAGTTGCCCGGCGCAGCCAGCGCCAGCTGGCCGGAT
>WNGR01005671.1_pt1 | contig 13380 bp, 14 predicted proteins | sample 5407581 | NCBI WGS metagenome assembly WNGR01 (sample SAMN13153383, study PRJNA577476) | soil metagenome | isolation source: 80 cm soil or saprolite under Garry oak tree replicate 2 | place: USA:California | collected 2016-06-15 | reverse complement strand
CAGCCAGGCGAGCGAGTAGCAATGGGCCACTGAGATCGTGTACGGCCCTCCATAAGTATCGAAGGTCATCGACGAACTGGGCCTTATCCGCGACGAAGGGACACAAAGGAATGTACCACTTCAAGTTGATTGAAGGCTTTTCTATGTACAATTCCCATATCCCAAGGATTTGACGTTCGAAAGTTTTGGTGGTCCCGAAACTTTCAGTGCGCTGGGATAGATCCCCAAGAGAGCGGCCCCACTTTTCTGAAGGTGGATTCGGGACAACGTCACAGTTTTGCATCGTTTGATGGGCGGATACCCAACCCAGGAGCTGGCCCTATAACGCTGTCCCCAGACCCGTTCGGACAGGTACCTCCAGTCATACAAATATCGATGGGCGTCATGAGCAAATTTCCTGGATTGTGTTTGGTAATTTTTTTAAAGCGCGCTATTCCAATGAGGCCATTTGAGGGGCTGGCAGCGTAATTGGAGTCATGCCCGTGTAAACGTCCCACGTACGAATGGAACCTTAGTCGCCGAGGATGCCCGCTGCATCCAATTTCCCGGTTATTTGCGCGGCGTGCGTGTGGCAAGAAGCTTGTCGAGCCGCAAGGCAAATTATAAAATGCTCGAGTATGAATACGGGATACTGCGACACCATTTGGCTGATGGAGTGGTTCCCTAGTCGTGAGTCGTGAAATTGAACGTCGCCAGCGCGGAATTTTACGATGGAGCGCATTCAAATATGTCAATAACACGTCCGCACTAGAGGTGTGTACTTTACTGTAATTGAATCCGGATCTGCTAAGCCACGCACGTCCACTCCATGGGGGCGGAGGCTAAAATTTCCAATTCTCGACAAGCGGCCCTACAGCTGCTGCAAGAGAACACACGCGGAATGGGCGGAGGTGGAGGTTGGGGCGGTTCAAATTGTAGCCCTGAAGGGGGTTCTGCTTTCGGCAATCTCGGCCATAAAGGGTAAATAAAGCGTTGACATGCGCTGGCCGAGCCAACACAACGTTCACTAGAGCAGCCTGAGCAAATTGATGAAGTGATGGCGCCGTGAGGATAGATGATAACGTATCGGTTGCACTGCCTCGGTGCGAGGCGTGGTTCAGTAGAATCCGGAAATCTTTCTTATTTGCTCACTGGCAGATTGCCAGACTCCTTCCCGATTCGATGCCCCGCGTAAGAGGCTCTCAATCACGTGTGCTTTCCCACACCCACCTTCCTTTTATATCCCAACTTCAGCGCCTCGTTACGCTACGCACCGTGCGTAGCGTAACGAGACGCAAAGTTAGGATATAAAAGGAAGTTGGGTGTGGGAAGAAATATGTGCACCGTTGAGTAAGAGTCTCTTATGCGGAGCATCGAATCGGGAAGGAGTCTGGCAGATTGCCTGCTATCTGAGATCTGAGTTCCCAAGTAAGTTAGTTAGGTCCGACGAGCTGTCTAGCCGGAGGCACCCCAGACCAAACGACACCCGGACTAGGAGGAGATCGCTCCCGAAGATTAGAGCTTTGAAAGCACTCAGTACTCATTACCACCCTTTCCTTTGTTCCCACTCTGCGAGCCCTTGACATCAGCCTGACTAGAAAGCGCCTACCTTCGTTCCTATAAAGCTGGTTCTACTATGGCTCAACTACAACCCAACAGAGGTTGCTTTGAGTTCACCCGCAGGCTAGCTTGTGTTGTACCAAATGGCCTATCATCGAGTTCCATCTCAACAAACAGACCACCTCTCAGTAAACACATTCCCTCCTCAGCCACACGGCCATGTACAGCAGCGTGTTGTGGTCCGCCTTACCCACTGTATCGCTCATGATAGCTCACCCATGTGTACCGTTCTTTAGAACCCTCATGTCGTCGGTGATGACCAGCAAGACGTCCATCGGGAGCGCGTCCCTCAGCCGATGGGAAACATGGTCGTGCAACATGAAATGCAGTACCCACACCACATCGACGTACCGAATTATAATCCAGCACACTATCACCCTCCCCCACCACTTGTGAGCGATATTCATTGGTGTGGCTTGAGCATTCCGTCTGACAGTGACACCTTCGCTTAGTATCCGGAGGATCCACACGTGCGCATGCATCGGGATATAGCAGTTGCCCAAGGCGTGCCAGCTCAAGCACATGCTTTTGCTCCAGTGTGTAGAACCTTTCTTCTTCTTCACATATATGTCCAACCAAATTATCCGGTGCAGGAGGTCCAAGAGAATCACGATGGCCATTATGGCTATGGTGCTCAGTTTCCCGCGGCTGACCCTCCTGAAGCGTTTCACCACGTCTGGCCCAACCCAGTCCCGCTTGCTGACATGCCGCCAGTTAACGGTCTGAGGAATCTTGTTGGCCGTTACCTTAACAATCCTGATACACGCATCAACATGGTTTGGATTGAGCCTGGCCCCGGTGGTCGTTTCCAGGTGTGGATTGCGCTCGAATTGGCTGATATTTTCTGAATGCTGCTGTCTTAACGTCCTGTTTGTCGTTGCCTCGGTTAAACCTATATCGTCGTGTTGTTGCTACTTTCATATAAAGACGATCGAATATTTCGGTGCTGTGCTGGATATTTTGGAGCACGACACGCCCCTTCAGAAATCAATGACCAGGCCTTGCTCATGGGTCATACCGGACTTTCTCTTACAGGAGGAAGAGAGCTACGGGGAGTCAAGCAGCGATTCTTTCGGACAGAATTTGTGGCGAGAGGAATGATACTGTATTGACTCCGTAAGAGTAATCCAAGTTGTTGGGGGTGTGACGAATAAGAGCACCAAGAGGAAGAGAAACACAGCCAAGCGCAAGCGAGATGCCCACTCCCTAGCGTCCATGCGGGTGACGTCGAAAGCTGAGCCATCAACGAAACAGATCAAGAGATCAAGACTTGTACGGCAACCTCTGATGGAATATTTCAGCCACGCTACACAAACGCAGGCGAGGGGACGAACCAATGGGCGTGATGGCCATGAAATACCAATTCTTCGACATGCCCTCAAAAACGTTCAACTTTCTGTCCAGACGGCGGCAGTTACAGATCTGCGCGAACACAAATGCATCGAAAACAAGGGTCTGCACAATGCCATTGTGATGCTTCGGTAGACTAGAATCGTTGGTAAAATGGAACCCAGGGATTTGCGAGCTGATTTGCGAGCTAAGGAAATGGAAGATGCGAATAATGGTGATCCGATAGACTGCCTATCCCAGAATCTGTTTGATCATGTTAACAGTGAACAACGGATCCGTCTTCTTGTCGGGCTTGCGATTGAGTAGGACTGGGGATGCCGGGCGTCGCAAGTGCAAGTGCGGGCATAGGTATCCATGGTAATGTTAATCCAAAGCAACTGAACAGCACACAATACTGGTTCTTCCTCCTCCTCCGACGCCAGTGTCGAGATGAACGTGGTGACGACAGCCGTAACGTTGGTTGAGATCTAGAAATGAAGAAGTTTTTGCACTGAATCGTCGACGCAGTGTCCCCACACGATAGCATTGACGATCGAGGAGAAGTCGTCGTCCATCAGAATGATATCGGATGCTTCAAGTTCTTTGGCTACTTTGGTGCCGGCGATGCCCATAGAGAAACCGACGTGAGCAGTCTTGAGTGCTGGTCCATCGTTAGTACCGTCACCAACGACCAAAATGCGCTCATCCGAATTCATCGAATAGTCTCCCTCAGGAGAGGACCGTGCGAGGACCTGCACCGCGGCACGATCGCTTACATAACATCCGACGAGTATGTCCGAAATTGCGGTCGCTCCATACAGTAATAAAACTGGTTTTATTCCAAGGCAGATACGACATCTCAGTCTCAGTATGACACAGAACACACCGGAATGGTGTTTGAATCTTACCTATGGCTTTGAGTCCCAATTATTGTAGCGCCCCGCCGAATTTAGTGGATGGCATAGTGATTGCCCCCAAAGCCTCATCAAGATCTGCCCAACATCGATAACGATAACCAAAGTGTAACCGAGATCTAGGGTAAACAAGATGCAGAATGGCACATCTGAGTCGCATATCACATGTGCCAATAAACTAAACCCGAGCACACGCAAGGAAGAACATTGTCCGACATGAATTTGACCATAAGACCTCAGAATCACCGCGAAACATCACGTGTAAACCCCGAGTCATCGCGTCAGAGTCCCGAGCCATCACGCCATGCCTGATGACAACCGGTGGCAAAATGCCCGCAGCTTTAGCCAAGAGACGAGGGTCAGATGGGGGTGATGGCGAACACAGCGACTAGATCCCACGGAAACTGGGGTTATAGGGGGAGAAGGGAGGGTGGGAGTACGTTAGCGATGAGTAATAAGATGCAACAGAGATGAGGGTATATTGACCGTCACAAGACATGAGACATCATTGATGACCCACGAGTTAGCAAGATCGAAATATGGACATCGGAGATAGCTGGAGCCGTCAGGAGGTCTAGACAACCAAGGGGATGAGGGGTGGGAAGGGAGCACGCTATTAGAACCCGGTGAGGTGATCGAGGTAACATCGAGAGTGGTAGAGTGGGTGAACGCAGACAACGTTGAACGCAAGAGTTGAAAGCGCAGAGCTAAAAGATGCTACTTGGGAGGTGAAGCGATGACGGAAGAGAAGAGGTGAGTGAAAAAAAGAATTGAGAAAGGGGAGGGAAGAAGAGAAGGGGAGTGACGAAAGAGAAGAGCAGGGGAAGAGCAAGAGGACGAGCAAGAGCAAGGGTGAGGCTTTTGAGTCACTCTGTGGTCGGACTGGCATATCAGAGAGCGAATTTAGCGGTCCGAAATTATGCGATTGGTCGACAGTTTCAATTCAATTACGTTTACATGTTAGACCCCGGGGACTCTACTCTATACCTGGAAGTCTAAACATCTAAGTGATCAAATCAGTACTGTACGCTCAAATTACGCTCAAATTAACTTCCGCAACCCACCTCAAAAATGGTCTCAGCAGGAGCACCCCACCCACGTATACCCTCGACGGAGCTGTCCATACGAGAACCAAGCATGACACCAACAACGGCCCCTGAGTTTTCGTCAACGATCGGACCCCCGCTAGAGCTAGGTGTAGGTAGTGGGTGAAAAAGCATATGAGAGAGTGCGTCATAAGTTCCCGGCTATCATTCGTTTCTTCTCCTTAGCGTGTGCGTACCGAAAGCTGCGCATACGGGTGAACTCACCGTTGCCTCGCGGCCAGAAAAATCACGATAGCCTAGCACGGTGCCACGAACCCACTTAGACCACGTACCACCAATCCAAGGCTGCCAGCCGTCTTCCTCGGGTCTCTTCTCGGACACAAAATGTGCACGAATTGGAGTTCCCGCCGGAGCGGGGTAAGGCGATATTGGAAGTGAACGCAAAGGTGACCGAACGGGGGACGGTGACAACAAGATGAGGTCAGACCGATGGAGGGAGGAAAGGATCGAAGCGACAGGATAGGTCACGGAATCAAAATCGGGACCTCTTTGAGAAAAGATGAACGATCCTGAGGAGCGCACGTGGGGAAGGTCGGGAGGTGAAGTGAGCGGTGAAGTATGAGGTACATCAGGGAGGACGAGAAGTGGAGACCAGCGTATCTGTAGATTATTGTAGGTCCGGGTAAATAATCGGAATATATGACGTACTTCTTCGAGGGTGTGAGCGCAGGTTACAAGAACGGATTGTCCATCCGAGGAGTCGATAGCAAAACCTGACGAAAGTGTGACCTTGTTTCTATCGCCCTCGCGTGCGACATGGGCAATCAAGTGAATGTCGCAGCTGTTATTATCTGAGAAGGAGACACGACGCGATGAGGACGGACGAGACTCATAAGCAAGTTGCGCGCCAAGTACTTTTCCAGAATGGGTCAGATACTGTCGGATGAGTTGGGGGAGGTTGGGACGCTCAACGTAAGGGGTGGCGGAGAGGGCATCGAGAACGAAACGATCTAGAGCAGGTAGGGTAGATGTATGGAGATTACGAGTCAGATTACGAGTGAGGCTGAGTGAGCGGGCCATGAGCAAGGCGGGGCGGAGCCGGGCCGGGAAAACGGCTTTAACTCGAACCACGTCCATTCGAATTCGGATCTCAATCAATCGTGTTCTCAAATGTCCTCCTCTAATACATCATCTCAAGGTCAGTTCTCGAACACGAGAGGTCTTCTCTTTTATTCATCTCCTTCCTTTCAGTGTCCACTTCGACCACTTCTCAGCCTTCTTCTCCACACGAACTTCGTCACATTTCCACTGGTACTCTCACTCCTCAGAGGGATTTCGTGCGCGAGCGAAAGCTTTCAGCTCAACACCTAGGCATCAGAGTCGGCTCGCGTTCACCTACGTCGATCCCATCTTCGCCAACCTCTGTGTAAGTGTTCATTTGTCCTTTTATCCATCGATTCGTCCATACTAGGAGATCCTTTGTTCGTTTCATCATGTGTTGTATTTCATCTACTTGTCATCCAAGAAGATCCACATAAATCTCTTTTGTTCTGGCCACACCCTCTCCCCAACCTCCTCAAACCGTTTACATTATCTGACATCTACCCACAGTCACTCCTCCTCGTCCGCAATCTTTGAACGCGATATCGAACCCATTACCCCTTCTCCTCCTCATCTCTCGCACCCACACCGTACACCCCGCGGAAAGGCGACTGAGCAGCTCGATCATGCCGTCCCCACGGTTCTCGATAGCGCCGCAGCTGTGCTATCGTCTCCTACGGATGATCAGCTAATTGCCATTGTTGCTCCCGCGACCACGGAGCACGCATCCTTTAGTAATCTTAGCTCACGATTGAGCAGCCGCAGTCCGAGTCCCACTCATGGCAGGGCCAATGTACCTTTGATGAACCTACCCAGTCCCAGCCCAAGTCTTACCCTTCCGTTGCCGGCCCATCCTGGTGCCCTGACACCGCAAAACCTCACCGTACAGACCCCGCCAGGTGGACCCAGCATCGATGCGACCGGTGCCCCATCCCCCACCCCGACGACCAGTTATTTCGGTCTGGTCACCCAGGAGCCTGGCACAGACGTTCAGCCCACACCGACGACTGTAGCCCACACCGATCCGACTGTTTCCACTTCTCAACGCTCTTCGCCATCCGTGCGCCCTGTATCTCCTCTCGCGCTTTCCCACCCTCCGTCTCCTCACGCAGCGACGAAACGACTCTCTTTTCTTTCGTATACCGACTTGCTCACTTCTGTGCCTTCATCCACACTTCCACTCTCATCCCTTACGACCTCTGCAACTGTCTCAGATCCTCCCCCGCATCTTCTAACCGTGCTGGGCATCCCTCAACATGTCGGTGGGGGAAGCGCGGGTGCCAGCCCGCGTAATAGTTTCTATGGCGACAGGGATGTGAGGGAGGGGCGGGAGGGCTTATTTATTGATGATGGTGGTGGCGAATGGGAACGCGAGGGTCTAGGTCAAGGCCTTGAAGAGCGCCTCGAGTCGCTCATGACGATCAGAGATTTCGACAGTATCAGCAAGGCCTGAATAAACGTGTAAGCTCTTTGTTTTTTTGTTTTTGGTGCATCTCCTCTTGCTCGATTATGTGTACGCGGCTATGATAAGATAAGTTATAATATTTTCGTACTGATATGTATGTTATCGTTTCATTTTTGTATTTATTGATACCTGACGTCATAAGGAGATTTGACTTATCTCACCAACTCTCCTCTTCTCCTAACTTAGCTCACTGCAGGCTTGTCTCGTAGAACATCGTCATGCCAACTCAACCTATCGTCTACTCTTTTCCAGACCCATCGACACTATCAGATTCTCTCGCGGAGTACATTCTTAAGGCTCAGAGGGAATCTATCGATAAGCGTGGCAGGTTCACCATCGCCATTTCTGGGGGATCACTTCCAAAGACGCTCACCGCGCTCGTCACAAAATCGGGCGTAAAGTGGGACAAGTGGTGAGTTATTCCCTCTCTTGGTATCCGAACCGCCCTTTCCAAAGCAACAGCGACTTGGTTTCCACAGGCACATCTTCTACGCCGACGAGCGCGTCGTTCCTCTCAACGACCCCGACTCGAACCACCACCTCGCCGCGGGCACGCTCTACTCGCAGGTGCCCATCCCGCGCGAGAACATCCACACCATCGACCCCGACCTGCTCGACGACCTCGAGGAGCTCGCAGACGCGTACGAGAAAGAGCTCGTCCGGGAGTTCGCGCAGAAGGAGTCGGCGCGTTTCCCCATCTTTGACCTCATCCTCCTCGGCATCGGCCCCGACGGCCACACCGCCTCGCTCTTCCCCGGCCACGCGCTCCTCTCGGAGGAGGACCGCTGGGTCGCCTACATCGAGGACTCGCCCAAGCCCCCGCCCCGCCGCGTCACACTCACCCTTCCCGTTATCAACCACGCCTCCCGCATCGCGTTCGTCGCGACCGGCGCTGGAAAGGCACAAACCCTCAGCACCATCCTGGACAATCCAGAGCAAGGTCTACCCGCCGCTCGTGTACGGCCGGCAGCTCCAGGCCATCTCGTCTGGTTCGTCGACGACCCGGCTTCCGCCGAGGTCAAGTTCCCAAAGAGCGAATTCAAGTTGTAGGTAGGTGGTGTACAAAGAAGAAGAATAAATGATGTAAGAAGGGGTCAGGACTGTGTGATATGCAAGTAGGTACACTTTATTGTATCTGGGAATCGCTCATCGTTTGTTGTGCCCTCCCACCCCCCTTTTTGTACGTGCTCGCATTTGCTATCTGTTATCTGTTCTGTTTTGGTTAGTATGCTCAGCTGCGCTTCGCGGCTTCAAATAAGATTGGATCGATTGAAGGTGGCTGAGCCATGTGTAAGATAAGACAAAAAAATATAAGGAGTCGCTAGCTACTACTGACTGTTCACACCGCCAAGGTCTGTAGCCCCCACGGCCATCTCCGGAAACAACGCGAGCAATAGCAAGTCGAAGATCAGCATAAATAAATGCGCGTTGCACGCTTGCTCATCGAAAGGATCGAGCAGAGCGCTCAGTCTCAGCTCGCGCACTGACGGCGTCGGACCCAGCAACAGCGGCGCCAGCGGAGCTGCAAAAAAAAAAAAAACAGGAATTACTATCTGTGTGCACAAAAAAACAAAGGAAAGGTAGGTTACGAACCGGGTATCGTCTCCGCTAGGCGCCGGACGAGCTCAGAGCGCAGCACTGCCTGTTCCTCCGGCGTCGGATCAGGCGGGCTCTGCGCGGGATAGCCGTTCGGGAAGAGCGCATGTTTGGCGGCGCTCACGAGACCGGTGACCTGGACCGGTGTGAGGAAGGAGGTATACAGGAGGAGCGGGAGGAGGCTGGCCATGCATGAGTTAAATTTGCCTAAAGACCAGGAGGGGGAAGGGGAATTTATTTTTGGGGGATTATTCGGCGTACCGGTCGAGGAAGGACGCGAACGCGCCGACGAGTGCGTCGCAGAGGAACAGGAGAGCCCCCCCTGTAAACCGCGAGCGCAGAGAAAGAAGCTCCCCGATGAGCAGGAGACTAGGACGGGCGAGATTGGGTGGGGAGGCGTAGTGGGAAGACGGGGGTGCGGACACGGTGGTCCGCGTCGGGGATGGCGTTCCCGCGTTGATCGGGTGCGAGGCGAGAGAGGCGACGACAGAGTCGGACGGTGTGGGAAAGCTGGGCGTGGACGGAGTTTCGGGTGGCGAGACTGATTCCAGAGGTCTGGGTTCGTCCTCTGATACGTAAGGCGAGGCGCGGACAGCCGGTTGGGGCGGCGCGTGCGGTGAGTTGTGTACCCTCTTGATCGTGTTGACCGTCTGCTTGTAGACGTGGATCACGGAAAGCGCGGTGCTGGAGATAGACTGGACGGCGGAAAGAAAAAGGACGATGATGGTGTGAAAGGAGGGAAACACGGAGGAATTCGTGTTGAGGCGTGAAGGGGGATCTGGCGGCTTAGAGACAGTTAGCCCAAGAGGAATAGAAAGCGCCACACGGAAGAGCATGTCATCAGGACTTTTGGGGTAACAGTCGCGTAAATGAAAAAGACGAGAACCCAATGGTTACTAGAATTGCGGCGATAAAACGCACGACTTTGAACGGGGGGATCTAGAAAGACAACTCACTCTCAGGGGCGGTTCCGCGGGGCCGAGAAGGTTTAGCAAGGTGCTATGCAAAAACCACGGCTGAGTGATACGAGGAGCAACGTCTACGCATAGCGTCTTGACAACGATCTCGCGAAGGAGGTATCGCTCTGCCTCGGCGTCCCAATCTTCGGGAGAGAGGCATGCTTTGAGGACGACATCAACTGCAGCACGGACGTACACCTCGTCGATCTTTCCGTCGATGGACACGCCTACGTGCTGCTGCTGCCCGTGGAACAGCATGGGAAGAGACGCAGACCCTGCAGCGGCATATGAAGAACCGAGTTTGCGAGCAGCGGTGCGATAGTCGACGCAGTGTTGCGTGAGCAGGACGGGAAGACGGTGGTAGATGAGAGGGCTAAGATCTGCGGCGAGCACTCTCGCCTCCAGGGCGCGGAGGACCGAAGAAAGAGTGCGCGTGATTTCGACGACTAGCTGTTTATCATAGCGTGAGATCTTGGACCACCATGGGTTTATGTACGCGCGAAGGGCAAGTGCTATGAGGTCGTAGAGTTCTGCGTCCAAGGCAGGGTATACGGAGGAAGTCTGAAGAAGGGGGGGAAGAGGTGAAGAGGGATCGAGGTGAGGGAAGAGGAGTCGCTTTGTCAGGGACGCGGCCGAATGGCCCTGTGCAGTCAGTTTGCTGGATGATGAAGTGATAGACGGTGCGATGTGTGCTGTCTGCACAGTCACGGTCGGACTAATCGCCATCGCGGCGCGGACAAAGTGTGGCACGGGGGCGCTTACTGTATCCGGATTACGCGGATTTGGACACGTTCAATTATTACGTTGCCTGTGCCTTAAGAATTACTCAAGTTTTTTGTCACTCTATCTCACAGCTTTGACCTAACGACCCTGCAACTTCCCTCTCCTGCCATTGTCTTCGCTTCGGTCTGCATTCAATGCAATAAAAACGTTCCTTTCACACAGTCGCTCCCTTTTGGTCCCGGCATGCCCGTACCCAACTCCACCAGCATTAATATCGCACACCGCTCCCTCCACTTTCCTCGCGATGCGACGAGGCACGGTCTCCACTACATAACCATAATCATCATCGCTGCCTCGGCCTCGGTCGGCGCCGTTCTTTTCACGCTCTTACTCTGGCGCTTTCTTTCTCGTTTATCTCGGAGCTCCAGAAGTGCTCCTTTGCCCCCAAGACAGGCTCTGGTGCATCAGAGAGAGCAGCAGCTAGCTGCGTTTACTGGGCACCAGAACGTCAGTGTCCCTCGAAATTTTCTTGATGTCCGGCCATCAGCGCCCGTCCGCCATGGTAGCAACGCATCCCTCATCCCCCACGTCGACAACTCATCCGCCAATACTTCGTATCGTGCTTCCCTTTACACCCACGAGACAGATGACGGTACCGAAGGCCTATCTACCCCACCGCGGAACCCTCTCCACCCTCCGACACCCCATTTCTTTGCACCTCATCCACCACGTAACTCGTCCTCCACGTCTCTTCCGTCATCCAACGATCATACTTCCGGACCTACCTCGCTAGTCGCCACAGGTTCTACGTCAGTATCTCCCAGTCAGTCACTAAGGCGCACAAACCCTCGCCCGCGGCCCCGTCCGTTTTCGATGGTCTCGAATGGCACGTCACACACCGGCATGACCGCTCGCAGTCGGTCGACCACGCGTGGCGCGCCACATGCTGCGCATAGCAATGTACACATAGTGTTGCCTGCTCCTCTCGCCCCCAATCTCTACCCACCCGTAGCTGGTGAACATGGGCGAAAGTCCCTGGTCGGCGATACCGCGTATGGTGATAACTGGAGGAATAGCCTCGCAGACAAGTGGATATCCGTCGGACAGCACAATAGTCCGGCGCCAAATTCAGTGAAGCGACAATCTAGCCACGAAACAATGGGGCGACGGGGTCGGCAAGCGCAACGTGAGCGTGTGTTTTACTGCTCTGTGTCTTTGCATTTGGTACTAAAGCCAATTTATTTCAGAGGAAGCATCTTTGGGTCCCATCCCTCAGCGACGGAGTAATTCTAACCCACCCCCCCTCTCTCGCCTCCGTCATATTTCAAGACGTTCGCTAGATGGCTCTTTATTGGATACCCCTCCAGTGCCACGTGTGCCCTCTGCGTACGGGACACTTCCTAGACAGGATGCTCCCGTGCTTCTCGCCCCTTCTGGACGCGAGGTGTCGGGCCCACCTTCTTCCTTCCCCAACCCCCGTAGGCTAAGATCATAGTGTGTCAACTAGTATACCATATCATGGAAAGAGAAACACGGACTGAAGTCTTAGTAAAGTACTAGTAAAGTGTACAAACGAGGCGGTTGCGGCGGGCCGTGGTGCTGAAGGTGTCCGGTTTCGGGGTGGAGCCGGACGGAACCAACTTTCTGTTGTCCACGGTCGGTCGGGTGTGAGGGTGGAAATACAATACGTACTCGATTGTCGGGTGCAATATCAGTCTTTCCGCATGGCTATCTCGCTCTATCACTGGCAGACTCGTCTTTGGAGAGTTGGCAAGTCGTTCAATCGATCATTAGGTCCCCTGCCTCTCGCGAGTGCACGATGGACTTCAAGTCTAACGCAGAGCCCACTGTCGGACATCGACGTAAGTAGACGACCTGCTCTCTGTTCCATTTTTCTGGGGGGCGTATCTCATTATCGTGCTTTCGGGTTCAGCCTTCTAAGCTAAAGGTTCACAAAACATCTGCGGCGAAGGAACGGCCTGCATTAGCATCGTTAAAATTTGGACATACGTTTGTACGTGTGATCATTGATTGCTGTGCGCTGCTGACCTTTTCATAGACAGACCACATGCTAACGATACCGTGGAGCCTGTCCGAGGGGTGGGGGACACCAGAAATCAAGCCCTGTGCGTGATCATCGTTTCTATGCACATATCACCCGCGGCATTGACTGACTTCTGAGTGTGTAAACCAAGATGGCCCTCTGTCCCTTGACCCCAGTTCAGCTGTGTATCATTATGCCCAGTGTCTTTTCGAAGGATTGAAAGCGTACAGGAGCAAGGGCGGAAAGATTACCGTGTTTCGTCCCGATCTGAACATGGCGCGTATGAACCGGAGCGCTCAGAGGCTCGCCCTACCAGTGAGTTTGGTGGCCCGTTCTCAATGATACGGCACTTTGACTTCCCAACTCAACAACCCCTTCTCCCAAAAATAAAAAGACCTTCGATGGCGCTGCTCTCCTCGATCTGATCAAGCAACTTATTCGACTAGACCGTGATTGGGTACCCCAAGAGAAAGGGTACAGCTTGTACATCCGTCCTGTAATGAGTGCGTCTCTTTCGGCGACTTGCGCATATCCTCACTGATTACTTCCGTCGTCCAGTCGGCACTCAAAACACCATCGGTCTTTCTCCCCCAGAGTCTGCCCT
>WNGR01010888.1_pt1 | contig 13382 bp, 11 predicted proteins | sample 5407581 | NCBI WGS metagenome assembly WNGR01 (sample SAMN13153383, study PRJNA577476) | soil metagenome | isolation source: 80 cm soil or saprolite under Garry oak tree replicate 2 | place: USA:California | collected 2016-06-15 | reverse complement strand
GACCGCGATCATGGTCGGCACCGGCCGCGGCGCCGAGCTGGGCATCCTGATCCGCAGCGTCGAGGCCCTGGAGCGGACCCGCCGGATCACCACGGTGGTGTTCGACAAGACCGGCACGCTCACCGGTGGCCGGATGACGCTGACCGACGCCATCGCCGGCCCCGACACCACCACCGAGGAGCTGCTGCGGCTGGCCGGCGCCGCCGAGGCCGCAAGCCAGCACCCGATCGGCGCCGCGGTCGCCAGCGCCGCCCGCGACCACGCCGAGCTGCCGCCGGTTCGGGAGTTCGGAGCGCTGGTGGGTGCGGGCGTGCGGGCCGCGGTCGCGGCCACCCCGGGCCACCCGCCCGTGACCGTGTGGGTCGGGCGGCGCAAGCTGGCGACCGACGCGGGGCTGGGGGTACCCGACGGGTTGGAGGCCGCCGCCGAGCGGCTGGAGCGACAGGGCAGGACGGTGGTGTGGGCCGGCTGGGACGGTGAGGTCCGCGGCGTGCTGGCGGTGGCCGACACGCTCAAACCCGGCGCCGCCGAGCAGGTCGCGCGGCTGCACGCCATGGGCCTGGAGGTCGCCATGCTGACCGGCGACAACCACACCACCGCCGCGGCGATCGCCGCCAGCGTGGGCATCGACCGGGCGCTGGCGGAGGTCATGCCCGCCGACAAGGTCGGCGAGATCGCCCGCCTGCAAGCCCAGGGCAGGACCGTCGCGATGGTCGGCGACGGCGTCAACGACGCCCCCGCGCTGGTCCAGGCCGACCTCGGGATCGCCATCGGCAGCGGCACCGACGTCGCCATCGAGGCCAGCGACCTCACCCTGCTCGGTGGCGACCTGGACGGCGTCGCCACCGCCATCCAGCTGTCCAGGCGGACCTACGGCACGATCGTGCAGAACCTCGGCTGGGCGTTCGGCTACAACACCGCCGCGATCCCCCTGGCCGCCGCCGGCCTGCTCAACCCGATCATCGCCGGCGCCGCCATGGCCTTCTCCAGCGTCAGCGTGGTCACCAACTCCCTGCGCCTGCGCCGCTTCGCACGCCACGGGGCCGGCTGACCCGGGCGCCCCGAATCACGAACGGAGCTGGTCGGCCCGGTGCCGGTCGCTGACACGTGCACGCGCGGCACGCCGTCGATATTGAGAAATCGCCCTGCCTCGGTCGGCTGCTGGGCGTTTTGCGCGGAGAAATACCCTGAATCGGCCCAAGGCTGCCTCCTGTGGCGTCGGACGGGTCAGAGCAGGCCGGTGGTTGCGGCGCCGTCGACCTGAAGCGCGGCGCCGCTGAGGAATCTTGCTGGCTCGGAGCAGAGGAAGCAGACCACCTTGCCGAAGTCGTCGGGGTCCCCCACCGGTCCGTTGCCGAGCAAGCCGCCCTGCCGCGCCCGTTCGGTGGCGTGGGTACCGGGGCAGGCGAGGTTCAGGGTGATGCCGTCGCCGACCAGGTCGGCGGCGGCGGTCTTCGCCCAAGCCCACAGGCCGGTGCGGGCGGTGTTGGACAGCGCCAGGTTCGGGATCGGCTGCTTGACCGAGATCGAGGTGATCAGGCAGATGCGGCCCCAGCCGGCGGCGCGCATGTGCGGGACCGCCGTGCGCACCAGCCGCACCGACGTCAACAGGTTGGCGTTCAGCGCGGCCAGCAGCGCATCGTCGTCGACCTCGAGGGCGCGACCGAACGGGGGCCCGCCGGCGTTGGCCACCAGGACGTGCAAGGCGCCGAAGCGCTCGACCGTGGCCGCCACCAGCCTGGCCGGCGTCGCCGGGTCGGTCACGTCGGCAGCCACCGCCAGCACCTCGCCAGGCATCGCCGCGGCCGCCTCCTCCAGGTCCTGCTCCCGGCGGCCGCACAGCACCACCCTGGCGCCCTCCTGGCTGAGGGCGAGCGCCGACGCCCGCCCGAGCCCTTTGGAGGAGGCCGTCACGAGCGCCACCTTGCCCTCCAGACCGAGCTCCACCGCCGATGCCTCCTTCCCGCCCGATGCCGGGCGTGCGACCACTTGGGTGGATTCAACCGCCGAGACGACGACCTGGCCGCAGCCCGCACCGCCATCCGGATCGTCTCCGCGCTCTACCCCGGCGACACCCCATTCGACCCGCCCCGCAATGGTGTCGTACCCCGTTGGGACAGGTCGTGATCCGCCGGGCCGGCCACCCGTCGGCCGCGGCGGTCAGCTACTCGGTGGCCGGCGCCATGTTGGGCGTAACCCGCCAAGGCGTCCACGACCGGTCACCTTACCGAACTCGACAAGCTGGTGGAATCGGCCTGACCGGACCGCGCCGGCACCCCGGCGTGTTTGCGGCAGGCCTGTCGTGGTACCTGAGCCGGTCACTGACTTGGACTCTAAGGGGGGAGCGCATGTGAGCGTCTGGGTCGTCATCAAGAATGCGCTGCACAGCGGAACGGGATTCCCGCGGCGCCCGCTGGTCGCGCTGGTCGCCCTCGCGGCGGCGGCGGCGCTGGCGGCGGGCTGCGGTGGCGGCGGCAACAACAACTCGAACTCCGGCGGAGGCGGAGGGGCGTACGGCGGTGGCGGTGCCCCCTCGACCAGCAGTGGTCCGGCGACGGTCTCGACCTCCAGCACCAAGCTCGGGACGATCCTCGTCGACGGCAGCGGGAGGACCCTGTACCTGTTGGCACGATCAAGCGCAGCGACGGCAGCACCCAGGTCACCTACAACAAGCACCCGCTGTACCACTACTCCGGCGACACCCAGGCAGGGCAGCAGAACGGCCAGGGCCTCAACGCCTTCGGCGCCCTGTGGTACGTCGTGGGCCCCGCTGGCAACCAGGTGACCTGAGGTGCCGGATGGTGACCGGGCCCACGCCGGCACCGTGCGGCTCGGTCGCGGGGTCCTGGCGCGATCGTCGATCATCGGGTGGGCCCTGCGGCTCGGGACCGCCGCCGCGCTCGCGATCAGCGCCGCCGTCCATGCCGGCAACGCGGCGGCCTACGACGACCCCCAGGTCATCCTGTCGCAAGGGAGGCTGTTCCGCCTGGAGGCGGGCGTGGCCTGCGCCGCGGCGCTGCTCGTCCTGATCCGGCCGCGGCTCAGTAGCTGGATCGTCGCGCTGCTGGTCGCCGCCAGCGCCCTCGGCGCCGTCCTGCTGTACCGGTACGTCGATATCGGGTCGCTCGGGCCGTTGCCGGACATGTACGAGAACACCTGGCAGGTGCCCGGCAAGCTCCTCTCCGCCTACGCCGAGGGCGCCGCGGTCGTGCTCGCGCTCCTTGGGTTGCTCTGGTCGCTCCGGCGGTCAGGCGCCTCCAGGGGCAGGTGAGTCTCAACACCGACCGCGCGCCCGGAGCACCACTTTCACCACATTTGACGGCGATGGTCAGGCTTCCAGGGTCGCCTTCACCGTGATCCGCAGGTGGTCAGGCTTCCAGGGTCGCCTTCACCGTGATCCGCAGGTTGTTGCGGAGGGCGTTGGAAATGGGGCAGGCCTGCTCCGCCTGCTCGGCGACCTCCTGGAACTTGGCCTGGTCGAGACCGGGCACCACGCCCGTCGCCTCGAGCGCCGAGCTGGTGACCTGGAACCCGCCTCCCTCCTTGGGGTCCAGCGAGACCGTCGCGGTGACCTCCAACCGCTCCGGCGGGTTGTCCCTGCCCAGCGTGCCGTTGAGCGCCATCGCGTAGCAGGTGGCGTGGCTGGCGGCGAGCAGCTCCTCCGGGCTCGTCCTGCCGTCCGCCCGTTGCAGCACTCGGGACGCCCAGGTCACCGGGTAGCTGCCGATGCCGCTGCTGACGAACTCGAGCTCGCCACTCCCCGCCTGCAGCGGGCCCTCCCAGACAATTCGTGCCTGCCGTTCGGCGGTCGCCATGCTCGGCTCCTTTCACGTCGGCTTCAGGCACCGAAACGCCCAGGCTAGCGCTCGAGAGCGTACGACTGACGTGCCGGCCGAAACTCATCGCGCACCCGCGTGAGGATTCGGATGAGCAGGAAGACAAGCCGCTGGCTCATCCCCTTGCTGACGGTGTCGTCTGGCGCCCTCATGATCTTCGTCGGGTCGCTGGTCCGCGGCGACTACGCTCCCCAGGTGTGGGTCCAACTCGGGTCGACCGTCGTGCTGTTCGGTCCGCTGTACTGGCTGCAGTGGATATTCGAGCGCGGCGTGAGCGAGGTCCGCCAGCAGACGCAGGAGACCCGCTCCTCGGTCGAGCAGTTGTCGCACGACATCGAGACGATCCGCCAGCAGACGGTCGCAGGTCTCGAGGACCTGCGCGACGTCGCTCTGGAGAACGTCCAGCAGGGCCGCCAGACCGACGACGAGGCCTTCAGGAGATTCGAAGCGGAGCCGACCTTCGCCAACATCGCCGGGTTGCTCAATCGAGCCTGGGAGCTGGGTGGCATCTCGGACCGCGGGGTGCGGGTCCACCTCCCCGGCACGACGCTCAGGTTACGGTTCCCCCTGCCCGGCCGGTCCGACAACGGCAGCTCGCCGGCGCTGGAGGTGGGGCTGGAAGAAGAGAACGCGACCGTGCCACACGACGCCACGGCACCCGGCGCGGCCGTGCGCGGGCAGCTCCCGGTTCCCTGGTCGGCGCGGCAGCGTGCCGGCGATTGGGCCGCTTCGCTGGCCTCGCAATTGCAACGCCTCAACCGCTACCCGGGCGACGAGCAGTTCGATCCCGCCGGGGCGCTCGGGCAGCTGATGCGCCTGCTCCGCGTTGCGATCGAGGCGCGAACCCGACCCCCGTCCGCGAGCCCGCCCATGCCTCGACTGAAACCGGTGATCGAGCTGCCGAACGACGAATGGGTCATCACCGAGGACGGCCTGCAGAGCCTTTCCTCCGAGAATGCGTTCACCGTCAAGGACCTGTTCGACCCGGCCAGTGCGGAGAAGGCCTTCTCATATCTGGACGAGGGGCAAGCCGCAAAGCTTCGCGAGGCGTGGCGGGTTGCGCAGCGCCTCCACCTGTCTCCCGGTTCCAGGAGCTCCCGATGATGCGAGAGACGGAGGGCGGGATGTACGTCCAAGAGGACGACAACCTGATCTTCGCGGGACTGGCCGACCCGACCGGCCCGTTCGGCAATCCCGACGGCTCCAGGGCGCCGATCGAGAATATTCTCGATCATTTCGTCGACTTCCGCGGCAATCCAGCGTTCGGGGCGCTGGCGACACGGCCTGACGACGCGACCACCCGGGTGATCGTCGGACGGCTCGGCGCCGGAAAGACGGTCTACCTGCGGCGCCTGCGCGACTTTCAGGCACGCCAGGATTCGGTCTTCGCCGACCACCCGCAGCAGAACCTCCCGTCCACCGAGGCCATCGTCAAGGCCTGTCAGTGGTTTCCCGAGCAATTTCTCACCGAGAAGTGGATGCAGGTCTGGAGCCGCGCGGTCCTGAGCGCGCTCTCCACCCACCTGCTGGCGCACGAGGAGCTCCGGCCCTACGTGACCCATGAGCAGGCGGAGTCGATCAGGAGCGACTACGGCCACCTGCTGGGCGCGTTCCGCCGACCCAGGTCGATCTATGGGGAGCTGCGGACGATCATCAACGGGCAGAACACCGGCCGCCAGCTCACCAACCACTTGGAGGACCCCGCCTGGGACGACCTCGAAGACGTGCTCGCCACGATGCTGCGGACCTGCCCGCCGATCTTCTTCTACCTCGACGCCGTGGACGAGGAATTCAGCCATGCGCCGATGTACTGGCTCCGCTGCCAGAAGGGCCTCTTCTACCAGGTGATGCGGTTCCTCCGGGACCCCAGGCTCGGCGGTCGCCTGCACATCGTCATTTCGATCCGCGACATCGTGATGTCCTCCGTCTACCGGTCAGAGCACGCGCCCAGATACCACGACGAGCCGCATATTCGCGTCCTGACCTGGAGCAGGGAGTCGATCGAGTACCTGCTCCTCGAGAAGCTGCGGCGGCTGAACCCGACCTACTTCATGGCGTCGGGGAGGTATGCGCATCCGGTCGAGGCCTGGCTCGGGACCCCGGTGGTCCACAACGAGGCCCGCGGGGTGCACGAGCGGGTGACCGACTACCTCTTGCGCCACACCAGGCTCATCCCGAGGGACGTCGTCTCACTTGGCAACGCGGTCTGCGCCGAGATCCTGCGGCAGAAGGCAGCGGGCCGCTCCGAGCTCTCCCAGAAGGACCTGCGACGGGTCGTGGCGCGCGCGTCGAAGCGCTTCGGCGACTCCCAGCTCGCCCAGGCCAGCAACCAGATCGCCGCCGACACCATGCCGAAGAACGCCGCCCGTCACGGCTACTCCGAGGTCTACACGAGCACCATGGAGTACCTGTCCGGGATCGACCAGCAGGTCCGCGAGATCATCAGGGAGGTTGGCTACGACCGCTTCTCGAGGGAGGAGCTCGAGCTCGTCGAGATGCGCGCCGCCGAGAAATTCGACAGCGCCACCAGCTTCCCCTCCGTGCTCTGGCAGAACGGGCTCCTCGGCTGCGTCGAGCCGGGTGGTGAGACCCGCTTCTACTCCCACGCCGACATGGACCAGTTCGACCTCCCCGACGACGCGGCAAGCTATGTCTTCCACCCGTGCGTCATCGATAGCATCCCGATCCGCGGCGTTGGCGACCCCGTCTACCCCTTCCGCCGCGGCTGACTCGACGCTCGCCCTCCGCGCTCCAGCCAAGCCGATCTCGCCCGGGGTGCTCCTGATCGAGCGTCCGCGCCATCCATGGTCCACCCTCGGCAGGGCCGCCGGCGCCGTGTACGGTAGGCCAGACGGCCGCGGGACGACCAGGAGGCGGCGACTCGGGCGCCGCGACGTCCCGCTGCCCGGGGGGTGAGGTCGATGTCGGTCGTGACCGAGCATCTCCAGCAGCAGGGCAGCGACTTCGAGGTGGTTGCCCACCGGCAGGCCTACACGTGCGCCGACGAGGCGCGAGCGCTTGGCATCGATGCCGGTGAGGTGCTCAAGACGGTGGCGGTGCGGGTGGGGGGCGGCTACGCGCTGATGGTCATCCCCGCCTCGCGTCGCCTGGATCTGCACCTGGTCCGCGAGGCGGTTGGTGACAACCGTGCTCGCCTGGCGACGGAGGAGGAACTGCGTCGCGACTTCGCCGGCTACGAGCTTGGCGCCCTGCCACCGCTGGGTGCCCTGGTCAGCGCGAGGGTCTGTGTCGACCCGGAGGTGCTGGGGCACGACACCGTCGCGTTCGCCGCCGGCACCCAGACGGAGTCGGTGAAGATGCGAACCCAGGACCTGTTCGGCGGTGCCCAGGTGGCCACCATGCGGCTCGCCAAACGTGGACGCCAGGACGACGACGACCCGGTCGCCTAGGAAGACGGCCGCGTCCGCGCTGTCCCGTGCGTGCAGAGCGCTGTCCCGTGCGTGCGGAGCGCTGTCCCCGACCAGCCCAGGAGGCGGCGGAGATGGTCGGCGCGACTGGGAACAGCGTAGGCAGCACGCGATGACTGTGTTGAGAGACGTATCGGACGGGTAGAACCGACCTATGTCTTCCACCGTCGTCCCGAAGTCTCTTCTGGCGGGTCGGTACTGTCTGGTCCACCGGCTCGCCAGCGGTGGCATGGGCCAGGTATGGCGGGCGCAGGACAAGGTCCTCGGGCGGCAGGTGGCCGTGAAGCTCCTCAGAAGCGAATTCGCGGGAGACCAGGCGTTCCTCGACCGTTTCCGGATCGAGGCGCGCCGCACCGCCGCGCTGTCACATCCCGGCATCGCCAGCGTCTTCGACTACGGCGAGATCGAGGAGCCCGATCCCACCGCCTACCTGGTCATGGAGCTGGTCGAAGGTGCGCCGCTGTCGGCGGTGCTGGCGCGGAAGCGACGACTGGACCCCGGGCGGGTCCTCGACGTGGTCGCGCAGGCGGCGCTCGCCCTGGAGGCTGCGCACCGGGCGGGGGTCGTGCACCGCGACGTCAAGCCGAGCAACCTGGTGATCCGCCCTGACGGCGTGGTCAAGGTCACCGACTTCGGCATCGCCCGCGCAATCGGCGAGATGCCGCGGAGCGAGATCGGCCTGGTCGTGGGCACCGCCGCGTATCTTTCGCCAGAGCAGGTCGCCTGCCGGCCGGCCACGCCGGCAAGCGACGTCTACGCGCTCGGGGTCGTCGCCTACGAATGCCTGGCGGGCCGGCGGCCGTTCACCGCCGAGCACCCGGTTGCGCTCGCGATCGCCCACCAGCGCCATCCCGCGCCCCCGCTGCCGCCCGATGTGCCGAAACCCGTGCGTGCGCTGGTTGAGCGGGCCATGGCAAAGGATGCCCGCACCCGACCACCCGCCGACGCGCTGGCCGGCAACGCGATCAGGGCTCGAACCGCGCTACTCGAGGGACGGCACCGTAACACCCAGGCTGATGGCAACGGCGGTCCGGGCGGCGACCGCCTTCCCGAGATCAGCCGCTCGCCAGCCATCAGCGACCTGGCCAGCAGTAACCGGGGGTCCAGCGACTACGGCGCACAGGCCCACACCATCCATCCCGACCAGGACACCGGCGAATGGATGCCGGTCTCGATGCTGCTCACCCAGGCCGTACTTTCGCGCCGGCGACCGCTGGCCGTGACCGCGATGCTGACTGTTCTCGCCGTGCTCGTGACCGTGCTCACAGCGGCCACCGCGCAGCACGTACCGACACTCACGGTGCCGTCGGTGTCCGGCCAGCCAATCGCGACGGCCGGGCAGCTGCTGGCCGGAGCGGGGTTCCAGGTCCGCGAGCGGTCACGGCCGAATCGGTCCGTCAAGGCCGGTGTCGTGCTGGCTCAGGACCCGCCCGCAGGCACGCGGCTGAAGCGCGGCACGCCCGTCACGCTCACCATCTCGACCGGGCCGGCGGCAGTCACCGTCGACCCCGCCGACTATCTCGGCCAAGCGCTCGACAGCGTGCGCGACGCGCTCATCAGGCTCGGGTTGCAGGTAGCCGTCGAACCTGGCCCGGCCAGTGGCGAGCCGGGGACCGTGGTGGGCATCACTCCGTCGGGCGCGCTGCGCCAGGGCGAGACCGTGACGATCACGGTCGCCTCCCCGCTGGGATCGAGCGCCTCGGCGGTCCCGAGCGGCGACGGATCGGCGACGTCCGCCCAGGACAGCGGAGGAAAGGTCGGGCGCAAGCACCGCCACGGCAAGCACGACTGAGCTCGCGACAGCGGCCGGTAACGCCGGCCTTCTCCATCACGCGCCGCGAGGCGACGTTGACCGCCATCGTCTCCGCGAACACGCGTTGCACGCCGAGCTCCGTGAAGCCCTTGTGGATCAGCGCCCGCGACGCTTCGGTGGCGTAGCCCTTGCGCCAGGCCGACTTGCGCAGGCGGTAGCCGAGCTCGACGTCATCCAGGCTGCGGCCCTCCGGTGGCCGGAAATGGAACCAGCCCAGGAAGTCCCCGGTGGATTTCTCGATGGCGGCCCAGAAACCATAGCCGGCGAACCGCTCGTAGTACCCCAGAAACGCCGGCAGGACGTCGTCTTGGATCTCCTCGCGAGGTGTCGGTCGACCTCCGTTGATGAAGTGCATGACATCCGGGTCGCTATCGAGGTCGACCAGATTGTCGACGTCGTCGTCGGTGAACCGCCGCAGCACCAACCGGTCGGTCTCCAAGAAGATGTGCATCGCCCAAGGATGTCATGGAGGTGGCCGGCTCGGCCGGCCAGTCCCTACCGGCGGGCCGCGCCGTGGGTCGACAGGGCGTAGCGCCCTGGCGGGATGCCGACGTGGCGTTTGAACTGGCGGGTGAAGTGGGCCTGATCGTAGAAGCCGACGCCGGCGGCGACCATTGCGATCGGCTCTCCGCCGAGCAGGCGCTTGCGGGCGGCGTCGATGCGCCGGGCCACGACGTACTGGTGCGGCGCGATCCCGAATGCGCCCACGAAGCATCTGACCAGGTGCGCCGGTGACGCCCCCAGGGCCGCGCCCGCCTCGGCCAGCGTGGTGGTGTCGAACAGCCGCCCGTCGAGCAGCTCGCGCAGCGCACGCGCCAGCTTGCCTCCCGGCCGCGCCGCGACCGTCGCCTGGCGCTCGCCCAGATGCGTGCGGAGCCGCTCCCCGACGGTCGCCAGGCGCGCCTCGGCCTCGAGCGCGTCGTCGGGCTCGCGGAGGGCACGGTGCAGGGCATGGACGGCATGGAGCACGCCGGCCTCGCGGATGTCGGGCTCGTCGACCGCGCGACCGGTCAGGCGCTCGTCGAGCACGTCGGTCGCCAGGTAGAGGACCCGTTTGCGGAACCCGGCGCCGCTGGCCGGGCGGCCGTCGTGGACCACGTGGGGCGGCAGGAGGGTGACCCGCCCGCCGCCGGCCCCGCGCTGGCGCGTGTCCAGGTCGTAGCGGATCCAGCCGTCGTCCACCACGAACACCGTCCAGGTGTCGTGCACATGGGGCGGGTAGGCATAGTCGACGAAACGGGCGTGGAAGACCTCGTCCACTCCCCCGACCACCGGCTTCCAGGCCCGCACCCACTCCCGCTCGACCGGGAGCCGACCAAGCGTCGACATGCAAGGATCGTACAAGACCGCACCGTGGCGGCTGGGGTCCACTGCGGGCATGGCGCATCCCACGGCACCACCGGCGAGATGAGCGAGCTGCTCGGGCTGATCGGCTTCGCGTTCGTCGTCTCGGTCACGCCGGGGCCGAACAACTCCCTGCTGCTGGCCTCCGGGCTCCGGTTCGGCTTCCGCCGGACCGCGCGGCACGTCGCCGGGACGGCCGTCGGCATGGGCGTCCTGATCCTGGTCATGGCGGGCGGGGTCGGTGTGGTCCTGCTGGCACTCCCCGGGGTCGACCTGGCCTTGAAGCTGATCGGCTCCGCCTACCTCGTCTACCTGGCGTACCGGATCGCCAGGAGCCACGGGACCAGCCGGACGGTCGTCTCGCGGCCGCTCGGGGTGGTGAACGCCGCGGCCTTCCAGTTCGCCAACCCCAAGGCGTGGCTGTTCGGGCTGGCGGCGGCGGGCACGTTTCTCCCGCCGGGGCTGGGCACGGCGGCGGCGGCGCTCGTGGTCGCGGCGACCAGCGCGGTGGTGATCATTGGGACCGCGACCGTGTGGGCCGCCGGCGGCGCGGCCCTGAACCGCGTGGTCGACGACGGGCGCGCGCAGCGAGCGGTCAACCTCGCGCTGGCGCTCATCCTGGCCGCCTCGGTCGCCTTCATCTGGATCTAGTGCGGCCGATAGTTTCGCTCGCGATGACACCACGACCCATACCAGCCCAGGCGGCGGGCGTTAGGCTGTCTTGACGTCGCGGGCCATGCCGCCCAGGTCGGCGGCCAGCTCGGCGAGCTGCCCCAGCCCGGCGGTCCCGCTCAGCCGCTCGGCCCGGCCGGCCAGGTCGTCGAGCCGTTCCGCCAGGATCCGCCAGGCCGCCTGCCGGTGCGGCAGCACATAGAAGGAGGGCTGCACGATCTCGAAGGCCGGCCCGGCCAGCACCCCGGGACGGTCCGCCCCGACCGGCAGGGTGGTCAGGACGCTGCCGAGCGGCCGCATCACCCAGTTCATCAGGTGCTTGGCCACGGTGGCCAGCGTGGTCACCTGCTCGCCGCTCTCCCCACTGTGGACGAAGTAGCGGCTCAGGGCCTGCAGGGTGGTCTCGTAGACCGCGTTGAACAGGTCGGCGACCTGGACCGTCAACGGATCGGTGATCAGCACTGTCTCAGCCTCCACATCAGGGGGGCGTCGCACGTAGGCCGGCTGGACCGGCCGGGCCGGTTCGAAGCCGGGGTCGGCCGCCCTGGCGGCCAGGTAGTCGTCGAGCAGGGCGACGAACTTGCCGAAGTGGGCGTTGCGCCAGTCGCCGCGGGCGCCCTCGCCCTGCTCCACGATCAGCTCGATGGCGGCCCTCGCCGAGGCCAGGTCGGTGACCGCGGTCAGCTCCGCCCACTCGAACACCTCGGTGGTCGCCTGCGCCTGGGGCGGCCCGATGAACACCCCGTCCTCGCCGTGGCGGTCGACCAGCCGCTCCAGGCCGTGCTCGATGCCGCGGTACAGGTGCCCGACAGTCTGGTAGTCCTCCGGGACGGCCATCAGCGAGTCCCCATCGGTCAGCGGCTGGGCCTTGCCGACGGCGGCGAAGCCGTCGGCGTCGTCCAGGTCCATCCCTTCGGGGCGCTCCAGGTAGATGAAGTGGCGCAGGGCCCGCTCACCGAACGGCACCAGCGCGATCTGCACCCCCGGCGGGTACCAGCGGGACAGGATCGGGAAGTTCGGCCGGTGCAGATGCGGCGCCGCCCCGATCGCGGTGAGCAGGTTGATGGCCAAGGCCAGGTGCAGCATCTCCTGTTTGGTCACATCGACGATCACCGCCTCCCAGGCGGCCACCCTGGCCTGCTGCTCGGCGCTGAGCCCCTCCGCCTTGGTCCGCTTGAGGGTGAACTGGGCAAACATGTACTCGCACATCAGCCCATGCTCCAGCTCGCACGCCTGGGTGAGCAACCAGACGAGCTCCTCCCGGCTCTCAACCCGCAATGGCGGCTCGACCATCATCAAGGCCTCCTCGCTTCGACCGGATCCGGGGCGATGCTACCGCCCAGCCCGACGCCGACCCGCTGGAAAGCCCGGCGGGCGGGGCTCCGGGAAGCATACGGACGAGCGTCCGCTCGAGGTCGACCCCACCGCTCGCGCATCGGTCACAGCGCAAGGCCTGGCATGGACGCGGCATCGCCGGATCAGTCTCTAGGCGAAGCGCTTGACGAACGCAAGGGCGGTGTCGGCGACTTCGCGCCAGCCGTTGTCGATGGTGAGCGCGTGCCCGCGGTTGGGCATCTGCACGATCTCGGTCACGCCCTGGTTGTCCTGCTGCTGCCTGTAGGAGGCGTTGGCGATCGCCGGCGGCACGGTGTGGTCCCGCTCGCCGGAGATGATCAGCAGCGGCCCGCGGCCGGGGTTGCCGGTGTCGACCTTGGCCTCGGTCCAGGGGTTGAGATTGGCCGTCGCGGCCTGGAACAGCGGCTTCCCGGGGGTCGGCACCGAATAGGTCGCATACAGCTGCCTGGCCTCCTCCTCGCTGACGGCGTTGGCGAAGCCGTAGCGGAACTGCTCGTAGGTGAGTGGGACGGCACGGTTGCGGTTGGCGGGATTGCCGAGCACGGGCGCGGACGACTTCAGCGCCGAGATCGGCAGCGGCAGCACCCCACGGAACGGCGCCGGGTCGATCGCCACCGACGCCACCGCCAGGCCGCGGCCGGCCAGGATCTGGGTCAGCAGCCCACCGAAGGAGTGGCCGATGATCGCCGGCTTCCTGGTGAGCCCGCGGATGATCGTCTCGAAGTGGTCGGCGACCTGGCCGATCGACTTGCCGGCGAACACCTCGGGATGGGCCTTGGCCTCCTCGACGGTGTCGGGGTCGTCCGGCCATCCCGGTGTCAGCGTCGTGTAGCCGTTGTCCTCGAACAGCGCCGCCCAGCGGTCCCAGCTGCTGGGCAGCAGCCACAGGCCATGGACGAACACCACCGGCTGGCGCCCCGTCTGGTTCGCGCG
>WNGR01012501.1_pt1 | contig 13385 bp, 17 predicted proteins | sample 5407581 | NCBI WGS metagenome assembly WNGR01 (sample SAMN13153383, study PRJNA577476) | soil metagenome | isolation source: 80 cm soil or saprolite under Garry oak tree replicate 2 | place: USA:California | collected 2016-06-15 | reverse complement strand
ATGCAAAAGCTGCGCGAAGATATACGCGAAGGCTTGGACAGCGGACCTTCCACGGTGTTTGACCCCCAAGAAATCAAACGTGTCGGCCGCCAGAAGAAGTCGGCAAAGAGTACGAAATAGGTGTCCCAACTCCGCATCAGCCCCCGCGCAAGCGCGGATTTAATCGAGATTTGGAGCTACATTGCGGATGATAGCGTGGCGAATGCCGACGCGTTTATCGACAGACTTTACGAAACGCTTCAAGTGCTAGGCACACCTCTGCGTTCACCGTCCTAGAGGCGACCAAAGACCTGCGCAAAGTTTCGCTGTGGCTTGGCCATGCACATATGCAAACAACGCAAATCTACACGCGCGCGGATCCGTCGGTGAAACTGGAAACCCTGGAATCGATCGTACCTCCGAAACTTCGCTCCGGCCGCTTCAAGGCTACGGACAAGCTGATTGCGTCGCTAAGGAGAGCGACTCTTATGCAGAGCAAAAAAAGCTCAAAATAACTTAGCGCTGCGGCTCATCAGAGACAGACTCCGCGTAACAATACACTCTGCGTTATGCAGAGCATTTTTAGCTTGGCGGGCGCGGCGACAGTAGGCGTAGGCGGAAAGGAAACGTGATCAGAGCCGTGCCGGTAAGCTAAAAATGGATTGGACTAAACCGCTGCTAGATGTCTGAGCTATGGGTTTTGATTTGTGAGTCGGAGACGCCGAAGCGAGAGCATTCCGCAGGTAGACGTTGAAATGATTTCGGCGGGCCGCGATGAGGGGAGTTCAGCGAGGCCGCACAGGTCAGACTGTGGGATTTTTGGCTGACGGCAAAGGGTTCAGAACTCCGTGAGACAAGACGATTCCGTCGACTCGACGGCTTCGAGTTCTTGGCGAGAGCTTGTAGTCGTGCGGGGTGGATCATGATGTGTCTTTGATGGTCGGCGAGGAGCCAACCTCCGCTGGGATCGTAACGGGGATCATGTGACCGCGATGGCAAACGGGGCATTCCCGCAGAGAGCGGCCCGTGAGCTTCTCGTATCGATCGCGATAGTCCTCCAGTGTCACAGTGACAGAAGGACTTTTACTCGGAGCCATGCCGAGAAGTTGGCGGCACTGCTCCAACTTCTCCTTGCGGTGGCGATTGCCGAGGAATCCATAGTAGCGAATGCGCTGGAACCCACTCGGTAGGACGTGAAGCAGAAATCGTCCGATGAATTGGTCTGCTGAGAGGGTCATGGTCTTCTGTCGATTGTTGTCGCGATAGTCTCTCCAGGTGAATTTCACTTCACCGCCTTCGATATCGACGATCCGATCGTTGGAGATGGCCACCCGGTGCGTGTAGCGCCCCACGTAGTTCACCACTTGCTGTGGTCCAGCGAAGGGCGGTTTAGCGTAGACGACCCATTTCAAGTTGCGCACCGGGTCCAAATGACGGTGGAAAGCCTGCGGATCTCGCAGGGCCTCGAGCGAAGTGAAGAACCGCAACTTGCCAGAGTCAAAGGCCTCTTGCAGACACTTCAAGAACAATCGGCGGAATAAGCGGGACAGTACCCGCACGGGCAAGAAGAAGCGCGGGCGGCAGGAGATCCACCGGGTACCATCGAGTGAGATTCCGCCGCCCGGAACGACACAATGAAGATGGGGATGAAACAGCAAGTTCTGTCCCCAACTATGGAGTACGGCAAAGAAAGAACTTCGGCCGTTCGCTTCTCGACCCACTCGGCACGCGCGAGTGATTGGCATTTGGGGCAATGACGATTTCCGCAGCTGTCGTAGCAAGGCCGCTCGTAATTACAGCAGTCGCAGCGTTCGAGATGGCCGCCGAGAGCTGCGGTGCGACACACCTCGATCGCTGTCATGACGCGTCGCTGGGCCGTCGAGAGCGACCCATCATGCTGTTGACGATAGGCTTCGCCGTAGCGGCGGAGGATGTCCGCTACTTCCAGCCTCGGGCGCTCCACGGCACCCTGCTAGAAGGGTTGGGGTGGTTTCGGTTTGACCTCCAGGGCAACCGGGCGAGGCAGCAAATCCAGTGGGCTTGAGATGGAGCAGACTTTGCTGGTCGCGATGCGGAGATATCGTGCCGTAGTCGCTAGGGAGCGATGACCGAGCAGGAGTTGAATGCTGCGGACGTCGGTGCCTCGTTCCAGCAGGTGGACCGCAAAGGCATGACGCAGCGAATGGGGCGTGATAGGTTTGGGAATTTTCGAGATCCGGCGGGCCTCCTGGCACGCCTGCTGAACCGCGCTAACTGTGATGTGCTGGCCTGGAAAATCGCCTGGGAAGAGCCACTCCTTGGGTCTCTCGACTCGCCACCAGCCACGCAGGATATCCAGGAGCTTCGGCGAGAGCATCGTGTAGCGATCTTTTCTCCCTTTACCCTGCTCGACCCGGATGACCATGCGCTTGCTGTCGATCGCGGAAGGGGTGAGCGCAATGGCCTCGGAGATACGAAGGCCGGCGGCATAGCAGGTGGTCAAGATAGCACGATGTTTCCTGCTCCGGACGCAGTCCAGAAACGCAAGAACTTCCTCGGGGCTCAGTACGATAGGCAGCTTCTGGGGCTTCTTGGGTGCGGGGATGACTTCCTCGAAGCTCCAGCCTTTCTTGAGCGTCACGTTATAGAGGAAGCGCAGGTCGGAAACGGCGATCACGATGGAGCCGGTTGCCAGTTTCTTCTCGTTCGTCAAATAGAGCTAAGGCGCGGATCTGCTCCGGTCCTAGCAGTTCGGGTGACTGATTGAAGTATCGGGCGAAGAGCGAGACTTGCCGGACGTAAGAGTCTTGGGTGTTCGCGGCAAGGTTCCGGACCTGCAGGTCCTCGATCATGCGCTGCCGAAGAGAAGTCATGGAAATCTCCTTTGCGAGATGGAATAGGCTGCAAACAGCCACGCCATGGTTTCGCAAAGGAGAGGGAACTGAAGCAGCGGCGAGGACAACCTGTCAGGACAAGACGACTGTAGCACTACCCATACTGCGTAGCGGTTTAGTTCAAGGCATATAATGCCGCGTCGCGGATTATGCCGAATCCCCCCATGTCGTCAACACCGTTTCCCCTCCATTCCTGTCTTTCCACGCACACTGATGCTTGATTAAGTCGGCATAATCTCCGACCTAGCCATCGATCACCCGAATCGCGCGACGAAATCCCTGTCCTTGGCCGGTTGGATACGGGCACCAACCCCAGCATGATCTGGATGTTCCGTTGCGAATTATACGCGGCGGTTTGAAGGGCTAGCGTCCCGGAGTATCGTCGGGAATCGCGTGATGGAAGCCGTTCCGGTCACCGGAATTCCTCCATGGGATCGCGGAATGGGACAGGGCGAGATGCGGATTTTCCGATTCGACCTGGGACAGTCTGTAAGGGTCTCAAAACACAAGCCTCGCAAATCCCGAACCGCTGTGGGACAAGTTGGGAAGCCGTGGGGATCGTTTTCTCCAGCGATTCTTGCGATCGTTCCCGCCGTTCCCGCACGCCCGTGTATGCGCGGCGGAACGGGAACGGGAACTTGGCGGGCGACGAGTGCAGTGCGCGTCTTCCGGGCACCGTGTAGCAGCCGCCCTGACGGGCGGATGTGCCTGTATCGCCGATGACTTACCGCACCGCGCCCTGCATCCGGGCGGGGAAATAAATGCCGGGGGGTTCGGGGGGCAGAGCCCCCCGTGAGAGCGCTGATCTCAAGAAAGCACACAAGAGGGGGACAACCCACCGCGTAGAGTGCGAGCCGACACACTGGATTTGTAACGTTCTGGCTTGGGTTGTGCCTACCCTGATTTTGCAGTGGCCAGCGATCTTTCGACGGGAGACGACACCGAAACAGAACACAAAGGCCCTCCCGTCCGAGCAGAACTTGCAGAATTTCGTTTCTTGAGGAGGACTTCTCAAGAAGTTCTATAAGCTTCCACAAAAGTGGGTACTGGGCTCTGGTTCGCCGTGTTATGAGGAGTTGGTACTGGGATCAATTTACGCGGGATTATGCCGACTTAAATAAAGCATCGCTTGGGCCTCGACAGCCAGCTATGGAGAGGAAAGACGGTTGGCTATGAGACTCAATTCGGCATAATTCGGAAGGCGACATTATACGCCGGACTTGGCCCTTCGACTGTCGAGGTGTTCCGTAGACTCTGGGGTGATGGGGCGGGGCGCAAGCCACACATGCCTCGGCGAGCGGAACCGCACACCTCGCTCTTCGAGTAGAAAGTTAGTTCGGATGATGCAGTGGGACCACTTCTACCGACAGCGGGTTAATGGTCCATTGTGAGTGGCCAGTCAGCGTTGCTACCGAAAAGTGCTGAGGAGGGATTTCATTTCGCGCACGTCAGCCTCGTTTGATAAGTCAACGTAATGATCCGCACCACGCAGCCTGACCACGTGCACAAGAGCGCTTACAATTACAATAGCTCTAGGAGGGTTGTCTTCAGTTAGGATCGTAGCGAGCGAATTTTCCACGGAGCCATCAAAGAAAGTTTCGATCATATGACGGAGAGCGGAACGCTGCGCAATCTGACGCGGCACGGTCGGAGCGTAGAGGTACCGCAGCTTCTTCGTTTCGTGTCGTACGAGCCGTTTTTCTTCAAGCACCCGAAGTTGGGCGCGCACGGTCGAATAGTTCCTTCTGTCCGGTAACTTATCGAGAACGTCTGCAACGCTAGCTTTCCCCAACTTGTAAAGAACGGCCATTATTTGGGTTTCGCGACGGCTGAGACCGTTGACTTTTCGTCTTCTTTTTACCATGGGATAGGAGACGCCTTCCTGGTTCAATGAAGCGCTCGGGGACTGTTGGACCAAGTCACTCGATCACGAGCTACAAGCGCGAGTGATAACACATTGGGGTCGGCAGGGTCGAACTGCAGATCATAGTAGGAATCGAGAAACTGCCGCTGGATCTTAAGAGATTTGAGGCCGTCTGCTTGTGACCGGGATAAAAGGTCCTTGATTCTTGTTCCCGAATCAATGAACTTGGTTTTTCCGTTCAACTCTACCTTGACCTGTGGGGTAAGCGTAACGAACCCTTCGAACCCGAAACAGACGGCTCCGTAGATTGCTGCGGTATTTTTGCAATCCTCAGCAAGATGGGCGCGGAGTTCTTTGTCGAGTTCATCTAATTGGCTGGATTTCGTTGCTCCAATGATAGCTGTGGAGCGGGTGTGTTTTTGGGGCACGAGATATGTCTTGAAAAGAAGCCGGAAGTAACGCTCCTGCGGAATGGAACTGATGGCGAGATCTGAGATCTCATCATGTACCCCGTGAACCAGAGATGGCGGTGTGTACTTGGCAGTCCCATTTTGACGGAAGCGAATCCTGCCATCACTGGTCAACTGCAGGTTGAAGTACGCGGTGCTGACCCCAAGGAAAAGCTTGGCGGTGTGCTCTTCCTCTCCTTCTTCAGCGGGTCGGAAATAGGCGTGCTCGACCTTTAAGCGCATCCCAGGCTTGAGGTTCAGTCCACTGTGATCTGCGAGGTAACCGTAATAATTGAATAGGCTGTCGGTTGGCTTCATGGGGAGGCTTTGCAGGATGAAATCACGAATCGAGAGCTTGGTGTCCGGAAAACATCCTGCTTCCTGCAGTTTGTCTAAATCACCCAGAAGTGCGAACAGTGCTGCGATTTCATCCTTGCCATCGGAGCCGAAACCGCCTTCTAAATCGCCGAGCCATGTCGCTAGGGCTGGCAGTGTAATGTGGACAGAACTGGGGTCGTTATTTGCTTGCTCGACACGGAAATGACCTCTCTCCGCGGAACAATGAACTCCCGAGGGCGCAGGACTGCTCTTGAGCGTTAGTTTAACTAACGCGCACTCATTCTTGCCCTCCGGAATAGGCGGCGTAAGAAGAACGGAATCACCCCTTACAGACTCGAGCCGAAACGGAGCGTAGGGTGCAGCAATGGGCTTCCTTGCCGAGCAACCCGCCAGCACGAAGATGGCAGTGACAGCTGCGGAAGGCACCGTCTTGTGGCGATTTAGTGACAGCACGAGGAACATTGACGCGTGTGCGTAAGTGGGCTCTCTTAACTCGATAAGCTAGGGGCCGGGATTAAAGGCATATCGCGCGATCAAGCCGTGCGCAGGGCCGTCATTGGTTCGACCCGCGTTGCCCGCTCAGCCGGAATGAAGCTGGCCAGCAAGGCCACGATAAAAAACAGCAGCGCTATTCCTACGAGCGTAGCCGGATCAGTGGCACTTATTTGAAACAGAAAATCCTTCATCAGTCGCGTTAGCGCGAATGTTGCGACGAGGCCGAGCCCAACCCCAAGAAAAGCTAGTGTAAAGGCTTGGCCGAGCACGAGCCCCAGGATGTCCCTCCGCTGTGCCCCCAATGCCCGTCGGATACCTAGTTCTTGCGTTCGTACTGATACAGAGTAGGCAACAAGGCCAAAAATGCCAACGATGGCCAGTAGCAGGGCGAGGATAGCAAACGAACTGACTAGCAGCATTGTTAAGCGCTGCTGCCCTACAGATTCATCGATTACGTCTTCCATCGTATGCACGTCTGAGATGGCCTGGTCGCTATCAATCGCCAGCACTTGGTTGCGAACGACGGTGGCCAGGCTCAGCGGATCGGCCTGAGAGCGCACGGCCAAGTAGACCCTTTGGGGAGGATGGACCACAAACGGTACATAAAATTCGGGCCGAGGTTGGCTGGTCAGCCCACGTTCGTGCACGTCGCCTACTACGCCTACAATCTTCAGCTCGCCGATCATCTTATCGGCACCCTCCCAAATGTGCCGACCAATCAGATCTATGGTTCGTGGATAGTCAGGCCAGAGGAGGCGAGCCAAGCTCTCATTAAGTATCACCACCGGTGGGGCGCCCAAATCGTTGTCCTGTTCGGTAAATTCGCGGCCCTGCCGCAGCGGAATGGCTAAACTCTCGAAATATCCTGGTGTAATGCTCTGCAGTTGTATGTCTGACAGCCCGTAATCCTGGTCGGTGAGTTGGACTCCCTCGACTTTCATTATGTTGGTGTACAAGGGGTTTTTCGTGGGAAGCGAGAGTGCTGCGGAGGCGCTGCGTACGCCGGGAATGGCTGCCAAGCGCCGCATCAATTCCTGGAACAAAGCGTGTTTCTTTACGTCTGTGTCGTATCGTGCGCGGGGTAGAGCGAGTCTTACGGTGAGGAGATTCGATGGTCGAAATCCTGGGTCGACGCTGTGCAGGCGAGCGAAGCTCCTCAGAAGAAGCACCGCACCGATGAGCAACACCGTCGATAGAGCGACTTGTCCTATTACTAGCAGCCCACGACTGCCAAGCAGTTTCCATGCTTCATGGTCTCCCTGAACATTCCCCCGCAATATCCCCGCTACATCAGGCCGCGACACCGAGAGGGACGGGAAAAGCCCGAATAGAACGACAGTCGCGATGGAAAGCGCCAATGTGAATGCGAGGACTATGCTGTCCAGGCGAATCTCTGCGACGCGCGGCAGATGAAGTGCCTCAATGCGGACGATGGAATGCAAACTCCATTTCGCCAAGAAGAGACCACCAATTCCTCCAATGGTCGCAAGTATCAGGCCCTCCGCCAGTAGTTGGGCAAGGAGTCGACCGCGCGTGGCACCTATTGCTGCCCTTACTGCGAACTCACGGGAGCGAGTCGTCGCCCGTGCAAGAGACAGACTAGCCACGTTGGCGCAAGCGATCAGAAGTAAAAACCCCACCGCACTAAACAGCATCCAGAGCATCGGGCGGACATTGGCTACTATTTGATCCCTCAACGGCACTACGTTCATGGTTACACGTGGATCTGCGTCATTGGGATTGGGATGAGCGGTAGCGTAGCGTCGTTGTAGTACATTCATCTCAGCGCGCGCCTGTTCGAAGCTGACTTGCGGCTTCAAGCGGGCGAAACCCTTCAATAAACCTACCGTGCGCCAAGCTCCAGATGGAAGCGCCGACCATTCGGACGGGCGGGTCACCCAAATGTCTACGTCAGCCGTCGGAAAGGCAAAACCCGCTGGCAAGACGCCAATAATTGTGTACGGGACCGCATCAACCGTGGCCGATTTACCGACGACATGTGGATCACCGTTGAATCGGCGCCACCATAACTCGCTGCTGATCATTGCCACAGGATCCCCTCCATGCTTGTCCTCTTCTGGAAGGAAGCTGCGTCCAAGCATGGGCTCCGTGCCTAGAATCGCCAGGAAATTCGCGGAGACGCGAGCAGCATTCACAACCTCAGGCTCACTGCCACCGGAAAGAGTGAAATTCTCTAGCGGTCCGAAGGCTCCCAATTCACTGAAGGACTTAGCGGTGGCTCGCATCTCCTCAAATCGCAGTTCGTTGAATGCTTGATCAATTATGTTGCGATTGGGGACGGTCAGCACGAGACGCACCAGTCCGCCCGGATCACGGTATGGCAACGGCTTCAGGAGCACTGCTCGGATCACTGTAAACATTGCTGTGTTCACGCCGACACCGAGCGCAAGGGTCAGGAAAGCCACGAGCGTGAAGCCCGGATCTTTCCGGAGCATGCGTAAGCCATAGCGCACGTCCTGGGCAACAGTCTCCGCGAGCCATCCAGGCGCTTGTTGACGGCACTCCTCGCGTGTCTGTTCAACCCCTCCGAAAGCGATTGCCGCGTGTCGCCGCGCTTCTTCAGCGGACATCCCTGCGGCTATGTTCGTCTCGATGAGATGTTCGAGGTGAGATCGTAGCTCCTCATCTACATCGGTGGGACCCTTGCGTGCGACCAGAAACCGGAGACGTGTTAGAAATTCGGTGAGCATTCGTGGCCTGTCAGACTCGCTCCAGCACGAGGGCTATTGCGTTTGTGAGTCGATTCCAATCTTCCATTTCGGCCTGTAGTTGCTTCTTCCCTGCACGAGTGAGTGAGTAGAACTTTGCGCGACGATTGTTCTCGGAAACACCCCAGTCGGCTTTAATCCAGCCTTTGTATTCCAATCTGTGCAGTGCGGGATATAAGGACCCCTGTCCAATTTGTAGTGCGTCTTTCGATACTTGTTGAATACGTTCGGCGATTCCCCACCCATGCATGGAAGCAACCGCCAGCGACTTCAAGATCAGCAAGTCGAGCGTCCCTTGCAGAAGATCGGTAGATTGCTTCATCTCTCCCCTCGGCATTCGACAAGAGAATGCCATCGGTTCCTGTCGAGTGTCAAGGGGTAGCTTAGTGTAGCTTAGTGTGGCTTTGGGGCATCGTTCGCTGATTATGGCAGTTCGCTCAGGACAGAACGGCAATGCGGTGTTCCTCAAGACGACGCTAATCCCGTATGCACCTTCAGGGAATAAAAGGGGAATAAACTCTTGACAACCGTAAGTCGCTGGCATATGAATTTACGTACTGGGGTACAACTCCAAAACCTAACGGACCTAGCGTGTTCCACTGACTCACGGTGTCCGGCAGAAGCACGTTTGGAGGTGTCCTGGAGGAGGGGATATGCCTGCTACTCAGCCGAGCAAAGACCTTCGCCCGCTTTGTCACGAACATCTTCTGGAAATGAGGTTGAATCGGAGCTTCTTGAATAACGGGGATGACGCAACTCAAGCGACCACGTATGGCTGTACGGAGCCTGATTGTCTCGTCCGCTACAACACCTATCGTGGATACTTCATGCTGAGCCAGAACGGAAACGGGGATGAGATGGACATGCTGCCCAAAGTCAGATGTTTCCTTGACGGGATGCCGATGTATCTCGCGGAAATCCATCCGGAAAAGACAAGCTTCCGCCTTTGGACATGCCCGCAATGCGGCGCGAGACGCACGAATGAGGAGGACCTGGTAGGCCTGGCCTCGCAAGAAACTCAGGATCTCGGCGGGGAAAACAAGGCACAGTCCGAACCCACGGGGACCCGCCACATATAATCTTTTCGACTGATTTTTGCGACGAGCTAATGCGGCTTGTCCCATCCAAACCTACAGCAAACTTGCGGCATTTGCTTCCCTGGTCTGCGATTTCAATCATGTGTTCCCACGCCGCACCTAATTCACTTCTATGCAGTGATGGCATACCCATCCTCTGAGCCGGGGCTCAGCGATGGCCCAGAACAGAGGTCTGTCGCACCGTGGGAGAGCACTGCTGTCCGGCTTGGGCAAGTAGTCGTTTTCTATCGGGTCAAGAAACACGGTGATCGTTCCGCGCTCCAGTATTTTGGCAAGCTCGGGAAATACGGCAGGTCGCGGGTGTCCGTCACAGGGCGGCCACTCATGATAGGGTCGCAGCTTCAACTCCGTTGTCGGTTTCATTTCATCCTCCCTCATTCCATCCACCCGCCTTCACTGATGGATGTCGGCCAGAATCCAAAAACAGGCCCTAGCGGTTCGCCCGGCTCCGGCATCTTTTTTAATCGACCCTCGCATTCCGGGCATTTTAGCGCGCTGCGCAATACTGGCCATCCCAGCGACAGCATGAAGGCATCCCAGCGACAGCATGAAGGACTTATCTTGTGGGTGCGAGAGAAAATTGGCCGATCGATCTCTGGCTGGCGCTCTTACGGCGCTTGGGCTTATGCCCCTGGCGGCGCCGAAGACACTTACCTGCTAGACGACGCGCCCCGCTTCTTGGCTAATGCGGATGCACGAGATGGCGCCGTCCCTGCCAGTGAGAGCGTTAAACGGTTTTGCGAACTGCTGCGACTCGGCAAGGACGGAACGGAGGCCTCCCGGCCGTGCAAGCCGGACGACGGTGACAATCAAATGAATCAAAGGGATGAGGACATCGCGCATCCAGGCATGGTATCAAAACCCGAAAAAACACCTAATTTTGGCCCAATTCAGTAATTCGCCATGGACAGGAAGGCTGCGAAGGACTCTCCAGAATTTCACAGTCTAGCTGGAGCGATAGCAGCCTACGGCAAAGCACTTGGGCTGCTGGTAGCGCTTCAACAGCGCGAAAGAATTCTACGGAATCCCGTCAGCTTGGAAAGGGACCCAAGTCAGATTGGGGCACAAAAGTCTCCTCGTTCCCTTTGGCGTTCCTTAACCAGCAGTTTTCAGTTCAACGCGAACTGACTTCGGAGTCGGAGTCTTTGTCATCTTGATGTTAAGGATGCCGTCCTTCAGCGTCGCGGCCGCGTTGGAAATATCGACCTCTGTCGGCAGGTCAACTACCCGCAAAATCTCGCCTGCGCACAACTCGGAATAAACGGTGTTGCCCTTCTTGGCTTCGTCCTTGGTTTCGCGTTTTCCGCTGATGGTCAAGCGTCGAGGTTCGACGTTAATTTCAAGCTCCTTGGCGCTGAAACCAGGTACCTCGGCCCGAACGGTAACATGGTTATCCGACTCCATGAGTTCAAGGTGCATGGGGTGAAGCAGCTCGGATTCAGCACGCAGCCAATCATCCAATTCACGACCGGGCCATCGGCCCTTGCCTTCAAAAATCTCGAACGCTCTTCGGGCAATTGCATGGTGAAGCTCCTCCATCCGGTTGAAGATACTCGTCTGTGCTGGTCCTTTGACGGGCTGCAGCGCTGTGGCGGACTGTGGGGACATTTGAAATTCTCCTTTCGAGTCTTATTTGTCTGGATGACGGTGCAGCCAGTCGAAGGCTGGGGGCTGGTGCACTGCTAGCCAGCGTGTAGGTTTTCCTGAGGGGCTACGCGGTCGGAACGACTGAGCCGGAATCTGGCTTGGCCTTCCGACGCCTCAAATTATACTTCTGATTGTCAAGTGAGGTGTGGTACGCAAAAATTCCATCCAGCCACCATCCCGCATTGAAGACCGCGAGACTCCCTGCCGCCCTCCGAATGAAAATTTGCCGCTGCCATTTGTCTCGGGCATCGGGGTCCGGATTCGGATCGGAGCGGAGAAATGGACTCGATTTGAACAGTCCAGTATCGCCGGATCAGGAGCCTGCAAAATCTTGTCCAGCAGGAACACCTATAGCCCCCTCAGGTCTCTGGCTAGGGTACAAACCCTAGCCGAACACACAGTGTTTGCTGGATTGGCCTTCCTTCCCGGGTGATAGAGCCTCTGTGGAAAACGACCCGATATCCACGGGTTTGGAATCGTCGGGAGGCTAGGAACCATGGCTCGATACCTCCATATACGATCCATCGTGAGGACTGAGCGAACGGGCTCACATCAGCGCATCAAATGGATTTGTGGGCTGACGCGAGATGGAAGTCATTGGACGCTAACGCACGAGGACGCAGTTTCCCAGGTCGAGAATGGGATTTGTGCGTTTTACATAGAGGGACCTAAAGACAAGCGATATGACGTAATCGTCGCAATGGATGTTCACGCCCACAGGTACCTCAAGACGGTCGCGGATACACATCAACCTGACCAACTTCTGTTTCTCCCGGAATGTCCTTACGTCGTGCATACATCTAGGAGGTTCACCCCCCGAGTCGAGACGCACGACGGCGTCTTCGTCGATTGGTGCTGTTTTGGACTTGAAGACATTTCACGAGTTCGGAATCTGAGCCTGGATGGTCTGTTTGTCGAAACAGCCAAGTCAAGGAGTATGGGTTCGACGGTCAAGCTTGAATTTCTTGTCCAGGAGGGACAGATCAGGGCCGACGCAGTTGTGAAGCGTACGGAGCCGGGTAGTGGATTGGCAATGAAATTCACAGCCGTAACTGAGGAAGATCGTCCGCGACTGGGAGCATTGATAAACAGGTTTCGCTATTCGTCCTGATTAGCGAACATGCCCTCCACCCCCGTTTGAAGTAATAACCACGCGCTCTCCCGTTTCCTCATTTTGAATGATGTATTCACCGGGCGAACCGGATCGATTCGAGGGGTAAGTTGCATCGGCGAGGCTCGGAGAGCCGGGAGGGAGAGTTTGTAGCTGGACATCTAAGATTCGTAGGTATACGCTTACGGCATTGTTCCCACGGATACCCCTACAAGTACTTCCGCTTCCAGCGTTCGAAGCTGATTTGAAGGGTCCGGCTCAAGGTTCGCAATGGAAATTCTGAGGAGGGGCAAAATGGCTCCATGCCTCCGCGTGCGGCACGTCGTCAAGACCGAGCGATCCGACACCCATGAGCTAATCCAAGCGATTTGTGGGATCAAGCCGGACGGGTGTCATTGGTCACTCACCCAAGACGAGGCTATTTCACAGATCGAGGACGGAATTGCTGTTTTCTACGTAGAGAGAGCCGGGGGCCGACGGTTTGAGGTCATCGTGGCTATGGATTCATGCCCACAAATACCTCAAAACGGTCGCGGATGGAGAACAGCCGGACAAACTTCTTTATCTACCGAACTGCCAGAACCTCGCGGACGAAATAAGAGTTCGATCTGCGAAGGCTGGACGTTGAAGCATGGGCCGATACGACCCACCGCCCATACTCCCGCCGAGTCCAGCGCTTGGTAAACCGAACAAAGACGTGAGCGGCAGATCGTCGAACTCAGGGTCGTGCTGTTCCACAGTTGGGCGAGTCCACCTGAGCGAATAAAGCCCAATTGCTATACTCGCAATTGTTGGAGGTGTG
>WNGR01005662.1_pt1 | contig 13391 bp, 21 predicted proteins | sample 5407581 | NCBI WGS metagenome assembly WNGR01 (sample SAMN13153383, study PRJNA577476) | soil metagenome | isolation source: 80 cm soil or saprolite under Garry oak tree replicate 2 | place: USA:California | collected 2016-06-15 | reverse complement strand
GGGAGTGGTCTCGACTCTCTAGTACAGTCGGACTTGGTTGAAGTTGAGAGCCCGCAGATTGTTGTCATGACAAGCACACCAATTTGACTCGCTAGCACTCAGCTGGCAGAGTATAAGTATGCATAGCACTGCGCGAACTGGGGAGTCAAGGGTTATGTAGCGTTGATAAGCCAAAGCTGTTCAGGTTGGGGGGACTGGTCATTGCTGCGGAGGTCCCGTGCCATAAATCTCTTAGCGGGGAACTAAGTTACTGTACGCGGATTTCGCCTAGGCGTGAGACGAGATCACACCGCAACAGAAAGCTGATCCCATGGGCGTCCGCGGGGGAAACTAGTACTATAAATAGTGCTTTGGGGTGCCGGTGTCAGCGTCAGCTATGGCGCCAGTCCTTGCGCAGTCATTGCATTGGAAAATGTGAGTGGATGTAAGATCGTGGCAGTGAGTTGCGCGCCAGCCGGTGGTTGAAAAAATAACCGCCCAACCGAAGAGCTCCGACCTTGAAGCCGTCGGAATGTCTTGGACAGGTGCGGCGTGGCTGCTCGGATCGCCTCCAGGCCTAACGAGGGCCGGAAGGTGGTAGCACAGCCTCCGGCCCGACTCGGGATGCATAGGCGCTGTATTCGCGCAAGGTGGGAATTTGCTTATAAGTCCGCATTCTCTGTTTCCAATCAAGGCTACGACCCCTCTCCTCTCGCTCCTCTCCTATACCCTCATGTCGAACAAAGATTATTACGGTAGCCAGCAAACAGCAGGGTATCCCCAGCAGCAGCAGCAGCAATACTACCCCCCTTCAGGTTCGAACTCAACGCACTAATATCAGCGTATGTCTTAAAAAGGTATTCATATTTAGGGCCGCCGCCTGGTCAGGGCTACTACCCTCAACAACCTCAGCAAGCGTATCAGGGCTATAGCGGCCAGCCGGGCCTTCAAGGCCAACCTCAACCCCAGGCAGTTTATGTGTACGTTCGGCCCCGTCTTGAAGTATTTGGGTTCAAACTCACACGCGGCGCTTTATCATCTAGCCAGCAGCCCCCACCCAAGAAGGACAGTAATTTCTGCGCGGCGTGTTTAACAGGTGTCTGCCTGTGTTGTTGCGCGGAAGGTGCGTGGCGTTGTGGTTACGTCCTTAGATTGCTGCGAGCTTACGAAATTGCCCAAACTGTTCGGCAGAGATTTGTGAATGCCTTTTCTGAGCGAGCACGTTGCCCCCCCGTATCTCTGCTTTACGATAATTGATGCTCCTGTAAACATTCCATCTTCTTCAACGACCCTCGAGTGACGTTTGCCCTTTACCGTACGGAATATTTTGTGACGATAGGAGTTAAGAAATCCACCAATTTTTTTTTTTGCGAGCCCGTTGAAAGAGAGCATTGTGTGATTGATTATAAGTTGCGTTAGAATGATGAGTTGTTAACCGCGCGTGTTAACAATGTCGCTGCCTTGATTGGTGCGAATTCATCCGGACGTGGCGTGACGCGTGACAAGTCTACAGTGTTTCCTTTCTCTCCGCGAAAATATCCTCTCATCTTAAAATGCTCCAGAAGCTGCCAGCGGCCGCTCTGAACAGGGCCGGAGCGTTCGCAGCTGCTCGTGCTGCTCCTCTTCGCACTACTCAGCGTCTTGGTTCGGTAGGATCTTTTGTTGGACTTGGTCGTCGTCAGGTTTCGGAGTTAGGTTGCTCATGTACATGGCCAGCAAGCTAGGTTCGCGTCCTCCACGGCCGCGTCGCCCAACGCATTCCAGGTCTGTAAACTCACGAAAATGCATTGTATATCTCTATTTAATGATACTTCAGTCGCTGGTCTACTCTCGAGCAACCCTCGCGTCTGCGACGCTCGTTGCCGCCGGTTCGATCGCTTGGTACACACACCTCTACGGAACACTACCATTTATTGGTGAAGTGCACGCGTCCTCCCCTGCAGAGGTTGGCCTTCACCCAGCTGCATACCCATGGTCGCATAAAGGGTGGTTGGACTCGTTTGACCACGCCAGGTAACGTGTAACTTTATTTCCCGAAATGTTCCGGACCCTCACAGAACCCCGACCCGTCCCCAGCATCCGGAGAGGTTACCTGGTGTACAAGGAGGTCTGCGCCGCCTGTCATTCTCTCGACCGCATTGCCTGGCGTAACCTCGTCGGTGTCTCTCACGGCGTGGATGAGGTTAAAGCGATGGCAGAGGAAGTCGAATACACCGACGGACCCAATGACCAAGGCGAGATGTTCCAACGCCCGGGCAAGTTGTCGGACTACATGCCTCCTCCTTACCCCAACGATGAGGCTGCGCGTGCCTCCAACCAGGGCGCCCTCCCTCCTGACCTCAGCTTGATCATCAAGGCCCGTCATGGTGGTGCCGTACGAGACTGCCATTTTTCTCAAGCCACTGTTAGTAACCAATGCATTGCAGGACTATCTATTCTCTCTCCTCACCGGCTATGTTGATCCTCCCGCTGGCGTCGAAATACGTGATGGGATGAACTACAACCCGTATTTCCCCGGCGGTGCTATTTCTATGCCTCGGGTGCTCTTCGATGGCCTGGTTGAATATGACGATGGTACGCGCTTTGATGATCAGCTCTCTCTCTCTACTGTTACTTAAAGTTGTTGTCTAGGCACTCCTGCGACGAGTTCCCAGATGGCCAAGGATGTTACAACCTTCCTGAGCTGGGCGGCTGAGCCTGAGCATGATGAACGCAAGAAGATAGGCATCAAGGCTGTCATCCTCTTCTCAACATTGACGGCACTGAGCCTATATGTGAAGCGCTTCAAGTGGGCTGTGATCAAGAACAGGAAGATTGGTGAGTTGTACTCCGTCCCGGTTGTGACCAAGTCGATATTTAGTTTAATGCCCGATATAGTCTATCATCCTCCTGTGGACAAGACCCATTGAGGAGAGGGGAAAGTGGTTTAGCAGGACACATGGATTAGATCACATTTTCCTGTCTAGTAATTTTTCTTTTGTTATTAGAAGGACCGGTCTGCTGTCTTTTCCATTCTGTTTGTTATGAAGTCGGATTTCCCACGGCTACTTGAACATCTCCGCTCCGAACCCCAGTCTTGCCAGCACCCCACCCCACTCGAAATATTCCCGCCTGCCGCCTCATTTACGCCTACTCTTCTCCATCATGTCCGCCGAGTCCTGGCCGCCACAGCTCAAGTTCGTCGATCTACATACACTTCCCGTCGTCGCATCTCACGTCCTTCAGAGAATGGGTTGCGTCGTGCCTTGGCCAGATGTCAGACCTGAACCGCGAGGAAGCCCAAGCCGAGCTTCGCCAGGTAATTTCTGACGCTTACAGCTCCAAGACATTATGGACTACAGACTGGGCTGGTGTGCAGCTCAAAAGGTTGTCTCACCCAGGCTGTGACCTCCGACACTGATGATGCTTCGCTTCAACCTACGCCAGCTTACTGCCCAAGCCGATGCCCATCATGAGTACCTACAACTTGAAGCGCAAACTGTATTCCTTTGCCTTACCCAACTTGCTTTTTCACTGCTGACTCCCATCTTCCACACGTTGACAGTGAGCCCCCAGCAGGTCAGCCCAAGAAGGCCAAAAAGCACCAGGCGAACAAATCTGCTGCCGCTGCGCTTACGCTGGATGTAGGCGATCGCGCAGCGCTCGACAAACGTGCACAGCGTTTCCGGCGAGAGCACGAGTTGGAGAAGCAGAAGAACGGTGGCGGTCAGGCGTCGTCTCTCCGGGCTAATCAGCGCACTGCTCACCCTTTTGCCAATCCCTGGCGCTCGGCATCGCCATTCGTGAACGCGGATGATCCGGAGGCGGACCCGGTAAGTGCATTTATATTTCCTGGGACTCTGTGCTAGATTGGTTTTGGGAAAAGATGACTTACATCAACCACTTTCGCAGAACGTGCCCAATTGGGACCAGTATACCATTGTTGGAACATGTCAAGAGATCTTCAAGGACTACCTACGCCTGACATCAGTGCGAACTTTTTTTCGTCTTTCGTGATTGTCTGACGTTTCTTTTTGTGTTTTAGGATCCTAACCCCGAACAAATACGTCCGTACCATATCCTTCAGCAATCACTAACAGAACTCAAGAAGCGATGGCGAGAGAAAACTCCCTATAATTGGATATGCAGTCAGTTCAAGAGTCTCAGACAAGATTTGACCGTGCGTCGCGTTGTGCTTTGTGGACGACGGACACTACGATACACTGTCTAAACTGCCGACAGGTCCAACGGATAAAGAATGACTTTACGGTTGCCGTATATGAAATCCATGCACGAATGGCCTTAGAGGTGGCAAGTGGGACTTTTTCCGCACTGTCCCACACTCGAATGAGTTCTCCATTTTTGCAGGCCGACATGGTAGAGTATAATCAATGCCAATCCTCATTGAAGGGCTTATATGAACTCGGAATCCCTGGAAACGACGAAGAGTTCACCGCCTACCGCATTTTGATGCTGCTGCATGGCCGTAATAGAAGTGGTTCGTAGCTTTCCCTGAATCCTGCGCATTGGGTTGACATCATTTATTGGTTGTTGTAACCACAGAATTAAACCTGTACGTGAGTCAGCTAACGCCCAAACAGAAAGCGTCTTCGGCGGTGAAGCATGCGTTGGCCGTGCAGCGGGCCCTCGCCCTTGGAAACTATCATGCATTCTTTGAGCTCTATCTCAATGCGCCAAATATGGGCGCATATATCATGGACCATTTTGTCGATCGTGAACGCATGCGCGCGTTGCTTGTCATGACCAAGGCGTGCGTCCACCAGCCCTTATTCTTGTCAATCATTAACTTTTTGGGATTTAGATACCAGCGACTATCTCTAGCATTTATTCACCAAGAGCTTGCATTCGACAGTCTCAATCACGTCCAGGAGTTCCTAATGTCCCATCGAGCTGCGCACTTTGTCAATCCCAACAATTCAGACGCTGAGAAGATCTTGGACTGCAAGACAGTAAGCATGGAATTGCCGGCTGTGCTAGAGGAGAAATATCGTAGAGTGCAGATCAAGGGTGCGATATGAGCTCCCCACCGCCTCCACTCTTCCTATCTTTTTTGGGTTCCTCCTACCACATTCCTTCGCTATTCTTGGGGTTGTATTTATTTACATGCTTTCACTGAATGATCACGATCCTTCGGGCGCCGTGACGCGCGTACACAAAGAGCCATTGAATAAGCTGAAATACGGTAAGGTTACTGGTGAAGCGACCGAGCCCAAGAGCCTTGTATTATATTACAAAATCACGAAGCGTGAGACGCGAGAGCGAAACACCTATACACATTCATAGCATTTCAACGGGGTTCGGGTTGTACCCTCCCGTGGCCTCCGCGGCGAGACACGCGATGCGAAGGCGTTCCCGAAGGTCATCGAACCGAAATTGTTGCGCTAAGCACACGTTGGTCAGAAGGGCGCATCACATGGATAGGGGATGGGACACGTGATGATACGTACTGGGGCCCGGATAAATGGACGTTAAAAACTGGATAGGCTCAAGAAACGCCTTGCACACGTCGAGTGCGATCATCAGCGAGTTGTCGTGTTCCCACAGGGTAAGGGCGCTTAGGGGATGATGTGAGATAAGAGTTACGCGCAGACGAAATGGAAAAGCCTATCTACCGGAAGATTTGACCTATGAACCACCACACGAACCAAGGTCGCTGCGCGAGGTTGTGCTTGATGTTGCCCGTGATGGCGTGCATGCCGAGCACGACCGTTTTGGCACGCTGTCCCTGCGCCCTCACTTATCGAGATGATAGCGACATTATTTCGTCAGAAGCGGGGATTCGGATGCAATAAAAATAAAATAAAAACAACTCGACACTCACACCACTCTTCGGACTTTTTGCGATTTAACCCGATCAACCTATTTGAATGCACGCAGGCTCAGCAAGTCAGCCATGGCGTAGTTTGAAAGGGGCAAGGCGAAAACTGAACTCACACATGGGGCACGAATCTCTGAAATTCGTAAGAAATGCACATCCGGGTGCTATTATCGGTTCCGATCAGCGGAAGCATTTCAGTGTATATAAGGGTGCGCTGTCCACATACTTGAACAGAAACTCGCGCCCATGAAACATGAATGCCCTTTCGATACCACACGTGTGCTGTTGCAATGCCTTCTCTATCGCCTCCGTCTCCATCCATGTTCGCATTGCAAATTCTGTCCTGTCGTGGTCGCTGGCAGTTGCGTCGTGCCGCATCCGTACACATGCGTTCCAGAGTAGCATCGCACGAAGATACAGCGCCCAGACCGTATCCTTCCCGCCCATGCCATCTAAATGTGCTTGTGAATGCAAAGGTAGTAACGACTCCCCGGGAAATAGGATCGAATACTACAAGTTGAGTGAGCTATTTAGAGCGTTTGTTGGTCAGGCAAGCAAGGTACGCACATTCGACGGTTCCATCACAAAAAAGTCTGAGTGCCTCCAGTTTGCGGCGGCGGCATAGGAAGTGTGGGAAGAGATGAGCATCAACGCGCTCCAGCAAAGACGACGGCACTCCTCCTTTTTGATCTCACCCTCGGACCATTCACGGTTCCACGTAGGCGTAGCTATCCAAAGCGGCACCTGCCTTTGCGCCTCGGGCCAGTGGCGTCCGAGCGAGAGCTCATCGCAAGAGCAACGGGACGTATCAAGGGATGTATGCTCGATGGCCATGTGTGGATGCTGCACATATTGTCGCATGGATAACGAGGTGGGTACCGAATTGGGGTTGTGTTCGGTTGCGGGGAAGTAACCCACGGGGCGAGCGTCCATAACAGGCATGCCACTACTGGCAAATCTCGAAGCGGCTGGGCTGTCACTATCCAGCTGCGTCATAGTGAGTGCGCGGATGATGGAGTCGAGAATATCCAATGATGATTGGGTTCGTGTCGCTTGATTCTGAGGGTGGGCACAGACCTCAAAAAATGATAGGACCTTTGAGATCGGGAGCAACAATCAGCTTCATCCTGGTCCGTCTGGTGATCGCTGACGCACCCAAGCAGCTTGGGCTAGTTCTCCGTCGATAGCGCGAGCATATAGACTTGCTTCTAGTTGACCTTGGGCTTCCTCCCGCAGCATCATTGCTTTGCGGCGACTTTCTTCTGGACATACTCGTTCTGAACTTTGCAGAAGCGTGGACACGGCTAGGAGGGAAAGTAGCAAACTAGGCTGCATATGACTCCGGCGAGTAGGGTCCGTGAAGGTGTTGTAAAAGCGAGGCACGTTCAAAAACGAGAACCAATGAGACGAAGATTTGAATACGAAGCGTACGTCCTCGATGATTTGACTGACACTAGTGTCGCGCTGTAGTTGCCCGAGAGGTAATGAACGATACGAAGCCGGCATGGACACACCATACAGGCGGAGAAGATGATCCCACCATGTCTTGCGACTGAATTGTACTGAGGGATCAGGGGTAATGTCATTTGACTCTTGCTCGTTTCCTGGTTGGCTTTCTGCGGTAACTACATAGGTATCCGTCGCTGCACCAAAAGGAGCAATTATGCCAGAGTTGGGTACTTCAGACCTGTATCCTATGTCTCTTGTGCCATGTGGCTAAAGATCCGTGAACACTACACTATCACGGCAGAACGGGAACCACTCACAGGAATTCGGTTGCGTGAAGGACCGGGTGTGAGTGTTTGATCATGGGAGGCCGTCGAACTGAGCCGCACGCCGCTTCTTCCCAGGGGCTGGAAGACATCAACTTCTAGCGAATGATTTGGTGCCCTAGCATTCTGTTGACTAACACCAGGAACCGGGTCTCCAAGGATATCAAGCGCCGAGGGGCTGGCATTGACCAATGGCCGCGTTATGCCATAAGAGCTTGTGGCCTCCTCAGGGGGCGTGGTATCCCGGTCGACTGCGGCGGGACGACGACGCCTACGTCTAGGAGGCTCACCGTCTCCCTTCGGCCCTGTACCACGAGTCCGCGCCCCCTGGACCCTATCGGGTCCTCGACGCTTTGGTAGAGGATCGTAGGTGCACTGCTCATTCCCTCCACGCTGACAGCAATGGTGGCACTCAGGTTTTGCCCCGTCACAACGGATCTTGCGCCCCCGGCTAGAGAAGGTTTAAGAAAGAGGATTGTAACTAGGTGGAAACGGTGCGCACCATTGGATACATGCCACGAATACACGGGTCCGTGGATGACCTTGAGTGGTGGGCGGCTGGTCTGCTGAGAGCTCAATGTGCATTTTGTCCTTGCGTGACCTGCGGGATTGGCCAGGTGGTTGCACCGCATTCGGAGAGTTGCCAGGAAGGGGCGGGTGTGAAGACGAAGGTTCATCTCGGCCGTCGGTAGACGCGACCAGACCAGAACTAGCAGCAGCCTCTAGGTAAGACAGGTGATCACGATTAGAGTCTGTGCGCATATGGACACGATTTTTGCCCAACTGCGACAGCGTCGGAGGTCGCTCAGACGAGTGGGAAAAGCGAAGGCGAGAAGAAAGAGGAAAATCCTGCGCGTGAGAGGGATCTATATGAGGATAAAGGTCGCCCATTGCGGTTGAAAGGAAGGAGAAATTCACATGAAATGAGGAGGGAGACGAGAGGGGGACCGAGGATGGTCAGAATGAACGCGGGGAGGAAGATGAGTATTATTGTAGCACGCAGACGGTAATCGAGCATTAGGCGTCTTAACCGTCGATCCTTTCATTTCGGCACGTTCCCGTTCCCGTCTAGTACCAGTACGATATCCTCTACCCGCGCTACCTACTATCGGAAGTCGTCTCACGCCCACGTCACTCCAATCAGTCACGCATCCTTGCAGGCACAAACCTCCGAATGATTATCTCTCGGATAGAATATCGCTCCAAGCATGCCGGAGATGCCAGTTCGGAGCGAGAAACCCGTGAGCACGCAGGTATGCTCACATACGAAAGTACAAGCGTCTTGCACACGACTGGAGCTTCAACTCACACCGCCTGGACGAGACAACTGAGACGCACCTTTTGAACCTGCGAGTTGACGCGATTAATCGTGCTGAGCCACTGCCATGTGAAAGGCTCAGCGTTTGAGAGCGTAAAAGGTGAGGATTTTGCGTCCTCAGGGTCCTCGTAGACAGGGATGAGAACCATGGCAAATCTGATCCGATGTGTCAGTCCCATAACTTTCGGCGCAACATAGACGCGAGGGATTAGCTAAAGCTCACTCGGCATGGTGAAAAACAGGTCCCCGCTTGTATAGGAGGTAGTCCACGCAGAACTTCACGCCGTTCTTCACGACCCAGCCAAGGGATCGGTAGTGGTGAAGAAAGACATAATTAACCAAAAAGGGATTGTCCGGACGTATGGCGTGTGCTTGGGATGGGAATGTCTGAAGATGAAGCGGTAGGTGTGCCGTATGGAACGCTATCCAGATTTCGCGCAATGTCATTGGTTCGAGCTACATGAACATTTCAGGGCTGCATCACTCACATGCGGCGCGCTCGTACCGTATTCGGGTGACAAATACTCAGACAATCAAGGGCCCAGGTTAGGAAAAATGCTTCGGACAATGTGAGTTGCATGTGTTCCATATCCTCCGGTGGTTCGGCATCAAGGTCAGTTCCCTCCAGAGAGCGCTCTGGCGGAGGCAAAGCAGCATTGCGAATAGAGACAGACGGTTTCCATGTCGCGGCTGATGGAATCGACACTCCTGTTTCCTCGATAGAGATAACGCGTCCATCTGCAAAGGCAGCCTCCGCTTCTGCAGCAGCGGCCGCGATAGCCTGAGCTCTGTCAGACTTGAACTGCTTTCTCTCGGCTCTGCGCTTCGCTGTCACCTCTTCGGAGGTCATTTCTAAAAGAAAACGTCCTGAGCACATGCTGCCATCCACATGGACAAAGGGGCTTACGCCTGCTAGCTGCGCTTCTACTATTGGCAAGCCTCACGAGCCAACTCGGCTCGCTGCGCGAGAGGTTACCTTTCCCAAAGAAACCGCGCCTCCAAAGAACCATGCGGTCCTTCGGGTCGGTAATCCAGATAGAACGCGTGATGGGATCGAAAATGCCTTTGCATCTGGGGTTCAGCACACGCGTCGGCGATATTCCGAAGATCCCCAAGGTTGTGACCGCGAATTTGTTCTCAACCCGAGAGAAGGTGATTGGGAGAGGATTTGCGTAGATAATATTGTTTTCATTTCGCCTGCGACCGGCTCTCTTTTGTGACGAATCTTGTCTTGACTGTGATTGATCCACCGTCGCGGCCATGGAGGTCAATATCTGACCAAACATGTGCAAACATCGCGGTTATTCCGCGTCTTCACGTGATCCCGCTCTCCGCATTCAAGGCTCGCCAGGCAATCAAGCAGAGACATAATGTCTGCTAAGCTCAGGGATGAAATCGAGGCCAAGCGTGCCAAACTTCAAGAACTGCGTCAGGCTCGACTGGCTAGGCAAAGGCAGGATACTGAACGCCGCGCTGCTGTAGGTTGCCCACTCTTGCGTGAATGTGTCACCCTCTCTAACTTGCACAGACACCCGTCAGGTCCCCAACACAAACCGACGTCAACGCGCTATTGAGCTCGATCCTGGGCCCTGATGATGTGCTCAGCCCTCGTAGCCCTGATTTGACGCCTGCATCCTCGGTCCCCGGAACACCATCGCTCGGTCACCCCGATCTCCCGGGGCCAGCTTCGCTCCGTGTTTCTGGAAGGGTGAGCCGCATAAGCAGCGCAGGTTCTGATAGGGCGGGTTTCGGCGCGACGCTTGTGCAGTCTGCGACTGAGAATGTAGTCGATCGGTGCGTGTGTGTTCGAGAAGCTTGCGAGGTTGATCTCCAACGCCATGATGCAGCCCCATGACCCCAAGGTTTACACCGGACCTGATTGATATCCAACAGGAGTTATTCGAGCTTCCACAAAGAGTGCGATGTCTCCTTTCTTGAGCGGCCAACACCTAGCTAACCGTTGGACATTTATAGGAGCGTGTCACGTACAACAAAGAGATCCAGACCGCAGACATTGACCCAGACCCTGGAACCACTTCTTACGAAGATATCAGAGAACATGTCCTTCGCGAGCGTGAACCAACCGTGGACCCCGAACGGGCGTTAGAAAAGCTAGAAGAAGAGAGCGCGATATTGGATCGCGAGATTGAAGAGGAGGTCCGGGGTCTGTCCTCGTTCTCATATATTTTTCGTCCTTATACTGAATGCATGTACAGATCTGACGGAGGAAGAAAAAACTAGCATTCTCGCCGCTCCCGAATTCTTGGACTTCGTCGAGCAATCATCGAAGATCGTTCAGCGAGCACTGAACGATAACTACGACCATATTCGTGATTACACCTCTGGGGCAGAGACTGGCGGGTGAGTCTCTTCACGTGCGTTCTGCTTCGCCAACTAATTGATTCATTCACCACCGTAGCGATGATTCCGAGGGCAAGCGCGTAAAACGGGTATGCTCCTTCTGGGACGAACGGTATTGTAAAAATCGATCCATCACGGATGTGGACTGGTCACCCAAGGTCTGTCCTAGTTCCATGGCCGCCTTACCTATTCATAACGTTGGTGGTTTCAGTTTCCGGAACTCAGTGTCGCTTCATATAACAAAAATGCTGCCGCAGTTAATGAGCCCGACGGGATTGTGGCTGTGTGGAACCTGCATTTACTGGAGCGACCCGAATTCGTGTTCCACTCTCAGGTGTGTGCTCTGTTCTGACCTCGTATTCGAGCGTCGTTGACAATAATGACATAGTCTGACGTACTTTCAGTTACATTCTCACCTTTTCACACAAACCTTGTGTTTGGTGGAACGTATTCAGGACAGATATTGCTCTGGGATACGCGGTCGAAGCATCTACCCGTGCTCAAAACGCCGTTATCAGCGGCGGGACACACACATCCAGTTTACGCGATGCAGATGGTGGGCACCCAAAATGCACACAACCTCATTACCAGTAGCACGGATGGTATGGTGTGCAGTTGGCTCGTAGACATGCTTGCTCAGCCGCAGGTGCGTTCTTTCGTTTCACCCTTGTTGCGAGGAAAGGACACTCACACAACCCAGGAAACACTTGAGCTCGTACATGCGGGGCATAACAAGACCGGTGAAGTGGCGATCACGACCCTTGACTTCCCCGACAACGAAACCACTGCATTTTGGGTCGGTACTGAAGAAGGAAATATTTACCAGGCAAATCGTTATGACCGTGCGGGAGCCAAGGCTGGTCTCAACCAGTATGACGTCTATAAGGGCCATTCGGGTCCAGTCATGGGACTCAACTTCCACCCCCTCATCGGGCCAGTCGACTTCTCTGACTTATTCCTGACCTGCTCTGTCGACTGGACAGTAAAGTTATGGCGCTCGAAGTCATTGGCGAAGCCATCCACGACAACGCAGACTGTGTCACCGATCTATTCGTTTGACGAGGCGGATGACTATGTTTACGATGTCAGGTGGCATCCCGCACACCCCGCAGTCTTCGCTTCTGTGGATGGTTCTGGCAAGTTTGACCTTTGGAACCTAAATGCGGATACGGAGGTCCGTTGCCCCGCATCGCAGGCACATCTCGTACATGAACTAACGCTATTTCTATTTTTAGGTACCTGTGGTTACCACCACCGTGAGTGCGGAGCATGCGCTCAACAAGCTGCAGTGGGATCGCAAGGACGGTCGACGCGCCATCTTGGGAGGCAGCGAAGGTCGGCTGTACGTATACGACATCGGAGACATGGCTATCCCACGGGAGACCGAATGGAATGACATGCAGAAGACTGTAGCGGGCTTCTTTGGGGGACAAGCAAGTGGAGCAGAGGTGGACTCCTCGCGGGCGTTGGTTAATGGCCGATAACTCACTCATCCCAGGCCCGACGAGCCGCACGTTGAGTACAGTAGCTTAGTTTGCATGGATAGACTTGATATCAATCTTATACCCGTTCTAGCTACATTTGGGTTCAGGATTGGACTTGGCCCTCGGCCGACATCTACGGGAGCAGTAACGGAACGGAAACGAGACCCACACTAGTTATGTCCGACGCCAGCCCGTCGCCGAGGGGAAAAACACGTCGGTGAACCGTGGTGGAGCGAGAGGAAAAACACGGAACCCCGATCATCCCATGTTGTCCCGGGTCCGCGGCGTTGTCCTCCATGCAAGAGTCGGTCTCTCACCTCACTTCTCTACTGCCCCTCCCATCTCTTTTGCTCGTCCGAAGCATAACAGGACCATGTCGTCAACGTCAGGTTTCAAACAGGTGCAGTGTTTCTGCCATACTCTCAATGTGGCCGATTACTCACTCGTGTACAGGCGCCCCACAAGTAAGTCCCTGATCACCTTGCTCAATGATGATGCCACTGAACATCTCTCCTGTCCATTATCGGCGCAAGGCTCTTGGTGTAAGCCTCTTTCATACCGTACCTCCGATGGTGAGCCGTTAACAAAGTCCCTCGAATCGTAGCATCCCTGGACCCATAGAAGTCACAGATGAAGTGCGTTCTTCGGGTCCCCCACGT
>WNGR01009099.1_pt1 | contig 13394 bp, 8 predicted proteins | sample 5407581 | NCBI WGS metagenome assembly WNGR01 (sample SAMN13153383, study PRJNA577476) | soil metagenome | isolation source: 80 cm soil or saprolite under Garry oak tree replicate 2 | place: USA:California | collected 2016-06-15 | reverse complement strand
CGCATCCCGTCGTCAAGTTTGTCTTGCTCGTTCTCGGCTCCATGGCCGTGGAAGGTCCTGTGCTTGATTGGGCGGCTACACACATCAAGCATCACGCGCGGGCTGATCGTGAGGGTGATCCACATAGTCCTCTTGAAGGGTTTTTTCATGCCCACATTGGCTGGTTCTTCAAGGACCGTATGGCCGATCGCAACGTCTACTGCCGTCATCTCTTGAAGGACCGGATCATTGTCCTTGTCAACCGTACCTACGGGCTCTGGGTGCTGCTCTCGCTCGTGCTGCCGTTCTTGATCGGTGGGTGGACAGGTCTCCTGTGGGCAGGCCTGGTGCGGATTTTCCTGGTGCACCATGTTACTTTTAGCACCAATTCCGTCTGCCACATCTTTGGTAAGCGCGAGTTCGAGACGCCTGATGAGAGTCGCAACCAGTGGATCGCGGCGCTTTTGAGTTTTGGCCAGGGCTGGCATAACAATCATCATGCTTTCCCACGCTCAGCTTTCGCGGCAGTGCACTGGTGGCAACTCGATCTCTCCGGCTACCTCATCTGGATACTCGAGTGTCTCGGCCTGGCCCGGGACGTGTATCGCTTCCCGCCGGACGTGCAGGCACGCCGTTTCTCTGATAGAGAGAATGTCGTAGCAGGCACTGCTGATCGTTCGTGATCGGATCAGCTTGCTTGCGTATCAGTTGGGAACCCGGCACCTTCATAGATTTTTGATATCAGAGTTATTATATCAAGCTGAAGTGTGCAGCATTTCTCCTACTTCTCACCATTTCCACCCATTTGCCTCTTGCAATTAGAACATATGTTTTATATAATGTAGTGTGCTAAAGGTGATTGTGCTGGTAGCTCTCGTAGCTGCCAGGATTACTAGATCAGGGTGATCATGAAAATAATAACCTCACTTGCCGTCATATCCATCCTCGTAGAGGACCAGGATGAAGCCCTCCGCTTCTACACAGAAAAGCTTGGACTTGAGAAACGGGCCGATGTAACCTTTGGGCCGGGCATGCGCTGGCTAACGGTAGCTCCCAAAAGTCAAAAGAAGCCAGAGATAGCCCTGGCCATACCTGATGCCTCACTGCACGGAACGCAGGGAATCCAAAGGGGTACGGAGCGTAATGACGAGGGTATAAGCCGGAATATTAGCGGAGTATTTGATACGGATGATTGTTGTAAATGGTATAGTACCTTGCTCTCGCGCGGGGTCAAGTTCGTGAGTCCTCCAACAAAACAATTATATGGCACCGAAGCAGTCTTTGAGGACCCCTATGGCAACATGTTCTCTTTACTGGAACCATCGCCGGAAGCTTACTCAATGTTCGACAAACATAAAGTAGGTAGCGCGGCATGATGCAGGGATAGAAAGCTCTAGTGAAAGCGGTGAATATTCACCGCTTGGGCCGCCCGTTCTCCATCTAGAATAGCATTCTCGACGCGTCGAGGCGCCACACAGTCTCCTACGCGGAAAAGTTGCTTTACCTTGCCCTGCAACTGCCGATAGAGTGCATCATCTGCTGTTTGTGGCGTTGCCATCACCGCCAGGGCCACTTGCTCAATCTGGCGCGGCTGGCCTGTATAGTTATTCATAATAGTCGCACTGTTTGGTCCCAGGCCCGCCAGGAAGTGATTGGCCGTCAGGCGCATTCCCCTGGCAAGCACCCGCCGGTACCAGAGTTCCAGGTCGAGTGTGAGGCTCAGGTCACCACCAACATAGAATTGCGGCGTTACTACCTCAACCATGCAGCCACGATCTGCCAGAAGTTCTGCTACGCTAGTCGCCTGGTGGAAGCCAACCTGATCGTATACCAGCACGTATTCTCCTGCCTGAGCACCTTTCTCACCCAGGAGGACCTGCCAGGTCGTCGCTACATGCGGCAACTCAGCACCTGGTATCGCTGGCAGGCCGGGGCGTGAACCCGTAGCGATAATCACAGCATCCGGCTGCCCTTGCTCAACCATGGCTGCCGTCACCTCAACGCCAAGGTGTGTTTCAACCCCTGCTTCGAGCAGTTCACGCTGTAGATTACGCGAAGCATCACCAAACTCAACGCGATTAGACACACGCACAAGCAGGTTAATCTGGCCCCCCAGTTCTGCTTGCCGCTCATAGAGTTTGACACGATAACCACGTTGCGCCGCCACCCTGGCAGCCTGCATTCCTGCCGGCCCGCCACCAACGACTATGAGCACCGGCTTTTGGGTTGGCTGTTTCTGCTCTTTTGCCTTTTGCGGAACAATGAGCCTGGAAAATTGCTGTTCGTTGCCTGTAGCTGGCGTTTGAATGCATCCCAGGCTAAGGTTGAGGCCCATACGCCCAATGCAATACTGGTTGCAAGAGATACACAAGCGGATGGATTCCGTGCGCCCCTCGCGTGCCTTGCGGGTAAACTCCGGGTCGCAGATCTGGCCGCGCACGACATCTACCATATCGGCCAGCCCTTCGCGCAGGATGCGCTCGGCCTGAACCGGGTCTTTGATGCGGCCTGTGCAGAAAATGGGCAGCTTAACCGCTTCGCGCAGGTTGGCCGAGACAAACAATTGATAGCCAGGCGGCGTATGCATGGACCCCTCTACCAGGTAGAGGTTATGGAACTCGCCAATACTTGTATTGATAAAATCGAGCTGGCCTGTAGCTTCCAGGCGGCATGCAATCTCGCGCACATCATCAAGCGTTAAGCCTGCCGGAATAAGTTCGTCACCACACAGGCGGATGCCCAGCGTAAAGTCGCGCCCGACCTCGGCGCGTATAGCCGCAATCACCTCCAGGGCAAAGCGCATACGGTTTTCGAGTGAGCCGCCATAAACGTCGTCACGCCGGTTGTAGTAAGGTGAGAAGAATTGCCGTATCAATGAACTATGGGAGGATTGTAGCTCGGCTCCATCAAACCCGCCCTCACGTACATGACGAGCCACCAGCGCGTAGCCTCGCACAATCCCGGTACAGCGCGGGTCATGCGTCGATAATGAGGAATAACACGAGGATCAAAGCCATGGATGAGCGGTTGATAGGCCCAATCGCTGGGATGTACCGATTGCTCTTCTGTGATAATCAGACCGCAGCCGCCCCTGGCACGTTCAGCATAATAGGCCGTTAAGCGCGGCCCGGGCATATTCTCCTCAGCGAGGTTGGTCAAATGCGCCGCGAAGACGACGCGGTTAGGAATGATAGTCTGGCCGATGCGTATCGGTGTAAAGAGATACTGGTATTGCCCTGCCATGGGGTCCTTCCTGCTTATCTATGCTACGGTTTGAAATCTTGCCTGGCTACTCAAAACTGCTCTCCTACCTGCCTTCCTTCTAGTATAGCTTGCTCTATGCGGCGTGGAGCAACACAGTCCCCTGCACGGAAGAGATGGGGTACGCGCCCTTTCAGGGCATAATACAACTCCTGGGATGGGCGTTCATAGGTTCCTAACACCACAACGTCTGCTGCAAGCGCACGTTCGCCAGCTATGAAACGGTCTGTCACAATTACCTGTCCAGCTTCAATACGTCTAACGGTTGTATGCGGTGTCATCAGGAGCCCAAGGGCCATCACACGTTGCATCCAGGGTACGATATCGTGCGTAGCGACAAGATCACGTCCAACATACCAGTCTCCGGTCACAACTTCGACGCTGTGACCCTGCGTCGCCAATAGTTCGGCTACAGAAAGAACGCCGTGTGATGCCATCTCATCGATAATAACGACTCTTTCTCCTTCGACCTGCTCTCCCCTCAGAATACGTCGAATGCCGGTAACGTGTGGAAGATCGTGATCGGGGATGGGAAGCAGACCGTATCCGGTATGCGCTCCTGTAGCCACTACCACGCTATCCGGTCGCTGTGCCAGCACCATCTCTGCCGTTACCTCAACCCCCAGGTGTACCTCAACGTCCAGCTTCTCAAGTTGTGCCTGCAGGTAATCAGTGATCAGCTGCAATTCGCCGCGCCCGGGACCCCTGGCAGCTAACGCTACTGCCCCTCCAAAGGTTTCCTCACGTTCGTACAATACGACCTTTCGCCCACGCAATGTTGCTGTGCGAGCCGCTTCCATCCCGGCTGGCCCACCACCTATAATCAAGAGCGCCGGCGCTTGCTGTATCCTTACCTCTCGCTGTCCTGCTGCTAGCAGCGCCGTTGGCTGCATATGTATGACGTCTGGATTTACCGTACAGCCTAAGGCAACATTCATCACCGTGCGTACCTGGCAGCCCTGATTGCAGGAGATACAGGGCCGTACCTCGTCTGTATGTCCCTCCTGCGATAGTCGTGGAAGTTGTGGGTCTGCAATCAACGCCCGGATTACCTCTACCCCGTCGGCCTGCTCCTCGGCCAGGATACGTTCGGCCTGTGCCACGTTCGTGATACGTCCGGCGGCAAACACGGGAATATTAATTGCTGCTTTGACTGAAGTCGCTAGATGAGCCGCATAACCCGGTGGAGTATGCATCGAGGCGTGAAAGGGGAACATGTGCGTGCTGAAGATACTGCCCATCGTAATAGTCATGTAATCAATGCGGCCTGTGGCAGCCAGCAAACGCGCTATCTCGATACTTTGCTCCGGAGTTATACCCGCCCACGGAGCCAGTTCATCGGCACAAAATCGCACCCCCAGCACGCAATCTGGACCGAGAGCAGCGGCTACAGCCTCGAGTGCCTCCTGTACAAACCGCAGCCGGTTCTCAAGCGGGCCGCCATACTGATCCTCTCGCTGGTTAGTCAGTGGCGAAAGAAATTGCCGCAGCAGCGACCGGTCAGCAATCTGCAGCTCAACCCCGTCAGCGCTACTCTGCTTTACATAACGTGCCACCAGTGCAAAACCCTCGATGACCGCCTGAATATCGGCCGGCTCCATCACCTTAGGCATTTCACGTGAGGCCACATCTGGGACAGCTGATGGCGCCCATAACTCCTGTTGGCTATGATTGCTGGTGGACTGCTGCCCGTTGTGATTGAGCTGAACAAGTACCAGGGAATTATGTGCGTGAATACGCTCAGTTACCCTGGCGATGGCTGCAGGTGTTTCAGGGAGGTAGCCCAGCAGGGCATTTGCATAGGGTAGGTCTGATGGGTGGACAATATGCTCTTCCAGTACAATGGCCCCGGCACCACCTTGTGCTCGTGCAGCGTAGTAGTCGGCATGTCGATGGCTCAGTAAATTATCTTGTGCATAGTTGGTGGTATGGCTGCCAAATATGATGCGGTTGCGAAGCTCGCGTGGTCCGATACGAAGTGGCTGGAAGAGGTTGTTTTGCATGGGATGTTTTCAAGCCTTTTCTGGTATGCTTTGCTCTGAGATATGCGCTGATGCTTACACATTAGCATGGTTGTCCGCTCTTGTCTACATTTTATTACTGACATCCACTCATAACTCGCCGCCTGCGGCGGCGAAAAAGAAAAAAAGAATTTTCGGGGGACACCCCCGCGCCCCCGGCAGAGGGCTGCGGCCCTCTGCACTCCCCTTTTTTTCTCACGCAGTGACTTTTAAATAGCCCTGCTGGCTCCGCCGAAATTTGGCCTCAACTCATATTGATTGCTCGCAAGGAACTATTGTGTTCGAGTCCTGCGTTTATTCCCATGATATGATTTTTCTGGTGATTTTTGTTTTTCTATCATGTACTAGAGATGAGATTTTCAGGGAGAACCATGATTCGCCTGCTAACCGACCCCAATGCATTACTCGGACAATCACTCGGAACATCTACTATTCAGCGCCTCATTGGACGTGGAGGGATGGGCGCCGTTTATGTAGCACAGCAAACTCGCCCAAGACGTGAAGTGGCGGTGAAAGTGCTTCTACCGGCTTTATTTGCAGATCAGCCAGGGCGCATTGGCTTTTTGGCACGCTTCCGGCGTGAAGCTGATGCTATTGCCACGCTCGATCATATCAACATCATACCGATTTATGAATATGGCGAACAAGAGCAAGTCGCCTATCTCGTGATGCCCTATGTCACAGGTGGTTCGCTGCATCAGGTATTGGAGAAACGGGGTGTACTACCGCTGAGCGAAGTTCTTCCCATGCTTGAGCAAGCTGCCGCTGCCCTTGATTACGCTCATGCCAAAGGCATCATCCACCGGGACCTGAAGCCCGGAAATATCCTTTTTCATTCCGACGGCAGGGTACTGCTTGCTGACTTTGGCCTTGCCAAGGTTCTCAGAGAGGAAGGCAACCAGCATGGGACTTCCGCCTTGACGAGCGCCGGCACGGTCATCGGTACGCCTGAATACCTTTCGCCAGAACAGGCAGCAGGTCAAGCCCTGGATCAACGCACCGATGTCTATTCACTCGGTATCGTTCTCTTTCACATGCTCACCGGGCGTGTCCCCTTCAGTGGAGCAACACCAGTAGCAACTGCCATGCTGCATGCGCTTTCAGAGCCACCATCTCTCTCTCAACTCAACCCCACGCTTTCTCCAGTGATTGAGGCGGTGGTGATGAAGGCACTGGCTAAGCAGCCGGAACAGCGCTATGAGAGCGCCGGTCAACTCGCACAAGCACTCTCTGCCGCTGCTGGCATTGCCTCTGGGCAGGTACCCGAGACAGTACACAGGCAATCGGGCACTAGCCTCACGCCTATGATACTGATGAGCCAGGAGACGCTACCAGAAGCGCTTATCCCGCCTGCACACGGGGCCGCTACAGTCGTTGATATCAGCAAAGGAAGCCATAGACAAACAAGCCCCGCAAGGGAGCGGCAGTGGAGTCCATCTCCTGTCCAATATCCTGCCGCCCTAAAACAACGCGCATCATGGCAGGCAGCGATTTTTGGCGTCATCCTCATCTTGCTCCTGGTGATCAGCGGCTTACTCGCGTACCTGTTTGTCGCACTCAAAGGGCCCTCAACAGCGAGTATATCTCGGACGCATGCACCTCTCAGCACAGCTATCAGCTCAGCAACGCCAGCAGTGCATGTTGATCTGCCTGCACCGGCAATACCAGCGGGAAAACTCCTCTATGGAACCTCGACGCCCGCTTATCCCTGCGATTCAGCCGGGGGTTCATGGTCCAGAATAGCGAATGCCCGTGTCACATGCGGTTCTTCTGCGACAGAGCTAGCAAATACCGATCCACACCATCTAGCAGGAATGGTTTTGCGCACCCTACCAAACGGACAGCAGATACCCAACAACTATATTCTCCAGGTACAAGTTCGCGAAGGGCCACCTGCTCATGGAGCATTGGGAATCCTCTTCCGTAACCAGGCAGGTTCTTCCAACTTAGGGGCGTATTCCTTCTGGCTGTCCCCGAACAACAGCTGGTCGGCCAAGGTGTATGAGGCTATGACGAGAAAAGAAACCCAACTCTATCAACATCGAACGACGCTCCAACTTCAAGGTGTAGTCACCATTACCATTCGTGTGCAGGGAGATAACTTTATCCTCTACATCCAGGGTCGTCAACAAGGTTACGCCATCAGTTCCCTCTATCCCGGTGGGACAGTGGGGCTGGTAGTAGACAAGGGAGCAGATGTGTTCTTCAGTAACTTCGCTCTCTATGAATTACCAAACAAATAAACAGCGAGCGGTTACTCTCAAACAGGTAGGTGATCCGAGTCTCGGAGAGGTGGTGCCAATCTTCTCCGCCACCTGACTTTGTGTTCAGTAGTGAAGTAGGCGCTGGCTCAAATATTACTTTGGTCCGCAGTTTGAGGTGACCACTTGATAATTACTTGATAAATGTGTGATAATTGCTTGTAGCTCCATTTCCATTATATCGCATGTTACTTCCATCTCGAAATCCCAAATGAAATTGGCCGCTTTTGAAACAACGGCAGGGAGGAAAAAAGATGACAAAAGCCCTGCGACTCGCCGTCGTAACGGTTGGCCTGTTACTGGTGCTTCTCCTACTCACTGGAGCGGTGAGTCTAGCCAACGCACATGCTGTCTTAGCTAAAGGGAAATGGAGCTTCACTGGCTCTATGAAGGTCGCCCGCTACAATCACACAGCGACACTATTGAAGAATGGCAAGGTTCTGGTCGCTGGAGGTGTAGACAGTTCCGGCAATATGCTCGCCTCGGCAGAGCTGTATAACCCGACCACGGGAACATGGAGCCTGACCGGCAGCCTGCATGTCGCTCGAGAGAACTTCAAGGCGACACCGCTTTCTAATGGCAAGGTTCTGATTGAGGGAGGTATAAATAGCTCTGGCATGGCCCTGGTCTCCACAGAACTCTACGATCCGACGGCGGGGACGTGGAGTCTGACCGGCAATTTGCAGGTAGGTCGCGAGAATCACTCGGCGGTGCTCTTGAGCAACGGCCGGGTACTCGTTGCTGGAGGTGACTCTGGCACACAAAGCAATCCTTACGTCTGCACCATCGCATCCGCAGAGTTGTATGATCCGGCGACGGGAACGTGGAGTCTGACCGGCAGCCTGCATGTCGCTCGATTTGACCACCCGTCGATTCTCCTGTCCAACGGCAAGGTTCTGGTCGCTGGAGGTGACGATGGTGCCGGATACACGTGCGTCTCTTTCTCTTCTGGTTCAGCTTCGCAGAAGATGATCAAGTCGCCTCTCTCACCTTGCTTCTGTCCACACTCAATAAAATCAGCGGAGCTGTATGACCCAACCGTCGGGACGTGGAGTCTGACCGGGAACATGAATACTCCCCGTGTTTTCCACTCGGCGACGTCGCTGCCCAACAACAAGGTTTTGGCGGCTGGTGGTCTCAAATGTACTAACATCTTCGTCGAAAATTGCCAGTCCCTTGCCTCAGCCGAGATCTACAATGTGACAACGGGAAAGTGGAGCTTCACCGGCAGTTTGCATATGCCGCGTGCTGACCACCGAGGAACGCGGCTGACCAGCATGGTTTTGGTTGCTGGAGGTGGCCTCGTGTCAGCGGAAATCTACAATGCGACCACGGGAACATGGAGTCTCACCGGTAGTATGAACATTGCTCGCAGTGACAACACGCAGACGCGGTTGACCAGCGGTCAGGTCCTGATCACTGGCGGCAGAGGCAGCTCTGGTGTCCTCGCGTCAGCAGAGGTGTACACATCCTAGCCTCAATGGCTCTGCTGTCAGAGCCAGCAAGTCAGGAAGGGGTAGTATCGTGACGACTACCCCTTCCTAACGATCGGGTACAGGGATGAGATGACCTATCTCCTTGCCAGAGTCGGCTAAGAGCAGATCAGGACAGCTCGGCCAGGATCTCGTCCAGGGTCGCGACCAGGAAGTCGGCGTTCGCTTGCGTGAACACCAGCGGCGGTTTGATCTTGAGCACATTGTGGAAGGGGCCATCGGTGCTCAGCAGGATGCCGCGCTCTCTCATACGGTTGGCGATATATGAGGCCTGCGCCGCCGCCGGCACTAACGTCTCGCGATCCAAGACCAGCTCGATGCCCACAAAGAGACCAAGTCCCCGTACATCCCCAATGATGGCGTGTTTCTCCATCAACCTGCGCAAACCGTCCATTAAATGTGTGCCCACCTGGAGGGCGTTGGCCTGCAACTGTTCTTCCGCGATGACGTCGAGGACCGCCATTCCAATCGCGCATGACACCGGGTTGCCGCCAAAGGTGTTGAAATACTCCATGCCATTGTTGAACGAAGCGGCAATCTCGGGCGTGGTCACAACGGCGGCCAAGGGGTGGCCGTTGCCGATCGGCTTGCCCAAGGTCACAATGTCGGGTACGACATCTTGCGTCTCGAAGCCCCAGAAGTGCGTGCCGATGCGCCCAAAGCCAACCTGGACTTCGTCGGCAATGCAGAGGCCGCCTGCGTTGCGCGCATGCCGGTACGCTGCCTTGAGATAGTTCTCAGGCAGGACGAGTTGGCCGCCGCAGCTTAGCAGGGACTCGCAGATGAAGGCCGCCAGGTTGCTCTGGTTCTGCTGAACCTGCCGGATGGCTTCCTCGACGTCGTTGGCATACTTCTCACCCGCGTGCGGATCACTTCCCCTGTACTGACCACGGTAGACATCGGGCGCCGGCACCGTGTGGACGTACGATGGCGCTCCGCTACCGCCCGGTCCATCGAACTTGTAAGGACTGATCTCGACGAGGGTAGTGGTGTTGCCGTGGTAGGCGGCATCGACCACGATGATGTCTTTCTGCCGCGTGTGCGTGCGGGCCAGTCGAAGGGCCAGTTCATTCGCCTCGCTGCCCGAACACACAAAGAAACACACGCTCAATGGCTCTGGTAAGGTCGCGCAGAGGCGCTCGGCGTAACGCACGAGGTTCTCGTGCAGGTAGCGCGTGTTGGTATTAAGCACCGCCATCTGCTCCTGTCCCGCTTTGACCACGCGTGGATGGCAGTGACCAACGTGACTTACATTGTTGACTGCATCAAGGTAGGCGCGGCCATTCTCGTCGTAGAGGTATTGCATCCAACCCCGTACAATCTTGAGCGGCTGCTCGTAGGAGATGCTGAGTGATGGGCCGATGTGCTCAGTCCTCAGCTGGCGGATCTGCTCGACACTCAAGCTCTCCGCAGGAAAATCGTCCTCTGGGATGCGCACCATGAGATTCGTGTCAGGACTCAGACTCAACCAGATGTCGCGCTGGCCGGGTCGCGCCACGCCTGGGAACTCGCCTGTCCTGTCGAGGAGGTCGGTGATGATTTGAAAATGCAGGTGTGGCGGCCATCCGCCGTTGGTTGGATAGGTACCAATCCTGGAGAAAGGCGTTCCCCGGGCAATGGGTTTGCCCACGTAGAGGCCAGCGAGCGAGTCCATGCTCAAGTGGCCGTACAGCGTGAAGAACGTGAGAAGTTGGTCGTTACTGCCTGCGACAGTATGTTGCAGAATAATTGTTGGGCCATAGTCGAGCGGGGCAGTGTTATTGGCAAAGCTGTGCACGATGCCATCCAACGGTGCGAGGACAGGTGAACCAGCCTCCATGAACAGGTCGAGGCCGAGATGGACCGTGCGCCATTCCGGGCCATCGTTGCCTTCCGTTTTGAATATCTCGCTGGTATATATCGGACGTACTTCGTTGTATCTGCCGATGCCTACTGTGCTGTTGGCGGCTCTCATCCGCTCGAAAATACGGCGCGTGAATACTCCGGTATCCGATACCTCCGCCAGGCTACCCAGTTCGCGGCTGCCAACGCTCAGATCGAAGATAAGCGGGTTGGCAGAGCGCAAGTCCGGTTCAACTACGCGCCCAATCTCGCTAACGTGGCTTGCCAGCCATTCTGTGAGCGCGCCAGTGTTTGGGCATGCTGGCAGCCGACACGCATGGCGAAACGTGTAGTGGGCCAACCGCGGATGTACATTCAGCAGTTGTTCAAGCAACGCCCACGCGGGCTGCTCGCTGACAGTCAGATACTCATTATGCGGCTCGCTCTTCTGCCGGTAGGCCGAATTGACCACGCTGACGCATAGCCTGGTGCAGATCAAGGGGTAGAGGACTTCCAGTTCAGCCTGGGTGAGCGGGAATGCTTCGTGATACCCTGCCACAACATTTGCGGCAGCCGCGAGAGGATCAGCTTTATTCAACATGGCATACGCGGCGGCAACGGCAAGATCACAGACCGTGTTCGTGCGTACCACGTCGACAAAGTCAATCAGGCTGACAACCTGCCTATGCCCTGCGTCAGCCTCACCGACCAGAACATTGTAATCATTAGGATCGCCATGAATAATACTCATAGGCAGTGTGGGTAACACAGGCAGAACCTGTGTCTCGAACTGCGAGAGAAAGCGCTCGACGATGGCACGCCTCTCGGGCTGCGTGATGTATTGGAGGTAGTCGCGGATCCAAACTGCATGCCGCAAGTCCCATCTCAACGTGCGCTGTGCAGCGGGATGTGTGAAGTCTTGCAGGGCGCGGTCCAGCCTGCCCAGCATGCCACCGAGGCTGTGGAGCAATGCGGGCGAATGGGGTTTGACTTCAGCGAGAATTCTCCCAGGCACGTAGGTGAGCAGCCGCACGAAATGCTTCTTACCGTCGATAGTTGAAACCGTTGCAATGCTCTCGCCTGTGGAGGTAACGCACACCTGCTGCAACAAGAGAGAGGGATCGTGGGTGGCCAGGTGCTCCAGGGCCTTGTTCTGCAGGTCGAGATTGTTCCTTTGCTCCGCTGCATGCGCAACTTTCAATACGAACTCTTGCCCTGTTCCGGTCTTGAGATAGAAGTTGGAGTCATGCTCCCCTGGCAACGGACGCGCCTCGGCTTGCAGGCCGTACAATTCGAAAGCAATGCGGCTGGCATCCTGTATAGTGAAAAGCGGTGCTGGATGATTGACGTTCAGCATGAGTTTACTCGGGTTTTATTATAACATCTTATGCCTCCCTCAACATTCAGTGGAAGAGGGGGCTAATTTTATGAACGGATGTCTCAAGTAATTAGTATCGGGTCCTATACCTGTGCCGAATCGTCATTTTTGCAACTCAACCAGAAATTTGGTATGATGGCAGTACTTACCGGTGGACAAGTGTGCGATCAGAGAGAAATCTCTACGAAAGCAGGACTGGCTAAATATGGTTGCTGAGGTACATCGACAGGCAGCAGAGGATATGGAAAAGACGATTTTGCGCGCGGGCCACTTCCTACGCCTTTCGCAGCATGAAAGCGGCCTTCTTTCCTAAAAAGGGAAAAGGTCGATATGTATAGATTGGAGCGAGAAAAGGCTGGTATTGCGTGGAAGATAACCCTGATCATCAAGATGAGCAGCTACCGTATGTAGATGGCGACACTCCCTATTATGAATATTCGTCGTTGAGACGTCCATCGCGGCCATTGATTCCACCGCCGTTGCCTCCATTGCCGCCATCACCGCCACAAACGCCTGCGCCTCCGAAACGGTCACGCACCAGGGTTCTGCTGCTCGTCCTGGCAGTTGTGAGTGTGATCCTGGTAGTTGGGGTGATCTTTCTGTCGAGTCTCTCGTACATGCTTTTCCGTCAACCTGTGCCGGCGAAGACACCTATCAGGACATCGCCTACACAGGCACCGACGTTTCAGGTGACGCCGGACGCTAAATTTCGCACGGCCCCATGTCCATTTCAGCCTGGTAACGGCGTGGTGGATGGACAGATGGTCAAATGTGGCTATGTCACGGTCCCCGAGAACCGCAGTAACCCCAATGGGCCTACAGTGCAGCTGGCTGTGGCTATCTTCAAATCAACAAACGTCCAGAATGATCCTTACCCTGTCGTTCGCCTTGAAGGTGGGCCTGGCGGTTCGTCGCTGGATAATTGGGCGTACTATATCACAAGTGCGAATTACTCAAGCTTTGTGTTCAATCATGACTTGATCATGTTTGACCAGCGCGGAACGGGCTACTCCACCCCTTCGCTCAAGTGCCCGGAGACGCTGCAAAACCAATTTGAGACCCTGGATAAGCACTTGAGTGTTACCGATTCCGAGCGATTGCAATGGCAAGCACTGCGTGCGTGCCATGATCGCCTGGTAGGGTCGGGCGTTGACCTGAATGCGTTTAATGCGCTGGAGAA
>WNGR01007697.1_pt1 | contig 13399 bp, 13 predicted proteins | sample 5407581 | NCBI WGS metagenome assembly WNGR01 (sample SAMN13153383, study PRJNA577476) | soil metagenome | isolation source: 80 cm soil or saprolite under Garry oak tree replicate 2 | place: USA:California | collected 2016-06-15 | reverse complement strand
GTACTTGACCCAACGCTGGAGGTAGAGGCCGCCCGTGTGGAGCGTGCCCCGGGCACGGCGCAGATTTCTACGCTTGGACTGCTGGATAACGGCAAGCCCAACTACGTCTCTTATCTCTTAGGGTGCCTATGAGGAAAAAAGCGGGTTGGATTGTCGGGCTAATATGGACTACTGAAGATACAGTTATTAAACAAAATACGTCAAAATAACCAAGACGCAGCGGTACCTAGCACAGGAAAAAGGTAAGGGTAAAGATCAGTGTCCTTTATCCTGATCTATCTTCTGTGGTTTGCTCTGTAGTCCAACACTGCAATGTGGCTGTAGCAGCCCAAATCCTTTTTGTGCTAGCAATCAGCCCAATCATTTGCTACTGAGTGGGAATACCCTTCCCGCCTTTGTTCGCAGGACTTCTCCCCTGTGCCAATGCCCCCAACTAAACGTACAAATCTCCACCAAACCACATCGATCACCACACCACCGGTGCCAACCGCACAGACGAAACGACGCCGACCACCCCCAAAAATTGCTCGTCCTTACGTCCTTACAATTTTTTACCCCCTCCTGCTGACGTCCTCACACCATCACAACGACCACAGCAGACCCAAACGCTGTACTCCGTGGTACCATTTTTGCCAATTTGCCAAAAATTGTTGGAAGTGGTGGAGGAGGGGAGTGCGGGCTCGCTATGTAACCATCCTGTCAGAGAAATATCATGCAGAAACAGCAGGTTTACTATATAATGCACCTTGCTTACTTAGGAAGTATTCTGTAAAGTAAGTATGCAATATGGAAGAAGGAAATAACTACCAACCGCCAGAACAGCCTCAAGAAGCAGATACGATTATCGCACCAAAAAATCCTCCGGACTCTGAAACGCTCCCCAACGTCGCAGAAAGATTGCAGGCTTATCAACGACTGGTAAATCCACTTGATGCAAAAACCGACCAAGACACACACGAAAGATTAGAGGAGCTGAAAGCGCGTGAACAGCAAGCAGACCCAAACGAACAACCTACACCTGCAACCTCCCTGCGTCTTGTCGCACTTCACGCTAGATATGAAGGAGAGGGGGAACGAGGAGCGTATACAGAAGAAGAAGACTTTTATCTACATAATAGTTGGAAAGACTATATCAGAAAGTACGGCACAGAAGGCAGTTTCGGTCTTGAAGAAATAGCAAGAGCAAATAACCTGTACGCAGGAGAAATTAAGAAAGCCATCGCTGATGGGACAATCACAGATCCCAATGCCATCAAGTTATATGCACAATTGAGATTGGAGCAAGTCAAGGCTTACAATGAAAAAATACTTGCCAAATTTCAGTCAGACCCTGACTTGGTACCAGAGGTAGAAAATCTCCGTATTAACAACGAGATAGCTTTACATATAGCAGAAGAAGAATGTTTACCACTCTTATCTGGCGATGAAACAGTGGTAGCGCGTTACTGTGCGCAACAAGCTACATATGCTGTAGACAGGGCCCAAAATCTTGAAGCAGGAATTACTCAAGATAACAATCTAACTCCTGAGCAATGCTATGCAGCAGCTTCCCGTTGGTATGAAATGGCTTCCCGTGTGATAGCAAAGAAAGCAAAGGATAAAAGACAAACAGATACTGATACCAATAACACTACTCCCCGAGAAGAGAAATAGGGGTTTGCTCTTTCAGTGGTGTTACCCATAACGGATCAAACCACACCTGCTGATGTGTCATCGAAGCAGTAAATGGAGCAAGCAGGAACATCTCTACTAAGTCAGGTTTTGCATGGAGGTCTGTTAAGATCTCTATTACCCATTTTCGCATCTGCTCGACTCTCCTATTTCCTGCTGTTGTTGGAAACAGCACGGCTGAAAGATGCTTTATTCCGAAATACTCTTGCATCTTGCCTGATAGAATTGCCGCAACAATGCGGCGTATTTTTCCCTTAAAGCGGTCTATGGTCTGCTCAGTTCCCCGATCCAGCTCCACCCAGAAACAGTATTGAAGTGGCTTTTCCCCCTCTCGGCGCACGCGAAAATCAAGAAAGGTATCCGGCCATACATCGACAAATCGTGTCACTGTCTCCCCTGCTTTGTTTTTCCAGGTTTCCATAGGCACCTGTATAGGCTCTTTTTTCATGCTTAGATCATGGTGTAGCCTCGCGAGGCTTACTTGTGGCACTGTCTTTTCAAGCGTTTGGGCACTGATTATAAAGTCGTTGAGTTCTAAAACATGCCAGAGCCAGGGATGAGAAAGTTCAATTAGTTCGCTTGGTTTATAGTACACGGCAACATCCCTTCCGTTGTTTTCTACATGCCGCACGCCTTTAGCAGCCAACGTATAGATGTAGGCTGACTTGCTTTTCACTGTTGGTTGATGAAAAGAGTGGAGATATCCCGCCTCAGTCAAAAGTTTCAGCCGTGCCTGTACCGTGGTTAGCATCCCCATTTTATATAGCCGACGGGTTAATTGTTCCGCTTTGAGAAAGTACAGCTGTGAAAAAACAGTGAGGTAGGTATCATACACTTGGTTTATGGCAAGTGGCCTTGGTGTCAATGCTTTTTCCTTCAATGCTTTGCCTTAGCAGGGGAGTCATTCTTAATCAAGTTCCTCATCATCCATCTCTCTAAACCGTTTGCGAGCTTGCGGTTTCCTTTCCCCTTTGTCTTTCTCGCCACTCACTGTACGAGGTTGTCCATCCGTCTCTTTCGGAGCTGCTTGTAAACTTTCTCCACAGACACTACAAAATCGGGTATTGTTTTGGGTGCTTTGGCAATGTGGACAGACAATTACCAGCCTTTGTGCTGTTTTTGGTCCAGATGTTTCTTGTTCCCCTGGTTCTTCTTGCCGATTTTTCAACTCTCTCTCAACAGTAGAGCGTTCTTGGCAGTATTTTTTTCGTGTCTGCTCTCTAATCAGTTTCTTGCGCCTGATGAACTCACCTGATGGAACGGCGACCGGAGTGTCAAGAGTACGCGCGGTCGCTATGTTTGTCCCCACTCGCATGAATGCAGTACGTCTTGGCAAGTTGATAATGCTTTGGGCGACCTCGTTTGCCGTTTGCGCCTTTTTCTCACCGAGCGGATTTTTTGCAAGCTCTATCATTGTTGCCCGAAGAAGCGTTAGAAAAGTGATAAGTTCGTCAACTTCTTCTCGTCTTCCCCACAGTTGTTTCCGGAATTCTTCAAGTTCCCACTCAGCTGCTATAGCAAGGTGAGGTAAGAGTTTTCTGTTTTTTCGCAAAACATGGAAATAGCCAAAGCCACAGTCGGAAAACCCGTAGACTATCTTAGGGAGAATAATCGCACCCCTATCTCTTTTGACCTCTACTTCCTGGTACAGAAGCGCATTGAGGTATGGAAGCGGATCATCGACATTTGGTTTACCTGTTTTTGTTTCATAGGGATTAAAGAGAAGAGAAGGCCGAAACGTTGTCACCTCAACCTGTTTTTTTGTTTTCGGGGCCAAGTGGACAGGTCTTAAGTAGCGGTTAATAAACTCTTTCACTTGAGGGTTTGTATGCCCGTAGGTTAAAAGATAGTTGATCGGGTGAGGGTTAATATCCTCTTTTCGTACTTCTGTGGCCTCCCGCAGGTAGTAGTGAGCTACTTCTCGTGCGTCATCTGCCGTGGCTTGAAAGGTGATTTTTGTCCGTGCTCTTCCGCAGGCTTCTCCTAGAAATTTAGGCAGTTGATCGCGCCCCTGATGTGCAACGCAGAGCCGGGAGCCAAATTTGCGCCCCTGGCTAAATATCTCTTCAATGTCTTTCGTGAGAAAATTTTGAAACTCATCAATAAACAGCGAGAAGCTAGGACGTCTGTGAAGTGCCATATCCCCGAAAGAAAAAACAGCTGCGTGAATTTGTGCGATGAGCATTGTTCCAATCAGTGCTGCATCTTGTGGCAATGTTTGAATAGGCAGTCGAATAAGGATAATTTCGCTGTTTTCGATGGAGCGTCGGAAATCAATTGTTGTTTTTGTTTGGCCCAAGATGTTACGGATTAAGGAGCGGCCAGTAAACAACGCTTCTAAGCGGTTCACCAGCGAGTCAATCGCCCGTCTTCTTACTGAGTCAGCGAGCTTATCATAAGAGTAATCCCAGAACTCAAGGATTGAGACATCGTCAACATTCTCAAGAAGACGCTTCCGAAATGGAGCATTCAGAAGAAGCGGTTTCATGTCAACAAGGGACATACCCGGATTTTGCATAAGTGTGAGGACTGAAGCCCGAAGGTAGCGTGGCAATCCTTGCTGGGAAAGCACATCACCCCACAATGCTTCAAACACATGCATCACCCGGTCAACAGAGCGGGCTTGCTCGACACCTGTTTGGTTTTTCTTACCAGTAAAGACATTGACTCCAAAGGGGAAGGCCTCATCTTCCATATCAAGCAGGTATGTGTCTTTCAACCGTTCAGCAGGCATTTGTGCTATCACATGTTCGATCAAATCCCCATGGGGGTCTAAGACAATGACCGGATATCCTTTGCAGATATCTTGGTAAATAATGGTTTCAAGCATTGACGACTTTCCCACCCCCGGTACCCCCAAAACATACATTCCAGACTGCCGATCCACACCACTTACCCGAACCATTTTCCGGGTTTTTATGTCAATACCCAATACTACTTCATCCTCTTGTAGTGTTTCCTCTTCTGTTTCTTCCTCTTCAAAATCTTCTTCTGGTTCATCGTGTATCTGGACCCGTTCCCTTGCTCCAACAAAAACGCCAATAACTATAAGGGCTACAATAGCCCCTATACCGATCACAGCATCCTGGCTTGCATCAACAAAAGCAATAAGGAGTATTGCTGTTCCCAGAATAGCCAGAGCTAGGTACAACCAGACGTTTGTCGGCTGTCCATCAACAATATCAATTTCTTCCTCCTCTTCCAGTTGCTCAGATTGGTCTTGTTCTCCTGAGGGATCGGAAGCCGTTGCTGTTTGGCCTAGGTTTGTAGGCTCTGGCGTTTGCCCTTCATCAGTTTCCTTCCCTTGACCTTGTGGGTAGTTTTGTTTGGCAATTTTTTCAGCCCACAAAGGGTCATCTATAGCGCGTTTGACACCCCGCTTGTAGGCCTGCTCCTTTTCAGGATGGTGTGTGATCGCGAGCTCTACAAGCTCAAAAAGCTGTTGTTGGTAGACTGTGGGGTTTTGAGGAAGTGGGATACCAAGCAGTGTTTCTCTTCGTATTTTCCATGCGGAAGCTTTTTCCTGCTCACGTTGCTCATGCGCCTGTTGTATGATAGAGGAAAACGCATCCTTGTTCTCGCTCTGTCTGGCTTTGACCAGCAGTTCGGCCCACTCAGGGTTATCTATAGCCGCTTGAAGGAGCTGTTTACATTCTTGCTCCTTCTCAGGATGAACCCTGAGTGCATACGCTAAACTATCAAAGATATGTTGTTGGTAGACTGTAGGGTGAGCAGGAAGTGAGATACCAAGCAGTTCTTTTTTTGCCCCTTGTGTTGCCTGTGTAAAGTATTGATGTGCTCTTACCAGAAAATCATACGCAAACTGTGGGTCTTGCTTTGCCCGCACTAGTGCTTGTGTAAACTCTTGTCGTGCTTTCGGGTCTGTAGTATGAGCCAGGAAGTCTGTTATATCCTCAATCAATTGCGCTTGATAATACGCCAGTTCATCAGGGGTAGGCATGTGGTTGCCAATCTCCTTTTCTGTCCACATCACAATTAGCCTCTATTGTATAGTATACCCACGCGACCAGAGGGGATGAAAAGGCACCCCACATTTAGAAAACTCTTACAAGACTCCTGCTATGCTAGCTCTGCGCTTTGTGTTCATATTAGCCAAGGACATGGTGAAAAAGAGCTAAGCAAATCCTTGCGGGTGCAACAGAAAAACCGCTTAGATGGCTATTGTAGAGAAAAGTCTGTGGTAGAGGCAGAAATTACCAAACGACAAAAAGTCTTACGGGAAAACCAGCGTATAATCGACATTGATTTGTAATATGGCAGAGATTGCATTAACACCAACTGATGAGAAGATTATTCTTGCTGTTCACAGGTATCATTACCTGACTCGTGAACAGATAGCAAACCTCCTTGGCATCAATCCAACGCATACCAATGTTGTCTTACGAAAACTCATCGAGCATGAGTTCCTTGCCCGTTGCGAGCGTCCAGCAGTAAGCTTTAAATACCTGTATCTTCTGGATAAACAAGGGATCAAGTATCTCAAGCGCGTTCATGAAACAGAAGCACGTTTAGAAAGTCGAAACCTCACCTACCTATTCCAGGTTCCCCATCTTTTGCAGGTTAATGAGGCAATGATTTGTATTGAACAGTTTGCCCAATCTTCCTCAACTATCGCGCTTTCAGATGTTGTTCATGACTATACCTTACGGCTTGATACGCTTTCTGCTCGGCCTGATGTGTGGGCGAGCCTGCACGTTGGTACTGAACCTCTTCGCCTCTGGATTGAAGTGGATCGGGGTACTGAAGAGGAAACGAAAATCAAAGAAAAGGTGATGGGGATTACCCAGTGTATCAGCAGGGATTGGCAAAGAGGGCGACCTACGCATATTCTGTTTCTGGTGGTTTCTAACCAGCAACGGCTTAAGACACTCTACAAGTGGATACAGGAAATACTAAACACTCTAAACATTAAAGGAAAGACATTCCGAGTAGCCTATTTAACCGAGGGGGCATTACGCTATAACGAGGTGTTCTTTGAACCAATATGGTATCAGCCTTTTGAAGAGGGACGAAAGCCGCTTCTGTATCGCTAGTGCCTGTTGTTTCTGATACTACAAAGTAGACTAACTGTTACGATAGAATGAGTCTACAAGTGTCCTTAACCCCAAACTTGCTACTCTAAGAATTAGGCAATTCGTTAATGAAAACCTTACCACTCTAGTGTTCTGTTTTTTCCTTGTGAAGGCGTTCCAATACCCACATGCGAACTAACGTCGTTACTCCCATGCCTTTTTCACTGGCAAGTTTTCGCAGTTCTTTAAGTGCCTGCTCGTCAAAGCGTATCGTGAGATTGATTGATTTATTTGTGCTTTGTTGTTCATTCACATCCATCCACCTCCATTCATTAAGGTAGCTCCCCTACTCCTAGCAAGTGTTGGCTTGCCAGTTGGCAGAAAAACTATTCATTGTGAACCTCCACGTCACGCTCTATTTTCTTGGTCACTGGATGCCATGAATAGGTTTCTGTTTGATATGGGCCTCCATCCCACACGACAACCATAACTTTACCCACATACCCAGGCCCGCCAGTACTATATCCGTCAAAAACTGCTATATACGCTGCCTCTATGAGGCCTTTCAGTTCCGCCCTTACCTCATCTCCACGCTCGGGATCACGCCAAGCACGATCATTCACAAGAAGCCATTCAACAACCTCATTCTTTTCTTCATTCGTTGGTACTCTGGGTGTATTATCTTTCATGTCTTTTCACCTCCCTTCTTAATATTTGCATTTATAGTGCAATAATAGTATAATGCAATGCATTTGTCAAGCAGTAGTTTTTATTGAAGTATATTAACCCGAGAACGAAGTGCAACCTGTGTCAGTGCCCGCTTGCGGGGTTGCACCGCGTATACACGTCTTTCTGCCTCAACTTGAGACGTAGATAACAATGCTAGTTCTGCCATGCGGGCAAATAAAGCGGTAGCGAGAAATGAGAGTGTCACCTCTCGCTACCTGTTCCTTAACCAGGGTGTTAATTACTTGTCTGCACCTCCTTTGGCATCGTGTTCTGTGCTGGCTATTACCGCTACTGTCTCATAAATGTAGGAGTCATAGAGGCCATAGACATCATGACCGTTCACATGGTAGTAGCCATTTTTGTCTTTGGTTGCTTCTAAGACTGCTCGTGCCTGTTTAAACAGCTTCTGGTACTTACCCTTGCGTCTTTGCACCTCTTCATACTCGCCGTGTTTGGTAGTGAGAAACGCAATCGGTTTCTGATCCGAATAGCGGGGATCGTACTCGATGTAGAGAACGGAGTTCTGCTTGACATCGCCATAGATTACCCAGTGCCAGGTACTCAGCTCCAACTCCGTATCGTCACGAACTAACTTTTTGGGAACTGGATAGCCCCAATACTTCAGGGTTTGATAGGAGCTTTGGTAAGGCTCTGCGTCCGATGATGTTGCCGTGTAGAAGATGTTTCCTCTGGTGTCAATAAAGGTATGGGTAACATCTCCTTCCTCATTGGTCGAGAGTACTCCAACATAGGTCAACTGTTTGTTGGCATACTTCTTCTGAAAGCACTCTAAACAGAGGTTTAGTGCTACCTGGGGAATATCATTGAGGTACTCAAGTCCGCATGAGCCACAGATTTTACCCTCGCTGACGATCGCTAAAATCTGCTCATAGGCTCCATCCAGGATCGTGACCTCCCGACGATTGTCAAGACGCAGCCTCTTCATGAGCCTCCTCTTTCTTAACAAGCGGGTTGTGGTCAAGCTTGACTGCGCTTCGTTTGATATCGGCTGCGTACACATCGCCTGTCTCGCCGCGCTCTGACGTCATGGGACTCACCACATTACAATACCAACGGGCGTAGGGGTTCTGAGCTTCCTTGTCTTCGGACTGCCACTTTTTAAGGACATACCATGTCCAGTCACCATTAAGCGATTGCCATACTTCGTAGGCTTCTTCACGCTTCACGGTTTTCGCGCAGAGGTTTTTACCCATCATTTTCTCCTGTCGTACGGTTGTCCTGTTCACTAAGAACAAGTTTTGCTACATGAATAACTGTCACACGAAACATGGAGTGTAAGCCCTGCTGTAAGCTATCCGCGATTTTCTCCATGTCCTCATCAGTCAGAGCGTTTATCTCTGCATTAGTAAATCCCAAAGATGAGAGATCAAGCCGACTGACTGAGAACACTTCGTACTTGCGGCTCCAATCCAGTGAGTCCATTAGTGCCTCCTCTTATCCTGTTGTTCGCATCAATACGTGCCTCTTCTTCGATAAACATCTTTGCTACAAGGCCGATAAAGCTCCAATCTGCAATGCCTTCAGGTGTATCTCCCCGTGGATGGTCATAGTAGTAGTGGCACCTGGGACACAGCGGAATAAGAAGAGCGTTGGGGTCAACCTTCTCGTTTTTAAAGACATGGGCCGCATGTAGATAGAGAATATAGATTTCACCTTCAGCATTGAAGGCAAAACTCCTATGTCTCACACCGCATCGCAGGCAACATCCTCCTCCGTCTTTAATGCACTTTTTGGCTCTTCTTTTGAAATTCCTTGCATAGAGCTTCAATTGCATAGCGTTGTCTCCTTTTCAACTGTAGTAACACCCCTTGCTTGTCAAGGTACAGTCCGAGACTCTAACTCTGCTCCTATGGAGCAGTCAAGGGGGAGTTTGGCCTGATGTGGAGAGCGAAACTGTGTCATGATCCTGACGGGGAAGCGGACAGAGAGTTTAATTAGTAGCGTGAGAAATTGCTTCAATTTGGGCGTCATGATAGCTAAAGAAGAATGTTCCTAAAATTAAAATGATAACTATGCTGGCAGCAACGGCAATAGCGTATGAAATGACACCACAGCGTAGATAGTTTGGGCATTCTCATGATTATCGGTAGCTAAGGTTTCTCAAACTCCTTAGTAAGTGAAGTCTTACATTGTTATCATATAAATGACGAATACACCCGCAAGATCGGAGCTTCGCTTTCTCCCCAGGTTGAGAAAATACAGATGGGGTAGCACCATGTCCGAGACCTGGACGACAAGAAGCGGGCAGCCACGGGTGCAAATGGTTACGTCTCACTTTAATTGCACCAATGCGCAAAAAGTTTCACTTCCTGGCGGGCATCCGTACTAAGGATAGAAATCCGCTTCTTGTTGTGTTTGTATTTCTACTATAGGAGAACTAGATATATGAGGAAGCTACCATAGTTCGCAGGCGAATGAAAAAACAAAGTACCTTTTTCCTAGACGTATCTGACAGTTGCAGCAGAACAGCAACTTGTACGAATGTTAGCAACGAGTGCGTGGCTACTTGACAGACGAGCAATTTGGGGTAAGAGTAGAGGTATGGGGTTTTTCAAACTAACATGGAAAGAGGTGCTTACTACTATCCTTTTCACCGCTGTAATAGTTGAGATAGGTGTGTATTTGTTGATAACACCAAAGAGCCGACCTCTCTCTCCGTCCCGGCCAATCCCATCATTGCAGCAGCTAAAAGTTACCCAACCTTCTTCGACTTCCCTTCCAACCAACTCAGGACAAACAGGCCCCACTGCTAACTGGAAAACATATACTAACAAAAAATATAACTATTCAATAAAATATCCTAAAGAATATGCTCCATATGAATTCGGAAGTAGTGGTCCAACTGGTTCAAATGAGAATGCGACATATGTTATATTTAGAGATGCGCCACTCCCATCAGTATGGAACGATCAGCTTCCCAATGCGTTAACTCTCCAAGTTATGGATAGTGAAGAGTTCAACCGCGAAAAAAAGAAACTAGATCAGGCTGCTAGCAGGGCACCCTGCGCTGGTTGTCCGCTTAAATACAGTACTTTAATTAGTGGCACTGCTACTCAGGTGTATGATGGCTATGGAGGATACACTGTAGATAAAATATTGTTATTAGAACAAGGGGGTAAATTCTACGAACTGAGCTATCCTTATGGCTATGGTTATGATCCTAGTATTAGCGATTTGATGATTAATACCTTTCGGTCCTTTTGATAAGCATCTCCAGCCACGAACGGTAGCTTCCATCTAGCGCTTGTGAAGCGAAACTACGACTAGTGCCACAGCTAAAAGGACTGGACTAGCGTTTGCAGATCACTGCACTAACTGCCCAGGAAGCAGAGGCAGTCCCTTACGACTTCCATGTGGGACTGCCTAAAGAACGACCACTTCAAGATATTAACACAGGCCGGGGATGTAACTATTTACTGCTCCAGCCCAGCAGAGAGTTCTATGTACGCCGAATAGTCCACATCGGATTTCCGTACTCGTTCACCGCCATGTTTTCCCAGGGAAAAGAGATTTGTACGTATCCCCCCTTGCCCTGATCATCCTTGATCACTGAAGTTCCTACGAAATACAAGGGCTGCTCTGCTCTGCGATTATTGTTTGCCAATTGATCGGTAGCCGAGATCAAAGCGAAATGGATATGGTAGGGACAAGGATCACTGCAGGTTGCCGGTGTATGCGTATTCCAGGCCTGACCAATCTGGTCACCCCGCTTCACTTGTTGTCCGTCAGTGACAGGGATTGGCGTCAAGAGGTGACAGTAGATGGTGAAATACCAGCGTGTAATGCCAGCCTCAATAAATGAGTTATGACGTATTGCGACACAGCCGGTCTGAGGCTCATCCGCAAATTTGACGACAACCCCCGCTGCTGCCGCAAGCAGGGGTGTGATGAGGTGGGCTTATTGAACGGGAATATGAGCGGTGGCTGCGTGCCGCGAGCGGATGACGTGTTGGCAGCGCTTACTAAAATATACGGATGAATGTTGTCCTCGTTGTTCGCTAACTCCCTGAAGTAAGGAGGATGCTTGTCAAACATTTCATGGATAGAATTAGACCAGTTCGACACGTCAGTGTCGGTCAGTCCATAAAATGCTGGCGGTGTATACGTAATGTGGGCGTTCTCAGAGGACACACCCTCAACAGTAAACCCACCAGAACTGAAGGCATCCAACAAAGGTACAGGAGTATTGCTCGCTGTGTTGTAGTAGTAACAGCTCAGCGAAATATAAGCACCTGTGTGACCACGGATGCTTGTAGCAAATTTGATACCATCCTTGATCATTGTGAGCGCACCACTTGTGCCATTGTTGGCATGATATGAGGGATCAGTACCAATAATGACCACGTTCCCTGTGATTGCCGGGCCCCAGACCGTGTTATTTTGTGTTGCAGGATCAATGGGTGATGAGTTGCCAGGCGATCCACACTCCGGGTCACCAAGGATAATTGCTTTGTAGCTGTTAAACTGTGCCGTCGTCATAGCATCCCAAGTAGCTGGGTCTACAATGTTTACTGTTAGTCCTAACGCTTGAGCCGCCTGAGCTTCAAAGCTATTGGTTCCGTTTGTTACTGTGGTACTAAGGATGAGCACACTGCCAGCAGCAGCCTGCGAGCTGCTAGCGGAGCCTGACAGTGGTATAACAATGGCAGCCGCAATCATAACCAGCGCTGCCAATGTCAGGACAAGCTTTGACCTGAGAAATCTTTTCATACATGATACTCCTAAAACTTGAAATACGCACTATAAACACAACAAAACGTCGGAGAAAAGGTCGCCGACGAGGAAAGAGAACCCACGCAAGGGTTACATGCCAAACTTCCGCCATATAGCCCCACAGTGAGAGGACACGATAGAGAGCGCATTGTGCCCAAGGATAAGCAATTAATCTGTTATCTACTTAACGTTTAAGTTTAGGAGAAAAGGGATTGCTAATTGGTTGTGAATTGGTAAAGGTGCGATTATGAATTTAGTAGTTGGGTTAAAGTTCCATAACTTTTTACACAAGGGAAAGCGAGCAGAAATACAGTGATACATGGAGCTATAGTAGGAAGCGAGCAGTGTAAGGTAGTTATTGTTAAAACTTGTAATGGGGATGACCAACACATGAACACTAAGGGGTAGATGGAAAGGCTTAAATCTTTCAGACTTTGTCTTACGCCTTGGGTAAAAAGGGGTGTGAGTATACTGAAGGTGGAATCAGAAGGAGAGGTAGTTGGCTCTCTCCCCTCCTCCCGTCGTGTCATTGTGTAAACGTTTCTTGGCTATCTCACAGTAGCGCTTTTCTATCTCAATACCAATTGCGTGTCTTCCTAGCTTCTCTGCAGCACAAAGGGTACTGCCAACACCCATAAAAGGATCAAGCACCACATCCCCTGTCTTTGAACTTTTTTCAATCATGCGGGCTAGGAGGTCTATGGGTTTCTGGTTCTGGTGCAGCTGCATCCTGCCTGCTACCCTGTTAAAGAACCAGACATCGGTTAAACGGCTGCCGCTTAAGAGTCGCCTTCCTTTGTTGGCATAGATCACGATTTCATACTGTTTAGCGTACTGCGCTTTAATATCTCCGCTACTCCAATTGTTCTTAACCCAAATGATGAGATTTTTGATGATGAAGAAGGTAGCAATGTGGGATTTGAATAGTTCAACGGTGTTTGGGGAGCAGAAGCAATACAAGGCTGAGTTGGGCTTTAAGAGCCGGTATATCTCAGGGATGGCCTGGGTAAGAAGCGCGGGGTTGTCATCGTTCTTGATTGGAGCACGAAACTGATTGTTCCTGTTCTTGCTTCTGCTGCGGTAGTTTATGAGGTAGGGCGGATCGGTAACAACCAGGTCGATACTCTCGCTTTTCATCCGTTTCATGATCTCAAGACAGTCTCCGGCAATAATCTGCTGCATATACTGATAGAAGGAGAGAAGGTGTCAGGAGAGTGGGGATACTATAGCTC
>WNGR01005656.1_pt1 | contig 13403 bp, 11 predicted proteins | sample 5407581 | NCBI WGS metagenome assembly WNGR01 (sample SAMN13153383, study PRJNA577476) | soil metagenome | isolation source: 80 cm soil or saprolite under Garry oak tree replicate 2 | place: USA:California | collected 2016-06-15 | reverse complement strand
GGCCAAGATTGCAGATTTAAGGGTCATCAGCCGCACGAGCGTGATGCAATACAAGAGCGGCGCGGAGCGGAACGCGCGCGAGATTGGCCAGCAACTTGGAGTGGCGCATCTGCTGGAAGGAAGCGTGCAACGATCAGGCAATCGCGTCAGAGTCACGGCCGAACTCATCGATGCCCGGACAGACACCCACCAATGGGCGGAGCACTATGATCGCGATCTGGCGGATGTGTTCGGAATCCAAAGTGAAATTGCGAAAGCGATTGCTGACCAACTCCAGGCCAAACTCTCGCCGCAGGAAAAAGCACGCGTCGAAGAGATACCGACCGAGAACACGGAAGCGTACGTGTTTTATTTGCGGGCGAATCAAATCTCGCGAAATCCCGACACCCTGCTGGAAGACTACAAAACCGCCGAGCAGCTTTACATGCAAGCGATTGAGCTCGATCCCAATTTCGCGCTTGCCCATGCGCGACTTGCATCGACCCGCGCGGAGATTTTCCATTTTTATGAACCGCTAGATATGTGGAAAGAGAAAGCGCGCGCCGAAGCGGAGATTGCTTTGCGACTGCAGCCAGATCTGGCGGAAGCGCACTTTGCCCTCGGCCAATGCATTTACTGGATGGATCAGGACTATGACCGTGCGCTCAAGCAATTCGAGATCGCTTCTCGTTTATCGCCGAGCAACGGAGATATTGGCCGCTTGATCGCGGCGATTAAACGCCGGCAGGGCAAATGGCAGGAATCGCTCGAAGAATACGAAAGGGTTGCGAGGATCGATCCGCAAAATCCGAATATCGTCCGCGAACTTCTCATTACGAACACCGCGATGCGACACTGGCCGCAAGCGGCGCGATGGGGCGAGCGAATGCGAGCGATGGCGCCGGCTTCACTCGTTGCCAAAATTCAAAGCGGTTATGTCGATTTTTGGTGGAAAGGCGACACGCGCCTACTCAAATCATTACTCAGCCAGGTGCCGGCAGGAACCGATCCTGATGGCGTAATAACGTCGTGCCGGTGGGACGTAGCGATGATCGACCGCGATTTTGGCGGGGCGCGGACGGTTTTGCAAAACTCGGACGTTAACGAGCTCTCGTACACAAATGCTGGCGCAACACCAAAAAGCTTTCTCCAAGGCTCTATCGAGCTGGCTGAGGGCAAACAGGCGCAGGCTCAGAAATTGTTTGAATTAGCGCGGCCCTATTTTGAAAGAGCGGTCGAGGAGGCGCCCTTGAGCGCGGATCGTCACGCCAACCTCGGTTGGTTCTACGCGTTTGCAGGTCGAAAGGATGAAGCCATTCGTGAAGGCAGGCGCGCGGTGGAGTTAAAACCGGAATCGCAGGACGCCTTCGATGGCGCCATCATGAATTGTTATCTCGCGCTCATCTATGCGCGTGTCGGCGAAAGGGATCTGGCGCTTCCGCTCATCGAGCGATTGCTCAAAACGTCGGGTGCAGTGGACAGTGTCGATTACAGCATCACGGTCAATGATTTGAAATATCGTTGGGAATGGGACCCGATCCGCAGTGATCCCAGGTTTAAGAAACTGATCGAACAACCGTTGCAGTGAATCCGAAGAACTTCTTCACTGAACTGAAGCGCCGCAACGTTTACAAGGTGGCGATCGCCTACGCTGTCGTGGCCTGGCTGCTCATGCAGATCGCGAGCCAGATTTTTCCGTTCTTCGACATTCCGAATTGGGTGGTGCGTCTCGTTGTCCTGTTGCTTGTGATTGGTTTTCCCATCGCCCTCATCATTGCATGGGCGTTTGAGCTGACGCCGGAAGGGATCAAACGTACCGAAGCTGCGGAAGGCGTACGGGCTAAACCATCAAGGAATCGGGCCTGGATTTATGTCGTGCTGATCGCCGGTGCCATTTCGATTGGATTATTCTTCCTCGGCAGATTCACGGTTGAGCTCAGGCAGCGCGTATCCGAGACCGTTCCCGCGAAGTCGATTGAGGTGTTGCCATTCGAATCACTTAGCGAAGACAAATCTAACGCGTATTTCGCCGAGGGCATTCAGGATGAAATTCTCACGCGCCTTGCCAAGATCGCTGACCTAAAAGTCATCTCGCGCACCTCGACTCAAAAATATAAAAGCGCGCCAACCAATCTGCGGGAGATCGCCCAGCAACTTGGTGTCACGAGCGTGCTCGAAGGCAGCGTGCAGAAAGCGGCTAACCAAGTGCGCATCTCAGTCCAGCTTGTGAATGCGATCAATGATTCGCACATATGGGCTGAAACCTATGACCGGAAGTTGATCGATGTTTTTCAGGTTGAGAGCGATGTCGCGCAGAAAATCGCGAACTCGTTGGAAGCGAAGCTGACCGGGCGCGAGAAAAAGGAAATTTCAAGGATTGGGACGACGAATGCCGAGGCTTACGACGCCTTTCTGCGTGCGCTTGCGGTCCTCCACGCGCATGGGCCGGAAAATGAAAAGAAGCTTGTCGAGTTCGCACGACGTGCTGTGGCGCTCGATCCGAATTATGCCGAAGCTTGGGCGATGCTCGGTATAGCCGAAGCGCAAAAGTATTTTGATTTCGAACGCACCGATGCGCAGTCAATGCGAGCACGGACCGCGGCGGAAACCGCCTTACGCCTGGCGCCTGAGATGGCAGATGCACACGGGGCGATGGGCATGTTCTATTACTACTGCTTACAGGACTACGATCGTGCCCTCACTGAATTGAACATCGCGCGGGAACGAGCGCCGAACGACGCCAACATTTGGCTTTCCATCGGGCTTGTGCAACGCCGCCAAGGCAAGCTGGACGAGTCGATTGAAGTGCAGAAACAAGCGTCGAAACTCGATCCGTTAAATGAAGACATCTGGGTAAACCTGGGCCGAAGCTATCGTGGCGCCCGCCGATTCGACGAAGCCCGCACAATGTTCGATCACGCTTTGACGATTGCGCCGGGAGATCTCGAAGTCACTGCGGAGAAGGCGGCGACGTACCTTGCGGAAGGTGATCTTGATGCGGCAGGACGACTCTTAGAGGGCGTCGAGATACCACCGAATAATATACCTTCCGCCCTCAGGTTCTATAGTGAGCAGTTGGCACTTTTGGTCTGGCGCCGGCAATTCAATCAGGCTTTGGCGAAAGTTTCTGCCGACGTTGCGCAAGCAAAAAATCTCCCGCCGATAATCGTTGCCCTGAGTGACAATTTTACGGGATATCTACACACGATTAAAGGTGACCTGACGACCGCGCGACCCCTTTTCCTGCAAGCACAGCGCGAATTGCGGACATTGCGCGAGCAGGGTGACGCCGGCCTTCTGCTGGCGGATACGCTGCTCGAGGTAGATGCGAGGCTTAGTGAACGACAAGAAGTGGAGCGCGAAGCGGATGTGCTTCTCAAAACCACGGAGAAAGATGCCTGGCGGTTTCCGAAATCGCAGGAAGTTATCGCGCGCGCTTACGCGATCCTGGGCGATGCAGACCGGGCGGTTCCGCTACTCGAGCGGCTGTTGAAGATTCCATACGATTCTTCAATCACGCCTGCCATGCTCCGGCTCGATCCAATTTGGGATCCGCTGCGGAATGATCCGCGCTTTCAGCAGCTTATAGTCGAAAAGAAGCCGTGAATCTGAAAAACTTCTTTGCCGAGCTAAAGCGAAGAAAAGTTTATAGCGTCGCGGTGACCTACGCGATTGTCGGTTGGCTGCTGATTCAAATCGTAACCCAGGTCTTTCCGCCTTTCGAAATACCGAACTGGGCCGAGCGTCTTGTGATACTCGCAATTATTATCGGTTTCCCAGTCGCTCTCGTTCTGGCGTGGTTGTTCGATTTCACGCGATACGGAATCATTCGAACAGAAGACCTGTCTTCCGAGGCCCAGATCGAAATCCCATCCCTGGCGAATTCGACCGAGAAATCGATCGCCGTTTTGCCTTTTAGCGATTTGAGCCCGGCGAAGGATCACGCCTACTTCGGTGAAGGTATTGCGGAGGAGCTTCTCGGAGCACTAGCTAAAGTGGATGGCCTGCACGTGGCAGCGCGGCGTTCTTCGTTTTGGTTCAAGGACAAGGAAGCCGAGCTCACGGAAATCGCGACGAAATTAAACGTTGAGCATGTGCTCGAGGGTAGTGTTCGGCGCGACGGCAATAGAGTGCGCATCACAGCAGAGCTGATCGACGCGTGCGATGGATTTACTATCTGGTCGGAAACGTATGAGCGCGAAATGCGTGGAATTTTCGCGCTACAGGATGAGATCACGCGCTCCATCGTCGATACTCTCAAACTCAAGCTCGAGATTTCGCCGCCACCTGCATCGCGCAGCACCGATGCTTACGACGCTTATCTGCAGGGCCTCTTTTATTCGGACAAAAGCACCGAGGAGGCATTGCGACGAAGCCTGGAATTTTTTGAACGCGCACTTAGGAAAGATCCGCAACTGGGCGGCGCCTGGACCGGCATCGCGAAGGCATGGCTGTGGTTGGCGGACGCTTACGTGCCACCACTCGAAGCGTATCCGAAAGTGCGCGAGGCCGCGGCCAACGCATTGAAGATCGACGACGCTGAGGCCGAAGCGCACGTCTATCTCGCCGAGAGCAGACGGATACTCGATTGGGACCTTGATGGGGCCGAAGCGGAATTCAATCGCGCAGTGGAAATCGATTCGAATTCAACGCCGTCCAATTACTTCTTCGCTGCGCTTTACGCGGCGCGCGGTGAGCGTGAGAAGGCGCTGGCGTACTTGCGCCGCACATCGAAGATCGACCCGGCGTCGCTGTGGGTGAACAACTTTGCTTGCGAGCTCTACCGTTACTTCGGCTTGTATGACGAAGCGATCGCAGCCGGTGAACGCGCACTGCAGCTCGACCCGACATTTATGGCTTACGGCGAGCCGGCCCTGGCGGCCCTGTATCGCGAAATGGGGCAGGTCGACAAAGCAATCGCCCTTTATGAGAAGGCACGGAGTCTCACCGGCTGGCCCGGCTTTGGTCTGGCTATTACTTTCGCGCGAATGAATCGGCCCGAGGAAGCGCGCGAAACTCTCGCGGCCGCCATCGCAAAACGGCGGTACACAGCCGGCGACGCCATTGCGCATGTGCACGTGGCGTTGCATGCGCACAACGACGCGATTCGAGAACTCGAACGCGCCTGCGACGAGCGCTCGTCATCGCTCCACATGGTCGGGATTGCTCCTGAGTTCGCACCGCTGCGTTCGGACAAACGCTTCCTGTCGATCTTGCAAAAAATCGGGCTCAAGCCGGAGAAAGTCTTCGCTGCGACCCTCGCTTGATTATTGCGCGATCACGTCCTGCCCGTGGCCGTGGGAGCGCACGCCATGTTTGTGCAAATCTTGCTGCGCCACGTGCATTCCGAAGAGCAAAACCGCAATCAGACCGAAATACAATATCGACATTATCCAGCGCTGGGAAGGTGTGACTTCGAAATAACGCTGTTCTTCTTCGGTTCGTTTGCGGAATAGCGAATAGATCCGGGGCAGCGACAAAAGTACGATCAACCAGATAATAAAATTTGGATACTTCCAACCGAACCAGACAAGGAGGGCGAACCCGGGCAACCAAAGCCAGCGGGACAACGCGGTGACGATGCGCCCGCCATCCAGCATTCCTACCGGCGTCAGGTTAAACAAATTGAGAAAATACCCAAACCAAGCGAGCGCGATGAAAAGCGGGGCGGCGAAGATTTCGCCAAAGGCGTTGCAGACCAATGCGCCAAAGCTCCCCAGCATCGGGCCACCAATGCCCACGCATGCTTCCACCCAGGCATTGCGAGGCGCTTCCTTAAGCGCAATGAACGCGCCCATGAACGGAATGAAAACTGGCGCGCCGACCTTGAGCCCGAATTTCTTGGCGACGAGCAAATGGCCGCTTTCATGCACCAACAGCAGGATGACAAATCCCACAGCAAATGGCCAACCCCAGAACTGGGTGTAAACCCAGATCATCAGCAGCATAGTGCCGCCCGACTTCAGCAGGATCGGCAGGAACTTCAGGAGCGGTAGCAGAACAAATTTTAGTTTCGCGAAAAATTTTGCTATCACGACTCCAACCACCGCGATTGGGCCAAGCGCTTTTTTCACTCGGCTCCAGGCTGTCTCCGTGGACGGCGCCTTGTATTCTTCGGTTCGTTCAGTTTGAAGATTCACCGTGGCAAAATTAGATCGGTAAACTGTGCAGTTCGTTCAACGCATCACCCAAACGATCGAGCACATCGCGTGGAAGCAGCGACTCCTCGCTGGCATGTCCGTCAAAGATCGACATCTCCGCCGCCCGTCCGCACACCCATGCGCCGAGTCGCGCGGCATCGTAAAGCGATAAACCTTGTCCAATCAAGCCAGCGCATACACCGGTGAGAATGTCTCCCATCCCGCCGGTCGCCATTCCCGGATTACCCGTCGTGTTGTAGCTTAACGGATGATCGCGTTCCGCAACGATCGTCCGGCTGCCTTTCAGCAAAAGCGTGACGGAAAAACGGCGGCAGAATTTCGTCGCCGTTGTCGCGCGTGTTTCTTTTTTGTTGTCGAAAAGCCGTTTCATCTCGCCGGGATGCGGCGTGAGCAAGCGCTCGCCTTTGCAACGCTTGAGCGTTGAGATTTTGCCGGACAAAATGTTGAGGCCGTCTGCGTCAACCACCATCGGTTGTTTTGCCTTTTCGATCAGCTCGAGAATCTCGTCAGCGCGAGATTTGCCAAGACCGGGACCGAGCGCCCAGACATTGATTTTTTCTTTGAGCAGGTCACGATAAGATTTGACCGGCTTCACCATTGCCTCTGGCGGGGCTGCAGCGGCAACGATTTCGTAAATTTCTTCCGGAACAAAAACTTCTACCAATCCCGCTCCGGACCGGAGCGCGCCTAACGAACACATGATGGCCGCGCCGGTAAAACCCTTCGAACCCGCGACGATCCCAATCCGACCGAACTGATTTTTGTATGCGTCGTATTTGCGCCGTCGCAGCAGTTCACAGAGCGCTGGCGCGCACGCGACAATTTCGCTTTCTTTTTTTTCCGGCGGCCGCAGTTCATCCAGCGGCGCAACTTCTAGCCGGCCCACAAAATTCAGCGCCTCATCCGCCACCAAACCTGGCTTTGCGAATCCGATCGTGACAGTAAAATCCGCGACGACGCCGTATCGATCAGTTTTGCCCGAATCGCCGTCGATCCCGGTAGGAACATCAACCGCAAAAACGTAGGCATTTTTTTCCCGGCGCAGTTGGTTCAGGTCACGACAAGCTGTGCGCACGGGCTCGCGCAGCGGCGGTTTCGCGCCCAATCCAAGCAGGCCGTCGAGAATGATTGCGTGGCATTCGCTTCCAGCGCATGGGTCATCGGCAGGATGCCGATGCGGCGATTCGGGTGTTTGACGCAAGCTTTCCAGCTTCTTGCGCATCAGTTCGCTACAATCACCCTCTTTGAAGGCGAGCCGGATTTCGATCTTCCATCCGCGCCGTCGCAGGCATTCGGCGGCGACCAGAGCATCGCCGGCGTTATGACCCTTTCCGGCGTAAACGATGCAAGCGCCGGGATATGGGAAAAATTTAGTGATTGCCCGTGCAACGCCCGCGCCTGCTTTATCCATCAACGCTTCGACTTCGACACCGCTCGCGAAAGCCGCTTCTTCCGCGGCTCGCATCTGTGCCGAAGTCAAAATCGGCGAGTTCAATCAGCCCTCCCGCTTTTTTGAGGTTGCGCTCGCTTCTGAGTCAATCGACTTCGATGATTTCTTCTTCTTCGAAGACTTACTCTTTGAACTTTTTTTCCTGGACCGCGAGCTACTGGAATTGTGCACCTTAGTTTGGTCAATGTACGGCTGGTACGGAATGGTTTCGGCAGTTGCTACTCGGGTCGAGGTCAAGCGACTAGCGACCGAAGAACGACCGCGGATACCAGCCGCGATCTCTTCGGCCAGTTTTTGACGGTACGAGGCAGTTTGCGCGTACTCTCCCTCACCCGGGTTGGTCAGGAATCCACATTCCACGAGGACTGCCGGAATTTTCGTTTTTCGCAGGACGTAGAAACCGCGACGACGCACTCCGCGATTCGGCGTCGGCGCGCCGCCCGCGACAAAATAGTGAACGGCGGACGCAAGCGGCAAGCTGTCACGGCTATAAAAATATGTTTCGATTCCATCGGCGCCGACGCGCTTTGCGGAGTTGAAATGAATACACACGAAAATGGCGTCGCGATACGAGTTCGCAATTGCAACACGCGTGGGCAATGGGACGAAGACATCGCTGTCCCGGGTCATGACGACCCGATATCCTTTGGCGCTGAGAAGGCCTTTGAGACGCTGCGCCACATCGAGCGTCATCGTTTTTTCAGCGATCCTCTGGCCGGGAATACCGCCGCGGTCATAACCGCCGTGCCCGGCATCGATTACAACGTTCGTAGACGCCTCGCGACTGGTCTCGGCCGCGGTGGAGGTGCTGCAAGCCAGACTTACAATTGATAAACCGGCAAGGATAAAACCGGAAGAACTTCGTGGCATCACTAGTCGTCCTTGGGCATTTCCGGTGGGCGTTCGGAAAGCTTTGGCGCGGTGCCACGCGCTGTTTGCGCTACAGGCGCCTCGAGCATACCGCCGCGCACCGCCACTTGCCCGTCGGCGGCGCGTAGAAGGCGAGGTCGCGTTTTCGTCTCCATGAAGGACGAGTGCGCAAGCAATTCGCCATTTAATCCAACGCGCGAATAAGCCCAAGCGCGGGGCGCCGCGCAATGCAGAACGTGCAATTGATTTGCGCGGTCGATTTCGCTCTGGGGTTGGTCGGAACCAATGCTGCGGCCTAACGAATAGGTCGCATAGACAATTCCGTTATCCTTGTCTTCCACGCGCACATACAGAGAAGTGTGGTCCGGAAACCGGTTCGTGAGTAGCGAATACGTGCGCACACTCCCCGCGCCGGGAACGCCTTCAGGAACGCCCACCGTTTTTTGCCAGATCGGCCGCGCGTCGGTTACCTCAAAAACCCTCGTTCCGGAATAAAAGAATTTTCCCAGATCCGCGAAATAAATATGGGCACGGAGATGATAAGTGCCGAAGTCGCTCACGGGATAAAGCGGAGCGAGATTGATCCGTTGCGTGACCTTCTGGCCAGTTTCGATTTTCAGGGGCGGCTGAGAATTGTCCGTTCTGATGGGCGGAATCGGCTGGCCTTCGCTTCCGGTCACTTCAAACCCAAACCACGATTGCCCATCGGCGTCATGAAGCTCGACATCGCGCCCGGCCAGATTTGTGATGGCGAGTGTCGCTACCACTGGTTCGTATGCGACGTATTGCAATCGCTTCAATTTCAGGTCCACCTGAATTTGCGCCTCTCCTGTGACCACCAACAAAAGAAGACAGGCAAGCGGCAGCGCGCGCTTTATCACGCAGGAAAATAACGTAACTTGTCTCATAAAAATAGGGTCCCGCTTGGGCCCAAGTCGGGAGGGGGGACCGTCTCCCTGCCCACAAACCTGCAGTCGTTCGCGATGTATTCTTTCATCGTCTGCACCAGGTGGTCGCTCATCTCAGCGTCGCGGCGCATGATGAACAATTGCATCAGGGTGAGGACATGGCCGAGGAAGGAGGAAAAAGTTTCAACAGCCGCGCGGGTTCCGCTTGAACGGCTTGCAACTCGTCGTTGTAATAAACCAGCACCCTGTAACCCAAATATCTTCGCTCGCCCCCTTCCGCCAGCGAACTGGACTTCGCGGATCGGGTCTTTTGCCCTGGCTTAACCGCCGCGGCTGCCGCAGACAGTTCTGCCTCAGATGAGATCGCTTTTGTCCTCGGGCGCAGGTAAGTCACCGAGAGCACTTCCGGATTTGTGTCTGTCCAATCATGCTTCGGCGTTAGCCATTCATAATTCACATCCGCATCAGTCAGCTTGATATCTTTATTATCGACGGTGTCGTAAAAGAACACCTGAATCTTTACTTTGGTGTGATCGACTGTGGCTTCCGGCTGTTTTTTTATACCGATTTGAAGCGTCAGCTTTGTCTCCGCATCCGGGTCGGGCGTTTCCGCTGTTTTTATCTCCGTTATACTGAATGTCGAACCCGCTGAAATATGAGCGACATCGTTGTGCGTTGTTGCAGATTCGAGTGACGCACTGACGAGACCGGGTGCGGTGGTGGCGGGAGCCGGCACACCCAGCTTCAATCGCCGATCTGCCAATTCATACGCAACCCCGGCCGAAGGACCCAACTCCTGAAGTTTGCGCCAGGCTTCATTTGAGCGGTCGAAGAGCTGCATAGATTCATACGTTTTTGCTATCTCCTCGAGAACAATGGCATTTTTCGGCTCGCGCTCAGACGCTTCATGCAAACGGGCGAGTGCGTTGGTTGTGTCCCCGCGATCGCGCAATTCGGTGGCTTCTTGCACGAGCCGATCGACTTCGGACGGAGCTGAAGGCGAAGCCGCAGGCGCTGGCGAAGCCTCCGGCTGTGTCAAAGTTGGTGCCGGAGAGGCGGAGACATGTCGTTCCATGGTCGCGATAGCTGGCTGCGCCGACATTCGGGCGGCCCGAATTCGACCCATGTAGTAGAAGCTTGCGCTGAAAATCTCTATCGCCGCAAAAATCACGACCAGCCCGAGCCCAACATTGAAATTTGTGTCGGTATAGGCAGCGCGTGAGAGAAGGATCCGCATCGGGCGATTGATGCATTTCTGTAAACGCGCTTTCGCAAAGCTGTCAACTCTGGGGAGCGAATGCGCCGGTATAAAAGCGCTTCCCGGTCAACCCTTCAACGCTTTATCGCGAAATATCATCCTGGCTCAGGATTTTGAATCCCTCGCCCATCAGGACCGATGAAGCGCATTCCGTATCGTCCACGTGCAGGGCGAGCGCAGCAAAACCGCGTGGCCGGGTCAGCAATGGATAGGTGAAATGCACATTGACCTCCGCCATGAACAATGCCGCGAGTAATTTCGCTAGTTGTGTGGCGACTTCTCGCATTTCCACCACCACCACTTCGCACACGCCGAAGGCTACATTATTTTGCCGGAACAAGTTTTCCACACGTTCCGGATCGCTCACCACAATCCGCGCGATGGCCGAGTCAGTGGATTCTGAGACACTCAATGCGACCACGTGGGTATTATGTTTGTTGAGCGTCTTCACGATATCGAGCATTGCTCCTACCTTGTTCGGCAGGAAAACAGAGAATTGCTTAACGAGCGATCCTCCCATCTTCGAAGTTGTTTCCGGTAAATCAACAGGCATGCGGTTGCGACGCGACGAAGAAAATTAGCGTCGCGCGCCTGAAACTATCTCATTGGCGATCTTTCCTTTGCAAACCAATATATTGGCGGCGAAACCGTCGCGAAGCCAACGTGTCATTCGGGCTGTTCATTTTGCGGCGGCGCTTTACATTCGCTCGCCGAAGATGGACGAAGAGAATGAGCTCATTGCACTGCGGCGCAAAAAACTCGATGCGTTACGCGCGCAAGGTATCGACCCGTTCGGTGCTGGTTTCGAGCCAAGCGGATCCATTGCCGAGGTGCGCGAAAAATTTGCCGAGGGCGAGACCTTCCGCGCGGCCGGCCGCATCACCGCGCACCGAGACATGGGGAAGAGCCACTTTCTCGATCTGCGCGACGCTACCGGCCGCATCCAAATTTACATTCACGCGAAAGAAGTTGGGGCGGAGTTGATCGATCTTTTTCGTCTGCTCGATATCGGCGATCTCATTGGCGTCGAAGGAACATGTTTCCTCACCAAGAGCGGTGAACCGACTCTGAAGGCGCACACCTTCCGGTTGCTGGCGAAAGCTTTGCGGCCGCTCCCCGAAAAATGGCATGGGTTGCAGGATATCGAGGCGCGCTACCGGCAGCGTTACCTCGATCTTCTCACCAACGAGCGTTCTCGCATCGTCTTTGAAAAACGCATCGCCATCGTCCGCGAAACGCGGCGCTTCTTTGAAGAACGCGGTTTTCTGGAGGTGGAGACGCCGATTTTGCAAACGATCGCCGGAGGCGCGGCCGCCGAACCGTTTAGCACGCACCACAAGGCGCTCGGTCTCGATCTTTATCTGCGCATCGCGCCGGAGCTTTATTTGAAGCGTTTGCTCGTGGGCGGGTTCAACAAAGTTTTCGAGATCAATCGCAATTTCCGCAACGAAGGCATTTCCCGAAAGCACAATCCAGAGTTCACCATGCTCGAGGCCTACTGGGCGTACGCCGATTTCGAAAAGATGGCGAATCTTGTTGAGGATCTGATTTGTCACCTCGCACAAATCGTCTGCGGGTCTCTGCAGATCGAACATCGAGATGCCGATGGCAAAACGACACGCACGATCAACCTGAAAAGGCCGTGGCGCCGAGTGCGTTATCACGATTTGGTGCGAGAAGTTGCGGGGAAAGATTGGTTCGAGCTGACCAGCGCACAGCGACGGGAGCGCGCCACCGACAAACTCGAAGTCGAGATTTCACCCCAGCTCGCCGATTTTGAAGTGACGCAACATATCTTCGAAAAGTTGATCGAAGAAGAGGCGATCGATCCACTCTTCGTTACGCATTGTCCGAAAGAGCTCGTGCCGCTCGCGAAACAAAACAGCGAGGACGATTCTCTTGTCGATGTTTTCGAGCTGATCATTAACGGTGCGGAGATTGCACCGGGCTACAGCGAGTTAAACGATCCGCTCCTGCAACGTCAGCGCTTGCTCGAACAAGCGGGCGAAGAGACGCAAAAGATTGACGAAGAATTTCTGCTCGCGCTCGAGCATGGCATGCCACCGGCCGGCGGCTTTGGCCTCGGTATCGATCGGCTCACCATGTTGCTCACCGGCGCGGAATCAATCCGTGATGTGATCCTGTTTCCGCTGCTGAGGCCGAAGAAATAACGAACCGTTAGGTCGTTAAGAAGTTACATCGATTCAACGATTCACATCAAGCGCCACGCTCCATCTCGAACGTGACTTTCGCGTTTACGCGATAGCTGGTGACTTTGTCGTTCTCGACTGCGGCAGTGAACTCCTTGATGTAGACCGAGCGGATATTTCGCAGCGTTTTGGACGCTTCGCTGACAACGTTTTGGGCCGCTTCCTCCCAATTGTTCGCCGACTCCGACAAGACTTCGATGACTTTTACAATTTTGGCCATGGTTAATAATTCTCCTTCTTCTATTTATCGCAGATCATCATGAATTCGGTTCCATTGGGCGGCGCTCAGCGTTGGATGTTGGATCTGCGATGTTGAGTTAGCTGGATCGGCTGGATAATGTAAGGAATGTGACGGCTTGACTCCGAAAGCTTTCGCGAGCGGAGCGGAGCCTCATCCCACCGAAGCGATCAAAACGATTCGTTGAAACGATGAAAGGTTGAAGCGATTGGGGAGAGGTTGAAGCGTGATGCGACAAAGCGACAACGCTTCAACGATTTAGCGCTTCAACGAAACACCATGAAACCTTTCGAAATCGCTGGATTGCCCCCCGACGAATTGAACAGCTT